>Ga0209427_10006913_pt1 | contig 12890 bp, 16 predicted proteins | sample DeeMarSWOR136_30_FD_187465 | JGI IMG/M metagenome (GOLD analysis project Ga0209427, IMG submission 187465) | Marine sediment microbial communities from White Oak River estuary, North Carolina - WOR-1-36_30 (SPAdes) (version 2) | ecosystem: Environmental > Aquatic > Marine > Intertidal zone >... | reverse complement strand
TCAAAATGCGGAAGGACCTCTCCTCCACCATTTTTTGGAGTATCTGGCCAGCCAATATCAAAGAACATTTTTATGTTGTGTTCAGAATATTTTTCAATTATTGCTAGTCTAGATTCTTCCTCTACATAATGTGGTGGATCTAAAAATCCACCTTTTCCCATATAGTCAATTTCACAATAAATATCCTGAGAGAATGGTTCTGCTAACCATTTCTCCATTTTATATTCTTCAATATTTTCAAGTCCATCAACATCAGGATCAAGATTCTCATGATCATCCCAAACCAAAGGATCATAACCATATTTCCATTCCCAAGCAGTAGGTATTCCATCTCCATCAGGATCTCGTTTACTATCGTCAACTCTTGGATCTGTACCAAGTACATTTACCTCAGTCCAATATGGAATGAAATCCTTGTCATAATCTCCTTGATATATGTTAAACCAAACTTCAAATGTTTCTCCTATGTAATGGCCCATACCATCCTCATCTTTAAAATAGTCATCACCCGTCCATCGACCAGTACGATAGTCATAAGTAAACGATAAAGATTCTCTTTCAACATCTGAAGATTTTTTGAAAATTATCCCACTTGATATTCTTTCAAAAATTGTAAGTTTAATATCTGAAGTCTCTTGTTCTTCAACTGGATCTTTAGAAGTCTTATATTCCTTAAACATAGTGTCCCAAGCAGTATACATTGTTTCCCCATTTTCTCCATATATAATATCATCAATTTCCAATACAGGATAAAACGAAGGTTTAGTTTTCCAGGCTCTTCCTCTAGTAAGAAGTTTATCATAAAGTCCCCTATGACGAATCCTCAGTACTTCAAATGTTAAAGCTTGATTTTCCAATGGACTAATCCTATCATCAATTTCTCTTTCAACAACAATTACCTTATCCCCATCATCTTCAGGCATGTAAAATACAATGTAACCTATGATACCAGCAATTAAAAGAATACCTACAATTAAAAGGGCCATTGCCTTTTGATTTTTTAGTTTTGACTTATTATTACTTTTAGCCATAAATTTCAATCCTCTTTATATATAATTCTAAATATATAATTTAAAGTGTTTACCCCCATTAATATATTTTACTATATATTTAATTTGTTTAACCGGACCGGTAGTTTATTTTAATGTTTTAATAGAATGTACCAAAATCTCATTAAAAGAAACATCTATATTAAATTTTCGACCAATTTCTATTAATCTGCTATTTATTGAATCAATTTCTGTTTTTTTACCCTTATTAAAATCCTGTAACATAGATGAATTATTTTCAGAAGTATTTCTAATTACCTCTTTAGTCTTATCAATCATATTAATACTACTCAATTGTATTCCATTTGCTTTTGCAATGCTTGTTGATTCATTACAAATCCTTTCAACAAGTTTTTCTAAAACAGGATTTTTTATTAGATTTCCATTTTTGCATTGAAAAAAAGTAGTCAATGGATTAATTGAAGAATTTACTATTACTTTATTCCAGATTTCTTCTATAATATTATTACTAAAAGACGTACTTATTCCTGCATTGTTAAATGCATTTACAATATCAATTATTTTCTTAGTTTTTTTTCCATTTATCTCTCCTAAAATCGTTGTTCCTGTTCCAGTGTGTCTAATAAAACCAGGTTTATCAAATAAAACACCATGTGTAGTAATACCTACAATAATTTGATCTAATGAAAGATGTTTTTTTAATATATCAATATTATCTAGTCCATTTTGAAGAGATAAGACAAAAGTTTTTTCTTTAATGATTTTTTTTGCTTGAATTATTGCAGATTCTGTATCATATGATTTTACTGTTAAAATTAAAAGATCAGGAAAAAATGAAACATCGTTTACACTAGTTACAGCATTTATTTTTACTTTTAAACAAGTTTTACCTTCAATATTCAAACCATTTTTTTTAATAGCATTTATATGAGGCTTACGTCCTATTAACGATACATTGCTATTTTTTGAAAGCATTGAACCAAAAAAAGAACCTATTGCTCCTGCACCAAAAACCACTATGTTCATATTTGTAGTCCTATCTCCATACACTTTTTATTTATCTCTTCTTGATTCATAGAAATTAAAGGATTTAAAATTGGTAAATTTATATGTTTTTTTAATTGTTTAATTTCAGATAACGCATTTTTTGAAGAATCATAAATAGTGTGACTTGTAACAATTGCGTTAAAATTATTTTTCTCAGTAATTATTTTTATTTTATTTTTTAATTTGTCTTTTGAGCCTACAAACATATAATTTGGTTTTACAAACCAATAATTTAGAAACGATTTTAAAACATCTAAATTTGTTTTTTTAATAACCAAAAATGAAATTTTGCACCCTCTTTTCATTAGATACCAGGAAGCAAGAATTGATGATTTAGAATCAAGTATTGCTAAAATATTTCCTTGAGAGCCTATTGGCATACCTCCTATACAACGGATTTTTTCGGTAAATAAATAGGCTTTATCATTTCTTATCTCTATGAATAATTCAAAATCAGGGGTGGTAAGATTTACTTTTGCATTAGTTTTTTTTACAATGTCTTCTCCAATTTTTATTGAAACATCTTGACTTGAAAAATCATGTATACCTGTTCTAGTTGTTCTAATTGCAAAGCTCTTTTTTTCATTTATTTTATTTTTAGAAATTTTAAGTGATAATTTGGATATTGAGTTCATATCACTTTTTGTTTGTAAAGCGGGACTTATTGAAATTATTCCGAATATCTTTCTTAAAATATCGATGCTTTCTTTTACATTATCAATACAGATGTAGATTCTGCCCCATTCCTTTTCAATTTTACTTGAAATATTATTCATTTTCAAGGCATTTTTTATATTTGTGATTAAGACATCTTCAAAACGTTTACGAACGGCTTTTCCTTTTAATGCTATTTCACCGTATCTAACGATTATTAAATTAAAATTCACAACTAACAAATTAAGTTTAATTACATTAATATTTTTATTCGTACCTTCCAGCTTCAATAGGACTCATTTTCGCTGCTTTACGAGCTGGATAATAACTAGAGATTATATACTAGGACAGCGACAACAATACCAAATAGAAAAGAAAATAGAGTAATTACGTGAGTTAATTCTCCACCAAAAGAACGCATCAGTATTGTACTTAATCATCTAGAGGCAACAATACTAAACAAAAAACCTGCAAGACTACCAAAGATACTAGTGACAATTCCATCCGTAATGAATATGCAATGTCTATAATATTGAAAAAATTGTTTAGCTATTTAATAAATAATAACTTATAAAAAAAATTTTATATTTTTTAATAATAATTAAATTAAAAAAACTTTTTTATGAGTCAATTTTAGAGATAAAAAACATCAAATTGTAAAATATAGTTATATTTATATTTCATTAAATATTTAAAATTACGTAACTATAGGGAGGAAAAATATATATTAATAGATCTCAATAAAAAAAATTATTTCAAGTATATACTATTTTGGGCTATATATTTTTTTGAGGGAGCTGTTTTTTCAATTTTTATTGTAATTATACCAATTTATCTCTTAGAAAAAAATATATCAATACCATTAACAACTCTTGCTGTTGGCTTAGGACTGCTTCCATGGATGATAAAATTTCTTTGGGGAGGATTAGTAGATTATTTTAGAAATTATGGAAAAAGATTTTTTGTTATCACAGGGGGAATAGTTTCAGCATTATTTTTAATTCTAGTCATCAATATTGATCCTTCAACCAACTTAATTTTATTTATTATATTTTTAATATTTTGCAGTTTAGGTCTTGGCATTCTTGATGTAGCAGCTGATGCATGGGCAATTGAGATTACAATCACTAAAGAGCATGGTAAAATTAGTGGAGCAATGTTAGCTGGGCAAAGCATGGGGTATTCATTTTCAGCATTCCTAATACCAATGTTTTCACAAAATCTTGGCTATAGTAATTCTTTTTTAATTTTTGGATTAATATTATTATTTTTTCTTATTTTTCCTTTAATATCTAAAGAGAAAATAGTTATAAGAAAGAATATCAAAATCATATCAAAATTGTTTAATGAATTTAAAAACAAGTCAATTTTCCCAATTGCAATCTTTCTTCCGATATCAATGATCAGTGTTGGCATTATAACTATATTTATGCCCATTTATTCGAAAACAGAACTAGATTTAGATTTAATAAGAATTGGATATATAATGGGTTTTTCTCCTATAATTTTTGTTATCGGCACAATATTAGGGGGAATAATAACAGACAAATATGGTAGGAAAATAAGTATATATTTTTTTATGAATATTAGTGGCTTGTTTATATTTTCAATAATTTTTATCAATAACTGGGAAAATATTGCTATTGTATATTGGATAATATCATTTCTCCATGGAGGCTATCAACCATCAATAATGGCAATTGCAATGGATATAACAAATCCAGAAATAAGCGCAACTGAATTTTCAATTTATGCGAGTCTGTTAAATTTAGGTGAAATGGGTTCAACAGCAATGGCAGGTACATTAATTGTATTTTTTGGCTTTACAAAAGTCATCTTATTTTCGGTATGGTTTATAGGTATTGCATTATTTATTCTCTATTTTATAAACGAAAAAGTCAAAATTCAAATCAATAAGTCAAACTAATTTAATATATTATTTCTTCACCTTTATGTCTTAAAACAGTATAATGGTATCTATAATTCTTTATACTATTAGGAATCTTATTACTTATCTTTACCATTAAATTATGTAATTGATTAACATTTTGAATTATAATTTCATATTCAAGATCAGCTGCATCACCTATCGAGATATATCTAAGTTGGATGATTGCATTATCTAAAATATAATCATGTACTTTATTTTTTAAACTAGTATCCATAAGATCAATATCTAACCTATATTCAGTAAATCCTAACTTTTGAAAATTAATATCTATCCCATAGCCGTCTATTATTTGATTTTTTTCTAGCTTTTTAAACCTCTTTGCCACAGTAATTGATGTGATATCTAATTCATCCGCTATATCTATTGTTTTCATTCTTGGATTTGTACTAATCATTTTAAGAATTTCTTGATCTAAACTATCAATATTGATTTTTAATCTCCCTTTTTTTAAAATCTCAGTTGATTTATCAGTCATCATTTTTCTATCATCGATTAAAAAGTTTAGATCATAAAAATATGTTAAACACCTTATTGCAAATGATACATTTGAGAAATAATATCTATATTTATCATAAAATTTTGACCAAAATGGATAAAAATCAAAGATATCTTTTACTGCAATGTATAATGCAAAATCATACTGACCTCCTAGTGTAGTTATCCATGTAGAATTCTTATCAGCTACTAATTCGTTAACAATTTTTTTCTTAATTTCTGGTGTAAGATATTGAAAATTAAAATAAAACCTATACGTATCATACCCCAAACTTTGGAGATCAATTAAGGTGTAAAAACTATATATCACACCATGCTCTATGAGTTTATTAACCCTGTTTATTACATTTTTTCTGTATAATCCTACTTTCTTTCCAATGCTAGAATAGGATTGTCTAGAATTCTTTTTTAAATGATACAATATTTTCTTATCTTTAGAATCAAATTTAACCATATAACAATACAAAATACTACTTTGAATTATATATTTTTTGTTTTTGAGGCGAATTTTGGTGTAATGTATTATGAATATTACTAACATTTCAAAAAAATAGAATAATATAAAAATAGGGAGGATAGAAAAAAATGAAATGGAAAATACTTGGTATAGGTATTTGTATGCTGTTGATTTCGACACCTATTGTTTCTGCAATAAAAATATCAACTCAAGAAAACACTAGCCCATTATTATATAATGCTGACGTTCCGATTTGGGAGGTTGGAGATTACTGGACTTATACTATAAATTACAAAAGTAATCTTTATCCAGATATGACATTAGGTTTTACTATAGATTCTGAGATTACTTTCGAAGTAGTTGATGACTCAGGAGAGTTCTATAACTTAGAAGGTACCATAGATCCATCATTTGGTGCAATAGATTTTTATTTGGGTAATCTTCATTTCAAAAGTACCAGGTCCTGTACCATAAGAATTGACCTGCAAATACAAAAATCAGACCTTGGAATCTATACTTACATTTCACATATTGAAGGACCCATGGTGTTATCAATAGGACCATTACCACTTCCGATACTCATTCCTTTTGAGGCTCATGTTGAATGGGAATGTAATCCTATCTGGCCAATGATACCCTTTCCATTGTCCCATGGTGATACAGGGATCATTAATGAAACCAGATATTATGGTACAAATGGGTATCTGAAACTTTTTTGGGGATTAATTAACCAGCAATTTGATGATTCCTCATGGAAAGTTACTCGAGATATACCATATTGGGTAAAAATAAAACAATTTACTGTGCCTGCTGGTACCTTTGATGCCTATGATGTATACCTTGGTTGGCCGGGGGAATATTACCATAACCCAATTTATGCAGTAGATGCCGGTAATGTCATTATGTATGATTGTTATGTCAAACATGATAATGGAAATCTATATTTCTCAATTGATCTTGATCTAAAAGACTTCAGCTATTCACCATAGTAAGTATAAAAAAAACTTACACACTCATTACTTTCTTCTTTCCATTTATTTTTTTGGGCATATAAGGAAATGTTAAATATAGAAGATAAAAAAATTGAAATTATTGAAAAAGCAGTTGTCACATATATAAACGGAAATATAGATTTTTTTGAGGCAATTTACATATCTGATAAGAAAATAATAATTGGCAAGATCGTAAATGATATTTTTGTAGAAAGTGGTGGTATCCCCAAAAAAAACATTAAAAAAATTGATGGAGAAAAAAAATTACAATTCATAAAAAAAAGTGATTAAAGAAATTGTATTGATATTATTACCTTCATTTGATGGTAGTTTTTTTAGGAAAATCAAATTTTTTGTCTATTTACTTTAAATCTGTCTCATTTCTTTCGTAAAATCGGTAGGCATTTAAAAAGGCCAACATGAGAAAAAAGACTCCTTCATGTCATCTGCTGGATAATAACTCTAACCTTAATGTATACCCAAAAAATATTTCCCCCATTGTTTTTCTCATAAAAGTTTAATAGGAGATTCAAGAACAATTTTATCGGTAAAAAAGTGCAGGAGACGAGATTTGAATATGAGTATATTGGCATAAAATCAAAGTTTCCTCCTGTTGATTAAAAACATATTTAATTCTATAAATTTTGCTTTTTATGACAATGGTTGTAATTATAAATTGTTAGGCAGAAATTTATTAATGATTAATTGATTTCAATTTATATTGTAAATAGCATTTAAGGAGATGGGATATGAATGAACTGATTGAAAGGTTTGATAATATTTTTAATTGTCCCCATTGTAAAAAAACCCTCTGGCGTTATAAAAAACTTCCCGATGGTAGATGTGTATGTATTCCTTGTTATGATTTATATATGAAAAAGAAAAATGAAAAAATAAAACGGGAATTAGCACATATTGAAATAGCTTCTAAAGATTTAATTAATAATGGTTTATCAGATTTAATATTTAATTTTTTTGAAGAAAAGTATAATATTAACCCTATTGAAAGTGAAGTTGTAAAACTTTGGAAGCTTTTATCTATTAAATATAAACAAGATATTGATTATGAAATATTTATTAATGTTATTAGCAACGTTTATAATATTGTTAAGGAAAAAAATGATTTGGAATCTTTTGAAAAGGATTTAAATCCTAAAAATAAGAGATTTCATTAGTTTTTAATTGCATTTATTATAAGAAAAAATGGTAGAAAAAAAGAAAAACGTTGAAGATTTACAATTTGCTGTTTATGGTGGAGTATGTGGAATACTTGGTTTATTATCATTAATTATTTTATTTATTGCAGTTTTAGAATGTAAACCAGCTATTGCAAATGCTATTAGTAGAAGTATTCTTAGTTCTGCCCTTGGTGTTCTTACTATACATTTTGGATATCGAGCAAGAATGTTTAAGGAAGGAAAAACTGTGATGTTGTTTGGTGGTTTTCTTCTTATATTAGTTGGTATCCTTTATATTGTAGGAATTATTCCCTGTGCAATGTCTTAAAAAGAATATAATCATTACTATTTACAAAATATTAGGGAGGTATTAAAAGTTGAATATGAAAGAAATTAAACATAAAAGTTTATCTTTAAGTGAATCTCAAGATATCAGAGATGTCCTTGGAAAAAAAGTATTAACAAAAGATGGGAAAAATATAGGAAAAATAAGAACAATACGTATAGATCCTAAAGATTTAACAATCGAAGGTATCGAAGTTGATACAGGGTTGTTTAAAATTGATCAATATTTTGGAAAAAATTATATCAAAACATTAACAGAACAAGGTGCAATATTAAAGATTACACCAGTTGATGATATAGTAGGCCATACTGTATTTGATTCAACAGGAAAAAGCGTTGGTGAAATAAAAAGTATTAAACGATCTAAAAAAACGAATAAACTTCTATCGATTACGATGTATTCAGATATATATAAAGAGAATGTTACTATTGATGCAGATTATATTGCAAGTTGTGGTGAAAGTTGTATACTTAAAGAACCGATTAAGGATATAGTAGATTAGAATATAATGATTAATAAAGAAAAATTTCCCTTTTATGGATATATATGTAGCACTATCGCTATTTTTTTATTTATTTTTCATTTTTTATATTTAATAGACAGGTGTCCTTTTGGTATTTCTATGGTAATCAGAATTAGCTTCGTTCAGTTAATACTTGCGATTTTAGCAATGTATTTTGGATGTTGTACTGAAACAAAAAAAGCAAAAATTAGTATAGTATCGGGTTTAATAGTAATTCTGCTTGTAATTTTATATTATATTTTTGTAATACACCCTTGTATATCATAAAAAAATATATTGTAATTTTTTGAGAGTTAATATTCACATTTACATAAATTAACAACTGAAATTATGGTATGTGAAATTAAAACAAGCCCAAGGAATACCCAGAAAAAAACTAATGAGAAGTTTTGATAGACGCCAGGATCTTCAGATAACGCAGTTAAAATTGAAAAAAATATTATTAAAATTCCAACTAGTGCAGGTATTATACAAAAACACATATCTTTTATTTTTTTCTTTTTTGCCATAATTTATCATCTCTATTTTTTATTACTATTCTAATTTGGAATTCTTAAAGTTTATTTACATTCTGGTATTTTATCCAGTCCTTTCAGGTTTCTTGTAAGTGTTACCACATTACCAACGGCTTTAACATAACCTACAGGTAAACATATTGTTATATGACCTAATAATGGTTTTTTAAAACCAAGCTCTTTTACTGCTTCGTCAGACAATTCAATATGGATATGTGTAACCTCCCACTTTTTTGTATTTAACTCCATTCCAGATATTTCACCAGCTTTAAAGCCGTCTAAGGTAACAACATCCATTCCATCTAATTTACTAAATTTCATGAATATCTCCTATTGTTAAATGAGTACAAAGGAATATAATTCTTTTGGTAAAAATAAGTTTTAAATTCATTTATCTGTTAATAGTTTGTAATAATGAAAAAACGTAGAATTGTAGGAATAATATTTTTATTATTTATTGGGTTAATTATTATTGGTTTTGTCACAGGTATTCTGTCAATCCCTTCTATTAAAAATATAAATAATAGATGGGGAGAAGTTACAGATAAAACCACTGAAATTATAAGTAATATAACAATTGAAAACAATAATCCCTTTAAAATTACTATTCCACGTGTTGATGTTGATTACTCTTTAAAAATGAATGATATTAAGATGGCTCATGGAACCATTGATAACATAAATTTAGAAAAAGGAGATACAACAATAGAGGTTACTTCTTATTTTAATAATTCAAAGATACCTCAATGGTGGATATCTCATATTAAAAATAATGAAACAACAATTGTAAAAATAGAACCCATTGTAGTAATTGATGCAGAATTCATAGAACCTCATACAGATACACCATCAAAAACATTTACAATCGAAACTAATCTTCTTGAAAGTGTTAACATCGTAAATGAAACAACAATTGAAGCAGGACCAATAAATTTAACATTTAAACTGATTTCTGTTAATTGGGGAAATGTTAACGATGATATAACTGAGTTATTATTAGTTTTAAATCTTTATAATCCATTTCCTGTTTCAATTCCAATACCTAAAATTAATTATAAAATCTCAATAAATGAAATAATAATTGGTAATGGAAAAATTGAGGATTCATTTGTTTTAAAATCTTATAATGATACTCTTATAAATATTGTAACAAATATCGATAATGATATGTTGGATAACTGGTTTGTATCGCATCTTCAAAACAATGAAATATCTATTTTAGAGATCTTTGTTAACTCTACAATAAATTATTATGATTTTATCTATAAAATCGATGATTTTTTAGTTTATACACATGAATTTGATACAGATATTTTAGGTTATACAATATAGATTTTGATATTTGGTCTAATCAATTTTCCTTATTTCTCAGGTGGAGAAATTAAATCTATAAGATAAGGTTTTAATATTTTTCTTATAACTGTAAGCCAAGTAATAGCACATAAAATAAAAATAATTGTCATCCAATCCCATCTGTTTATAACAAGACCAAGAGCAATTCCTGCAGCAGGTGGATGTTCTGTGTTTGTAACCGCCATAATAAAGATTGCCACACCTACAGCTATTGCTCCAAAAACGATCAATGATATCTCTGTAGTAGTGAAAAAATTGCTAGATGGAAATGTAATAGAAATATAAAAACAAATAACTCCAACTATTATTCCAACAAGATATCCACCTATAAGACGTCTTGGATCAGATGAATAAGAATTAGGTATTGCAAAAACAACAAAAGCACTAGCCCCAAGTGCAGCAATAATTGCAGTTTCTGAGAGTACATCTAGGAAAAAAAGAACTGCAAGAATTGTTAAGGTTGAAAGAGCACATTGAAAAATATATCTATGGACATTTTTTCGAAATTTTCTATCAAATAATCTCATAGTTTTAATCATATCCAAATAAAATATTATTTCTTTAAGTTGATATCTATATTTTCAGATGCAATTATTATATCTTTAGATTTTTCAATCTCTTTTAGAATTAATTTACTCAAATTGTTTTTTATTATTCTTCTCTCTTTAGTTTCAGTAACATAACGAATATTAAGATTTATCCAGTTGTCAGTTAGAGTCAAAAATACAACTGGTTCAACAGGTTTTTTGGGAAGATAATATTTTTCACCAAGTTTAGTTATTTCCTTATCTGCATGGATAGCAATATTTTTTGTTTCATTATTTACAATTTCTAATATTTTTTCAGATGCTTTTTTCCAGTTGCTATCATACGTAATTGGTAGACTTATTTCATCCCATATAAAATTATGATCCTTTGTAAAATTATTTACATTGTTTGTTAACACATTACTATTTGGAATAATAGAAAGTCTACCTGTTGCCTGATCGCCATTAACCCATTCACCAACCTCCATAATAGTTGTATAAAGAACGCCGATATCCATAATATCTCCAATTTTCCCATTTATCTCTACTCTATCACCAACACGATATAAACCAGTTGAAAAAATTGTTATTCCACCAGCAAAATTTTTAAAAACATCTTGTAATGAAACAGCAATTCCTGCACCAATTAAACCATATGAAATCAATATAGTTTCAGTCTGCTCAATCCAAATAGCAACCAATGCAAATAAAAATATTAAAACATATAAAATTGAGATTGTTTTTTTAAAAGAATAACGCATTTTAGCTTGTTTCAATCTTTTAATAATAATTTCTTCAAATCCGACTCTAAAAACAAGATATATAAAGGTTAATGCTAAAAAAGTATAGAATCCTTTTACTATAAAAATGTTATAAAAATTTGGATATTGATAATTTGTAAGCCAAAAAGCACCTGTGATAAATATAAGCGTTATTGATATAGCAATCTTTCTTAACATATTTCTCACAAAGCAGGTATAAATATAATTGATATACCAAATAGAATTAGAATTACTAATGCAATAATAAAAGCAACAACAATACTCATAATCCAAGCAAGAATTGCCTTTCCCCAGCCTACATCATAAAAGCTTTTAATAAAAAACCAAAATCCAATAAGACCCAATAATCTACCCACATAAGGAATAAATGCTAAAACAAAAGCAACCGCACTTCCTGCAATTAATACACCAGCTGCTTTTCCAAAACTTCTTTTTTTAAAATTAAGAATACTAGTAGCACCATGTAATAATATTATACCTAAGAAAAAAATAACTACAAGATAAATAATTTGTCTTGTTAATATCTCTCCCAGCTCATAACCAAAAAAATCCATATTTGATCACTTTCATTCTATTCATTTTTTTATTTAATTAATGGAAGAAAGGGTTATAACCATTTCTTTCTCTTAAAGTAAATTAACATAATAACACCTATTATTGCCATAGCAAACAATGCCATAGGATAGCCCCAATAAAAGCTAAGCTCGGGCATATTAAATGGACTTGCATCTGGACTGAAGTTCATTCCATATAAACCTGCTACGAAAGTCAAAGGAATAAAAATTGCTGCAAAAATTGTCAAAACCTTCATAACCTCATTCATCTTATTACTTACACTACTCATATACATATCAAGCATACCAGAAATTAAATCACGAAATGTTTCAATAGTATCAATTACTTGAATAGTATGATCGTATAGATCTCTGAGAAAGATATGAGTATTTTCTTTAATGATCTTTGATTCTTCTCTGAGTAAATTATTTATTACTTCACGGAGTGGCCATACTGATTTTCTAATGTAAATCATTTCTCTTTTTAAATTGTAGATTTCTTGTAA
>Ga0209427_10006912_pt1 | contig 12894 bp, 12 predicted proteins | sample DeeMarSWOR136_30_FD_187465 | JGI IMG/M metagenome (GOLD analysis project Ga0209427, IMG submission 187465) | Marine sediment microbial communities from White Oak River estuary, North Carolina - WOR-1-36_30 (SPAdes) (version 2) | ecosystem: Environmental > Aquatic > Marine > Intertidal zone >... | reverse complement strand
CATCGTTGCGTACTTAATCGTCGGATTCCGATCGGAAGCCCTGATCCCCTCTCTTCTCCCCTTCCTTGTTTTAATCATTCTTTACCTTCCGGTAGCCAAACTCATTGGAAAGGCTTGGGGAGCAAGGAGAGAGGACAAGTCACAGAAGGCAACCGGTCAGGTCTGAAAGGAGGAGTGAAGATGACGAATGAAGAATCCTATCTGATGGAATTCACGGGATCGGAGTGACCCCACTGCCACAAAATGGATCCTCTCGTGGAGAGGTTGGAGGATGAGATGGGGTTAAGGATTGAAAAATTCGAAGTCTGGCATAATGAAGCAAATGCGAAACTCATGAGGGAGTATGACAAAGGTTTCTGTGGGGGAGTCCCGTTCTTTTACAATAAAAAGACCGGCAAGTGGATCTGTGGTTCTGCCGATTACGAGCGTTTGAAGAAATGGGCCATCGAATAAAAAAAGATGTTGCGGAATGCGGATTGCGGATTTAGGAATTCCGAAATCCGAACTCCGAAATCCGAAATAGGAGAAAGCGATGGGTTTGATGGAGGATTATGATCCCTTGAAAGGGAAGATGCTTCAGATTCTCAACCCGGATGGGACGCTTCAATCGGGTCAGAAGCCTCCCATCAATGACCAGGAGACGCTTGCCCTTTATCAGAAAATGGTTTTTGTCAGATTGGCTGATCAAAGGTGTTTGAACCTTCAGCGACAGGGAAGGCTTGGAACCTATGCCCCCATCTGGGGACAGGAGGCATGCCAGATTGGAAGTACATTTGTGCTCCAGAAGGAGGATTGGGTTTTTCCTGCCTTCAGGGAGATCGGGGCAATGCTCATGATGGGAATCCCATTGAAACAATTTCTTCTCTACTGGATGGGAAATGAGAGAGGGAGCCAGGCACCGGAGGGAATTCATGTGATGCCTGTTTCCGTCCCTGTGGGGAGCCAAACGCTTCATGCGGTAGGAGTGGCTTGGGGAGCAAAACTGAAAGGGGATAAGATAGTCACCCTCGTCTATTTCGGGGACGGGGCGACTTCTGAGGGCGATTTCCATGAGGCTCTGAATTTTGCAGGGGTCTACAAGACTCCTACGATCTTCTTCTGTCAGAATAATCAATATGCCATTTCTGTTCCGAGATCCATACAGACTGCCTCAAAGACGCTTGCTCAAAAGGCAATTGCCTACGGGTTCGATGGGATTCAAGTGGACGGCAACGATCTTTTCGGTGTGATTGTGGCAACTCGAGAAGCAGTGGAAAAAGCCCGTTCTGGAGAAGGTCCGACTTTGATTGAAGGAGTGACCTTCCGGTTCGGGCCTCACACGACCGCAGACGATCCGACCAAATACCGGACGGAGAGAGAGATCGACCCCTGGAAGCCCCTGGACCCTTTGGTCCGCTTGAGACTCTATCTCAAAGAGAAGAACCTCTGGAGTGAAGAGGTTGAACAGAAGATATCGGAACAGGCCCAGAAGGAGATCGATCAGGCAGTCAAAGATGCTGAGGCTGAACCAACACCCGAAGTAGACGAGATCTTCAAATATGTTTTTGCTGACATGACACCACCATTGAAGGAGCAACTGGAGTATTTGAAGACAACGCTTGAATAGCATAGCGCATAGAGTAGAGCGCATAGAGCATCGGGACAGTAATCCCCCTATATTCCCCTTTAAGAAAGGGGGAGAGATTTTTTCCTCCCTTTTCTAAAGGGAGGCGGGGAGGGATTAAGAGACAGGAGAGAACTTGACCATGCCTAAGCTGAATATGGTGGAGGCGATCAATCTTGCACTTCGAGAAGAGATGGACCGAGATTCTCGGATCGTCGTCCTAGGGGAGGATGTGGGCCGGGAAGGGGGTGTGTTTCGTGTTACAGACGGACTCCAAGAAAGATTTGGCTCCAATCGAGTCGTCGATACACCTCTGGCAGAATCGGGGATCGTAGGCACCGCATTCGGACTGGCCCTCTACGGCTTTCGGCCAATAGCGGAAATTCAGTTTGAAGGATTTCTCTATCCCTGTCTTGACCAGATTAACAGTCATATTAGTCGGATTCGAAATCGGTCGAGAGGTAGATTTACCTCTCCTCTAGTAATACGAACTCCCTATGGGGGAGGGATTCATGCACCCGAGCATCATTCCGAGAGTCCTGAAGCCATTCTTGCCCATATCCCCGGAATCAAGGTGGTGATCCCTTCAACTCCTTATGAAGCCAAAGGTCTACTTCTTTCCGCCATTCGTGATCCAGACCCGGTGATCTTCATGGAACCGAAGCGGATCTACCGAGCGATTCGCGAGGAAATCCCCGAAGGAGATTATACCATCCCTCTTGGGAAATCGAGGTTAGTTCAGGAGGGCAAGGATGTAACCATTGTCGCTTGGGGAGCGATGGTTCGGGAGGCGCTCCAGGCGACTGAACAGTTGAAGGCAGATAAAATAGAGTCTGAGGTGATCGATCTTAGAACCATTTCACCGATTGATGCGGAGACAATGATGACCTCCATTCAAAAAACCGGGAGAGGCGTCATCGTCCACGAGGCCCCAAAGACCTGCGGTATAGGGGCAGAGATTATTGCTCTCATCAATGAGAAGGCCTTGCTCTCTCTTCAAGCCCCCATTGAGAGGGTAACGGGATTTGATATTCCTGTTCCTTTAATGAAAACCGAACATTATTACCTTCCAAATCCCAAACGAATTATGATGGCTGTGAAGAAGGTGATGTCTTTTTGATCGGAAGATCAAAAAGAGGCTAAGGTTAAGGCTAAGGTTGAGAAAAAACAAAATCTGAGGTTAAGGCTTAGGTTAAGGTTAAGGAAGGCAGAATATCTGTTCTAAACCTAAACCTCAACCTCAACCTCAACCTTTTCCGGAGGAAGCATGCCTTTCGAATTCAAGTTTCCCGATATCGGAGAAGGATTGACCGAAGGAGAGATTGTTCGCTGGTTGGTCAAAGAGGGTGACGAAATCAAAGAAGGACAAGCCCTTGTCGAAGTGGAGACGGATAAGGCTCTCGCAGAGATCCCCTCTCCAAAGACAGGGGTCATTTTGAGAATTATGGCCCGAGAGAAGGAGATTGTGAAGGTTGGCCAAGTGATCGTCGTCATCGGCGAGAAGGGAGAAGCCGTGGCAGCCGTACCTTCGGCGAAACCTAAGTCCGTGGGCGTGGTAGGCGAGTTGGAGGAAGCACCTGAAGAAGTTCCTACTCCAGAAGTGAGGACTGAAACGGTGAAGCCGGCACTGGTTAGTCCCCATGCGCTGGCGACACCCGCTGTCCGGGGTCTAGCGAAAGAGTTAGGAGTAAACATCGATCAAGTCAAAGGGAGCGGGCCTGAAGGGAGAGTCTTGGAAAAGGATGTTCGCCAGGCGGCGGAGGCGAAAGAGAAGCCCGCGGAAATCAAGCCTGCCGAAGCCCCAAGGAAAGTTCGAAAATACGATCTTTACGGTTATGTTGATCGTATTCCCTTGAGAGGAGTAAGGCGATCCATCGCGAAGGCCATGGTCAAATCGAAGTATACCGCTCCTCATGTGACCACGATGGATGAGGCCGATGTGACAGACTTGTGGAAGATCAGAGAAAAGGAGAAAAAGGCAGCAGAGAAGAAGGGAACGAAGCTGACCATATTGCCCTTCATCATCAAAGCTGTCATCGCCGGCCTCAAAGAGCATCCTTATCTCAACGCCACACTCGATGATGAAAATGAGGAGGTCATCCTGAAAAAATATTATAACATCGGCGTGGCCACGGATACTCCAGAGGGGCTCATGGTTCCAGTAGTAAAAAATGCTGGCGATAAATCGATCTTGCAATTGGCGGAGGAGTTAACCCAGTTGGTCGAAAAGGCGAGGAACCGGACGATCGATCTGGCGGACCTAAAAGGGGGAACGTTTACCATCACGAATTACGGCGCTATGGGAGGGATCTATGGGACCCCGATTATCAATCATCCTGAAGTGGCCATCCTGGGTTCCGGAAAAATCAGGGATATGCCTGTCGTTATCGATGGCAAGATTGAGATCCGGAAGATTCTATTTCTGGCCCTCTCCTTCGACCACAGAGTGGTCGATGGTGCCGAGGCAGCACGATTTCTTAATACCGTGATTGCTCGCTTGGAAGACCCTGGCCTCATCCTGTTGGAAAGCTAAGCGGCTAATCCCTCACTCTTCGCTGGAAACTTACTGGAAGGGATGCCTGCCTGATTCTGGCATTTCACCTAAGCTTCAGTGAGGCATTACTTAGGAGGATCTCGTCATGAAAAAAATCTACCGCTCCCAGGAAGACAAAAAGATTGCAGGGATCTTAGGCGGCCTTGGAGAGTTATTCGATATAGACCCGACTCTGTTGAGGCTTTTATTTGTCTTCATAGGCTTGGCAACAGGAATTATTCCCTTTATTGTTGCTTATCTCGTCGGTTGGATCATCATTCCCAAAGGCAAGGACCGGTGACGGAAAAAGGGTCCGGGAGGCTGTCCCAAAACTCCCAGAAAGTCATCCTGACCCATGGACTGACGTAGGTCAGGCACGTTTCAGGGTCTCATAATCTATTGATTTTATTAGATGCTGAACCAAGTTCATGACAAGACGTGGTATCAGATTAATTCTGGGACAGCCTCCCGGTCCCTTTTTTCTTGTTGCCATTTTCCGTTGCCCACACGCTTTCCGTCGCACCTTTAGACACGGCTTTCCCTTGACAAATCAATCCGAGTTGATTAAAATCAGACTATTCTGATTATTCTGATTAAATCATTTTTTCAGAAACCTAATGGAAGGAGGGATGGACATGCCCGTTAAGAGACAAAGGGATTCTTGCTTCTCACCCGCGGACAAAGAGATGAGCAGTTGGAAGGTCGAATCGATCATCAGCATCGACGAGCGTGGGCAGATGGTTCTTCCGAAAGAGCTTAGGGATAAGGCGAAGATCCAGGCGGGAGATAAACTAGCTCTGGTTAGTTGGGAGAAAGGAGGAGAGATCTGTTGCCTCTATCTCATCAAGACAGAATACCTTGCAGACCGGGTGAAGGATTTCCTTGGCCCCATGATGAAAGAGATGGCGGCCCATTAAAACAAGAAGAGAGGGATGTTTATGGATGCGATGAGATCTCAACAGAATGCGAATATAGAAAGTATTTCTTGCTGACCCCCAAAGCGTGAGGCTCGGTTGAGCCTTTCCAGTCTAGAACAGCCTTTTGTGAAGGGTCCGATGTCGACCCCTGCAGGTCCGGTTCCTCAGGTCTCTTCTTCTCTGACATTGCAAGACCGCCTGGGTACTTATAAAGTCCGCTGGGGAATAAGACGTATGAATTATACAGTCAACCCCGGCCTGTATGCCTTGGGAGAACCTGATAAGACGTCCCCCGTCTTGGTCACGGCCAATTACAAAATGAGCTTCGACCAATTGCGGAAAGAACTTTCAGGTCAGAATCTCTGGATCCTTGTCCTTGATACGAAAGGCATTAATGTCTGGTGCTCGGCAGGGAAAGGTACTTTTGGGACAATGGAACTCGTGAGTCGCATCGAGTCGAGTGGCCTGGCTGAAGTTGTCTCACACCGGGAATTGATCCTGCCTCAACTGGCTGGTCCAGGAGTCGCTGCCCACCTGGTGAAGAAGCTATCCGGATTCAAAGTCGTTTACGGTCCCATCCGATCGAAGGATCTACCGAGGTTTCTGGATAACGGACGAAAGGCGACTCCAGAGATGAGAATCAAGACCTTTACCACATGGGAACGGATCGCGCTTATTCCGATGGAGTTGGTCAGTGCCGTAAAAGTCGGACTTGTCCTTATGGGAATTCTCTTCTTTCTGGCTTTTGTCTGGAAATCCGGTGAGGGCACAGCCACGGCCTTGAACCATGGCCTCTTCACAGCCCTGGCTTTTTTCAGCGCCATTGTCATGGGAGCAATTTTGACCCCTCTTTTACTTCCCTGGTTGCCAGGGCGGGCCTTTTCGCTCAAGGGGTTCAGCCTGGGTCTGATCACTGCTTTTGTCCTTGTGGCCTTCCGTTTCAATGAGTTGAATACCTGGACAGTGAGGCTTGAGGGACTGGCCTGGGTTCTCCTTATTCCAGCGGTTTCAGCCTACCTGGCCATGAATTTTACAGGAGCTTCCACTTACACGTCCCTTTCCGGGGTGAAGAAAGAGATGCGCTATGCCCTACCAGGTCAGATCGGAGCCGGCGTAATGGGTCTCATCCTCTGGATTGGGTCACACTTTATATGAGATTTCTGAAAAAGGGCAGAAATCTCTGATTAGGAGAGCAAACAGTAGTCTTTCAAAGCTCTCCATAGAAGGAGTCCAAAATGATGGGTCAGCTGATCTACCTCAAAGATGTGGTTACTCTAAAACTTGAGAGGGAGAAATGTGTGGGTTGCGGTACGTGTCTACTTGTCTGTCCCCATGGCGTCCTGAGTCTGACGAATGGTAATATCGAGATTGCGAACCGAGATGCGTGTATGGAATGTGGCGCCTGTTCCCGGAATTGCCCCGTAGAGGCTCTTAGCGTTCGGCCGGGGGTGGGCTGCGCGGCGGCGGTGATCAACTCTAAACTGAAGCGAAAAAGCTCCTCCGGCTGTTGCACGATCGATCCGGAGGAAAGCTCATGCAGTTCATCCGAAGGTCCAACGTGCGATAACCGGCCAAGTTGTTGCTAGCTGCAAATCTTGGGACATTTTTCAATTGTTTAGTGAGTAAAACATTTCTTGAGGGAGGTTATGAGCGAAGCACATATTCCGAAGATTGCGCAAGAATTGAGTCTCACCCCAATACAGGTCCAGGCCACGGCAGACCTTTTGAATGAAGGGGCCACGGTTCCCTTTATTGCCCGATACCGAAAGGAAGTCACGGGTTCTCTGGATGAGATTGCCATCACAGCCGTTCGCGACCGGCTCAATCAGCTCATGGAACTGGACAAGCGCCGTGAGGCCATCCTCAAATCGTTAGAGGAGCGGGGACAGCTCACAGAGGAGTTAAAGGAGAAAATCCTTTCGGCGGAGACCATGGTCGTTCTGGAAGATATCTATCTACCCTACCGCCCCAAACGTAGAACCCGGGCAACGGTGGCCAAAGAAAAGGGGCTGGAACCATTGGCCCAGCGTCTTTTTGCACAGGAGGACATGGATCCAGTGGCCGAGGCTGCTGCCTTTGTCGATCCTGAAAAAGGGGTTGATTCCGCGGAAGACGCCCTCGCAGGCGCTCGTGACATCATTGCAGAGTGGGTCAATGAAGACCAGACGGCCCGCGCCAGGATGCGTGATTTCTATTCATCAAAGGCTGTTTTCAAGTCAAAGGTTATTTCGGAGAAGGAGGGTGAAGGAATCAAGTACAAGGATTACTTTGACTGGGAAGAGCCCGTGAAAACAGCCCCCTCGCACAGGATTCTTGCCATGAGGCGAGGGGAAAAGGAGGGCTTCCTCACACTGAGGGTTTTACCTCCCGAAGAAGAGGCCCTGGAGATCCTCGAAGGCCTTTTTGTCAAGGGAGAAGGGTCTGCCTCCCAGCAGGTCAGGATGGCCGTGCACGATAGCTACAAGAGACTTCTCTCTTCTTCCATGGAGACTGAGATTCGTCAGGCAACCAAAAAGCGAGCAGATGAGGAGGCGATACGAGTCTTTGCCGAGAATCTCCGTCAACTTCTTCTTGCTCCGCCCCTTGGCCAGAAGAACGTCCTTGCCATCGATCCCGGTTTCCGGACCGGCTCTAAAGTGGTCTGCCTCGACCGCCAAGGGAAGCTGTTGCATACTGAGACTATCTATCCGTTACAGTCCGAAAAGGGTGCAGCCGATGCCCGCTCGAAGATCCTTGAGATGTGTGAGCGGTTCCGCATCGAGGCCATTGCCGTCGGGAACGGCACCGCAGGAAGGGAGACGGAGACCTTCATCCGCGGTCTCGATCTTTCAAAGAACATTCAGGTGGTGATGGTCAACGAGAGCGGCGCATCGGTCTATTCGGCATCCGAGGTGGCACGGGAGGAGTTTCCCGATCAGGATGTCACCGTGCGGGGATCCGCGTCCATCGGCCGGAGACTGATGGACCCTCTGGCAGAGCTGGTGAAGATCGATCCGAAATCGATCGGTGTTGGACAATATCAGCACGATGTGGATCAGGGAGCGTTGAAGGGCAGCCTCGATGATGTGGTGGTGAGCTGCGTGAACGGTGTGGGGGTGGAAGTCAATACGGCAAGCAAACAGCTTCTTACTTATGTCTCAGGGTTGGGGTCCCAGCTTGCCAAGGGGATCGTGGAGTACCGGAATGAGCACGGCCCATTTCAATCTAGAGAGGAACTAAAACAGGTCCCTCGCTTGGGACCTAAAGCCTTTGAGCAATCAGCAGGGTTTTTGCGCATCAGGGATGGAAAAAACCCATTGGATCGAAGTGCAGTCCATCCGGAGAGCTATCTCGTCGTCGATGCCATGGCAAAGGATCTGGGCTGCTCGGTGATGGATCTGATGCGCGACGAAAAACTCCGGGGGCAAATCGATCTGAAGCGCTACGTCTCGGAGCAGGTCGGCCTTCCCACGTTGAATGATATCCTGTCGGAACTCTCCAAACCCGGCCGCGATCCCCGTGAGCAGTTCGAAACCTTTCGATTCACAGAAGGCGTTGAAAAGATAGAGGATGTAAAACCCGGGATGAAGCTTCCTGGAATCGTGACCAATATCACCGCCTTTGGTGTCTTTGTCGACATTGGTGTCCATCAGGATGGACTGGTGCATATCAGCCAACTTTCGAACCGTTTTGTGAAGAACCCTTCGGAGGTCGTGAAGGTTCATCAAAGGGTTTTGGTGACGGTGATGGAGGTGGACCTCGAGAGAGGGCGGATTTCCCTCTCCATGAAAAGCAGCCAGCCCCAACCCAAAGAAGTCCCAAAGGCAGAGGAGAGAAAAAAGGAAGAGCGGAGACGGGAGAAGAGGCAAAAACAGAAAAGCACTTTCACAAACAACCCGTTTGCTTCCGCCTTCGGGGACAAGGATCAATAGATGAGCTCAAGAAAAATTCCAACCAAAAAATTCAGAACGTGTGAAAAAATTGATTTTCGGGGAGGGCGAGCGGGGATATTGAATAAGTTTTAGAGCGGTACCTTTTTATAGCCAACTGCTAACGATGAAAAACTTGAATCATTCTCGTTTACTTGCAGAACCTTGTGAGCCATGCCTGTCAAAAGTCGCGATTCTAAAACTTTGAAGATATCTACGCATGCCCGAATCTCCTAATTTTTTCACACCTTTTCAGAAGTTACCCAATCGCCCTGCGAATGATATCAGCAGAAAATGGCGCTCCATGGGATGGATAGATCATTTTGGCTCCTTGATCCAGCAGCGATTTCCAACTCTCATTTAATTTTACCAAGTCTTCAGCAAAGATGGGCAGGCCTGGACTGAAACGTAAGGGGAACATGTTCATGGCCATATCCCCCACAAAAGCCTCTCCTGTCTCTAATAGAACGCTGACAGATCCAGAAGAATGACCAGGAGTATGGATGATCTTGCCAGGAATCCCATATTCCTCCAAAGACCGTCCTTCGTTTTCAATGACGATATCGACACTCGTTCCTGGAATGCTGATCAATGGTAAGAACAATGTGATGATCTTGCTCAGCATATGTCCCCATTTGGTCACTCCGGGAGGCATCGGCTTTAGAGACTTCTCCAGCCACTCTTTTTCGAGGTGATGCATTGCGATTTTGGCACCTGTTAGCTCTTTGATCTCTTTGGCAGAACCGATATGATCCCAATGCCCATGGGTAATGATAATAAGTTGAATATCATCAGCTTTTATGCCTATCTTCTCTATGGCTCTGCTGAATTCTCTTATTTTCTTGGGTGCCCCACCATCCACCATGATCGTTCCTTTGTCCCGGATCAGATAACAGTGGTCCATTCCCAGTGGAATCGCGAAAACATCAGTGCCCATTCTCAAACCTTCTCTACTCATGGAAACTTCTGCGTATCTTTGAAGGGTCACTCCTTTTTTCTCACAAAAAAATAGAAATAATTGAGATTGATGACTCCAGTGAGGGCTAAACAAAGAAACATGATTGGATAGCTCGTCCAATGGAGGAGGATACCCATCGTCACTGGGCCCAAGCTCAATCCTAAATCTGAGATTGCTGTGAACGTTCCCATGGCTGGACCGGGAGACCCCGCACGATCAACAGCATAAGCCAATGAAGAAGGCAGAAGAAACGTGTACCCAATCCCCCAGATCATTGCCACGAGGATAAACATTGGCAGGTTTTTTGAAAAAGTGAGGATGACCATCGAAATGATGGAAGTGACAAGGCAAGGCAGAATGATTCTGTCTCTGCTGTAGAGATCGAATATTCTCCCACCCAAGGCACGACCCAAAATAAGCATGATGGCAATCGTGGTAAAGAAAAATCCGGGGTTAGCCATTCCATGGGTTATTGCATAAAGAGGAAAGAAGGCAGTTAAAGCTCCCCAAGTGAAAAAGGCAAAGGAATGAATGATGGACGGTGCCACAGCTTTCCGACTGAGGATGATGTCGCTCTTTATGGAAGGATGCTCCATTGGAGCAACTTGTCTCCTTCCCAAGAGAACAGTAATCAATAGTGCGCATAACGATAGGCCTAAGCAGACCAAGAAGAGAAGGGTGAAACTGAAGTGGTTGATAAGGAATATGCCCAGGGAAGGCACTAAGGCACCGGAGATGCTGGAGGCCAGAGTAAAGTAACTGAGGCTCTGGCCCCGATGGGCCTCCGGGCTGATATTGGCGATCAATGTCATGGAGGCCGTATGGAAGCATGCTAATCCAATTCCTTGGGAGAGCCTCACGATCAAAAAGGGCCAAAAAGGAGGAGCGAAAAGATAGGCAACAGAAGTGACAGCATAAAGGAGAGCCCCAACGATCATAAAGGTTTTTTCAGGAATGTTTAGAAGGGCTCTTCCAACATAGGGCCTAAGGACCAGTGACGAGACCGTAAAGATTCCAATAAGAACACCAATTTCTACTTCATTAGATCCTAATCTTGAAAGATAGATTGGGAGGGTAGGGATGAGGATGTAAAAAACGGATAGCAAAGTGAATTGAGCACAAAAGGTGAGGATGAAACCACGGCTTAATATTTTCCCTATCGTTTGCGTTGTCATACGATACTCTTGGGCCTGGTGATGCTAAAGTATTCTACTTTATAGATAATTTTTCAACTCATTCTTTTACCCCACAGGGTAGGGGCTCCGTGATAATGTTTTGTCTTTTATTGATTTTCATTTGATATGCTCCATGATGGAGGGATGTTACGATTAACGAGGCCCCGAAGGAAGGCGAGAAAACAGAAATTGTTGATAACACCTGCAAAGCGTAGGGACCGGGTACACCGGGTTGCGTCGGGAGTTGAGATTTTAATATAATGAGAACCGTAATGGGAGCCTTTAAAATGGAGAACAGGGAAAGGAAACAATTGGAGCTTCATTTGGTTCTATGGGGGTGATTTTTTTGAGATCCACATACCTCCCGTGGTTGCTAGTTCTTTGTTTGAATGTCTTAGGCCAAGATTTGGCATCAGGGCAGACCTATCGCGGTCGGGAAAGATATCCTCGCAAGCCAGAAATTCATTCCATCAATATTCGATACCGAGAGGCCAAACCACCTCCATCCCTTGATCAGAATATTGGTCTGACCATTGCGGTTGCTCCATTTCATGACAGTCGTCATGGGAGGCTGTACATCGGCCACCATAAGTCCCTCAGGAAAATTTCGAATTATTTTAAAAGCGAACCCTTTCCGCTCGAAAAGGCGATCCGGGAGTTCTTTTCCGAAGCCCTCTCACATTCCGGGATTCAAACAATTTTTGTTTCGAGTTGGGATGGGAATCCGGAGGCATTGAAGGATCTGGAGGCCGACTCGATCTTGAGGATAGACATGAAGAGATTTTGGATAGAGGCGGAAGCTGTAGGAGGGAGAACAAGGGTGAACACGTCCTTCTACTTCGATATTTTTCTTGGAGTGAAAAAAGAAAAAAGTGTTTTGAAACAAAAAGTGTATGTAGGAAAAGAAATGATGGATAGCAACTTTACGCCGGAGAAACTGGAGAATTTCATCAATCGAACGTTAAGCAATGTCTTTGACGATTTCTTTGGATCCCTATAATTCCTCCCCCTTCTTTTTTTCTCTTGACAAATAAAAGGGAGTTTCTTAGAATGGTCTACATATGTAGACCCTATTTAAGAGCAATTCCCTGATCACAAAGCTCTAAGGAATCGCTCGTAGCTTATGGCGGATTGCGCATGGCGAATGTTTTCAGGCCTGAAATCGAAAGGATAATAAACAAAAAAATGAAGAATAGGAAACTGACTTCAACGCAGGAGAAAGTGCTGAATTTTTTGAAGAATTTCCTTCGAGACAAGGGGTTTCCGCCCACCCTTAGGGAGATTGCCTCCCACTTTGAATTGCAAGGACCTAAGGGCCCGCAGAAGACCCTGAACATCCTAGAAAAGAAAGGGTATCTTCGGAGAACCCCTGGATTCTCTAGGGGGGTTGAGATCCTTGGGTACCCGGCACCCAAGACTCAAACGCTAACGGTCCCGATCATTGGGAGAGTAACAGCAGGGGAGCCTATCCTTGCCGTCGAAAACATCGAAGGATACATCCACTTCGATCGAAACCTCGTCTCTTCAGAGGATGTCTTCCTTCTTCGGGTGCAAGGGGATAGCATGATCGAGGCTCACATTCAAGATGGGGATTTTGCACTGGTGAAGCCGCAAAAAGATGCTGAAAATGGAGAGATCGTCGTTGCTTTAATCGATGACGAGGCCACGATCAAGAGGATTTTCAAAAAAAGAGATTTGATTCACTTGGAACCAGCCAACCCCAACATGGAACCCATCGTCGTTAAAAAAGGAGAAAAACGTGTCACCGTTGTCGGAAAGGTGATTGGCATATTTAGAAAG
>Ga0209427_10006911_pt1 | contig 12894 bp, 9 predicted proteins | sample DeeMarSWOR136_30_FD_187465 | JGI IMG/M metagenome (GOLD analysis project Ga0209427, IMG submission 187465) | Marine sediment microbial communities from White Oak River estuary, North Carolina - WOR-1-36_30 (SPAdes) (version 2) | ecosystem: Environmental > Aquatic > Marine > Intertidal zone >... | reverse complement strand
TCTGCACTCTGCCTTCCGCCTTCTAGGTTTAAACTCTGATGGGGAATTCAATGAGGAAGGTGGTTCCCTTAGGTGTGTTGTCCCGAACCCGGATATATCCGTTATGGTCTGCAATGATCGCATTGACAATGGTCAGCCCTAAACCCGTGCCAGTTTTTCGGGTAGAGAAATAGGGTTCAAAAAGCCGTCCCTTGTCCTCATCTGGAATTCCACACCCATCATCGCTCACTTCGAGACGAATGATCTGGAGTTTCGGATCATAATTGGTCTGGATTTTGATCTCCCCTGCTGCATCGATGGCGGCCAGACTATTTTCAATCAGGTTGATGATCACTCGTTTCATCTGATCCCGATCGATGTTCAAGACAGGGAGGATTTCAGGGTGAAATACAAAACGGACTTCCTTGTGGGCCTCTTGAAAGAGGACCAAGGTTTCCCGAATGATCTCGTTGAGGTGATTCGGCGTGGGCTGGGATGCCGGCATCCGGGCAAAGTTCGAAAACTCATTGACCATCCCCTTCAGTTCCTCGACCTGTTTTACGATGGTTTTGGTACATTCATCAAAAATCGCCTCATCCTCCGGAAGTTTATCCATGTATCTTTTCCTCAGCCGCTGAGCAGAGAGTTGGATGGGAGTGAGAGGGTTCTTGATCTCATGGGCAATGCGACGGGCCACCTCTCTCCAGGCGGCCATTCTCTGGGCCTTGACCATCTGAGTGAGGTCATCGAAGACGGCCACCACACCCAGGGATCTTCTTTCCTCGTCCCTCAAAGTCGTTAAATGAATCAAGAGGGAAAAAGATTTCCCCTTCAGGTTGACCGTAACCTGTTTTTCGATAGAATCCTTCGGTGAAGATTTAAGCTCATTTAATAATTCCTCGATCTGCTCCACATACTCCTTGTCCAGCACCTCGGAGAAATTCTTCTCCAGGACATCCTCCGCTTTGACCTCCAGGATCTGCTCCGCCGAGGTGTTGATGGTAGTGATTAACCCCTTGTCATCGATGGAGATGACTCCGGCGGCCACATTTTTCAAGACGATCTCCATATACTTCTTTCGCTGTTCCAATTCATATCGACTCACATGGAGGTCGCCAGTCATCTGATTAAAGGATTGGACAAGCATTCCGATTTCATCGGCAGACTTCATCTGAATCCGGAAGTTGAGATCTCCGGATGCAATCCGATGCGTTGCTTCTGCCATCTCTTTGATGGGGACCGTGATGTCCTTGGCCAGATGGAACCCGAACCAGGTGGCAGAGAAGATGATGAGAAGGGTAACCATCAAGAGGGCCATCATGTAACTGGTTTTGATCGGCTTCTTTAAACCCTTCAATTGGTTATATTCCATCAGGGCCTGGGAGATCGCACGCATCTTTGTGGTTAAACTCTTGGGAATGAAATAAGAGGCTGCCACCACCCCAATCACTTCTTTATTGCCCGAAGCATTGAAGATAGGTGAAATTCCTGTAATCACGTCCCCTTCTCCCATTGGCAAGATTCTTGAGATCTCTTTTCCTGAAAACCCTGCGTCTAAAAGATCATTCGGTAGAGAGAAGAATATTCCCTTCAGGGATGGATCCTGCACCCTCACCGTTTCTCCCCCTCCTCTCATAAATATTCCTAGGGTGCTTAGGTTATACTCTTTTCTTTTCGCTTCGAGTTCCTTTCTTAAGGGGGTCAAGCTGTTCACTTCCGTGAAGGATTCCAGATCAGGGAAATGCTTTCCAATCTGTTGAGCGGAGGAGACCGCATTATTTGAATAATCTCGATAATAGGTCTGGACAACTTCCAGAGAGCCCTGAAGGGATTGTTCCACCTGGACTTTAAACCATTGTTCTACACTGTTGGTGATGAAACCAGCAGCGACAAAGAAGAGGAGAACAGTCGGGACCAGGGAGAGGCTGATAAAAACCATCACCAATTTAGTTCGGAGTTTCGCACCCAGAACTTTCCGTTTTCGTTCGAAGACGAGCTTGACGAGATTCCGGATGACCAAGAAAATGAGGAGGAGAATGAGGATGATGTTGATATTGATAAGGCTGAAGATAATGATATTATTGGCCACGGGGATCATCCCGCCCACCTGTGGAATCTTCATTTCAAGGGTGGTGAGGATGATGATCAGAATCGATATGATTCCGATAACCAGAAATTCAATCCGCCGCCTTCTTGCTTCAGAGGAAAGTTCTTTCTCCATGCTCTTCTGCTACCTGAAAAAGAGGAGTGGGTCGAAGGAGACCATAAGCCGAGTTCTGTATCCTTCTACCGCTTCTGCCTGCGCTGCACCAACACGGTACAGAGCTTGAGGGCGGAATTGGGACGATGGCCATTTATCTAGGATCCTGATTGCTCAGGACCTCAAGCGACCTTACCCGCCCCGCCTTTGCACCGATGTTTCTCATTGGTCCAAATGTGAACGGGCCATTCACTTCCCCCCTGTGAAATAGTTGCAATCAAACTCGTTTGTCTTGCGGGTTGATCGAGCTAACGACGCCCCCCACAAAATGAGCACTGCCCTTATTTCACAGGGAGGAGGCGGGACCTATTTGGTCTTGCTCCGGGTGGGGTTTACCCAGCTACCCTAATCACTCAGGGTACTGGTGAGCTCTTACCTCACCTTTTCACCCTTACCCACCGAGGCTCACGCCTCAGAGTTCGGAGTTAAAAGTTCGGAGTAAGGAGCAATAAACTCCCAACTCACCACTCATAACTCATAACCCCCCGCGTGGCGGGGCAGGCGGTATCTTTTCTGTGGCACTTTCCTTACCCCCTGTGAAGTAGGCGATCTCGCCCTTCACAGGGAACAGTCCGAGTTACGGACCACCCTGCCCTGCGGAGCTCGGACTTTCCTCCCCTCACCCTTCCTGCTCAGCAGGATGGGATGAGGAGCGACCATCTGTTCCCCTTCGACTTTCCCCCTTTCTTTTTTCTCTCTCGATCCTTCTCTTAACGGCCCCGTTGGCCAAACGGTCTGCTTCTCGATTCTCTTCCCGTGGAATGGATTCAATCTCAAAAGAAGAGAAGGCCTTGAGACTCTCCAACACCTTTTGATGGAGACCCTTTAGATTCGGATCCCTCACCCGATAGATCCCTTTCACCTGTCTCGCGATCAGTTCCGAATCGGTGAAGATGTGGATGGATCTTCCCCCCCACTGTTGCGCCTGTCTCAATCCGATAAGAAGGGCCCAGTACTCTGCTTCATTATTGGTCTTGTGGCCGAGATACCGACTGATCTCCACCAGTTTCTTACCCTCTTCATTGGTCATCCAGACCCCGACTCCTGCTCTTCCCGGGTTCCCCTTGGAGGCTCCATCGATATAGAGGTTCAACTCAAAACCCTTTGAATTCGATGGCCCAATGTTCAGATCCTTCATTTTGCCTTGCCTTCTCCTTCAAAATAAAGAATCCGGTTGCAATTAGGACATCGGATAATCTCATTCGTCTTCTGAACCTCGATGAACATCTGGGGAGGGATGTGTACAAAACAACCCTGACAGGTCTCGTGTTTTACGTTCACCATGCCCACCCCCTCCCTCTTTTCCTTTAATGTATTGTAGAGTTTATAAAGTTTGGATTCAAGCTGCTTTGAAAGAACCTCCCTCCGCTCTATCTGTTGCTTCCAAAGGACCTCATCCTGGGCCATCCTCTCCTGGATTGCCTTCTTCTCGGCTTCGAACTTTTCCAGGATGGCGGCTACCTCTTTCTCCCTCTTTGAGAGATCTTTCTTCAGTTGGTCAATCTCTTCCAGGATCTGCAAGATCTCCTCCTCTTCCCGGCTACTGGCCCCCTTGATGGTCTCGATCTCGCTGAGGAGGGCCTGATATTCTTTGTTCGTCTTCACCTCGAACATCTTTCCCTCCGCCTTTTTGATCTTCTCTTGGGAAGAACTGAGCTGTCTCTCTTTCTCCCTTCGTTCTTTTTCCAAGAGATCGACCCTTCCCTTTTCCTTCTGAAGCTTCTCTTTTTCAATAGCCGTCCTCTCATCTAACTTTTTGATCTCTTTGGGATACCTTTCCTGTTCTCCCTTGATATTCTTAAGGTCAAGATCGATCTTCTGAAGTTCCCAGAGAAGTTCCAGCTGCTCTCTCAACGGTCGCCTCCTATTTCCTCCAAAGGACAGAAATCCAAAGGGTGTCTCCAAATAAAAAGAGTGCACCAGGGGGGGTGCACTCTTTTCCGTCCACATCCAACGAACGTTCTTTCCATTATTTCCACGAAATCCATGGACCCCCTTTCCCTTTTATCTCATGGGCCCACCTGGGTTCGAACCAGGGACCTACCGGTTATGAGCCGGTGGCTCTTCCAGCTGAGCTATGGGCCCTTTTTCTTTGATTATATTCCTTGCCGCCCGGGTGTCAACTCTATACACTAGGGACCGCAAAGACATTTTAGATTTTAGATTTGAGATTTTGAATCACAATCTACAATCTGCAATCCCTGCCTGCCCCGCCCTCGGTCGGGACCGGGGCCGGCAGGCAGGTGAAATCTAAAATCAAATTATTAGCCCTCCATAAAGGCTTTTAGCTTCTTGGCACGGCTGGGATGCCTCAGTTTTCTTAACGCCTTTGCCTCTATCTGTCGGATTCTCTCCCGGGTCACATCGAAATCCTGGCCCACCTCTTCCAGGGTATGATCATATTTCTCTCCGATCCCAAATCGCATCCTCAACACCTTCTCCTCTCTGGGAGTGAGGGTAGAGAGGACTTTTCGGGTCTGCTCCGAAAGATTGGAACTAATGACAGCCTCCTGAGGTGAAATCACCGCCTTGTCCTCTATGAAATCTCCCAGATGGCTATCTTCCTCCTCACCGATGGGAGTTTCAAGGGAGATGGGCTCTTTAGCAATCTTCAGCACCTTTCTTACCTTTTCCAGAGGCATTTCCATCTTCTCCGCAATCTCTTCGGGTGTGGGCTCCCTCCCGATCTCCTGGACGAGATATCTCGAAGTCCGGATCAGTTTGTTGATGGTTTCGATCATATGCACGGGAATTCGTATCGTCCGAGCCTGATCAGCGATGGCTCTGGTAATGGCTTGACGGATCCACCAGGTGGCATACGTACTGAATTTATAACCCCGTTGGTACTCAAATTTATCCACGGCCTTCATCAGGCCAATGTTCCCTTCCTGGATGAGATCCAAGAACTGAAGCCCTCGATTCGTATACTTCTTTGCAATGGAGACGACCAGTCGCAGGTTGGCTTTGACGAGTTCACTCTTGGCCTCTTTGGCTCTGGTCTCGCCCTCCATAATGGCCTTCACCGCTGTCCTCAGCTTTTCGGTCGGGAGACCGCATTCCGCCACCACCCGATTGATTTTGCTCTGAACGTTTTTCGCCGCCCGGTCGATCTCCTGAAGATTGGCTTTCGTCAGTTTCAGATTCCGATGAAGCGCTTTCTCCTTCAGTTTCCTTGCCTTCAGCTTCTTCAAATAGTCACGGGCTTCTTTCACCGAGATCCTCCACTTCCCTTGTATCTTTTTGATCTCGCTCTCACCTTTCTCCACCCGGACAAGCATCTGCTTCATCTTCTGGACAAGCTTATTAATCTGATTGTCCCTAAGATTCATCTCTTTGAAACACTCCAAAATCTCGGCCTGTTTCTTTCGAATCTGCTCCTGAGTCTTGCTTCTTGAACCACCCTTCTTCTTTTGAAACCTCCGAATTCCCTCATCGAGCCGTCGGATCTTCTCGATCAGTTCGAGAATTTTCTTCTTCTGAATCTGCTCTTCTTCCAGGCTCGTTTCTTCCTCATCGATCTCGTTGGTCACCTCTCGGATCTCTATTTTCTCACCTTTAATGGCATTTCCCAGATTAATGATCTCTTTAACAGCCATGGGAAAATTCAAGACAACGCTCAACACCTCTCTCTTCCCGCTCTCGATTTTTTTGGCGATCTCCACCTCCCCCTCCCGAGTCAGAAGAGAGACCGATCCCATCTCCCGAAGATACATTCGCACCGGATCGGTGGCTCGAACAAGGGTGATCACCTCTAATTCATCTTCTTCCTCCTCTTTTTCCAGGGCCTTCTCTTCTTCCATCTTCAACCCCTGGAGGTCCTCCACGACATCGATGTCCATTTCGTCAAACATCATAAGGACATCATCAATCTGATCGGAGGAGACGATATCATTCGGAGGAATCTCATTTTCATCAAAGGAGAGAAATCCTTTCTCTCCTTCTATGGAGATGAGCTGTTCAACCTCTTTGACCTTACCTTCTTTTCCCATCGATAATCCCCCTCGTTCTCTTTGGAGGGTTCGTTTATCTAAAGACCTCTCTCCCTCCTCGCCAATTCAAGGCGTTGATGGAGAAGGGCTTCCAATCCCTTTTCGCCTTTCTGCTTCTCGACTTCCTTGATTCTCCTCAGCAAATCGCTTTCATCCCTTTTTAATTTTTTCTTGCGAATCTTCTGGATACAGTCCCTCAAGATTTTTTCCTGATCCATTCCTTCCAGTCCGCTCTCCTGAAGGGTAAACTCTCGAAGCTTCCCCCTGAGGCTTTCCTCAAAAGAACCCAAGACCTCTGAGATGTCGAGTCTCCCCTTTTTCTGATAGAAGGTCACCAAGTGCTCTGCCATCTTCCGCAAAGGTGGGTTTTCAAACTCCTTAAGGATGTCCTCCCTCGAAATGGTGGGAATCCACTCGGAATGGTGGATCATCAGGCGGAGGACCATCTCTTCTGATTTGGGGAAGCCCTTCTCAACGGCGGGTCTCGTTAGTTCATCCTCCGTCCGCACCCGTCTTTTTGGGGAAGGACGAGCGATCTCGTACAATAAGGACTCCTTCACGTCCAATCTCTCAGCCAAGGCCCTCAAATAAAAATCTCTTCGCATCCCATCCGGAATCTTATTTACAAGAGCCACGCCTTCCTCTGCGATCTTCACTTTGCCATCGATCGATGTACCATCGTAAGTTTTCATCAGGTGTTCGAAGAAGAAATCAATCAGGGGAACAGCTTCGGTGACCTTCTGTTCGAATTCCTCCACCCTGCCCGCCCTCAGAAAACTATCTGGATCATCCCCTCTCGGAAGAAGGATCGTTTTCGCTGAAACCTCCTCTTCCAGAAAGAGGGGGAGAGAACGCAGGCTGGCTTTAATCCCTGCTGGGTCAGCATCAAACACGGTAATTAAATTTCTTGTATACCGCTTTAAGGTACGAATATGTTGCGTCGTCAGTGCTGTTCCTAAAGTGGCGACACTGTGCTTCACTCCAGACTGATGAAGGGTCAACAGGTCGAAATAACCTTCCGCGATTATAACACAATCTTTCGAAGCAGTGTAACGTCTGGCCGCTTGAAGGCCGTAGAGAACCTCTCCTTTATGGTAGATACTCGATTCGGGTGAATTATAATATTTCGGCTCCCCCCCTCGGATCACTCTTCCTCCGAATCCGATCACCCGCTGGTGGAGATCGAAGATTGGGAACATCATTCTTCCACGGAACGCGTCATACCATCCTTCCTTTTTCTTGGGGAAGATCAATCCCAGTTCCCACGCCAGTTCCAGAGAAAGCTTCCTTTCCCTAAGATGTTGAACCAGGCCATCCCAGCGATCCAGAGAGTAACCCAATCGGTGTTCCCGGACAACCTCGTCCCTTATCCCACGTTGGGAGAGATATTTTCTCGCCTCCTCGCCTTCTCTCCTGCGGGTAAGGAGATCGTGAAAATATTCTGAAGCAATCTGGTTGATCTGGAAGAGGGCCTCCCGTTTAGCCATCTCCTTCTTCTGGGCTGGGGAAAATTCCTTTGAAGGGAGTTTCACCCCGTAACGTTTCGCCAGTTCCTCCAGGGCTTGAGGAAAGGAGAGGTGAGCTACCTTCATGAGAAAAGTGAAGACATCCCCCCCTTCCCCGCAGCCGAAACAGTGAAAGATCTGTTTCTCTTCATTCACCATGAAGGAAGGGGTCTTTTCCGAATGGAAAGGACAGAGTCCCTTGTGGTTCTTTCCAGCCTTCTTTAGGCTTACATAATCTGAGACCACTTCGAGAATACTCGCTCGGTCCCGAATTTCTGAAACCTTGTCCTCTGAGAAAAACCCATTTGTCAAAGGAATTACCTCAATTCGACTACCGTGATTCCCCGGCCCCCTCTCATTGTATCCCCAGGGGCAAATCCCTTGACCCCTTGGTGCTTGTGGAGGTATTTCCCGATGGCCTCTCGTAACCTTCCAGAACCCACGCCATGGATGATCTGGATTTTCTCCAGCCCGTGGAGTAACGCTTGATCGATGAATTTGTCGACCCTAGGTAAGGCATCCTCTACAGTCAGGCCAATGACATTTAATTGGGAAGAAATGTCTTCTTCATCCCTCTTCTGAAGGAATCCCGTGGGCATCTCAAGCTTTTTTTCCTCCCCCTCCGTCACAGTGACGAGGTCAGAGAAAAAGGTCCTCACCTTTGCTTTCTCGGTCATCACCTCAGCTTGCTTCACTGATTCTTCTACCTCGGTCACCACCCCATGGGTCCGAAGACTCAAAATTCTAACATGTTCCCCAACCTGAAAGCCACCCCTCCCTGTTATATTTCCCTTGTCCCGGATGGTCGGGAAGACCTTCTCCTTGACCTCCTGGATTTCCCTGTGAGGAAGCGCGATCCGGGACGACTTTGAATGGCGCCTCTCCTCTTTCCACCGTTGAGCCCACTGCTTTAACTCTTCTTCCACTTTCAGAACAGATTTCCTCGCCTTCTCCTCGGCCTGGGAAAAGATTTCCTGCCTCTTCTTCTTTATCCCTTCCAAAAGTTCCTTCAGCCTCTCTCTTTCCCGTGCAGTCTCCTCCTTCATCTGAATGAGTTGTATCCGTTCCCTCTCACTATCTGTCCTCAATTTTTCCAATCGCTCCAGGACACGCCCGACTTCCTGTTCACCGCCATCTCGATGCGCGCGAGCTAATTGGAGAACCTCCTCTGCAATCCCAAACTTCTCAGCCACCAGAAAGGCATTGCTCAATCCTGACACCCCATAAAGGAGGGTATATTTCGGCTCGAAGGTTTTTTCATCAAACGCCACCGCCACATTCTCCACATCCGGATGGAGGTATCCATAGGCTTTGAGACGATCGAAGTGGGTGGTAACCACAATGGAGGACCCTTTTTCTCTGAACCGGTCCAGAAAGGCCATGGCGAGGGCACAGCCTTCGGAGGCATGGGTTCCCACACCCAGTTCATCAAGAAGGATGAGGGAACGGGGGCCGGCTTCTTCTAGAATTTGATTCAGATGAAGAAGGTGGCTCGAGAAGGTGCTCAGATTCTCCTCGATATTCTGTTCATCGCCGACGATGGCTAAGATGTTTTTAAAAATGGCTGCCTGGCTTCCCTCTTTTACGGGAATAGGAAGGCCGCATTGAACCATCAAAGTCAAAAGTCCCAAGGTCTTGAGAGCCACGGTCTTGCCACCCGCATTGGCCCCACTGACGATGAGGGTTCTAATCCCGTCTCCCATTTGAAGATCGATGGGGACAACCTGGTCTCCCTTTTGAAGGATAAGGATAGGATTTCGGGCCTCTCCCATCTCGATCTGCCCATTCTCATTCAGAATGGGTTTGACCCCTTTTAACAGGGCGGAGAGTTTTGCCATGGCATAAAGGAGATCCATTTCTCCCAAGATCTCGAAGTCACTCCAGAGGGTCTGCCCTTCTTCCCTTACCCTGTTTGAAAGGTCTGCTAAAATTCGGCTTTCCTCCTCCTTCTCTTCTCCGATGAGGATGCTGATCTCATTATTGAGAGTAACGACTTCAAGGGGTTCAAAGAAATAACTCATCCGGCTCTGGGATTGATCATGAATGATCCCCTTCAACCGATGCTTAAAATCCGATTTGATGAGAAGGACATACCTTCCGTTTCTAAGAGTGATGAATTGCTCTTGAAAAATAGACTGCAGGTCCTCCCGATGAAGGAGATGCTCGAGAACTCCCTTTGCCTTTTCTCTGGCTTCTCCCAACTGGTGGCGAATCTCCTTAAGCCTTGGGCTCGCTCGATCGAGGACCTCCCCTTTTGTATTGATCGCCTGAAGGATCTCTTTTTCCAGAGCTTTCAAAGAAGATAATCTAAGAATCTTCTCTTGAAGGTGAGGGGCTTCGATAACCTTTAACTTTTGGAAGAAACGTTTGATCCCTTTGCACAAGTCGATCTGCCTGTAAATGTCTAAGAGCTCCTGAACATCCAGGATCGATCCTTCAACCTCCAGCCTTTTAAAGATATTTTCGATGTCCTTCAATCCCCGAAGGGGAATGTCCCCCAGGGTTAGAAAAATATCTTTTAATTCAAGAACTTCAATTAATCTGGAACGGATAACAGGAAGGTCAGCGGAAGGTCTCAAGGCCCCACAGCGCTTTTGACCTAAAGGTGAGACAGAAAATGTTTTCAATACCTCTAATAACTGGTAGAACTCCAAAACCTTGAGGGAGCGGTCATCCATAAAGCGTGAGAAAAGGAAGTGGACTTAGTATAAAAAAGGAGGAAATTATGGGGAAAGCCTCTCTTTGACCAACTGGTTAACCAGGGTTCCGTCGACTTTCCCCCCTAATTTGGGCATGATAGATTTCATCACTTTACCAAGATCTTTTAAGGAAGAAGCCTTGGTCTCTTCAATCGTCTGATCAATGATCTTTAGGACTTCTTCACGGCTCAGGGGCTGGGGCAGAAAAGATTTCAAAGTTTCGATCTCTTTCATCTCTTTCTCCACCAGGTCCATCCTTCCCCCTACTTTAAACTGTTCGATCGATTCCTCACTTTTTTTCACCATCCCCTGAATGACTCTTAAAATGCCATCATCATCCAACGGTTTTCTCAGCTCAATCTCTTTGTTCTGAACCGTAGATCGGATCATCCGAATCGTAGATAATTTCCCCTTATCGTTGGATTTCATTGCTTGTTTCATTTCTTCGACCAATCTCTCTTCCAACCCCATCCGTCACCCTCTCTCCATCATCTTCCTCATTCTCTTCATCGCCCTTTTCTTTGCAGCCAATGCTTTCTTCTTTCTCTTTATACTTGGTTTTTCGTAATGTTCCCTTTTTCTGATCTCCGACAAAATCCCAGTCTTTTCAACCTGTTTCTTAAATCGTCTGAGCGCATTTTCAAAGGATTCATTTTCTTTAATTCTAATGCCTGGCATCCATTTTCCCCCTCCTTCCATAATTTGTTTTTAAACAATTAATTATAGTCTTCCAAATAATAAAGTCAAATATTTTTTATGATTTTAGCTAGTTCGCTCATGCTGGAAAGAAGGGGGGAAAGGGAAAATCACACGCCCTAGAAAACCTGTCGGAGAATGAGGTTGGGATCGACGAAGTGCTTGTCGAGACCCAATGCCTCTGACTTTAAACCAAAGGCCAACCCCATCACTTGAGTAAAGTAGAGGATGGGGAGCTGTAATTGCTCTTTGAACTCCTCTTCAATCTGCTTCTGGCGGGCATCAAGGTTGACATGACACAGGGGGCAGGCAACCACAATCGCATCGGCTCCTACGCTCTTTGCATTTTTAAGGATCTTCCGGCTCAATTCCAGGGCAATGGGAAGCTGGGTGATCCCGAGGGAGACCCCACAGCAGCGTGTCTTATAAGACCAGTCAAGGGAGGTGATCCCAAGAACCTTCATCAGCCGGTCCATCTGAGTGGGATATTCGTAATCCTTCACCTCTGTAATCTTTGGGGGGCGGGTAATAATACATCCATAGTAACAGACCACCTTCAACCTTTTGAGTGGATGGACAACCTTCGAAGTCACCCTCTCATAGCCAATGCTATCCGTCACGGTGTATAAAAGGTGTTCAATCTTCATCTCATTGTAAGAAAGTTTGGGTAACTCCTGGGCCACCTTGTCCCTCAGGGCCGGATTTCCCTGAGTATCTTTCAACGCGACTTTCATCCTGAGAAAACAGGATGGACAGGGGGTGGTGATGTGGTCATATCCTTCCCCTTTTATCAAAGCGATGTTTTTCATGGGAAGGAGGGTAGAGAGAAAATGATCGGTGGAATGCGCAGGAGTTGTCCCGCAACATCCCCAGCCGTTTGGTTCGTGAAGAGACCATTCGAGTTTACGGAACACAGCCTGTGTGGAAAGATCATACTCTTTAGAGGTACTATGGAGGCTGCATCCTGGGAAGTAAGCTATTCCCTCCTTTTTTCTCTGGCCCATCTTTCCGGCCCTTGGCTTTCCGAAAGCGGGAAAGATCTTCAGTTTTCCAGCCCTGAACATCTTAAGGGCCAATGGCATATCGTTTTTCCAAACCTGTTGGTAATTGAGTTGGCCCGCCATCATCTGACGAAGATAGATTTCTCCCATCAATCCAGCTTCGTACATCCGACCAAACCATTTGATTCCCCTCAGGGCAGCTCTATAAAAGAGGGGAATGGATGGAACTTTCGACTCAATGTTTTCCGTCTGGGCCATGATTTTAAGAGCATCCATGATTTTCGTGATGTTAATGTCATGGGGACAACGGGTGGCACAGGTCTCACACATCGCGCAGAGCCAGATGGTCTTAGAATTGAGGACCATCTCTCTCTGACCCAACTGGAGAGCCCTCATCAACTGATTGGGAGCGAGATCAAAATGTTCTGCCACGGGACAGCCCGCCGAACATTTCTGACACTGGTAGCACAGAAAGACATTCTCACCGGTCTCTTTGCGAATGGTATCAGCCAGATCAGTACTCAGCATTACTTGCATTAGTTGGACCTCATGGAACTTCTTCAATTGGAATGATGGAATATTGGAATAATGTTAATGAAGAAATAATTGTTAAGATTTTTTTGTGACCCATCATTCCATTACTCCAGTTCTCCAATATTCCAGATTATGCAGGTTGTGGTCTCGGCAGAAGGCCGGCTGCCTTCGCAATCTCCGACACCTTCTCCTCCCACTCGATCGCCATGATATGAATCCCCCGAACCCCAG
>Ga0209427_10006909_pt1 | contig 12895 bp, 7 predicted proteins | sample DeeMarSWOR136_30_FD_187465 | JGI IMG/M metagenome (GOLD analysis project Ga0209427, IMG submission 187465) | Marine sediment microbial communities from White Oak River estuary, North Carolina - WOR-1-36_30 (SPAdes) (version 2) | ecosystem: Environmental > Aquatic > Marine > Intertidal zone >... | reverse complement strand
TTCAAGATTGAGCAGGTTTTTTTGAGATACATCACTTTTGAATTCTTTTTGCTCAAAATCCCCAAAAGATTTCTTTGACGAAATTGGCTGGGTTATCTTCTCAATCCTTAAAATCTTTTCGGAACCTCCTGAAGCGGAGCCAGTCAGCAGTAAGAACAAAGAGCTGACCATGATCAACGATTTGAGGAAGGAAAACATATTTCTCATATTGAGAATTATTAATCTGCTTACTGACTACTGAATACTGCCTACTGGCTACTGACCACTAAAACCTTCCGGTCATGGAGAACCGCATGGTGTTCGCCAGGGCTAAATCTTTGGAGGAAGGAATATAGGCGAAATCGAATCGGAACAAGCTATATTGCAATCCCGCCCCGAAGGTGGCGGTCTTTATGTCACCATACTTATCATAGATATACCCCGCTCTAAGCGAGACATAGGTCCCATACCAATATTCGATTCCCATATTTTCGATGGCCTCCTTGATTTCCTCACTCATGGGATCGTCCAATCCCACCAACTCCTTGTTCACCTCAAAGGTGGCGGTTAAACGATTGAAGGGGGTATCCACTATTCGAAAGGCAAAACCAACTGCCAGGTTCCGAGGTAAGGGATCCGATTGATTCAAGTCTATATAGGCAATATTAGGTCCTAAATTGGTCACAGCGGTTCCCAGGCTGAATCTTTTTAGATGATATAAAAGCCCCATATCCAGCGCAAAAGAGGAACCTGATCCTTTGCCCCTCTCCATTCCAGCACCCCGGTCCGCCAGGTGACTATAGATGATTTTGGCAGAAAGCCCTGTAGATAAGCTGGGATTCAATTTGGTCCCATAGGAAAAGGCAAAAGCCATCTCATAACTGTCGAATTCGCCCTTTACTGCTCCGGTTTCGTCTGTTCTCACGTTTTTCCCTAAAGAGAGGAAAGTGAGATTAGCTCCCACCGTCCCCCACCCTTCCATATGTTGGACGTAAGAGAGATATTCGTAGTATAAATCTGAGGCTAATTCAGGCAGCCAATTGGCGTGCATGAGGGTAAGCTCCCTTTTGGCATGGGCATAAACCACCACCTTCTCCGGCGTAGCGAACCAGAGCTCTCCATCCCGATAAATGATCTTTTCGGTCTTTGCTCTTTCCAAACCAGCATGATAGTACCTTCCCCACCCTGCACCATCCCACCTGAGGGTACCAAACTCGGTCCCTACGAAGAGATTATCTCCTTCCGCCTCTACCAATGAAAGTGTATGGCTTCCGGTGGCATTATGATATACATAAAGCTTCTGTCCTGAGTCCAGCTGGGCCGACTCCAGATGGTTATACTCCATAATCATGGAAGACAACCTCTCCACCCGCTCCTCTTCCCCAGAGCGGAGAAACTTTTCTGCCACTTTCTTCACGTCATCTTCTTCTGCAGCGGTATAAACCTTATAGCCATAGGTGCTCCATCCATTGTCAGCATATCTTCTAAGTCCCCACTTCGTTCCTACCCACAAATTGTGATGATCATCCATAACCAAGGCGGTGATCTCTCCATTTATGGCCAAACTAAAGGGAAGGTTGATTTCCTGACCTGGGCTCAAGTTTGAGTCTGCGAATTCTCCACCTTGAGGCTGAAGGCCATTATATTTCTTGACAAGATCAATAGCCTGAGAGATTTTTTTCTCGTCTTCTGTTCCTAAGAATCTCTTAACCACCTTCTTTAGATCATCGCCAATTTTGAAGCTGTATCTTTCATGAAGTTGCCAGGTTTCTCCATCATATTTGGCCAGCTCTTTTTTGGTGGCAGCCCAGAATTCCCTTTCTCCCAGGTTAGCAATGTCCACCACGTGCTTATCAGATAAGTCTTTTCCGAAGCGCGAAATGGTCCAATTTGCTCCATCGAATTTGGCTATCCCCTGATCGGTCCCCACCCAGATCAACCTCTTGGAGACCGGAAGTATGGCGGTGATAAAATCTGAGGGCAAGCCATCCTGTTGTCCATATCTTTTCCACTGCTTGCCATCGAAAGCAAAAAGACCTTTCTTTGTTCCCACCCAAAGTAACTTCCCTTCAGAGGCAATAGCTGTGATAGTATCAGCGAATAGCGCCCGATAAGGTATCCTCAAAGTCTCCGGAAGTCTTTCTCCAATGACCTGGGACATAATTGTGGAAATCTGGTTTGCCTCCTCTGAAGAGAGGCTATCATCTGCGAGAAAATCAGTTATCCGGTCTGCCAAAGTCGAAAGGGCTTTCGAGTTGACATAGCATTTATCCCAGGCTTCCAATAGAGGTTCCCAGGATGAGGAGAGCTTGGTAAAAACCTCAGAATCCGGGTGCAAGCCCCTCAAGACTCTCTCCATTAAAACCTTCAACGAATCCTTGCTAAGCGAATTATTAAATGCTGCAGTGGTCTCCGCCATCTTTTTTATCCTCTCCTCATCCCTCTCCTGACTGTATTTTCCCATGATGCTCTCCACCGATTCCCCCATTGAGGTGGCATAGTCTTCATAATTGCTCCACTTCTTTCCAGAAAGCCCAACCAAATCGAGATCGGAGATAGCCCAGATGTCATATCGCCTGTAATTGGTCTCGGGAATATCATTCCTCAAAAGGGCAATCGATTTTGCCTTGAAGCCGGAAGGAAAAGGATACTCAAGGAAAGTGGAAGTCAAAGGATAGAGTCCCAGACCGGCGGGGTTCCAGTGAGTGGCAGTGGCATCATCAGAGATGGCCACAAAAGCTTCTCCCATGCCGGCGGCTCTGGCACCTGCCGCTATCCTTAAGAACAAAACACCAGATCTGCTCACATCCGCCTTGGATGATGAGCTGATAATGACCATCATTGTTACAAGCAATAACAGCGAAATTGTTTTCCTCATAAAAAACCTCCTGGATACGTTTCCGTCAAAAAAATCGGTCGTGAAATCATAGACTCAAGGTAAAAGTAGCCTAATCATCACCTTACAGACTTTTTAACCTTTTTGAGCTTCTGATATTTTCAATATAACCTTCTTGTTCTAAATTGGCAACTCGATTTTCTAAAATCTTCCTGAATATATCTTTTGTCCAGATTACAGTCTCTACCTTCCCAATATTTCTTTCTGGGTCTCCTCGTTTCCTTCTGCAGAGGAGAGCCCAACCACCGCTTTAATATACTCTTTTTCCTAAAGATCGGCAACAATTCAAAAAAGATAATTCTGCTATCGTAAGATCACTGCTTTACCGAAGACCTCCTCCTTTTTTGCCTCACCGTCTATCCTTTTTTCCGCCACCACCTTATAAATATAAACTCCATTTGCGACTTTGTCTCCATCCTGATCCTTTCCGTCCCAGGTGACGGAAAAGTTTGCACCCGCATCTCCGGAAGCGTTAGGTATGGTTTTTATCAATCTGCCAGCCAAAGTAAATATTTCTACTCTTACCCGATCGGCAGGTGAAGTGAGCCGATAGTAGAAGCTGGTCTCTTTAGAGAAAGGATTGGGATAATTCATCACCTCGGTAAGCTCAAATTCCCCTCGTGATCTCACCTCCACTCTCACCGAGGCCAAGGAGGAGTTGTTCGCATTGTCCCAGGCTTTGATGCTTAAGAGATGATCACCCGGGGACAAATCGGGCAGCTGGTAGGACAGCCAACCTTTCTGGAAGCTTCCCAGATCATATTGAAAGTTCTTGGTAAGATCCAACTCATGTTGATAATCCTGATCAATGGCCAAAGTAATGCCATGTCCCACCTCGCCGGTGATATTTATCCCATGCTCATCGAAGATGGAAAGCTGTAATCTGGCCGTAGGTGGGATTACGTCACCCTCTCTGAAATCGGGATGCTCCTCGAAGCCAATCGTTATTTCAGGACCCAAAGTATCTATCACTGTGGTGTCCGAACCCAATATAATTAGAGAATCTTCCGCCCCAGCACCGTCTTGATTTTCATTAAGAACGTAAACGCTCACCCTTCCGGTATTGCCGCCATAGCTTATATCTTTTGGCACCACGAAGCTGGCAGAGAATCTGCCACCCTCCACCAAAGCTTCTCCCCGGAAAATAACCAAACCGGGAAGATCATAACTCACATAGTATGTTCCAGTGTTTGTCTTAATCTCTCGCACATTTTTTCTCTGGGAATCAAAGCTCAAAATATAGGCCTGCCCATTGAAATTGGTGTTTAAATCTCCTCCCTTCTCCCAAACCTCCCCCTTTATGGTCACCGAGCTTAAAGCTGCAAGAGTATCTGGAGTTATCTGAGTCAGGCTGACCTCTAAAGCGGGCATTCCCAATTTCATAATTGGATCTCCGAAGAGAACATACTTTCTATCGTTGTCATTTAGTTCTCTATCGAGCTTGGCGGTGAACAGTGCTTCCCCTATGGAAAAAGAGTCATACAATAAAAGATCGTAGACCTTAAAGTTCAGCTCGGCATTATGTGTGGGCGTGACCCTCATGACGGCAGAGATGGTGGCGACGGCTCCTTTTTCCTCCGCCCTTAACAATTCCTCCGCCATACCCTGTCTTTTGGGATCAAAGAACAATCCAAGCCTGCAGGAGGCCATATAGACTAAGGGAAGCTTTCTTTTATTTTTAAGTTTGGGAATATCCTGAGCTGTCTTGAATACCTCCTCGTGTGCCCATAAATCCGGATTAGCGTGTCCTACATAATTGATGATCAGAGAGCCGGTATTGAAACTATTCACGATGGCTTCCGTTGCCTGAGGCTTTTCTCCTTTATAATCGAAGGGAGACTCCATCAGGTATACTTTGGAGACATCAAAGGATGGGGGAACATGGGATTTGGACAGAATTTCAGTATCGCGAGTATGAAAGTCCCACAAGGGATCAATGGAGTCCACCCTTACCCACTCATCATCCGCCACCAAGGTGATCAGGTTTCTCCAGGTTCCGAATTCTGGCTCCTTTTCATATTCTATAATCTTATTCACCACAACTTCTGCCTCATTTGCCGACCTTACCGGAAGTCGGCTGATGATCATGCTCAAAGTGTCTCCTAACAACACATACATGTCGTCGGAGATGGTGGGGTCGGGGGTGAACGGCGGAATGAAATTTTGCGCACCAGTGTGCAAGTTATTTTTGTAATCGTGATTCCCGTCACCCACCAAAAGGACAAAAGCGGGTGCTGGCTTTATCCATTCCTGGTAAGCATATTTTAAGAAATCACGGATGGCCACCGGATCAAGAAGCCCTCCGGAGAACTCATCATATATATCTTGCACCTTAACCGTTTTCACCTCAATCTGATTAAATAAAGATCTCCAGCTTTTCAGTCTTTGAACTTGATCATAGAAATCGGAATGGGCGATTATCAAGAAGTCCGTCTGATTATCGACATTTCTTAAATCAGATCCCTGGTCTAAAAACAAATTCACCGGCTTTTTGATTCTACTCAGGTCCACCGAATAATATCTGGTTTCAGAATCCACCTCCACCGTGTCTTGAAACTTAGCTTGTTCTCCTTTTATTTCAACCCCATCAAACATCTTCACCTCGAATTTGTCCGTTATATCAAAGACATAGACCTGCGGAGAAAACAGATTGGAGATTTCGTATTGGACCACGCCTTGGTACTCCGGGCTTTCGAAGAAAAGCTGTCTGTCGTGGCACTCAAATCTTCGCCAATATTCCACCTCATAGTAGTCCAAAAAAGCCGTATCTGAAAAGGAGAAATCCAAAGTATCCACAATCCCCCCGTGGAAGGACGAGGTGGAGGCGATCCTAAGGGTGTATGAAGAAAGCGAATCGATTATCTGTGCGGGCTCCTGATTCACCCAGATGTCAACTCCGCTCACCGACGTGGTCTTGACTCTAATGAAGTTGGTATCTTCCGGAACTGCCCCGGGCAAGCTCAGCTCCCTCTGAACTTCATCAGTCTGTTCCCAATACCAATAGCGATAGTTGTCATGTTCCTTGTCATGTTCCTCATGCACTCGAGCCCTGAACTTATAAGGAGTAAACGGATTTTGCTCGACCAAACTTCCGTCTTTGATTTCCATTCTTTTCGAAGAAGTTCCCTCATTGAAGGTGAGCCAGAAGATGTGATCATGGGTGAATGGGTTGGCATGAAAAGTGGCTTGGTAACCGGTGGGATCATAATCCCAATCATTTACCGACCAGCCGTAGAAGAGGATGAAATCATCCGGATCGAAGACGCCATCATCCTCTCCAGCGACAAAAATCGACACCTCCTTAAGCTCCAAAAAGGAGTCAGGATTGTTCAAGGGCAATGTTTTCCCGCCGCCGGTGAATATCCGGAAAGTTCTGGGATCAATCTGGCTCACCGGCACCCCGGCCTGGAGTAACATATTTCGATCGATTTTATAGATTCCATTGTCTCTCACCACGATCTTATACCAATTCTTGGAATAGTCGAACGGATAAATCACTCCAGGTTTGAAAATCTTCTCCCTCTCTTCGACCTTTCTCCAATTTTTGGACTCTTCATAGTTTAACAGCGCATTCTGGTAGATTCTTTCCCAAAGATCTTTTTCAACTCTTTGCGGTTCTTTTCTCCCACCTAAAAAGCGAACCGAAATGGTAAGATATGAATGGTATCTGATGGTTTTTCTTTGTGGGTTATATTGGACCGGATAAATCTTAAGTCTTACTATTCTTTGATTCCTTAAAAAGATGGGAGTATCCAAAAAGACAATCTTTTCCGGAAAAAATCGGTCGAGCACGAGGGCTTGGTTTAATTTCTGATGTGATATTTTATACCCTATCCTGCTTTTGTCACTTTTTTCTATCCCGAGGGCAGGAGCCAGGTTTACCTCCGGCTCCTCTTGGGACTGCTTTTCCAAAACTTCAACTTCAATTTCAGCCTCTGGTGGAATGCCTATAACTACTACCCTCACTGGTAATTGAGGTTCGCCAGGAAGGTCGGAGGGGACACACTTACCAATGCTTATCTGATCGAAATCGACCCCTTCTATCTTCACTTTCCTGAAAATGGGTTCGGGAACAGAATATTTGAAAATTATGCCATCCCGATCTGATTTTGATACCTGCATTTCATCATATTCCGAAACGGAGGATGCTCTTACCTCAAAAAATAACGCTGCTAAAAGCACTGATGAAAATATGAAGATAATAGATTTCTTGACTATCATCTTATACATCTGTTGGTGTGGTGCTTCACCATAAATAAAAAAACCGAGTGAGTCCGGATACAAAACCCCGCCGCAACTCGGCAGAAAAACTATGCGAAGCATTCATAGGAATAGACTAAAGGGTTTCTGACTCAAAAGCAAAATTAAACGTATATCCCTATATTCCTTCTGGACTCATCTATTCAGCCTTTTTCTATTGGCCGAAAAGTTCTTAGTCACTAAAAACAAAACCCTTTGACTATTTCCTATAGGCTCGTCCTTTCTTTCAATTTTAGTCTTTTATTATACGGGAAAAATCGATTTTGTCAAGCATTTTTTGCTAAACCGAATTGGGAAAAATCTGCACACCGATTAAATTATCGTTCAGCCATAGTACCTTTGTTTCCGTATACGTATTTCGAAGATTCCTCTGTTGCTTCTAACTCAGCAGTCTTTCTTTGACCAGGCTGGCTAAGTTCTTTGCCCTGAAAGCCTTAACCAAGGCGCAAGCTGTTTCGTAAGCTTTTTGCTCAATTTGTCTTGCATGCCTTTGAGGAATCGAATCTATATCCCTTTTGAACTCTCTGGTGGCAAATTTTATGTCCTTTTTGTTTTCTTGAGCCCACTTCCTCATCTGATCCATCAAATCTTGGGGCATAAACTCGTGCGCAATGTTTTGCCATTCGGTTCCCACGTTACCTTTACGAATTCCATGGTCAGCGAATTTGCCTACAACGTTCAGTGGTGTCCCCGTGATGCCGTGCTGGGCTATGCAAACGCCTTTAGGTCTGATGGCAGCAAAGATTTCTTTTGTCCTTTCCAAGTCTATGAAGATCTTTTCCCCCTCCAGATAGTTTCCGTGTTTGGATCCATTGTTTATCGCCAGAAGATCGGGATAAATCCCGTTTTCTTCCAATCCATTGATGAAGGCCGTTGCTTCTTCCACAGTGGTGAGGGTAGCCTCCTCTCCTGCTCGCTTTATTTCGCCCACCTCAACTTCCAAGCCTGAATCAAAAGGGAGAATAAAGGATGCGAGTTCGCTGGTTATTCTTGTGTTATCCTCCAATTCATTAAAAGAAGCATCGACTGCGATTGAGGTATAGCCGGCCCCCAGTTCGGCCTCGATCTGCTCCTTGGCAGACTGGAAAGCCTCCTCTGAGGTATCTTTAACTGTGGTATGGTCACCGTGAATGAAAAACGGCTTGGACAATCTATTCTCTTCTGCATACTCAACTATGGTCTCGAAATAGATTTGGGGAGTCTGTCCAGTATATCCGCCATCCACCCCTCCCTCTGTTTTAGCCAGCTCAAATGCTACTACAGAATCCAGTTCCTCGGCAGCTCGCATTATCCCTGGAATCACGTGTTTTATTCTGGCATTGCAGGCCATAATGATGACTTTTTCATCCCTCAAAACCTTGAATATGTCGTGAGAGTTCAAAAGACAGACCTTGCTTTTGCTCCCCAAATTCTTTAAGACATGCTTGGGCCTTAAATCCAAAATCCTTGTATCCGTAGTTACCGGTGACATAATGCCTCCCTTCTTTTAAAGTTTTTCTTTTATTCGTTTTGTCGGATTCTTTGGATAACTCTTAATCTGCTTATTTGAAAATCAAGGCCAGAATCACCGCCACCACCAAGGCCGGCAGGAAATTTCCCACTCTTATTCTCTTTATTCCCAAAAGAAAAATTCCAATCCCCACGATGATCAGTCCGCCCGTAGCAGTCAGTTCATTCAAAACCTCAGGTCTCAGCAAAAACGATAGGTGACCTCCTAAAATGGTCAGACTCCCTTGAAACAAAAGGACAGTTAGAGAAGAAAACAACACCCCCACCCCCAGGCTGGAGGCGAAAACGATCGAGGCGAAACCATCCAGAAGCGATTTTGCGTATAGGACGCTTGCATCTCCGCTCACCCCATCCTGAATCGATCCCACGATGGTCATGGGACCTAAGCAGAAGACCAAGCTGGAGGTGACAAATCCCAGGACAAAACTCCCCGATTCAGATTTTACCTTTCTTTTGATGAAATCCCCAAATCTTTCCAATCCCTCCTCTACTCCTGAAATCTCTCCGATGATTCCCCCGATTGCCAAGCTCCCTATGACCAAAAGTATGTTCTCAGTTTTGAAAGCCATCTTGAAGCCGATTAAAAGTGTAGCCAGGCCCAAGGCGTGCATGACTATGGTATTCATCCTTTCCGAGAAGCGGCTTCCGATCAAAAGCCCAAAACAACTTCCTAAAATAACAGTGGTTGTGTTGACTAATGTGCCTTTCATATAAATCATTCAGGATTCAACATTCAAAATTCAAAATTTGAACAGACAATTCTTATTGGCGGTCGAATTTCAAGACCTTGGTTTGAATTTCACTCCCTTCATCTTGGAACTCCTTAAATATCCGATAAATCCTCCAATCATGGCCGAAACGGCATTAGCAAAAGACATTGTCTTGTCCAGTTCATCTTTGGTCAGATAACCTTGATCAAAAGCGATAAAAAGATGCGACCTTACCTCTCCACAGGAGGCTTTTGCTATATAGAGAAATCTGATAAATTCGGCATTCGATCCTCTCTCAAACCCCTCAGCAATATTCGACATCACCGAAACCGCAGATCTTCTGATCTGATCCACCAAGCCAAAGTCTTTTGAAAAACGTTGCTTTTTAGTGAGCGAATATACGTCGTTGACCAACTCCCTAGATTTTTTCCAAACATCCAAATCTTCGAAATTTCTAATCCCCATAAGAGCTCCAGAGGATCCCTGTCATTTGCTCCTTCCCATCTAAACGATCTACTGGATTTTCAGTCCGGAATTTTGAATCTTGAATTTTAAACTTTGAACGCTTTTACCAGTATTTTCTTGGATCGGTTATTTTCCCTTCCACCGCCGAAGCCGCCACCGTAGCTGGACTGCAAAGATACACTTCTGCTCCCTTTCCCAGTTTACCCAAAAAATTCCTATTGGATGTCGACAAAAGAACGTCACCTTTGCCCAAAACACCGTGATGCCCTGCCGTACAAAGGCTGCAACCAGGGTTAGGCACCATTGCTCCCACGTTCATGAATATTTCGTAAAGCCCAGCTTTCAGCATCTCCATAGCCACCTCTTTGGTGGCAGGAACGATAACCAATCTCACCTCTGGATGAATCTTCCCGGCTTTCTTCAATATACGAGCAGCGGCTTTGAAGTCCTCAAGCCTTCCATTGGTGCACGAGCCGATAAAACCCTCATTGAACGGAGTTCCCACAACCTGTTCGACTGGTTTGACATTATCCGGTGCGTGAGGACAGGCAATCTGAGGAGCCAGCTTTTCTACGTCGATCTCCACCTCCTCCAGATATTTGGCATCTTCATCCGACGTAACTATATTCAGCTCATCTCCGCATCTTTGCCTCAAGAATTCTAAGGTTCCACCGGTCGGCTCAATGAAACACACCTTTCCATTCACTTCAGTCACCATGCTTCCTAATGTCAATCTTCCTGCCAAGGTTAAATTCTCTATAGGCTCTCCCACAAATTCCAATGCTTTATAGTTGGGCCTGTCTGCTCCAATCTCTTTTATAAATTTGAGAGTCAGATCTTTTGCCGAGACTGGCTCTTTACACTTACCTTTGAAAACCACCTTAATGGTCTCAGGCACCCTGAACCACAGTTTTCCAGAGTACCAGGCGGCCACGATGTCCGTGTTCCCAACTCCGGATGCAAACGATCCCACCGCTCCCAGAAGATTCATATGGCTATCTGTCCCGATCACCACCGACCCAGGCTTTATCATCCCCTGTTCTAAAAGCACGTGCTGTCCGATCCCCCAGTTGACATCAAAGAGATTTTTGATCCCTTGTCTCCTGGCAAACTCTCTGCACAAAGCCTGGTTTTGTGCCACCTTCATATCTTTGGCAGGAGCCTGATAATCGAAGGTAATGGCGATTTTGTCCGGGTTTTTGACTTTACCTTTATTAGTAAACTTATCAAACTCCAGAACCGCATTAGGACCTCCAAAATCCCTGATCACCGCCAAATCTACCTCCGCCCACACCCGATCATTGGCAAAAACATCTTTCCCCGACGCCTTAGATAAAATTTTTTCAATTATGGTTTTTCCAGACATGAGAACCTCTATTCTGGATTATCTCCCATTTAGTTGACGAATTTTGTAAAAAATCTCATACACTAAGTTCAACTAATAAAATCTTTCGAAAAAATGGATTTCATAATATCGTTCCCAGGTATCGGGGAACCTGTGTTCTTTGCTACAACTTCGTATTCTAATTGCACCCAATCACAAAGCCAGTCATAAAGGCCTTTATACATTGTTAGAAAATTCTTGAATTCACCAATCTCAATTTTCCTAAATTGGCAACCATGAAATAATTGGTTTCTAACATCCCTATAGAACCTGCGAACTTCATCATATAATCTCCTGTTACTTTTATCCAATCGGTAATCCTCATTTAGCTGGCTAGGGATTTTAACGAAGGCAGCATGGCAATAACTTTTAGCCTTAGACCAATGCTTGGGATCTTGTTTTAAGGATCTCAATGTCTCAATATCCGTCCCCTTCATTATAAAGACTTCAGACACTGCCCCCGTATAAAAAGCTTCAAATCCGAGAATAACTCTCTGAAGGATTGATGTAAAAAGGGTTTCTTTATTCTGAATTGACAATAAGCAAAAAGGAACATTAAACAATCTAATGTTCTTATCTATTACCTCTTCGATATTCTCCTTGTGAAAGGCATCATAATAGGTGAAAAACTCGAATCTCAAATTTATTAAAGGAATATTAAGTATTTCCAAACCGTTACCTCGCTAATTACAAGTTCTTAGATGTTGCATCGAATGTGGACAAAATCCCTCGCCTTCTGTGGTGCATTCCTTAAATAACGTCAAGAGATTCAAGGCTTCCAGTATATCTAAAATGTATATTCTTCGGCGAACTTTATCCTTTTCGATATGGGTGGATGATCATACAACAAAAATTCAATTACCGGGCTGGGATTGGGGTCGGATAAGTTGATATAAGCTAATTTGTCCATGGTGGAGATAAAAGCTTCCTTGTCATAGGTCATGTCTAAGGCAAATTTGTCAGCCTGTCTTTCTATGTGTCTGGAGAAGGCTGGCCCTATGGGCATGGTAACTATGCCGTAAATGACGAATATTAAGAATATCAAGGGCAAGCTCGCCACATCAGCCATATTTTCAATCTTCAGCCTGTTTCTGAATCGGGTTATGATTCTGGGACCGGAAAGATGTATTAGGAAAAATCCTATGCCCATCAGAATTGATGAGAAGAGTATCCCCCACCAGATATGACGCAAAAGATTATGTCCCATCTCATGTGCAATAACCACCTCGATTTCATCTGGTGTGAACTCATCTATCAAATTGTCGCCTAAAACGATTCTTTTGGTGTTGCCCAATCCGGTGAACATGGCATTTGCTTTTTTGGTCTGTTTGCTCATGTCCATGGTGAAGATATCTTCCACCTCTACGTTCGCCTTATGGGACAGCTTTACCAATCTATCTCTTAATTCACCTTCCGGCAAAGGAGTATAAACGTTAAAGAGTGGCATGATCAAAATGGGAGCCAAATTCACCAAGATGACGGTGAAGATTATGAAGACCACCGAGACGTAGATCCACCAGGTTCTGGGTGCCTTCCTCAGTGCCAGGTATATCCCTTCTACTGCGATTAGAGCGATTATAGCAAGAACTAACAAGCTTAAAAGCTCCTCTCCAAACCACTGGAAGAAGGTCTGGTTGGAGAGTTCGTACTCATGTTCTAAGGAAAAGCCATAATAGCTGGAAGGGAACCCGA
>Ga0209427_10006908_pt1 | contig 12896 bp, 8 predicted proteins | sample DeeMarSWOR136_30_FD_187465 | JGI IMG/M metagenome (GOLD analysis project Ga0209427, IMG submission 187465) | Marine sediment microbial communities from White Oak River estuary, North Carolina - WOR-1-36_30 (SPAdes) (version 2) | ecosystem: Environmental > Aquatic > Marine > Intertidal zone >... | reverse complement strand
TTCTGGAACCACAACACTGACATTCACGTCACTGGACGGTACAGGCTACGGTCCTGCGATAGACAATGTCAGCGTAACGCAGGCTATTCCTGCTCCCGGCGCTGTTCTGCTGGGCAGCATTGGTGTTAGCCTTGTCGGCTGGCTGCGAAGGCGTAGAACGCTTTAGAAAAGTGCACAAAGCAATCAGGGGCAGGGCAAAAGCCCTGCCCTTGGCCGCACACTATCTCGGGGGAAGAATATCATGCAGAACAACGCGGTGATGAAAAGATTTAAGGTACCGTTACACTTGGCTCTTGTTGCATTCGTCCTTACACAATTTAACGTCCCTGTAATGGGTCAGCCAACTGTGGACCTTACCAGCTATGACTCCAGTGGCACAATCAACGATGCCATTTTTCTACAGTTTACCTTAGGGGCATCGGGATCAGGACTCATCGATTCGTTTGTCAGGATGCAGAATGCAAGTTCCGACGTCGTAAAGGGCTACAATACAGACGGAACCCTGGAGTTTGATACGAAGTCCGGAACTTTCACTCACGCATTGCAACTTGGTGCCGTGCCAATCGCGACTCTCGGCACCACGAAATACCGAGAGTTTCTGCTGGACATCAATGAAGCCGGTGGAGATAAGAGCAAACTGTCGCTGGACGATCTAAAAATCCATTTGGCAAACAGTGATGTTCTGACCGGTTACCCCGACCCTGCCACCAGTCCTTTTGGTACTTTTGGTGACCCGGTTTACGACCTGGACGCGGGCACCGTGGACAACTGGATTCTATTGGATATGAATCTCTCCGGCAGCGGAAGTGGAAAACTGGATATGATTGCCCTAATCCCCGACAATAATTTCAAAGACAGCACGGGTGCCTATCTGGGCAATTGGGTCTATCTGTACTCAAAGTTCGGGGAAAGTGAAACATCCGCTTATCCAAATACCAGTGGCTTTGAGGAATGGGCCGTCTCAATAGATGGACCAATGACAACGCAGATTATTCCGGCTCCCGGTGCGATTATGTTGAGCAGCATAGGTATGAGCATTGTGAGCTGGCTGCGAAGACGAAGAACACTATAGAAGAGCACGAAACAACGATTCGAAGGGCAGGGCAAATAGCTCTGCCCTTTTCCATGCGCGTCCGTTGCTTCGCTTACCTGGAGTGCTTTCCATGGTTATAACAGGCATGCTCTGTGTGTCAGTCATGAGGGTCGCAAGTCTTGGATGGTTGCATTGACTGACAGGGCCCGATTTGCTGCTCTGCCGCAGTCGGTTTCACATCTGCGCACGAAAAGCGGATGTTCTTCAACACAACTAACCTGACAAAAGATGAGGAGACTTACATCGACATCCATGTAACACAGGCAGTTCGCTGAGGCGGTGAAGGAAGGTGCAATCACAATGGGCGATAGGCATTGCTGACAGAGCTGGACAACCGCTTCGAAAACGTTACTGGCATCTTGTCAATTGCGACAAGACGCTGCGCAAGGCAACAGTTGCGACAGCCAAAGAGCCGGCAGGATTTACATGGTCGCTATTTAGAGAATATGAAGCAGGAAACAGAAGAAGAGCGGCTTGATAAATCTGCTTTTTCATCAGCCCTCCTCCGAAATCCTTTTTGATATCTGAAAATACGCCGATTCTTGCTACGAGGCTTGGAGAAAGTCAGAACAGAGTGGCTTTAGAGAAGCAATGCCTCACCAGTTTGATGCTGACAACTCTGCCGCGAACATTTATATCAACGAGGACCATCGCGATCCAGGTTACTCCACCCAAAACACAAGCGGTCCATACTGGATTCCAGTCTGCTTCCGCAACAAAGCGGCCGCCGGGCCCAAGACTCACTAACTCTGTCATGGTGACGAATTGTATCCAATTCGCCGTAAGTGGAATAGCTTTGCTGTTCCAAGCGCACGGAAGATTGCATAGTCCTGCGGGAGCGGTGTGTTAAATTTAGGAGAATTTGGACAGCACGAAATGGTTTGCATTTTGAATCCGAGTATAGTACCTAAGCATGGTAAATATGCGCGACAGCTTGGAGCGTGGCAAATGAGTGCAAGGCTGAAGTATGGGCTATGCTTAGCGTGTGTGTACGTCAAGACTTCTGCGATTTCCAAGGGAGTGTAGCAGTGGGTTTCGGTGTTGTCAACGCTGTGGAGCCAGCCGTTTCCGGTCGTGCACATGTCAGAGCAATAGCAGTGAAATATCGCAGCGATGTCAGCATCGCCAACAGCCTAGATGTTATTTTAACCGATGATTTCGAGTCGTGCTGGAAGAACGGGACTCAACCTTTTCGCAGCACACGGAGCATTCGCAATAACAAGACGAGTTTGACTTATGTCACGCCAGGAAGGATCAAGATTGACAATTAAGAGGGACCTAAACCAAAAGGGCATGTCGTTGATTTGGGACCGTTTGTGAACCGGAAGAAGCACTTCCAGGAAAATTCTACTGACCACAGTAGACCAGATGGAGGAAACAAATGATGAGGTTAATTCACATAGCACTTGTGTTGCTTGCCTCAGCAACATCTATAACGTACGTAACCGGCCGGCAACTTGATAAATGCGTGGACCCGCAAGAGACTAACTCGGCCGAGCGCCCAATGCGCGTAGGAGCTGCGCAGCCTCAACGCCGTCTAGTTGACTATCGCCTGACAGCTCGCTCTGATGTACTTGCGGAGGTAGAAAAATCCCTGGAAAAGCTCGAGCAAATTGCACACAAAGCCGGCACAGCTGGCTGTGATGCGCTGGCATTCCCCGAAGATACGCTTGGTCTTGGGAGTTGGGAGGCTGGCAATCCAGCATCTCTTCAGAACGTGCTACCTGGGGCCGTGAAACGCATGCTTGAGGGACTGGGCCAGGTGGCAGCAAAGTACCACATGTACATTGTATGTTGCAGTGACACGACAGACAAAGACGGTAATGTCTGGAACACAGCTTTCTTTCTCGGCCGCGATGGCAAAGAAATAGGGCGTTACCACAAAGTGAATATGCCCATTCACGAGTTATACAAAAAGCGAGGTGATGGTTTTCCTGTGTTCAATACCCCGGACCTTGGCGGCGTGGGCATGCTGATATGTTACGACATGGTTTTTCCTGAAGCTGCCCGTTGTCTGGCCCTCGGTGGAGCTGATATTATCTTCAACCCAACTTTAGGAGGTGCGGCGTTTGGGGATCAAGAGCTTAATCGTGCCGCCTTTCGGGTAAGGGCCGCTGAAAACTTCGTGTACATTGTGGTGTCCAAGCGGGGTTCGGGAAGCATGATCGTATCGCCCCGCGGTGACGTGTTAGCCGAAGACAATGAGCCGGATGGTATTGTCATGGCTGACATAGATCCTTTTGGTGATCGAGAGGGAGGGGATGCGATGAACCATCAGAAGGACATGCGAGCCCGACTCTTCCGAGAACGATGGCCCGCTGCCTTCGCGATGCTCACTGATCCCCAGCCGCCCATTCTAAACAAGGTGCCTGAGGTGATAACCATTGAAGAAGCGGCGCGCATCTCCCAAGGTGCTCTCACTGTTGGTGAGACACGATTCAAAGAGGCTGCCGCAATGCTACGTGAAGGAAGGGTCGAGCAAGCGGCTCGCGCGTTTGAGAAGCTGAAAGCGGATTATCCCCACACGTGGATCGATCGCGTCGCGCGCGAGCGGCTGCGCACAATCAAGCGCTAACAGTCGATATTTAGTGTTGATGGGGCTTCTTTGGCAGCGCCTCGCAGCATACAAGCAGGCGATCACTCGCCAGGTATGTAATAATAGTACACTAAGGATGAGTAGTTGGCGGGAGTGTCGTTCTGATTGCCGTGTTCTGTCGATATTGTGATCGACTTGTGAAAGTGAATCTTGCCTGGCCAAAAGCGATATACTGTAGTTGAGCCGTTCACTTGTCCAAACACATCGATCAGATCCTTGGTCTTTGGCTCACCGAATAGCGGCAGAGAATAAGGATTCGTCAGCCAGAAGGTCGACCACCCGCCCTGATACTCGTCTTCGTGGCCTGTCCCATGGAAACGCGGCTTTTGGTCCCCATCAATGTAGATGCGCATGTCGCCCTCCCACCAGCGTTTTTGATCCGGCTTGACCGGCTCAACCGTCATAACTTGGCCGACGACAGCACCGCTGCCCTCGTGGTCAAACAGCACGTAGTCATCCCTCTGCACAATTGGCCAGGCCTTGTTGTACTTGGCTGCGAAGTATCCAACGGTTCCCCCTTCTTGAGTCTTTGGAAAAGCACCTGTATGGCCGATCTCACAGAAGAAGTCTCCGCCGGATTCAAAACTCCTGTTCTGAAGACTTATACGTACAGCTTTCTTAAATGGTATCGGGAAATAACAGTAATATGTTCCTGAAGTGGACATTCCGACGAATAGGCTTCTGACGTCCGTTTCGCCAAGGCCTGATCCAAAGAACGGTCCGATGGGCACATCAACGCGAGGCTCTTTCTCATCGTCGTAGAAGATCCTTAGAGAGACATGATTCAGACCATAGGCATCCGGGGCGTAAAGTGGATTTATCTTGATGTGCTGGATCGTCCCGCCGTGATTTAATGAGAGAAGCTCCATTTCCGGTGCACCTGCTCGTGTTGCCGCTGGCATGGAGATTGTCTTGCGGACTACGTGAGTATTTTCAGCAATGGGCTTGGGGTCGCTGCCGCAGCGTTCGAAGAGGTTAATCATCTGTGTATAGTCTTGTTGCGGTGTCCAGGATTCGAGTGTTACCCCTTTGTAGAGCTGATAGTAGACATTATAGAAACCGGCGGTTTTCTCGGTCGTGATTCTAAGATGCTTGGCAAATGGTATGGGCGCTGAACAGCTAAATCCCCCGCTCGATACAAATGAGTGCGTTACCAATGGATAGACAAAAGGCTGATGAAGACCGCTGAAGAACTCTTCTGAGCTGTAGTCGATACGTGGGGTCTTTTCACGATCGAAGTAGAATCTGATCTTTCCCCAGTGCAGACTACGTCCGCTGCCGGTAAACCAGAGGTTATAGATGCAGCCGGGCCCATTGGCCTCGAAGATGACATGCTCTCCCTGCTCATCTACATAGAGCTGGGAGTAGGTCCCTCTGAACCCGTCGTCATTGCCACCGGTGCGGTCGTAGCTCGAAAGGTAGTACGACTCAACATTCACATAGATTTGAGGCAGCAGAGACAAATCTTCATAGAACTTCACCCCGACCGGCTTGGCCTCAACAGCGCATGAAGAGGCGACAAGTAAAGCAACTATGCACACAATTCTACCACTCATGTTTCACCTTCTACATTATTCAATTTTTGACATATTGATGTGGTTCCTGCGGTCCGAAAATCGATTCGGTTCATCGGGTCGTAAAACAGCATACTGACCTGCCTCCATTTCTTGTACCAGCCTTCGTGAGAGTATTTCATTCTTATCCTGCCTGCTTTGGGACAGACGAAGCGTACCGGAGTCTGGCCCAAGGCAACCGGCCGCAAGCCGCCGGGCTCATATACCCCAGTGAACTGTGCGGTCGGCAGTGATTATAATCCGTCCGCCAAGGATCCACAACATACCTTAGCTCATCTATTGCCAGGTATCCAATCTGGTTGGGGACTCTCAAGATTCCTCAAAATACAATTCACCTGTGACAGAGTGGTGAACCAAAGTGAACGTACTCAGGACGCACAAAGGGGGCAATAGAGAAGAGCAGGAAAAAAGCCTCGATTTTGTGCCAAAACAAATGGGCAGGGGCGGAATTGAACCGCCGACACACGGATTTTCAGTCCGGCATCGGCCTTTGTAAGTTCTTGTGAAGAAACGGTTTATGACGGCAGAATAAAGACTTATGACGCTGTACGAAGCGCAGCCGAAGTGTGACCGAGGCCTAACTGAAGGTCGTTGTTGCGCATTTTGTTGCGCACCCCACTTGGGTTGATCCATTTCCTTCGAACAATCGGAGAAGGCTACTCATCATAACTGAGTTATCATATTTCCACAGTAAGATCCGATCATGGCGAAAACGAAGTCTGTATACGATCCTGTTGAAACGTCTGATGACCCGTTCTGCGACCGATACTTGCCAAAAGAGTTGATCGAAGGAGTGGAACAAATCACGGCCCTATGAGCAACGGATTTTCAGTCCGAATCTGCCGTTTGTAAGTACTTGTCAACAAAGCGTTTATACTTGTCAAATGAAGACTTATGAAACTGATGGTAGACCAACGTAGCACCGAAGTAGCACCAAAGGTGCAAGCTTGGTACGCGTTTTGGTACGCGTGGTTCGGCTCACACGATATGTTTCGATTGTACAGCCGTGTTCTTGAACAAGGGCAAGAACCGCATTAGACTGACCCAAGATTTCAAGGCGACCATAGATCATGTGAATGTGGCGCGCATTGATAACACGATGGCAAATCCATAAGGATGGCACTATGCAAAGGCTTGGGCCTCTAAAGCAAGTCATAATGGGAATGATCCTCTTGATCTTGACAGTAGGCAAGATGCAAGCATCACCAGAAGGTCAAAAACTGCGACGGATCGAGATCACCCGTGGATGGAAGATCAAATCGCTTGCCCCCCAGGCGAGTCTGGATGTGGCCTTCCTAGCCGCTGCGAGTCGAGGCCAGAGTGGCGAGGGGTGGACGGAGATAGGGGCTATGCCGGCCACAGTGCATGACATTTTGCTACGCCAAGGTAAGATCGAAGATCCGTGGTTGCCCGGGGGGACGGAGAAGTGCTTCTGGGTGGCCCAGCAGGATTGGATCTACGCTGTGCAATTCACCCTGAACAAGCAGGGTCCTGAAGCCTGGCTCCATTTCAAGGGGATTGAGAACAAGGTGGATATCTACCTTAACGGGGAGCGTTTGGCTTCTCATGCGAGCAAGCTACCTCTGGCTATCCCAGTGAACGGACGCCTGCATGCCAAAAACAGCCTGGTTCTGCACTGTCATGCAGACGCTAGCCCAGGAAACGAACAGCGCAGTGACCGAGGGAGCTATCTCGGCCCCAATCCGGCCATCTCTTCGGTCGGGGTCTTTGATGGCGTCTTTGTTGAGGTCTCTGACGGTCACCTTCTGCAGGAGGTGCTGACTGATATTTCTCTTGACGAGACACTGACCAAAGGGACGGTTGCTGTGGATGCTGCAGGCACGAGTCCTCAGTCTTCCCTCGAGTTGCGTCTACGTTTGTACGACGCCGATGGTCAGGTGGTTGCCAAGTCCACGGTGCCTGTCACCGTTAGTAATGGCAGATTCATCACACGCTGCACCGTAAGTGTCGATCATCCTCGTCTGTGGTGGCCGCGTCTTTACGGCGACCAGCCCCTGTATCATGCGGAAGTCAGCTTGCTGGCTGATAACCAAGTGCAGCAGACCGAACGACGAACCATTGGATTTCGTCGCATCACCATGCCCGAACCTCTGCACTTCGTAGTGAACGGTGTCCCGGTCTTTCTGCGCGGAGGCGATTGGGTGACCCCGAATCTCATGAGCGACGTCTGGGACCAGTCGCGTCATGAGCGACTCTTTGCCCTGGCTGAAAACGCCAACTTTAATGCCTTTCGTGTGTGGGGACAGGTCGAAGCGCCCCAAGATCCATTCTACGAGATGGCCGATGCTAGGGGATTCCTGCTCTGGCAGGATTTCACGCGCCTACCCATGAAATCCGATTCCAGGAATGTCGCCATCTGTAAGGCTAAGGCTACGGACCTTATCAAACGTCTCAAGCACCACCCCTCCATCCTGAGTTGGTGTGGCTGCAATGAGGCAGCGATGTGGGCCCACGAAGACTACAACAAGGATTTCACGGACCACGGACCTTGGGATGGTTTGGCTGCGGCCGAAGCCGTAGGGGCGGTATGCAAGCAACTTGACCCTCATCGTTACTATCAACCCAGCAGTCCCTACTTTGGCATGAATCCCAATGATCCGCGTGAGGGCAATACGCATGGCTATACGAACATGTGGTACGTTCCGGGTTATGATTACCTGAACTTCGCCAGCGAGGACACGCGCATCTCGGCACCGCCTCTCCATAGCCTTAAGCGTTTTATGCCTCCGGAAGACCTTTGGCCTGAGGGCTACTCCACGTTATATCTGCACGGTAACCGATATCCTTTTCCCGAGACCTGGATGCCCTATACGTGTGCGGAAAGTTGGAAGAAGACCGGTCCAGTTGAACAGTTTTATGATGCCACTGATGCGGCTGGACTGGTGCATCGACTGGGCATGGCCGAGTCGCTTTATTACCAGGACACCGTGGAACGTCAGCGCCGCGGACGGCCTGCAACTGAACCGTCTGAGCGTCGTTGCTGCGGGGGCTATATCGTTTGGAAGTACAATGACTCCTGGCCACAAGTCTACAGCGCCAAGGTCGATTACTTTTTGGAACCCAAACATGTGTACTACGCCCTACGCCGGGCCTTTGCACCAGTAATGCTGTCTTTTGACATCGATACATTCATTACTCTCTGGGCGATCAACGATTCGCAGAAACCTGTCACCGGTACTATCAAGATTCAGCTCTATCATGTGGAGGATTGCGAATTTCGCAAGGAGATAGTCCAAGATGTCTCCGTGGCGCAGGGTAGATCTAAGGTGGTTGTACAGTTGGACAAGGCTGGTATCCGCGCCTTCCGAAAGGAACATATCCTCTTTGCCACACTCACTGAGAAGACGGGCAAAGTCCTGGCGCGCACCAACGCTTTTGCCGATATTGAGCGACGTCTGACGTTCCCGGAAGCTAAACTAAAGGTGCAGGCTCGACGGGGTGCTCTGGTTATCACGACCGACAAGTTTGCACGCAGTGTCCAACTTGAGGGCGATGCCAACGGCGATCCCTTCGGCTGGTTCTTCGAGGATAACTACTTCGATCTGATGCCAGGCGAGACCAAGGTCGTGCGTGTCTTGGGCGACCACCCAAACGGTCGTATCTCCGCGCAAGCATGGTACTCACCCTATACGACCACAGTCGATTGGGAGCGGCCATAAGCAAGGCCGTCATAGGGTATCAATCTCCGCCTACCGTAAACTCGAAAAGACTCTTGTCCGACATGGTCTTGTGTGCAGGCATTGTTCACTCCTGCGCTACTGAAGCCGAATCAAACGAACGAAAGCAATACCACCAGAATGAGACTATGCATCAGAGCAAAGATCGTACTCGACCATGACTTGCTTCGCAAGTGGCCCAAGTGATGGCTTCTGCAGCAACTGAAGAAGCTTCAAAAGAAATGGTTAGGTTCGAACTACATGCTCTAGCATTGAGCAGTTTGCTGCTCATTGGCCCCTTCTCGATAGATTTCTTCAATAATCTGTCATTGCTTAACATCATGAGCGTACAGCAACTGACCGTGTGATTATGGAGGGTTTCTGATGTCATACAGTGCCCACCTGACAAATACCCACGCTACCTCTTCAGATCGACCTGCGCAATTGTGTAGTAGTTTGCATCGTCCAATAGTCTCGGGGCGAGGGCGACTAAGACATCTCGCTTTTCCTTGTCCCAGTACAGTCTGAACTTCAGCGCATACCGGCCGGAACGAAGCGTTTTCGGAATGGAGATTGCATAGGCATGCCTGTAAATGCCGCCATCCGGCTTTGGCATCCACTTCATGTTACCGGCGGCCACGTCAATATCGCAGCGTTCTGGACCATCGAGCCGAATCTGGAGGCGATAGGGATTGTAGGCAGGAGCAACGCCGCGATTCTCCCAGTCCATTTCTATGTCGTATGTCCGGCCGGTACCGAACTGATCAGGAATCTCTACGCCGTGAAGGAAGTACCAATAGCCGCAGTGGTTCAGCAGCTCTATCGTAAGATGCGGGTTTTCGGAGAGCCACTCGTAAGCGTCCCCGTGGTAGCCAACGTAGGTGGCGTGCAAGAGCTCCAAGGCTCCCCGGAAGAAGTCGGGGCCGGTTTTTCCCCTGGCGTATTTCGAGAGCGATGAGCCCTCTTTCACTATCCAGTTGCCGTCTCGTTTCACCGCGCTATAGTGTTGCAGTTCGAAGACGGTAGGTGTCTTGAGATATGCGTCTTTGAAGAACTCGGGACTGCGGACTGTGTATGTGTCGGCGTACCCTCTGACGTAGCCGTTGACCAGCGGGCTGTCGTCGCGATAGGAAATGCCCTGACTGAGGATGTATCGATGCAGCCTGTCACGATCTTCGAGGTCGCTGATCGAATAGACGTAGTCGTCTGTGATGACAAGTTGGGCTTTCTTGAAATACTTCAGGTGCAGATCTATATGCAACTTTCGTACTTCATATCCGTATTCCAACCGACTGCCGGAATGGGTGTGTCCCTCACCCCAATCCCCGATGCTGCCGATATCTATATAGCGAATCCACCGTTTACCATCGTATCGTGTGGCGAACGCCCCGAGAAAGTTCTCGAGCTTCTCTAGAAAGACCGGATCATCGAAAGCGGGCTCCCACGGGCCGTCAGGCCCCACCTTCGTACCACTCCGGTAGTAGTCACCTTTGGCCCCGGCTTCCATCACCCACTTGGGCGTGGCGAACTGCTGTTCGATGCGGTCTGTGCTGGTCTCCTTGCAGCTGATTCGAAAAGCGATCCCAAGCCCCTTGCTGACCCATTTGTCAATGATCGAATCTATGATGTCCCAGTCGAAACGGCCCTCCTGCGGTTCAAGATACGCCCACGCCAGCCGTATGTACAGATGATCCATGCCGGGAAATTCGAGCAGGTGCGAGTCGTCCCTGATGAAGTACTTGTTGATGTGGTTGTCTGGATAATGGTGGTACCAGCCTTTGTGCGGGTTTTCCAGAGCGGTCTGGCTGTCCCAGTGTGGTTTCATGTCTATTCTTACACTCAAGGCGGAGCCCTGCACCAAGAGAAAAAAAAGTGCCGCCAATGTCACTGTATTTCGCATGTCAGCCTTTGTCCGGATTCCAGAATGTGTCATATAACCTCATATCTGTACTGCAAGCCACGCGGTGAGTGGATGTTGTATTCAGTTCGCCCTTTCTAATAGATTTATACCTATTGGACCCGTCGATACCAGGGCAGGCGATCCAGCGGTGCCTTGATCTCAAGCGTACACGGGCCATCCACGACAGAATCATCGTCACCTTTCCATGACCCTTTGGGAAAGACCACTTTTCGGCTTGTCTTGCCTTGTTCCAGGACAGGCGCTACCAGAATGCCGTCGCCCAGGAGGAATTGGTCCTTGATCTCGGCATAACCCTGGCCAGGATACATGTATTCCATATGACGCACCATCGGCTCACCCGATGCGGCTGAGGCTCTTGCGATGGTGAGAATCTCTGAGCCCATCTTCTCATGCAGCAGCGCCATTTTGCGGCAAATGTCCAGATTCTGCTGGTTCAGCACACGCCAGGGAGCGACGGAGAACTGCATCATGGGCATGAGGGCCGAGCACTCGGCGGAACGGACGATGAGCTCCTGATCCAGAGGCTTGTCGGGATTGTTGTAGAAGTAGGAGTACTCGCCTCCGCCGATCATATCCGGACAGGTATAGGCGTAGCCCATCAGGCCCAAAGCGAGGGCGTCCGGGATAAGTTGGTGCAGGTCATTCCAGTTGTGTCCTTTGTCGCGCAGACGCTGCGCCAGGGGCTGGCCGGCCAGTTTCCAGCAGGCGCGGTATTCGTTGAGCTTGAAAGGCAGGCCCAACTTCGCCCAGAGCTCGGAGAATGCGTTGGGGCTGATAGCTTGCTGCGCCTTTATGTTCGAATCGTTGTAGTGGCCTGCGTCGCCGGCGTCGAGTTTGAAGCCATCGACGCCGTACTCATCGACGAGATAGGCAAGTCTGCCCTGGAAATACTCAACGGCCTGTGGATTGGTCAGATCGAGCGAGGCGCTGTAGCCGTTCCACCACGTGCGGATGTAGGTTCCACCTCGCTTGTCTCTAAGGAAATAGCCCTTATTGTTCATCAGCCGGAAGGTCTCGCAGTCAGGACTGAAATAGGGGCATATCCAGAGCATCACTTTGAAGCCTTTTTCGTGAAGGGTGCTTATCATATCCTTTGGATCCGTGAAACGGCCAGGGTGGAATTCCCATACGCCATAGTCTTCCTGCCAGTTGTCATCAATCATCAGTACCCCGGGCGGAAAACCGTTGGCCAGAATGTCGGCGGCGTACTTGCGGATTCGGCTCTCACGCTGATCGTAGATGAGTTCGATCCAGGTATTGTACTGAGGCTTCACGAAGAGCAACTCGCCAGGAAGTTTACCCGTGCTGGGGAAGTAGGCCCTGCTGACGTGTCGATAGGCATCGCGCAGACAATCACCACTGCTGCCGATTTCGAACTTGCCGGCTTTGGATTCTATCTTCAGAGCCTTGCCATCGAAGGCGAATTTGAACGGTTCCTCATTCCAGACATATCGTCCTTTGTTCGAGATCAGCAACGGCTGGGCCTGATTGCCGCCGGTGTTGCCGTAAAGGTCGCGCGAGAAAGCGTCTTCGCCAAAGGGCATTGCTCGGCCGTCCGTTACACAGCCGCCCCAGAACCTTTCGCCCTTAAGCAGGGCCACAGTGCGAGTGTCTGCGAGGGCCTGAGCACTGACCATGTTCAGTAATGTGACAGTCAACAAACATGAGAATATGCGAATCATCGTACTACCTTTCATCAAGTGAAAGTAATTGTCAGAAGGGAATCTATAAGCCAGTTGACGCTTCATCTTTCCTATCCTTTGCTGATTCCATAAGGATAGTAGCGGAGCGTCGTGTCGGTTCGCGGGTCAATGAAATCTCCGGGCGCCAGTTGTATGGTCTCCGCACGCGTGCCGACGCCGATCTTTCCGACAGGATGACGGCCGCCGGCGATGTAGTTCTCGATAGCCATTCGCAGTGAAGGGACGTTGCCTGCGGGGTCTAGTATGGCGATGGCAAGGTAATATGGCCCTGCTTTGATGTTCTTATCAAGCGTAAACGACCCTCGCACGTTGTTGACCAGGGCCGGCTGGGT
>Ga0209427_10006906_pt1 | contig 12897 bp, 8 predicted proteins | sample DeeMarSWOR136_30_FD_187465 | JGI IMG/M metagenome (GOLD analysis project Ga0209427, IMG submission 187465) | Marine sediment microbial communities from White Oak River estuary, North Carolina - WOR-1-36_30 (SPAdes) (version 2) | ecosystem: Environmental > Aquatic > Marine > Intertidal zone >... | reverse complement strand
CATCAATATCCCCTTTTTTAATCCCTAGTTTTTTAATTAAATGTTCATAATTATTAATACCAACAGTTGGATTAAAACTATGTTTATGCGCAGCTCCCGATTGTGCGATCGCTCTATGAAATAATCCTTTAGCAGCTGGCATTGCGAGCAAAGTAGTTACAGCAAAACCTCCAGCGGAACAACCAAAAATAGTAATATTATCTGGATTCCCACCAAATTTCTCTATATTTTCTTTTACCCATTTAAGTGCAGCAATCATATCAAGCATTCCAACATTGGCGGTCGCATCAGGAATATCAGGCATATAGAGAAAACCAAGGGGTCCGAGACGGTAATTGATACTAACAACAACTACATCTCCTCTGAGTACTAGGCGAGCCCCATCTGACCCAGCCCCACTTCCTGTTGTGAATCCCCCTCCATGTATCCAAAACATTACTGGACGCTTTTGTTTATCAAGACTCTTAGTCCATATGTTTAGAGTTAAGCATTCAGCTTCGCTCTTTTTCATTTCTCTAGCATATCGATTTTCGATATTAGGGGGAGGTTGAGGTGCAATCGGACTGAAATTTGACGCGTCTAGCACGTCACTCCAAGGTTCAACAGGATCAGGAGGTTTAAACCGAAGATCTCCTATTGGTGGTGCTGCATAAGGAATTCCTTTGAATTTAATAACTCCACGTCTTTTATATCCACGCACCCTTCCATGAGATATTTCTACAATTAAATTTTCATCCATTATTCTCACTCCAGATTTTGATATTTGCTTTTAATATAAATATTATAAGATGTTTTCCCATGCAATTCTTTCATCACTGTAAGGATCATTTTCAATTGTAACCTCTTTATCAAATATTATTGTGGCTCTCTTTTTTAAATCATAAGGGGTCAACTGAGGGATATTATCGTGATTGGGATTCCCTGTACGAGCAAAAGATATCCATGTGTCCATCATTTGTTCTGATAGCTTTTGAGTTTCTTCAGTTTTTTCTGCATAAATGCCTTTATTTTCAGCCAACAGGATTCCAAATACAAATGAAAGCTCAAGTGCGTGCATTGCCCCATATTTCCCGCCCTCCCAAGGTGTTTTCCAAGAAAAAAGGTACATAAACGTATTCGGTTGATGTTTAGATTGTGCTTCAGCTAGACGAATAGAAGGAATACGAAATTGATAATCAGTATTTATAGCATCAAAGATATCTCCTGGAGTTTTTCTTGTTTTTTCATAAAGATTAATTAGTTCTTTAGACTGTGCTTCATTTTGATCAATTAATCGCATTAAGTCAGTGGTCCTTCTCAATAATTTTTCTTCAGTAAAATTATTATCTCCTCCAGAAACCCAAATTGTCCACATTTTGCTTTCATCCAAGTTAGAACCTATAAATAAATCTATATCTTCAGCAAAACCATTTTTAACAGCTTCATAAGGGTTTTCAGGTAATGTATCTTTATCAATCGTAGGAGTAAAATTGATAACACCCTGCGACATATCTTCGAAATTGCTTAATTTTTCAGTAATCTTTTCAAACGGGATGTTCCGTAAGGATTCCACATCTCCTTTTGTAATACCTAATCTCTCAATTAAAGTCTCATAAGTTTTTATTCCAGCTGAGGGTTGACAACTAAATTTATTTACATAACCAGATTGCACAATAGCTCTTTTAAACAAACCTTTAGCAGCTGGCATTGCAAGTAAACAATTTACAGCGAAGGCTCCCGCAGACTCACCAAATATTGTAATATCTTCAGGATCCCCTCCAAATTGGGTTATGTTTTCTCTTACCCATTTAAGCGCGGTAACCATGTCAAGCAACCCAACATTTGGAGTAGCATTAGGTACATCAGGCATATAAAGAAATCCAAAAGGACCAAGACGGTAGTTGAAACTTACAACTACAACATCTCCCCTAAGAACTAGACGTGAGCCGTCTAGAGCTCGCCCACTACCAGTTCGAAATGCCCCTCCATGAACAAAAAACATTACTGTACGTTTTTTATCATCTAAACCTTGTGTCCATACGTTTAGGGTTAATGAATCTTCTTCACTCTGAGGTAATGGGTCTGAAAACATCTCTTCAAGAGCAGATGAAGGTTGAGGACATACCCGACTGTATTTTGTAGCATCACGTATATTATCCCAAGGTTCAACGGGGACTGGAGGTTTGAAGCGTAAGTTACCTATAGGGGGAGCAGCATATGGAATTCCTTTAAATTTTATTACCCCCCTGTTAAAATATCCCTGAATTCTTCCAGATTTAGTTTTTACTATATATTTCTCTTCCATTTTACTCACTTTTTTTTATTTTTGCTTTTTTTGGTTTAAAAATTATTGAAGGTCTTATTTTCTCATTATCTTTAAATCCTTCTGCTGTATGATTATTTCCATACTTTTTTTGTAATTTATCAATTGAATCTACATCTAAAGCGTACATAGGGCAGGCTTCAACACATATCGTTTGCTTTCCCGTCTTCACCCTATCGATACATAAATTACACTTTCTCATTTTAGCATTTTCTTTCGAATTAAATTGAGGTGCATCCCACGGACAGGCCTTCAAGCATTTTGCTCCACATTCTATTTTACCCAAGCACAAACTTTCATCCACTATTACTATACCATCTGTTTCTCGTTTTATTATTGCATTCACAGGGCAAACCTTTACACATGGTGGATCAGCACAATGGTTACAAGCTATAGCAAGATAAGAAAGAGATAAATTGGGAAACTTTCCATTTTCAATTGTGGTTAGACGCATCCAATTTTCAGGTCCAGCATCAATATCATTCCAATCTTTACATGCAACTGAACATGTATAACATCCTGTACATCTAGTTTGATCAAAATAAAATCCCATTTGTTTCATGATGTCACCTCTGACTTTTTCTTAGAAAATATTTCTACTTGTACGAGAGCACTGTTCATTGGGAAAGCACCCCCTGGAGAACGTGTGTCTTTTGTTAGGACATTCCCACACCCTCCAACATCAACGCCTTCTTCATTTGGATTATACCATGCTCCTTGATAGATTACTACCGCTCCAGGTATTACTCGTTCAGTAACATTGGCAGGAATTCGAACTCTCCCTCTATCATTAAAAATATCGACCATATCCCCTTGTTCAATCTTTCTTGCTTTAGCATCTTTAGGATTTATCCATAACCTATGAGGTTCTACTTCCTCTAACCATGGAATCATGCTTAAACTTGAATGAGTTCTTCTTTTATTATGGGGAGTAAGTAGCTGTAGTGGATATTTATCTGCTAGAGGAGCATCATAATGTTCTTCATGACTTAAATATTTAGGAATCGGTGGCATATTTGGGATATTTAATTCTGCAATATGGTCGCAATATATCTCGATTTTTCCCGATAATGTAGGGAAAGGATTATTTTCTGGATCTGCAATTTGTTCTTTAAATGCAACAAAGGGTTCCTCTACCTTTACTTTATAAAATCCATCTCTTTTCATCTCATCATAACTCTTTATATCCTTACGAGGAGAACTGAATATCCTTAAAATTTGATCTTCAGTTAAATTTAGCAAACCTGGGTCAATTCCCAATTTTTGTGCTAACTCTTTACAAATTTCTAAATCTGATTTTGATTCATATAGAGAATCGATTGCTTTATTTAAATAAATATAATAAGGTGATCCAAGCCATGGCACTGCTATATCATTTCTTTCCATGAACGTATTTACAGGTAATAAAATATCGGCAAACTTAGCGGTCGGAGTCATAAATTGTTCGAGCACTACAATGAATTCAAGAGATTTTAATGCCTTTATACCCTTATTAACATTGCTATATTGATTTAAACGATTTTCTGCTACAATATACGCCATTTTTAATTCCGCAGGAAACCCACCCTTCTTCCCTTGTAATATTGCATCATAATACTCATTAAAATGAATACGAGTGCTCACAGGATTCGTTCCCCCTCTTAACTTATATAAGGCGTCTTTACGAGGAGGTGCTCTGAAATCGACTGGGTTTCCTCTTGGAGTTTGTTTTTTTTCCATCTCCTTTTTTTCTTCTTCTTTTATAGGTCCTGATTTTTTCCTACCTGCTGAACCAACACTCTCTCTACTATAATATGCTCGCATGAAACCGGAGGCATAACCACCATTAATACCAATATTACCTGTAATTGCACAGAGTATATTAGCAGCTCTTGAATACTGTTCTCCTCTAGCAGTTCGAGCAGGACCCCATCCTGCCATAAGAGCTGCCGGTATATTAGTAGCATATTCTCTAGCCAAGTTTATAATTATATCTGCTGGAACAGTAGTAATTTCTTCCGCCCATTGTGGTGTTTTAGGAATCCCATCTTCTTCACCTATAATATATTCTTTATATTTATCAAAACCGTGAGTGTACTTATCAATAAAATTCTGATCTTGAAGGTTCTCATTAATAATTACATATGTCATTGCACTAAGCATTGCAGCATCAGTACCTGGACGAATCGGAATCCACTGATCTGCTAAAATAGCTGCTGAATCAGTAAAAATTGGATCAATATTAATAATTTTAATGCCTTTTTCTCTTGCTTTAGCAAATAATAAAGGTGTACCTGGATCCCAAATAGTGTTGGCTGGATTCCAACCCCACATGATGATAAGTTTTGAGTTGAGTAAATCTTCACGAGCGTTTCCGGTCATCATGGTTCCATAGGTGGCCATAGACGCAAAAAGGGCTCCCTCATAGGAGGGGATGCCCCACATTCGAGTGTATCCCCCGAATTGATTAAGCATTAAACCTGACGGTGTCACACCATGAAGCATACCCTGATTTCCAGCACCAGGAACGAATAAAATAGAAGAATTTCCGTATTTATCCCTTATTTCTTTCATTTTACTTGCTATTATATCTAATGCTTCATCCCAAGAAATTCTCTCAAATACACCCTTTCCTCGCTCTCCAATACGGCGCATAGGATATTTTAGCCTATCTGGATGATAGACCTTTTGCCTATATGCTCTTCCGCGTAAGCATGCTCGCAATTGTGGCTCTTCCCCATTATCTGTTTCAAAACGTATAATCTTACCGTCTTTTACATGAGCCTTGAGAGTACAGCGACCTCCACAATCATGACAACAACCAGTGTTAACTATTTTAATAGTGCTCTTTCCTCCTTCGATATTATTTTCATTCATAATTAAAATCATTCTCTATAAATAGTTAATTACACAAAAATTTGGTATTACTTTAATTTTTCTTGAGAGATTCTTTAATTAAGAATAATAAAGTTTTAATCAACGGATTTAGTATTGATGCTCTTTATCCACCTGATTTATAGGAGGTTTTCCCTTAGCTATATTATAAATATTTTTAACGATAATTTTAAGAGGTTCTTCAGAAAATCTGGTATAATCACCATAACCGATATTATGGGGAGTTGCAATTACATTAGGTAACTCCCAAAAAGGATACCTTGATGGTTTATTAATCTCCGGATTCCATTTTTGATCCCACCAATGTGGAATCCACCATACATCCAGAGCTGCTCCCGCTATTTTATTTTCTTTAAGGGCAAAATATAAGGCTTTTTCATCAATAATAGCTGCTCTTGCAACGTTAACCAAATAAGCTGATGGTTTCATTAAACCTATTTCGCGTTCCCCGATCATCCCTCGTGTTGCGGGAGTTAGTGGAACAATAACTACAATAAAATCAGATTCAGAGAGAACGTAATCGAGATCTTCAGGACCGCCTAAAAATTCAAGTGTCATCTCATTTTGTAAATCTATTGATTTTCTTCTTTTTATAGCTAATATTTTCATTTCGAAAGCTTGTAGTCGTTTTGCTATTTCGATACCAATATGACCCAATCCAATTATCCCTACCTTTTTTCCTCGTAATTCAGTTACTCGTTTGCGATCAATTTCTGGAAATAATTTGTTACGTTGAACCACTCGTTTTGCTAATGCAAGAAGTAAACTTATTGCTCCTTCAGCTAGAGGAACAGGATTTGCTCCTGAGGTATTAGCTACAAAAACATCATCATTAATTGCATCAAACGGTAGAGCATCCACACCCGCACCAGTTTTCTGAATAAGCTTTAAATTTTTAGCTCCCTTAACAACAGCAGTAGATAAACGGGTACACACAATAATATCAACATCTTGAGCAAGATGTACTAGTTCCTCATCAGTTCCTTTTTCCGGAGTAATGAATTCAACATCATCAGGAAGCAAATCTTTTTGTCTCGCTATCCAATCCGATAAATAGGAGTGTACAACCAATACTTTCATGATATAACCTATAAAACCAGTTTTTTAGAATTATTAATTATACAAAAATCTGATATTGCTTTAATTATTATTGAGAAATGTTAAATATATAGAATAAAAAAAGTTCTTAACAAGTGTGAGAATATTTTTAAATTAGGTGAATCAAATATGGGAAATAGTAGCCTCAATTTAAAAATCCTGGTTTATCTTTTGCCTATGATGGATTAAGAATGAAGATTTAACTATCTTAATGCGCAACTAAAAACCTATTAAATAGATTAATCCTTCTGGAAGATGTTCACGCCATGCAATATATTCATGACCTCCGGGATATATTTCATAATAATGCTCATATCCTTTTTCCTCAAGCATTTTATGAAATTTGAGAACTGAAGGCATGGTTCGAGTTTCAAGGTTTCCTACATTCACGTAAAACTTCAAGGGTAATTTTTTACTTTTATAAAACTGCCTTATTAACCAATACGGTTCTTGTTCATCTTCCTTGTCCCACCATCGAACAAAATCATTTCCGTAGTAATATCGTAACCGCTGGAAAAATAAATTACCTGGAAACCAACCATAAAAACCTGATTGTGATAAAATCCTTCTAAAAGTGTCTGGATACATATATGCAATAAATGTTGCTCCTAATGCACCTGAACTGCTCCCCATTAATACTGCTTTATTGGGATCAGAGGAAATATGAAAGTTTTCTCTAGCCCATGTTACTAGTTCTTTAGCTATAAACTCTGCAAACGGAGGATAACAATCCAAATCTTTTCCTCTTTGAAAACCACTGTAATTGTGGATGAAGACTGCAACTAATGGTGGAATTTTTTTATTAGCTATTAAGTTATCAAATATAATAGGAGGTTGTGTAAATTCAAGAAATGCCTTTCCATCGAAAATTACGAAAAAATGATATTTTTCTTCCATTTTTGTAAAATTAGGAGGTGTATATACCCACATTTTACGGTTCATTCTTAATACTTTACTATATAATTCAATTTCGAATACTTTACCTGAAGGTACATTATCATCTTTTAACGTCCATAATCGAGGTTTGGCATCTGGCATTTCTAAAACAGAATATTCAATTTCAATTTTTTGGCCTTCCCTTCTATATCTTTGATAAAATTTCTTAGGATTGAAAGGATCAGGAGCACAGGTATGCCAATTAAGAATTATGTTATCAAAAAACCTATTATATCTAAGGTTGTTATTCTTACTTATTGTATATATCGTTCGGGTTCCATTTAACACTTTAAACGTCTTATAGAAAAGGTTGGTGTTTTCGAGGTGATCACAGACGTTATTTGTCAATACATCATCTTGATTTGCTAATGCTGTAATAATTACAGCGTTTTTTGTTTCACTAGTTCCCTTAACAACAAACGTGACAAGCTTATAATTCTTATCTTTTGCAAAAGTTTCAATTAGTGGTGTTCCATTTCGTTCAATTTTATTCCAAAATTCATTTAATGCTGTTTTATTTCCACTAATTATGGCCTGATCAAGTTTTGATATTATTGGGCTTATAAAGTGTTGTTTTTTTATCATTCTTGTATAGGAAGAATTATTTAATTCTTAAATTTAATTATAATGGAAAATTTTTCCTATTATAACCACAGTGTATCTTAACAATTATGATAAACACAATACCATATAAAATTCCTGACCTTGTTTTGGTAAACTTAGATAAAGGAAACTATGACAAGATTATTCTATTTGCCCTTGGGGTGTTCGGATCTCATAAATTAACGGAGTTTATTAATGATCCCGATGAATTTATTGAAAATAGGATGGATAAAATGGCATTCTTCAAGTGGGCAGAAAAATTAAAGAAGGAACAGTTGATAGAAGAATTTACATTAGATGATGAGATACATTATCGAATTACCTCTAAAGGCGAAGAAAGATTATTGGAATATATAGAAGACACAAATATTCTAAAAATATTTGAAGAAACAAGAGGTCCGATTGAAAAAGAATCATCTTTATCTTCTAAATCTGTTTCTGGTTATAAAGTTACATATAAAGACTACGTTTTTGGCTTATTATCATTGGTTTGGCGTTTAGGTACGTTTCGATTAGAGGAAGAATTTGAGAAGATAGGTCCTGATGAAAAAGTATCTCTAGGAAAGTTTTTAGAGCGAAATGCTATAAAATTTCCAAATAATAAAGCTCTTCTCTATGAAGATCAAGAGTACACATATAAAGAAATGAATGAATGGATCAATCGATATGCGAACTTTTTTCTCTCATTAGGTGTAGAAAAAGGAGAAGTAATCAATATCTTCTTAGAAAATAGGCCTGAATTGATGTTTTTAATGGGTGCCATGTCAAAAATAGGCACGATTGGCTCATTGATCAATACAAGGCAGCGAGCAACAACACTCCGACATAGTCTGAAACTAAATCAAGTGAAAATTTATGTTATTGGAGAGGAACTTATAGATGCATTTGAAGAAGTTAAAGAGGATCTGGAATTATCGCCAGAAGATAAGCTTTTTTATGTTGAAGATAAAGGAAATAGGAAGATTCCGGAAGGATATCTTGATTTCAAAGCTCAAACAGAGAATCAAGCCATTTCAAATCCTCCAACCACAGCTGATATTTTAGGAAAGGATACTTATGTATTAATTTTTACATCAGGTACTACGGGTCTCCCGAAAGCAGCTCATATCCGTAATGTCCATACCGTGGGTTCGATATTAGGTTGGGGAAAAATGGCTTTGAATATGCAACCAGATGATATTTATTATATATCTCTTCCAATATATCATAGCAATGCTTTACATATTGGATGGTCAGCAGCTATTGCAAATGGTTCAGCAGTTGCATTAGCTCGAAGATTTAGTGTGAGTAATTTCTGGAAAGATATAAATAAATTCAAAGCAACATGTTTTAATTATATTGGTGAAATCCTCCGATACTTATATAATCAGCCACCTAGTCCTAATGATAGGAAGCATATGGTTTATAAAATTGCCGGAAATGGACTTAGACCAGAGATGTGGAAGGAATTTAAAGAAAGATTTGGTATTAAAGAAGTATATGAGCACTATGGAATGACCGAAATGCGGGGAATGTTTTGCAATTATTTAAATTTAGACTGTACCATTGGTACTTGTCTAAGTGAGCATGCTATTGTAAAATATGATATTGAAAAAGATGAGCCTATTCGGGGGGAAGATGGGTATCTTCAAATGGTTGATGAAGGTGAAGCGGGATTATTTCTTATGAAAATTCAAGATCCTTATACTTTTGCGGGATATACTAGTAAATCAGCAAGTAAGCAAAAAATAATTGAAAATGTTTTCGAACAGGGTGATCAATGGATGTATTCCGGTGATTTAATTAGACCTATAGGATACGGTCATGCCCAATTCGTAGATCGACTTGGTGATACCTTTCGTTGGAAAGGGGAGAATGTTTCCACATCTGAGGTTGAAGATGTTATATTATCTTTTGAAGAAATTGAGCACACATCTGTGTATGGTGTTTTAGTGCCTGATACTGAAGGAAGAGCTGGAATGGCATCAATTTTTACTAAGGTGAACCATGAAGCATTTAATTTTGATGGATTTTTGAAATTGCTTAATGAAAATTTACCTAAGTATGCAATCCCCCTTTTCATACGCTTCTTATCTGAATTATCCATAACAAATACTTATAAAATCTCAAAATCTGATATGAAAAAAATTGGTTTCAATGTTGATAAAACTGAAGATCCAATCTATGTTCTCTTACCAGGGAGTTCAGAATATACGCTTCTAACTGAGGAAATTCATTCAAATATTATGAATGAAAAATACAGATTTTAAGGAAATTATTAAATATATTAACGAGAAATTTTAAAATTGCATATAGATTTTATAATATAACAAATTTGAAAGAAAAATAATAAAATATTGATGAATAATGTCAGAAGCTATAGATGAAAAATATAGAAATGCTGTTCAGGTAATCAACACTGCGGGAGGTACTCCAGTTCCGGTTACTGATAATACTGTCAAAATTCTAAAGAATATTGTTGAAGAAAAACATTTAGATTTTATAATAGCTTTTAAAGGTCGAAGATCTCAAACTATGGAACAATTAAAAGAGAGCAGTGGTATGTCTGAAGAAGAAATCAGTGAGCATGTTAAGATATTAGCTAAAAAAGGATTAATTATGAATCAACCAAGTAGCTCTGGTATAATGGTATATCGGTTAATGCCATTTGTTAATGTAGGGGTATACGAGTATACATTTATGAAAAAACTTGAATATAACGAATGGGAAAAGGGACTAGCTCAATTATATCTTAATTTAAATAAAGAATCTAGAGGTAGAATGTTAGCTAATTATGATGCTATTGTCAAGCGATTTCTACCAACAATGCGACCCATTGACAGAACAGTTCCTTATACTGAAAATTTTGAATCTGGAAAAGAAATAAAGATTGTAGTAGATGAAGAATTAGAAGCACCTGAAGAAAAGATAATATCGACACAAAAGGTTGAAGAAATAATTAATAAATTTGATGAGATTGCCGTAGGTCATTGCTATTGCCGACATTTTCGTGATTTAGTAGGAGAACCATGTAAACAAACTGATATGCGGGAAAACTGTTTTACATTTGGAAAATCTGCTCGTTATACAACTGAACAAGGATTCGCTAGAATGATATCTAAAGAAGAAGCATTAGAAATCTTAAAAAAATCTGAAAAAGATGGATTAGTCCATAAAGCTTATCATCCAAATATGGATTTCAAACGAGAAGAAGATAGTATTTGCAACTGCTGCTCAGATTGTTGTGGACAAGCAAGAGGTATTACATCAAACCTTTCTAATTATATTGCAAGAGTAGACCATGATATCTGTGTAGGATGCGGGACATGTGTTGAAAAATGTTATTCTGGTGCCAAATATTTAAATGATGAAGGAAAAGCTGAAACTGATGAGGATCGTTGTATTGGGTGTGGAATATGTGCTGCTTTCTGTCCCGAAGGAGCAATCTCTTTAGTTAAAAAACAGAGAGTAGTAAGGATAGCCCCTCCTCGTTCTGCATATGAATAATAACTTTTTATTTTTTATTTTTATCTTTATTAATAAAATTATTTGAAATAATTGATTATGCAAATCAAAACAATAGATTCAAATCTTAAATACATAGATCTAGATAATTTTATAAATACGTGGGTATATAAGAGTGATGATTTATGTTTTTTAGTTGATCCAGGACCTACAGTATTTATAGACGTATTAAAAAAGGGTTTAGATCATTTAAAAATTAGAAAAAAAGATCTTAATTATATTCTCCTTACCCATCCTCATATAGATCATGCTGGTGGAGTTGGAAAATTACTTAATTTTTTCCCTCGGGCAATAATAATCTGTCATCCAAAAGGTATAAAGCATTTAATAAATCCTAAAAAACTTTGGGAGAGTAGTCTTAAGGCATTGGGTAAAGCCGCCGAGTTTTATGGAAAAATTGAACCTGTCCCTGAAGAGCGCATAAAATATCAAGAAAATATAGAAAATGGCTTAATTAAAGTAATAGAAACCGTAGGTCATTCTCCTCATCACCAGTCTTATCTATTTAAGGAAATATTATTTGTAGGAGAAGCGTGTGGTCATCATTATCCTTCAGATAATGTTATTTATATTCGTCCAGCAACACCACCTATATTTGAATATGATTTATACCTTTCTTCACTTCAAATATTAAAAGATTTAGATTTAGAAGGATACAAAATCTGTTTTCCTCATTGGGGAGTTAGAGATAATGCTGCTATGATGATAAATTTAGCATATAACCAAATTACAATTTGGATGAGAGTGATTAAATCGCTTTATGACAAATGGAATCAACCTAATTTTATGGAACTTGTTTATTTGGAATTATTGAAAAAAGACAAAATATTTTCCAATTTAAACCATTTAAATCAAGATATTCAATCAAGAGAACCTTTTTCTATGAGACAGAGTGTTGCTGGAATCATTGGGTATGTCGAAAAAAAAATGGAAGAAAAAAAGTAATTTTTAATGCTCAAATCTATAGATTTTAATAGTTTAGAACTAGATTAAACAGTTTAGAAAAAATATTTTACATCAATTATGAAAATAATATTATTAAAAAAAAAAATTTAAATCAAAATATTTATTTGATTTCGATTTTCTTCTTTTCTGGGACAACAGGTGCAACCTTGGGAATCGTTACTGTCAAGATCCCCTTATTGAGATTAGCATCAATCTTATCCTCATCGATGTTATCAGGTAATGAAAAAGCCCTATAATAACTTGAAGAACGATATTCTCTCCTGACTAATTCTCCTTCCTTCTCTTCTTTCTTTTCTTCTTTTAGTTCTCCTTTGATCTCTAATTTTCCCTCTTGGATAGTAATCTCAATATCACCCTTATCTAATCCCGGTAATTCCGCGCTAATAGAAAAAGCATCGTCTCCTTCGGTAATGTTTGCTAGAGGCGTTCTAAAGAATGGCTCATCTTCTCTTATAATCAATGAAAATGGTCGTCTACGTTGCCTTCCAAACGGCCAAAACCAATCATCAAAGAAATTTCGTTGCATATCATTAAACATTCTATCCATCTCTTGAAACAACGAAAATGGACTTTCTCTTCTTACGGTTATTTCTCTTGATTTTTGATCTTCCCGT
>Ga0209427_10006903_pt1 | contig 12901 bp, 13 predicted proteins | sample DeeMarSWOR136_30_FD_187465 | JGI IMG/M metagenome (GOLD analysis project Ga0209427, IMG submission 187465) | Marine sediment microbial communities from White Oak River estuary, North Carolina - WOR-1-36_30 (SPAdes) (version 2) | ecosystem: Environmental > Aquatic > Marine > Intertidal zone >... | reverse complement strand
CATCGTCCTTTATGGTAATTGTTACTGTATCATCTTTAAATTCGACTGTGACCCAGGCTCTGGTGGCATGAGAATGTTTCCACATGTTTCTGAGAGCCTCTTGGACAATGCGGAAAAGCACCAGTTCTGTCTCCGGGGGAAACCGGTATACCAGACCCAGGACGTTCATCTCTATTTCTATCCCGGATAGGTTGCTCAGGTCTGAGGTCAGCCATTCCAGTGCGGGGAGCAGGCCCAGGTCATCCAACAAGGAGGGACGCAGGTCCTGGCTGAAACGGCGGACCCCATCTGATATTTGGCTGATGCGTTGCCGTATTTCCTCAAGCCGCATGGTGTCTTCCTTTGTGAAGTGGCTGGAATTAGAAACGAGCTCATCAATCTCGTGCAGGAGGATGACCAGCCCCTGGGTGGTATCATCATGAAGTTCCTGGGCAATACGGCGGCGCTCCTCTTCCTGAGCCCGAGTGACCTGCCGCAGGTAAAACCTCAGTGTCCGCTGCACCTGTTTTTCCTGCCGTGCCATTGAGCGTTCTACCTGGTACATTCTTGAGTTCTCAATGGCTACGCCCACCTGCCGGCCGATTATAGTAAGCAGTTCTACTTCGTCTTCCTCGAATTGTCGTGATTGCCGTCCCGCTACAGTGAGGGTACCCACAACCTTATCTTTGGCCTTTAGAGGGACGATAAGCTGTGCCTGAATACCCTCCTGTCTGACCACGTCGCGGGTGAGTCTCGGGTCCTGAGCTGAGTTGGCTATCTGTAAAGGCTCACCAGTCTTAGCGACTTGACCGTTGAAACCTTCACCGACCTTCAGTCCTTTCAGACCATCGACAAAACTGTCGGCGACCCCGCGGAATGCCCTCAGATTAAGCTCGCTCGTCCTGTCGTCCAGCAGAAACAGAAGGGCGACGTCCAGGCCTGTGACTTCACAGACGGTGTCAGCGGCTACGTTGAGAAGCTCCCCGAGCTCAAGTGACTGGGAGACGACCTCGGAGACAGAGTTGATGGCAGACAGCCTCCTGGCAGTATTCCTGATAAGGTCAAGTGATGCCTGAAGCTCTTGCTTGGTTTTTTCCAGGTCCTGCATTGCCTTCTGTCGGCGACCCTGTTCTCTCCGGTAACTCTCGAACCAGACGTTTACGAGGCCACCCACGACGATAATGCCGCCAACCTCAAACAGTGCGTCTGGTGGGCTCGTGGATATGGAGATTGCTCGTGGTAGCATGATAGCCAATGCTGCTGCGAGGGCAGCTAGCCCACCACCTATCCTGAAGGTGAAACCAGCGTAGGTTATCGGCAGCAGGAAATAGAGCCGTTCCAGAGTGTGTCTTGTCAGGTCCCAGAATGAAAATATGCTTGGAGAGCTAATACCAAGTATACGCTCCGGGTAGTAGCAGATAATGCCGATGATGAACATTACCAGCACGACCCAGAAACGGGGATTGGACAGCACCTTGGATATGGGACTCACCTTGAGTGAGAACATAGGCATAAACACCTCGAGTATCAAAAAAGCGGTATCTTATTCAGGGCAGGTCGTCCAGACTGAGCAGTCCCCGTTTCAGCCCGTACAGGACGGCTTCCGTGCGTGAAGCAACTCCTAGCTTGTTAAAGATATTCCCCAGATGTACCTGTACCGTGCGTGGACTGAGAAAAAGTTGCTCGGCGATATCCTTATTGCTAATGCCTTTGGCTGCCATTTTCAGAATTTCCGCCTCGCGTTCACTGAGGACATCAACCGCTTTGGCTTCGCCGGAGTCGGTTGCAATCAGACGGCGTACCACGCGGCTGGCGACCACGGGATGCAGAACCGACTCTCCGGCATATACCGCCCGAATCGCATCTATCAATTCGTGGACGCGTACTCCCTTCAACAGGTATCCGGCTGCCCCTGCCTCCAGGAGGGCGAAGATGTACTGGTCATTATCATAAGCAGTGAGTATCAGCACGGCCGTTGGTATTGATAGCGCCTTAATCTGCTTGGTGGCCTCGATTCCGTTGAGCTTGGGCATGCGGATGTCCATGACGACGACATCTGGCTTCAACTCACTGGCTAGTCGGACTGCTTCTTCGCCGTCATCAGCTTCACCAACGACCTCCATGTCTGGTTCACGCTGAATGAACTCGCGTGTCCCTTCTCGCATGATAACGTGGTCTTCGGCCAGAAGTACCCTTATCTTTGACATCGTATTTCGTCAATGGCTCCTATACATGCAATTATACCCCGCCCGAATAGCCACTTCAACAGTACACAAGGTGGAGAGTAATCTCGCCAATAAGCCATTTGGCGTAGTCGGTGAGTATGACAGGTGTGCATGGCTAATAAGACTGGTATTGGGTCAACGTTCAGCAAGGCGTGCCTAGTCAGCGTATCTCAGAATAATACTTACCTGAAGTCACAAATAGGCAGGGTAGCAGATGGCAATTAGTTGGGGACAGGGTATGCTAGAGATGGATAAAGAAAGAGATAGCCTCTCAAGAAAGGAGACAACAAATGAAAGAGGGGATTTTTAAGAAAGAATATACGGTGGAACCAATGGCGGTAGAAGATACTACCGAAGACATCACAGATGACAAGGTGCTGTCGGTAGCCCCAGAGGGTGTCGAATTACACCTCGAGAGGGGCAAGGAACATTATGAGGCTGGTCGATATGCAGAGGCGCTGGCCGAGTTCGATGCCATTCTTCAGGTTGCCCCGGGCCATATTGAGACGCGGATATTAATTCGAAAGGCCAAGGAAGGGCTGGCAGCGCCGGAGGTCGAAACAGTTGAAGAGGGAGAAGAGGAGGCAGCTGGCGGGAAGCAGAGAGAATGCGTCTGGGTAAGACTCGGCATGGTGTCGCATCGCATCTGCACCAACAACATGGACTGTGTCACCTGCGAGTTTGACCAGATGATGCAGGAGAAGATGGCTAACCCGGATGCGGATGCTGATGTTACGTTGGCGACCCTCGAGGGGGCGTCAGGAAATGAGAGGCTGTGCCGGTATGCGATTAAGGGGGACGTCTCCTACCGACTCTGCAGCCGGGTCTTCCAGTGTGCCACCTGTGAATTTGCTCAGATGATGGAAGACGAGCTCCAGAAGAAGCTGGATCGGCTGGCCGTTCGCCGCGAGGCAATGCGTAAGAGGGCGGAAAGCAAGTAATACCTGACTTAAAACAACAGATAGGCCCAGAGGGCAGGCATAAATCGCCTGCCCTTTTTCTATACAAGCCGATTTAGTGGGTGATATAATTCGGACTATGAAGGTCTCGGAGCTGGGAGAGTTCGGATTGATTGACCGACTGGCTGAAATGGTTGGTCGTGACCAGAGTAAGCAGAGAAGCCCCCTCATAATCGGTATCGGTGATGACACCGCCGCCTGGCAGGGTGCTGCATCAGTTCAGCTGGCTACCGTCGATTCTCTTGTGGAAGGTGTGCACTTTACTCTTGATACAGCCTCGTACGAAGATGTCGGCTGGAAGTCACTGGCTGTCAACCTGAGCGACATCGCGGCCATGGGTGGTCAGCCTGAATACGCCCTGGCGTCGCTGGGCCTGCCCGGTGATACCGATGTTGAAGACGTGGCCGACCTTTACCGGGGGATGCTTGCGTTGGCTGAGCAGTTCCAGGTATATATAATTGGCGGTAATATCGTAGGTGCTCCCCAGCTCGTAGTCAATGTTACTGTTTTTGGTAGTGCTATCAGCCGGAATAGCCTTCTGACACGTTCGGCTGCCCTTCCTGCTGACCAGGTGGCTGTTACCGGTCCACTGGGGGCGGCTGCTGCCGGAGTGAAGATGCTGGGGAAAGGCCTGCAATTTGAGCCGGAGGTAACGATGGCTCTAAGGAAGGCACTCCTTCGGCCTTTTCCACGTATTGCCGAAGGGAAACTACTCGTAGAGCATGGTGTTAAAGCTGCTATTGATATCAGTGACGGTTTGATTGCTGACCTGGGTCATATCTGCGAGGCAAGCCGGGTTGGTGCCTTGATAAAGGCCGGCCGGGTGCCGGTGTCGCCACTGGTTCAGGCCAGCTTTGGAGAGCGGGCGTTGGGACTGGCGCTGACTGGAGGGGAAGATTATGAACTTCTCTTTACTGCCAGTGCCGACGGCGTTGAAAGGGTAAGAAAGGCAGCCTTATGCCCGATATACGTCATCGGGGAAGTCGTCAGTGATGATAAGCACCAGGTGGCGCTTGTCGATAGTCAGGGCGGCCCTGTGAGCCTGGCGGGGAAAGGCTGGGACCATTTTAGGGTGGAAAGGGGTCGGAGATGAACAACCTTAATTTGATTACTCATAGCCTGGAGCAGACCTATGAGCTGGGGAGGACTATGGGTAGATTGGTCCAGCCCGGCGATGTTTTACTCCTCGTCGGTGAACTGGGGGCGGGGAAGACGTGCCTCACTCAGGGCATTGCCTGGGGGCTGGGTATCGAGGAGTACACACTGAGCCCAACCTTCGTTATCATGCGGGAACTGTACGGTAGGCTCCCTCTATACCATATCGACCTCTACCGCCTTGATGATATTGGCGAGATTGCTGCCCTGGGCCTTGATGACTATCTGTATGGTGCTGAGGGTGTCTGTGTGGTGGAGTGGGCAGAAAAGGGTCTGAGCGTAATGCCGGTGGAGCACCTTATGGTCGAGATAAGCCATCTGGGCGAGACAGAACGCAACTTTCAACTGAAAGCCGGTAGTCAGCGCTATCGGAAGCTGCTAGACCAATTGAAGGATACCATACCTGAGCTATAGAGAGATTGAATGCAGTTAGCCATCGATACCTCGACTGATACCGCCGGTCTGGCCCTTGTTCGGGACAGACGTGTAGTGGCCGAGTTGACCTGGCGTTGCGGGCAGAACCATACCCGGCAACTGCTGCCGAATCTCGACCATCTCCTTCATCAGTTTGAGATGAGCCCGCAGGCAATAACGGGTATCATCGTCGCTAGGGGGCCGGGGAGTTTCAACGGGTTGCGTGTCGGTGTCGGTACCGCCAAAGGATTGGCCTTCAGCCTCGGTGTCCCGATAGTCGGTATTAGCAGTTTGGAGACGGAAGCCTACCAGTACGCCGAAACTGGTCTGCCGGTCTGCCCGATATTCAACGTCGGACGGGGAGAGATTGCCACCGCCATCTACCAGCAGCAGGACGATGAGTGGTTAAAACTTGTTGACGGGCACATAACAACACTTGAGCCCTTGTGCAAGGAAATAACCACCCCGACGGTGTTCTGCGGTGAGTATGTGCCAGACCTCGCTTCGCAGATAAACGAGCTGTGCGGAGGAAAGGTAGTAATACCATCGGCGGTTACCAGCTTGCGGCGGGCCGGTTTCCTGGCCGAGCTTGGCCTAAAGAGGTTGGAGGCGGGTGACCATGATGACCCGGCGACACTGCAGCCGTTATATCTCCGTCGACCCTCAATCACCAGGGCCAAGCACCGTTAGTGGTTGTGTACAAGACAAGATGGTGAGGCAATGACGACAGCGAGTCCCAAAGTCGTAATCTGGGATATGGATGGTATCATTGTGGATACGGCCCCTTACCATGAGGAGGCATGGCGGGAGACATTTCGAAATAGGGGCATAGAGTTTACCGAAGAGGACTTCCGGCGTAGCTTCGGTCAGAGGAACGATACCATAATCAGTGGGGTACTGGGCAAGACCCTCTCCCAGGAAGTGGTTGATGCCATTGCTGATGAAAAAGAAGATAGCTTTCGTTGTAAGATTACCGGGCATATTGAGCTGCTTCCAGGAGTCATGGGACTCTTAAAGGCACTTGCCGCTGCCGGTTTCCGGCAGGCAATTGCGTCATCGGCACCGCTGCAAAACGTGAGTCTGGTAATGAAAGACCTGGGTATCGAAGGATACTTTGAGAGTTTGGTCACTGAAAGGGATGTGACCGAGGGCAAGCCCAGCCCGCAGGGCTTCCTGCTGGCTGCCCGGAGACTTGGGGTAGAGCCTGGCGACTGCATTGTCATCGAGGATGCAGTCGCTGGTGTTACCGCTGCCAAACGGGCCGGTATGTGTTGTGTGGCGGTTACCAATACCCATCCCAGGAGTCACCTCGGGGAGGCCGACCTTGTTGTTGACAGCCTGGAAGAGGTGACCGTGGCTGACATGGAAGGGTTGCTCAGTCGTACTCGGGTTGGGAGTTAAAACTACTACGAGTGCAGGAGTTTAACATGGAAAGGTCGCTGGTTCTCATAAAACCCGATGCCATGGAAAGAGGTCTCGGAGGTAATATTATCGGCCGTTTACAGCAGCAGAGTCTCAAGCTGCTGGCGTTGAAGATGCTGCACATGGATAGAGACCTGGCGGAACGGCACTACGCCATCCACAAGGGCAAGCCGTTCTATAATGACCTGGTGGAATACATCACGTCGACACCTATAATTGCCTGTGTCTTTGAGGGCGAAGGTGCTATTGACAAAATCAGGCAGGTAATGGGGGCTACTGACCCGGCCAGGGCGGAGGCCGGCACGGTAAGGGCTGATTTTGGTCTGGATATCCAGAGAAACGCTACTCACGCCTCTGATTCATTAGAGAACGCCCGCAAGGAGATAGAGCTATTCTTCACCGCCGACGAGATATTCGAGTATTGAGTCGGGGTTTACTGCATCCTGACGATGGGAACTGCCTGGTTCCAAAGCTCATCAAGCTTGTAGTATTCCCGCTCGGCAGAGGCGAATATATGGACTATAATATCGCCAAAATCGAGCAGCATCCAGCCTGAGTCCAGCGTACCCTCCCGGTGGTGGGGCAGGATGCCCTCTTTCTTCAGTGCTTGCTCTATCTCATCATGAATGGCACTTATCTGCCGCTCGCTCTCACCACTGCAAATAACGAAGTAACTGGCGAAGCTGCAAATCTCGTGGACGTCCAGCAGGACGATATCTGAGGCCTGCTTCTCGCTGGCGGCTTCTACTGTTTTTCGTGCTATCTCTATTGTGTCCAGTAAGCGAACCTCTTGGATTGGTTTAGGGAATTATTATACCACAAGCCGGTGATATCAGGGTGCCGTTGTTATACGTCTAACCAGCTTACGGTCCCTTCGTTTTATTTAGGACTATTGACATAATCGTAATATAGGTTTAAATTAACCATCACTTAGAGGGAGATTGTGATTCAACCTGGCGGCGTAATTTCATATCTAGAGATGTGCACAGAAGAAGGTGTTAATCTTCAGCGTGGTATGAACTATCACCTGCGTGGAGATATAAGCGTTATATTAATGAGTCTGAGGCGGAATGCTCCCTATGCAGACAGAATTGAAGAGAATGGTCGAGTGCTGATTTATGAAGGGCATGATGTCCCTAAAACACCCGATAATCTTGTACCTAAAATTGTAGACCAGCCTATGTATAATCCTGGTGGTTCTTTGACTTAAAATGGTCTTTTCTATGGAGCAGCAGAGAGGCGTAAAAGCAAGGGGGATAAAGCTGAATCGGTAAAAGTATATGAGAAACTATATCCAGGTATATGGGTATATAATGGTGTGTTTAGTTTAGTTGATGCGTGGCAAGAAGACATTAATGCTAGGAAAGTGTTTAAATTCCGGCTTGAGCTTGCAGAGGATACAGAAGCGGGAAATACTGTAGCTGAACGGGAATTAGAGCTTGACCACAATAGACTAATTCTACCTCAAGTAAAGTTAGCCGTTTGGAAACGCGACAAGGGTAAATGTGTCATATGTGGAAGTAGTGATAACCTACATTTTGACCATATCATACCTTACTCAAGAGGTGGGTCTTCGTTAGTTGCCGAGAATATCCAGCTATTGTGTGCGAGGCATAACATTGAAAAACGAGATAAGATTGAGTGATGTAGGAGTCAAGTAAACTGAAATTCTACCCATCCTCACGCTAGCTTTGTTAGCAATATCGTGAACTGTGGAAATATGAACTCCACATGGCATAGAAATACCGGTTTGCTAGTCCTTTATTCCCCAGATACGTAAGCTAGACTGACCACATTGATCAGTACTTAGAGGGGGAGTTTAAGAGGGGCGCCAGCCCCTCTTTCTTTTAATTATTCCCCCTTCCCCTCTGGGGAAGGGGGATACAGGGGGATGGGGCCTCAACTACCAAACAGGGGCATCGCTAATGATATAGGCGTACCTACTTCCTTGACAGTCGGACAGGCTGAAGATATTATGCCTTTAGGTGAGCAGAAGATAATGTCCGGATTATTATTTGGTACGGCGGGGACACCACGTAGCACAAAAGAGCCATCTATAGCAGGCGGTATTGAGCGTGTTGCTGAGCTGGGATTGGGCTGTATGGAGATGGAATTTGTCCGGCGTGCCAGTATGGGTGAGGCGACCGCTCAAGTTGTTGCTGAATCGGCTGTCAGGACCGGGGTAAAACTCACCGCTCACGCACCATACTATATCAATCTAAATGCCCGGGAACCGGAGAAGGTCAGGGCCAGCCAGGAGAGGTTACTGCAAACAGCGCGGATTGCCTCCTGGTGCGGGGCTCACAGCGTCGCTTTTCATGCCGCCTTCTATCTCGGTGACCCGCCAGATCAGGTCTACCAGGCAGTCAAGCAGCGGCTAGAAGAAGTGCTTGAGCAGCTCAGGCAAGAGGACGTCAAAGTCTGGATCCGCCCCGAGCTCATGGGAAGGGAGACGCAGTTTGGTAGTCTTGAGGAACTACTTGACTTGTCTCTTGAGCTGGAAATGGTCGCTCCCTGTATTGATTTTGCCCATTATCACGCCAGGGACGGTAAGCACAACTCCTATGATGAATTTATCTCTATTCTTGCGCGGGTTGAGGAGCGACTGGGGCGAGGTGCGCTGGACGATATCCATATCCACGTTTCCGGGATAGACTATGGGAAGAAGGGCGAAATTAAGCACCTTAATATGGAGGAGTCGGACTTTCAGTACGTCGACTTTATCCGGGCGCTGAAGGACTACGATGTCAAAGGGATTGTAATCTGTGAAAGTCCGAATCTGGAGGGTGATGCTCTACTCCTGCAGAACACCTATCATCACCTGTTGGAGTCGGCCTGATGAGTTAGAAAGTCTACCGCTTAACATAAACGCAAAGATAAGGCTGAGACAAAAGTAGGGATAAAAACATATTGAATGTGGTGTGGTTTGTCGTACCTTCCACATTAGCGCTTGTTCTGCTATAATAGTTAAAGATAGAGCCTAGGGTTCACAGTTTAGAGAGGATATGATGCCGAGGTGGCGGCGAATCAGCTTGCTTTACGTGGCAATCCTGTTTGGCGGGATTGCCTTGATTGCCTTTGCCCTCCAACCATCTGGGCCACGGCCTGAAGAGATTCCCCTGAGCGAAATCATTAATGCGTCACAGGCTAACCAGATAGAGGAGCTGGTTGTTGAGGGTGAATGGCTAACGGCTACCACAAAAGATGGCCGGGAGCTAAGGAGTTACAAGGGTGAGGTCAGCATATTTGAGATTGAAGGCCTAGTCCTTGATGATGTGGAGTATGACATCAGACCTGCCGGCTTGAACTGGGGGAACATAATACTTAGCTTCTTACCCCTCCTCCTCTTGGGCGGTCTGATATTTTTCCTCTTTTTCCGTGCCCGTGGGGCCAACACCCAGGCGATGAGCTTCGGGCGGAGTCGGGCAAGACTGTTCCCGGGAGACAAACCGTCGGTGACCTTTGATGATGTCGCCGGTGTTGACGAGGCCAAGCAGGAGCTTTCGGAGGTCGTTGAGTTTCTCAAGTCTCGTGAGAAGTTCCAGGATGTCGGAGCACGTATTCCCCGGGGTATCCTGCTGGTAGGGCCGCCTGGCACGGGCAAGACGTTACTGGCCCGGGCCATTGCCGGTGAGGCCGGGGTACCTTACTTTTCTATCAGTGGCAGTGAATTTGTTGAGATGTTCGTCGGTGTTGGCGCCTCACGTGTGCGTGACCTTTTCGACCAGGCGAAGCGTAATACGCCGTGCATTATCTTCATCGATGAGATTGATGCCGTGGGGAGACACCGAGGCGCTGGTCTGGGTGGTAGCCATGATGAGAGAGAGCAGACCCTGAACCAGATTCTCACCGAGATGGACGGGTTTGATACCAACACCAACGTAATTGTGCTGGCGGCTACCAACCGGCCTGATATCCTCGACCCGGCCCTGCTGAGGCCCGGCCGTTTTGACCGTCGTGTCGTACTTGACCTGCCTGATGTCGCTGGAAGGGTAGCCATTTTGCAAGTACACTGCAAGGGCAAGCCGCTGGCCGAGGAGGTCAAACTTGATGTGCTGGCTAAGGAGACAGTCGGCTTCAGCGGCGCTGACTTGGCCAATCTGGTCAATGAGGCAGCAATACTCGCTGCCCGCCGTAACGAGAAGACCATCCATATGCCGGACTTCGAGGAGTCTATTGACCGCGTGATTGCTGGTCCGGAGAGGAAGAGCCGGCGGATAAGCGATAAGGAGAAAGAGATAACTGCTTACCATGAGGCTGGACATGCCCTGGTGGCCTGGATATTGCCGAATGCTGACCCGCCTCATAAAATCTCGATAGTGGCTCGTGGGATGGCGCTAGGTTACGCCAAGCATTTAACCGAAGACCGCTACTTGTGGACTCCATCCCAGTTTAATGATCTGATAGCTGGTTTTCTCGCCGGACATACGGCTGAGCAGCTTATCTTCAACGAAGCGAGCACCGGGGCACAGGATGACATCCGGCGAGCTACCAGTCTGGCCCGTCGGATGGTGACTGACTTCGGGATGAGTGACAAGCTGGGGCTGCGGACATTTGGTGAGCGGCAGGAGATGGTCTTTCTCGGCCGGGAAATCTCGGAGCAGAAGGACTACAGCGACAGGGTCGCCCTTGAGATTGACCGCGAGGTTGACAGGATTATCCGGAACGCCCATAAGGTGGCTACCAAAGTCCTTACGGAGAACAAGGCAAAACTGATTCACCTGGCACAGACGCTTATTGCCAAGGAGACCCTGGATGGTGAAGTATTGGAGGCGGTATTGAAGGGGCCTGTGCCACCCGAGGCAGAAGCACAGGTGCCAGTTGCCGCTACCACTCCAGTGGCTGAAGAGAAACCCAAACCTCAGAAAAAACGCCGCGTCAAAAAAGCCCCGGTAGTGGGGCCGATTCTTCCCGAGCCGTCTTCCGGTTCTGTATGATTAAACAGCGATTGCCCATCCGCTATACTGATTGTATGCCCTCTATCTCCGCCGGTTAATGATGAAATCTGCCAGCTCACGTAGTGACCGGCGGGCTTCGGTGTCAGGTAGTTGCTCCAGTCGACGACACGCGCGGTTTCGGTGAGTGGTGGCGATTTTGAAACACTCTTCAATAATTGGTGAGTTACGTACCTGCTCGATTGCCTGCAAGATATATTTTTGCCCACCCTTGGCGTGAAACAGCTGCCTTACCGGATTATCTTCACCAGGATAACGTTCGAGGAGAAGCATCGCCGGCAGGGTAAGGGTACCCTGGGACAGGTCAGAGCCCACTGGCTTGCCCATTTCCTCCTCCGTCCCGATGAAGTCCAGTATGTCATCCACAATCTGGAAAGCGATACCGAGGTTGTGCCCATATTCCCTCATTATCTCAATCCCTTCTTCAGGAGCCTCGCTGAGGATTGCCCCGGACTCCGTTGCCATGACGAAAAGGGCAGCGGTCTTGCTCGCAATCCGGTGCAGATAGTTCTTACGGGCCTGCTTTAGCTTAAAGGCACTTTGGGACTGGGCTATCTCGCCACTGGTTATAATCATCAAGGTGAGGGGAAGAAGCTTGATTACGCGTAGATTGTTTGTTCTTGCCACCAGCTCACCCGTCTGGGCAAACAGATAATCCCCGAGGAGCACGGCCTGCTCCGTACCCCACAATTTATTGACTGTCGGTCTGCCCCAGCGCACGGCGGAGTTATCGATTGTATCATCATGCATTAGGGTAGCCAGGTGCAGCAGTTCAACTGCCATCGCTATCGGCATTAGGGTATCGATATCGTAGTTGTAGGACTTTGCAGATAAGAGGGCCAGAATAGGCCGAATCCTCTTGCCACCGCCTATGAGACTATATTCTAGGAGTTCACCAAGATAGGGATTTTCGACGTGGCAGAGTGACTTTAGCTCCGCCTGTACCGCAGCCAGGTCTTCCTGTACGGGTTTGTAGATTTCGCTTAGCTCCAAGAAATACCCCCTTTGTTTACAGGCGATTAGCCAATCGTTAATATGCTGAGCCCAGCCGGCTGGTCTCTTCTTCTACGACCTTGTCGTCCAGTTTGCTAAACAATGGCTCCGGTGGTTGAAGTTTCTGCCCCGGTGGCACTGACTGTAGTTTCCAACCTTCATCTTCGATGCTGCCGTCAAAACCCAAGAATTCATGCAGCTTCTGTGAGCTGAAAGGCAGGAAAGGATACAGCATTGTCTTTAGCGCCGAAATTACCTGTATGGCTGTATACAGCGATTCAGCTGCTGTCTGTCGGTCTGCCTTGATTGCCTTCCACGGGGCTTTCTCATCTAGATATCGGTTCGCCTCGTGGGCGAGGTCCATCGCTGACCTGAGTGCTTCCTTGAAGTGGCAGCCGTAAAGCAGTTCGTCAACACGATTCAGCACCTCTGTAGCCTTGTTAATCAGGGCCTGACTTCGCTCGTCAATCTCTTCTGGTGCCGGCACGCAGCTATCGAAATTGCGGTAGGTGAAGGTGAGTACCCGGTGCACCAGATTGCCCCAGGTGGCCACCAGCTCGTCGTTGTTGCGTCTCACGAACTCCCGCCAGGAGAAATCGGTATCGGTGGTTTCCGGCATGTTAATTGAGAGTAGGTACCGCAACGGGTCGGGGTCGTACCGGGACAGGTAGTCCGGTAACCAGACTGCCCAGTTCTGGCTGGTGGAAAGTCTCCTGCCTTCTATGGTGAGGAACTCGTTGGCGGGGACGTCGTAAGGAAGGTTGAGGTCGCCATAGCCCATCAGCATTGCCGGCCAGAT
>Ga0209427_10006901_pt1 | contig 12903 bp, 14 predicted proteins | sample DeeMarSWOR136_30_FD_187465 | JGI IMG/M metagenome (GOLD analysis project Ga0209427, IMG submission 187465) | Marine sediment microbial communities from White Oak River estuary, North Carolina - WOR-1-36_30 (SPAdes) (version 2) | ecosystem: Environmental > Aquatic > Marine > Intertidal zone >... | reverse complement strand
AGTCTGACCTCTCAAACATGGCCTCGTTCCACCTCTGCCACTTCTTCTCCTGGGTCTCGGCATAACGTTTTGTCGCCTTCTCGGCCCATTCCTTCTGAATCGGGGTTTGTGCTTCCGGCTGATAGTTCTCTTGCCGCGGAGACGCTTGAATTAACGGACGAGATGTGCCGGCGTTGGCTGCCTCGTAGGCCATACGCCAGAGAGCCAGGAAAAGCAGGCCGTATACCGGCGCCAGCCAGCTATTCATATATCTTTACCCGGTAGCCAACTGCCTGGAAACCGCGGCTAAGCAGGTTAATCCAGCTGTCAACCAACTCCCTGACCATGCTCTCTACTCTTTCATGATCGCTTGACCCGATGCGGAGCTCGAAACCCCGCTCATTTCTCTTGACGATTACCTCTACCCGTGAGATAGCTTCTCTTACATCGGGTGGCGCCTGTCCCATCTGCTGGCTCATCAGGCGGAAGAGCATCTCCTGGGACTGGGGTGTATTAGCCATCTGCATGAAATCAAACATCCTATTCCTCCAGCTCGTTAATACTGTGTCTCTCAATCGGCGGCGCCTCCATCGGCTGCTGGCCGCCGAGTGGGCTGCCCTGGTACGGTGCCCTGGGCATCATGCCTGGCAGCGGCATGCCGAACATCTGAGCCATCTGCTGCATAGACTGCATCATGTTGAGCAGCCGGCTAAACGGATCGTCGTTCTTGCCTGTCAACAGCTGTCTGATTTGCTCCAAGGAGCTGCCCGTCTGTGCGTTGCTCTGTGAAATCGCCCCATAAACCTGGCTTGCCGTCTCGTGTGCTGCCCGGTCGGCAATCTCCTCGCTGGCAGCCTTCGCCCTGGCGGCCGCAGCGTCCTGCTCCTCCCTGGTCTCCTTCATAAGCTTGAGAATGGGCTCCATCCGCTTGGCATCCGCCTCGGCGGAGCCCTTCTGGATGCTGACCAGGTCCATGACCATGAGCATAGCCGCCCGGAACTTCATGATCGCCCGCAGCTCCATCCGTTCCTCCGGGGTGCTGCCACCCATGTACTGTTTCAACACAGCCTCAGGTGCTATCATCTCCATGCCGCCGCCCATCTTGCGTACCATCGGGAAGCGACCGTCGGCCTCTTCACCTTCCTCCTCCGATCTGCGGGCATGCTCCAGCTCTTCGCGGATAATCTCCCGCATCTTCTCTTCCAACAGGGTGTTACTATCGGCTTCCAGTTGCTTGAGCTTCACCAGTGTGTCATGAACCCTGCTACGGCTGGCCTTGAGCTTGACCGCTATCTTCCTTTCGGACAGCCCCTGCCCCTGAAGTCTTTTCACATCCTCTGTAAACTGGTCGTCCATTTCTCCTCCTTGCCAACCACTGAAGCTGAAGTGGTTATCTTGTGGCCCGGCCATCACGCTTAAAGTGGTCTAGCAGTTGCTCAGCCAGCCGAAGCTAAATGGTTGGTTTTCAACCACTCTCAAGACCTCAAATTCGTAGCTAAATTCCACTCCTACCGGTCACCCCCAAGCCAGATACTTCACCAAATAGCAGATTAACCGCCCGGTCTACACCCAGGTGGGGTGTCAGCCTGGCCACCCTGATGGCGTCACGGACGTCCTGGCTGAGACCATCCAGCCTGTGGGCAATCTCTCCGGCAAGCTCCCGGCCAAGGCCTTCCCGCCTGACCAGCACTCCTTCGACTACCGTGAGATATTCGCTCTGGCTGTAGGCAGCCAGTTTCCTGACGGCAAAGCGGGACTTGAGCTCGGGCGAGAGCGAGTCCAGGCGGTTGCTGGCAGCAACTATCCTGATCTGGTTGGAGAGATTAAGCTCCCGTCCTCTCTTGGCACGTACGAGACGGCCTCCTTCCATCATGGAGAGTAGAGCCGCCGTATCAGCAGCGTTCATCTTGTCCAGCTCGTCAATGAGCACAATCTGCGGGCGCCTGTCGGCGACGACGTCCCAAAGCCCGGCTTTTGAGGTTGCTGAGCCTACAAGCCAGATGGCTCTCTCTCCTGCAATTCGCTCAATATCCCACAGGAAAAGCGTCTTAGCCAGCGCCGGTGGGCCTGCCAGCAGGACATGCACCGGCTTGTCCGCCAGCAGACAGGCCGTAAGCAGCTCCTTGATGTCGTTGTGGCCGATGATGTCGGTGAATATATCCTCGGGTATCTCCAGCTTTTCGGATGGCTCATTCTCGGTCCGATTACTTGCTGGCCCGGCGCTGGCCAGCACCCTACCCAATTCGCTGAGCCTATATCCTGTATAAGAGTTGGAGCGAAATACATTGTCGAGGTAGCCTTCCTTGAAAAGACGGCTCAGGGTCGCCGGCCAGATACGGACATGGCGCCATGACCAGCCTATCTTGTACTCTCTTTGCATGTCGTGGGAATCTTCAAACTGGGCTATCTCATTAATCAGCTCGATGTCTCCTTCTTTCATCATTCCCATCTCCTTTCTTTTGCGATTTGTCCGTAGGCAGCGATGACCAGGCTAAGCAGCCGCTCGGTGCCTTCTACTCCCGCTGTGTCGGGGTGCAACTTGTGCAGCAGGGCCCGGTAACGCTTCCTGACCTCTTCATCGGAGGCCGATTTCTCCAGCCCCAGCAGCCAGTAGGCATCCAAACCGGCCCGCTGATGGTTCATGTTTAGCGGTTGCGGCATCCCCGAACCCATGAGCTCCATGAAGCCCTGGAGGATGGAGGGATTAAGAATGTCATCCATGATGGAGCCCAGCCACCGGGACATATCTCCCTGCATCTCTGTTAGGTGCTCGTAAGCACTGGCTAAAGGATCTTTTGCATTTGTCATCTCTAGGTCGCAGTCACTAAGTCAACTTTTTCTGTCATCCGGAGGATTCTCAACCCTGATAACTACGGCGCCGCCCAGCTTCTTGGCCTCGTGTATTAGCCTGATGGTCGAGTCGTCAGCCTTCTCAAGCTGGTACAGTTCAGTTAGCAGGTATATCGGATAACCAGATGGAACATCTCGGGCAATCGTCTCATCTACCACGACGATGACATCTCCATCGAACAACCGGCACTGCCACAAGCACCAGCCCCTCTCGCCAAGCAACTCGCTGGTCCTGGCGCCGACCTCCTCTGGCGATTGCTCGAGAGGTGTATGGACCCTTTTGGGGGCCTCCGCATTCATCGCCCTGAGCGTCATCAAGCCCTCCTTTCCCAGAATGCCGCCGGGGTTATATGGACAAAGCGGCTACAGCGGCTACACCCTAGATATGCCACGCCTGAATATAAATGATTTAGCTTTAAAAATTCTGTAGCCGTTTTGTAGCCGCTTTTATTAATCATCTCGAATTTAGCCTCAAAAATTGTAGCCACTTTGTAGCCGCTTTCTTTTTCTTCCCTTTTCCCTTGTAGCCGGTGTAGCCGCATTAAAACCACCGGCCTGGCTAAAACGGCTACACTCTGTCCAGGCATGGCTCACGCCTGAGGATTTTCCCCTGTAGCCGCTGTAGCCGGTGTAGCCGCATTTTGGATATAACCCCCCGGGATATTTTCTGACTCTTCGGATTGCAAAGCCGATTTCCTGAGCCTGAGCACTCGCTTTACCTGGCCGTAGATACGGACGTTTACTGTGCTGCGTCCGTTCGGCGCTTCAATGAACATCAGCTGCCTCAGGTCTTTCCAGACGGCGTTCTGCTTGAATGTGAAGGGGAAGTCGGTGTGCTGGCAGAACTGCCGTACTGCAGCGTAGGCTGCCTCCGGATTTAAGAGTATATGCCCGTCCCCGTCGGTCCAGCCCACATTAGCCTGCCCAGGCACGGGAGTCCTGGGTGCCTCATCTTCTTTCGACCACAGCACCACCCTGCCCTGGTCGAGGAGACTACCCAACGTCTCTACAAACCGCTTGCCCGGACGCTGCTCTTCAACCCGGACGGCCTGCTCAACTGACAGGCTGAGAAAGACATCCCAACCTCTCTGCCTGATAGCCTCAACACCTTCGGCATCAATTACCCCATATTCCTCCATGAAGTCAAGCCCGGCACACAGGCCGGCGTAGAGGCTGGCCACGGCTCCGGGCAGGCGCGGGTGCTGTCCCGCTTCACGGGCCCGGTCCCGCCAGGCACTATATTGCACTGGCAGCAGCTTCTGAAGCTCCTGCCAGTGCCTCTGCAGGAATGTGATGTAGGCAGACATGGCAAAACAGTAGAGGTGCCTCTTCTGCTGCGCTTCAGTGATATCGCTACGAGGTACGTCTCCCGGCTGTACCTCCACGGAGAATATCCGCGCCGTATGGCTGTGACCGCTGGGTAGTTGTTCTCCCGACGTGATGAGAAGACCACGGGGTATATACGTCTTGCGGCTCGACGTGTCGGACTTGAGCCGACCTCTGCCCTGGCGGTTACCCTGGGCCCGGATGACATGCTCCGCCTTGACCTCAAGCTCGCGTGCCTTGGCCGAGTCGCTTCCGGGCGCCCAGTCATCAATTACCATAGGCAGGTCCTTGGACAGAAAAAGTAGCTTCTCCAGCTTGTTCTCGGTATCACGCCAGGCCGCCGGCAGGTGGAACTCGTCGAACTTCTGGCCGTAGTGATTGAGGGCAAGGGCGGTTAGCGTCGACTTGAAGGTGCCCGATGGCCCTACCAGGAAGAGGGTAAAGGTGAGCGGCAGTATCTCCGCCAGCGGTGCCAGGTACATCGCCGACCATAACGGGTAGAGCACCTCGGACCTGCCCATCTCCAGAAACTCAAGGCTTGCTCTGATGGCTTCCCCAAGATCGTTCTCCAGGTTTGGCAGGTAGTAGCTCTTAAGGTCGTCTTCCAGCTCGACATCGATATCTGGCTCACCGAGAGCGCCGGCTGCAGTAAGAAATACTCTTCGGCTATCGACCTCTCTCCAGCCGGTATGGGCATATACGGTGCGGTGGGTCGCTTCCTGTGACTGCAGCATGATGGCCTCCCGCAGCTTCTGTCTGGCCGCCTGGTTGGCGGAGACGATACCCTTGAGCCCCCACGCCGGCACCACCCAGTTCATCGTCTCAAAACCGGAGAGAGGCACTTCCGTCGACGGTAATGGCCTGCCCTGAAAGTCGGTACCTATAATCTTGAATGAGCCGGTGACCTCGATACCGTTGTCCCGGATAATCTCCTCGGCAATCCTGGCATCGAAGTTGCAGAGTGGAACAATGGTCTCCCCCTCCTGGCTCTGCTTGACCCAGCACAGCTTGCCGCCTTCAACACAGTAGAGGTCCGAACTGCGTGCCCGCAGGCTGGGACGGTCGATCACCTGCTGAATAACTGCCAGACGGATCATCTCTTCCAGGGAGTGTCCCTGCGCCAGGTAATCATCGGCTCCGACCTTCTCACCGTCGGTACCCTCCGGGATCTGAACGACGTAAACCGAGGCGCCCTTACGCTCCAGGTGCTCCCTGAGACGCTCCAGGGCATTCCAGACCTGCGGATTAGAGCGGCTATCGGAGTCGAAGCACAGGTAGATGCTCCGGCCTTTCAGTGCAATGTAGTCGAAATCGGCTAGGATGGTCGTTCCACCGAGAGGGTTTCTGCCCTTGAAGCCCCAGACACCGGTGAGGCCGACGGCACAGGCGCCGGCCGTCGCCAGGGCATCGACCTTCTTGACACCTTCAGTAAACCAAAGCGGGATCGTGGGATCTCCGAGTTGCTGCCGGCAGCGGGGTGGCACATCAAGCCTTACCGACGAGCCGGTGGGATTTTCGTACTTGATGGGCTTGCCTTTTGCGTTAGTGCGCGGGCTATCCGGACGGTACTGCGGGCTGATTGCAGTACTATCGACAGCGTGCAGCGGTATCAGGATGCCGGGGCACCGCTGCTGCGCCTTGATAAATCCCAGCTCCCTGAGGTCGTGCTTCCCCAGGATGGAGCGGTAGCCCCGCTCGCGAATGACGTCAGGCGATATCGCCGACACCAGCAGGTGGTCCAGGTGCTTCTCTAGGAGCGCCGGGATTTCGATAGAGAAAGGACCAGGCATGGATGCTCTCCCTTCTTGAGGTCACCCAGGGTTGTCTTCCCACGTGTGGTAGCCATCAGATTAATCAGGTGAAACACCTGGCTTGCCCGACCGCTTAACTTGATAACTAACATTTCGGAAACATCACCCAGGGTGTCTCTTTATACTGGTCAAGCAGACGACCTCTTCTATTTCGCACTCCAGTAATAATCTGGGCGCACTTCAGGCAGAACTGCGTGACCTTTCCACCTCGCCGCGTATATCTATACTGCCCCTTGCCTTCCTGAACGACACGGAGCATCTGACTCACTCCATAAGAGATGTCGGTTCCACAGCAGGGACAGGCAATTGTCGGAGGCTTACTGAATGTACAATTCGGTCCACAGCTCCAGTGTGATGCAGATTTAGGCCGTCGCCTCGTCTTAGGTCTTATCTTTTCCGCTGTTACGACCACCGTGGTACCTCCTTTTCGCTTGTCGGTCTCCCGTCTCTAACTGTGAGAACCGTGGCGCTCGACTGCATTGCAGAACCGCCTCAGTCGCTCGATAGTTAGCTTCTCGGGTGGTGTATCCCTATCGAAGTCATCCAGGTTTACCCTGCACTGGTAACTCCTCCAGAACCAATCGGCTATCTGCGACTCACGGATGTCAAGACCTCGAATCATGCTCTTTGCCCTGTTCCACACCAGCTGCAGCTCGATGTCAGCATTTGAGACACCACTACCCGGCACTCTCTGTCTCAGTACATTGTCGGGGAATAGGTCGTCGGGTGCCTCGTTATCGGGTGGTGGTATCAATAGCACCCGGCTCGGTGGTATCCTGCCGTACTCCTGCATCTCGACCAGGCTACACTCGGTGCTGAGGTCTAGAACGTAGATTGCTTTCCAATCACCCTCCGGCTGTACAGCTTTACGCACCAGCTTGAGGGTAAGTGGTATCATTGAGATCCTCTGGCAGGTACCCATTATCAGCTCAAGCATCGAGTTGATGTTGACAATAGAGTGGTACGAGCTCGTATCGAGCTGGTAAACGCCGAATCCGGGACACTCGGGCAGCAGGAATTGAAGGTTCATAACCCTCCGGCACTGTCTCCGCTGGTAATAGGAACACACTTCGGGAAGACAGCTGACCTCCTGAAGCTTTGTCTCAGTAGTGTCTGCAGTAGCAAGCTCTCCTGTCTTGCTATCGACACGCGCAATTGCCGTCTCGCCATCTCCGCGGCAAACTAGTTCCCCTAATGGCGAGTAACACTTCAGGTGCTGGCCTGCCCACTGGGATTCATTTTCGGTCGGGAACATGATGCGGAGCTCTCTCGGTCGCTCTCCGAATACCTTCCTTACTTCCTCAGGACAGACGAAATAATCGGTGGGTAAGGGATATCCAAAGCCTTCACCGACTTCCTCTCTGATCCCGAGTCTTATCTTGCCTAGCCTGGGCAGCCTCACTACGTCGGATATTCCTTTTATTGGCATTGTTAACCTCCTCGAAATTGTGTCCGTCTTTAACTGGCAGAGTAATGGACTTCGTTATAATCTCTTTCAGTTATGCTTCCTTCGTTTGGAGTATTTGTTCAGCCTCTCTGATCGCCTCGGCGGCGAACAAACTTTCTTGCGCTGCAGCATGAGCTGCCTTAAGTGGGCTGAATTTCTGATGTTTCTTAACAATATCGGTAAGGTTAAGCGTGGCGTACTTCTGGGTCGTCTCTATATCAGCGTGACCCATTATTTCTTGAAGTGAGCGGAGATCTCCACCCTGGACGAGGAAGTTCTTACCGAAAGCATGCCTTAAGCGGTGAGGTCCCAGTTTCGGTCCTTTGATACCAGCTTTCTCTAATGCCCGACGCACAATTGCGTATATGAGATGCCTACTAATAGGACCTTTTTGACCATGAAATACATAGTCGTCGGGGCTAATAGCAGCAACTTGGACAAGAAGGCGTTTGGTTTCCTCAGAAATGGGTACCTCGCGCCAACCCACTTTGCCATGGACGATTATAGTCTCCTGTTTGATGTTGTGTTTTAATAGAGAGCAGACCTCGCCAGCGCGCACCCCACAATCCACCAGCAGCGTTATTATTGCCCTGTCACGAGGACCTTCTGCCGAGTGTAAAAGTCTCATTAGCTCACCGACTTCGAGTGTTGGCATGAGCGTCTTAGGGCGACGTGGAGAGGGAACATCATCCATTGGATTTGGTAATTGTCTGCGACTACAAATGAACTTAAAGAAAGTCTTAAGTGCCCGGTAAACGTCATACCTCGTCTCAGGACTACCAAAGACGGTCGCTAGGAACCTCTCAATGGGTTCCGGCCGTTGTGGAAGATTAGGACAGGAGTTGACGAAGGGGGAGAGCCTGTCTTTATACCATTCTATTGTCGCGGGACTTAGATTGGCTGCAATCCGGCTGTCAAAGAATTCACGGAGTGCGAGCTCTGTCTTCACGGTGGTACCTCCTCGATAAAGACATTAAAGAGGTTACCACCACTTCTGGGGACACGAAACGGTAATAAGTGAAGGATACTTTGGGGTTGAGCCCGACACTTTGGTGAGGTATGATACTGTCCTGTTGCGGGGCTAGAAACCGCATAGCACCAGACCTTAGGGTGTCGGACTTTAGTGTTGGTAGGGGGGCACTTTGGTACAGGGATAAGTAGTGTAGATGTTGGGAAAATGACAACATTAGGCGTGGAAATACTAACTGGCGACCCCGGCGGGATTTGAACCCGCGATCTCCACCGTGACAGGGTGGCATGTTAGACCGCTACACCACGGGGCCGTATAACCTGCGAGGAAAGACCTTGCCTAGATAGAGTCTAGCAAGACACTCCTTGGCTGTCAAGGCGCTGTCAGTCCAATCATCTCAAGTAAAGCATACTGCTTGTATTGTTTACGGTCGTATAGTATACTATGATGCTGTGCGTTAGTATATTTATTGGTAGGAGTAATGGTATCTGAGAACGTGTCGAACCAGGTCGGCGAAAAGTTATGCAACTACGAATTGACCATTGTTGTCCGCCCTGAAGCTGATGAAGAGAACCTTGAAACCACGGTCGAGAGCGTAGGTCGCTATATTACAGAGAAGGGTGGCGTCGTCTCAGAAGTAGAGCGCTGGGGCAAGAGAAGGCTAGCCTATCCGATAAAACAATATAGGGAAGGTCACTACGTTTTAACCCGCTTCCAGATGAAGCCCGAATACAATGAAGAACTAGAGACAAACCTGAAAATCTCCGAAGACGTGATACGCCACCTTCTGATAAAGATTGGGTGAAATGGTTGAATACTAGTTCCCCGGATGTTCGGAGAGGCAAGAGGAGTTTGGGACAATGGTTAGTGTCAACAGGATGACAATCATCGGCAACCTAGGTAGCGAGCCGGAGATGCGTTTTACTCCCAACGGGAGACCAGTGACCTCGTTTCGGGTGGCTACTAACTGGAGGTATACTACACCAGACGGCGAGCGAAGAGAAGAGACAGAGTGGTTTAACGTGGTGTGCTGGAGCAAGCTGGCCGAGCAATGCAATCAGTTCCTATCCAAGGGTCGGCTGGTCTACGTTGAGGGCAGACTGCGAATGCGGACCTGGGAGGGTCAGGACGGGCAAACGCGGGCCCGGAATGAAATCGTCGCCGACAGGGTGAAATTCCTCGATCGACAGGGCGCCGCACCTTCTCCTGACAAGATAGACGAGAGTGATACCGGCGATTTTGCCCCGGAAGACATACCTTTTTAAAGGAGTTTATAACCAGTGCCCAGACAGAAAACCAGCAAGCCAAAAAGCACACGTTGGAGCCGGGGAACGAAATATACCCCTAGACGTAAAGTGTGCTTCTTCTGCGCCAACAAGAACGAATCGATTGACTACAAGGAGCCGGACAAGCTTCGTAACTATGTATCCGACCGGGGCAAGATAGAGCCACGCCGGCGGACCGGGATATGTGCCAAGCACCAGCGCTCCTTAGCGGTCGCCATAAAGAGGGCAAGACATCTGGCATTACTGCCGTATGTCGCAGCTCATACTCGCAAGGCCCAAACACTCCGTGCGCATGCCGAGTGACACGGTCCCCCTCCAGAGACAATTGAGAGAAAGGTTACGGCTACTGTGCCAAAAAGGACATATCAGCCAAAGAAGATACCAAGAAAACGGGAGCACGGCTTTCTGAAGCGAATGAGCACCCGGGGTGGTCGGGCGGTTCTAAAAGCAAGACGCCTCAAGGGCCGCAAGCGATTAACCGTGGTTTGAGGTGAAGTTGGCCGGAGGTGGTGTGAGAGGGGATAGATTCATCACCAAGCCAAGAGAATACGCCCTAGTGTACGAGAAGGGCAATTCGTGGGTATGTGAGCTGGTGGTGATGAGAGCTCTACCCAACGAACTAACGCTATCCCGCTACGGCATCTCGGTCAGTAAAAGAATCGGCAAGGCGGTAGTCAGGAATAAAGTAAAACGCCGACTTCGTGAGATCCTGCGGGAAGTGCCGCTCAGGCCGGGTTGGGATATCGTCGTCATCGCTAGGCCAGCGGCAGCCAGTGCTGAATACGCCAGCCTCAAACGAGCGATAGAAGACCTCTTAGCCCGAGCACACCTGGTAGAAACTGCTTCTTGCACGGCCTGAGTTAATAGATAAAGTGAAAAAAATTACACTAGGAATGATCAGAATCTATCAACAAACGATTTCACAGGTTATGCCTCCGTCATGTCGTTTCACGCCAACCTGTTCTCAATATACTCACGAAGCTATTACTAGATACGGTGTGTGTAAAGGAACATGGTTAGGAATGAAACGTATTGCCCGGTGCCACCCGTTTAATGCCGGCGGCTATGACCCGGTACCGTGATAATTTTGCTGTTATGTCTCTTTTCTCATCCATAGTGAATATTACTCTTATACCCCTCCATCCGAAGATGGGAACTGTCCCGTTTAGCAGGAGGCGGAAGGATGGCGTTGGGATCAAGCACGTACCCAGACCCGCCTTACGCTCAGCAATTATCTCCCTGGAGCGAGCGGATTGAAGATTAGGCGTACAGGATTCCTGAATGGTCGCCCCAAGATACTATCCCTAGTGATGGCACTGGTGGTGGTCATGCTCACGGTGGCTGGTTGCGCCGGTACGTTAGGTCGTGGCGTCGCTCTGGGCTGGGCCGGCGGTGTTGTCGTCGACGACACCGTGATTGTCGGCTCGAGGGGGGGCAAGATAATAGCACTCAACGCCGAGGACGGCACCGTTCAAGGTGACCCCGCTGTCCTGCTCACCCAAGTACCATCGGGTGGCTTCGGTTGTGCGGGGGGCGGCACTGCCGGCGTAGCCATCTACAGTTCACCTATAATTAGCGAGTTGAGGGAAGCCGATGGAGAACAGTATAGACTGGTATATGTCGGCGGCTATAATGGCAAGGTCTACGCTTTTAGGTTCGACGGAAACAATTTGACGACGGATTGGGAATATGATTTTCCACGCGAGGGTGGTCTTGGAGTAGAAATCGTTGGAGAACTCACCTTCGACCAGACAGGTAACATATTTTTCGGTGCCGCAGACGGGAAGGTTTACTCACTCAATCAGAACCTAGGTGGTATTTGGGAGTACGATACAGGCGAGAAAATCTGGTCCGCACCTACTATTCAGGGCGACACTCTCTTCATCGGCAACCTCGGCAAGAAGCTCTATGCCCTTAATATCCACGATGGCAGCCAGCGGTGGGTGTTTGAAACCCGAGGAGCTATCATGGCCACACCCGTAGTCTACGAGGATAAGGTCTGTTTCGGCACCTTTGGCCGGCGCTTCTACGCTCTAGATATCGCCACAGGCGAGGAGGTCTGGCGGTTCCCGGCCGATGACAGCGATGAGAACAAACCGAAAAACTGGTTCTGGGCAAAGCCGCTGGCCAGTAATGGCACCATCTATGCACCCAATCTCGACGGCAAGGTCTACGCCCTAGACGCCGAAACAGGTACCCCGATAGCCGAATTCGACCTGGGTGGACCGATAAGCTCCTCACCGGTACTGGTTGATGGACTGATCATCGTGGCCACCGAAAATGGAGATGTCTACTCCCTGGACACTGCGGATAACCATCAAACACTGCTAGTTCACCTCGAGGATGTGGTAGGAGAGAAGGTATATGAAGAGAAGGTGCAGGCCCCACTCTTCGCTGGCGACAGCACCGTCTATACCCACACCTTCCGGGACAACCTCTATGCCATCAATGTGCAGACGGGTGAGGAACTGTGGAAGAAATCATTAACCCTTGAGGACGGCGAGTGAGGTAAGTCTCTGTGGAAGTAGTCGGACAAATATGGGACACGATTCTACTAAGCCCGATGATAAATGTGCTCGTCGTGCTTTCAAGCGTCCTGTTCAATAACTTCGGGCTGACGATAATCGTTCTCACCTTCATTATCCACGGGGCTATGTTCCCGCTGACCCGCCGCCAGATGAGGGCCACCAGAGGCATGCAGGAGCTGCAGCCGAAAATCGCCGAGCTACGCAAGAAGTATGCCCGGGACCGGCAGAAACTGGCCCAGGAACAGATGGCGTTAATGAAGCAGGCGGGCGTAAGCCCCGCGGGCTGCCTGCTACCGATGCTTATCCAGATGCCCATCTGGATTGCCCTTTACCAATCGATAATCCGGGTACTGGCGTACGCCCCGGAAGACTTCCTCAAGCTGTCCCACCATCTTTACACACCGTGGTCAACGGTATTCTCCCAAGTACCCCTGGAGAGTAGTTTCCTATGGCTGGACCTGGCGAGACAGGATACCCTACTCATCATGCCCATCCTGGTCGGTGTCACGATGTGGATGTCACAGAAGATGGTGACACCGGACAGCGCCGACCCTAACCAGCAGACCCAGGGCCGGATGATGCTGTGGATGATGCCAATAATGTTCGGCTTCTTTGCCATGTCATTCCCCAGCGGCCTGGCCCTCTACTGGGTGGCCTCTAATATCATCAGAATCATCATGCAGTACTTTATTGGCGGGGGGGGGGG
>Ga0209427_10006898_pt1 | contig 12903 bp, 8 predicted proteins | sample DeeMarSWOR136_30_FD_187465 | JGI IMG/M metagenome (GOLD analysis project Ga0209427, IMG submission 187465) | Marine sediment microbial communities from White Oak River estuary, North Carolina - WOR-1-36_30 (SPAdes) (version 2) | ecosystem: Environmental > Aquatic > Marine > Intertidal zone >... | reverse complement strand
TATATCGGGGCCGGCCTTTGATGATGTCAGCAGATATAAGAAAGCAGATGAGGTGGCAAGAAAGCTGCTCGGCTTGCAAAGCAACTACGACCGTATCAAAAGACAGATTGATTCTGCCGAGCGGGCCATAGCCGGTGCTCAGGGCGAACTGGCCGAAGCGAAAAAAGATAAAGACGACAAGCGAATCGAAAAGGCCCAGAAGGCAATCGAGAACGTTGAGCAAGAGCTTGAGAGTGCACGAGCCAAATTGGGCGGTGCTACACAGTATTACGAAGTTGAGTACGACAGAAAAGCTGTCCACCTGACTCATGAGGGGGTGGGGGCTGCCCAGGAAATAGCCGGTGTAGGGTCTTTCTTTACCGGCTCAAATATGGAATGGCCCCATCTTTTGGAACAGAGCCTGCGGGCGCACGTCACTTTCGAAAGAGAAAAAGATTACGTCGTTATGGACGGCAAGGTCGTTATTGTTGACGAATTTACCGGCCGATTGATGCACGGCCGGCAGTGGTCAGACGGACTGCACCAGGCAGTCGAGTCAAAAGAGAATGTCTCGGTAAAAGAAGAAACTCAAACTCTTGCCACCATCACCCTGCAAAACTTCTTCAAACTTTATGACCAGATAGCGGGGATGACCGGCACGGCCGCTACCGAGGCGGAAGAGTTTATGAATATCTACAACCTTGAGGTCGTTGTAATACCAACCAACGAGCCTTGTATTAGAGAGAACCAGGATGATGTAATCTATAAAACGATGCGCGAAAAGTTTAATGCGATAGTGGAGGAGATAAACGAAATAAGCTCGGCGGGCCGGCCGGTGCTTGTGGGTACGGTAAGCATTGAAAAGAATGAGGCACTGTCCGATGCCCTTAAGGAGCAATATGGCAAAGAATATGAGCACGAGGTTTTAAACGCCAAGCATCACGAGCGGGAAGCTGTTATTGTCGCCAAGGCCGGCCAGCAACATCGAGGCCGGGACGGCCAAATGCGAGGCAATATAACAATTGCAACAAATATGGCCGGCAGAGGCACGGATATTAAGCTCGGCCCCGGCGTTGCTGAAATCGGCGGACTGCATGTCCTTGGGACCGAACGCCACGAGGCCAGAAGAATCGACAATCAGCTCCGAGGCCGAACAGGCAGACAGGGTGACGCAGGCTCAAGCCAATTTTTCCTGAGTTTCGACGACGACTTGATGCGAATTTTTGCCCCGGACTGGACAGTTAAGGCACTTTCCTGGATCGGCTGGGAGGAGGGTCAGCCAATCTATCATCCACGGATAAGCAAGGGTATCGAAAAGGCACAAAAGAAAGTTGAAGAGCGGAACTTCGAGATACGCAAAAGCGTGCTTGAGTACGATGAGGTAATGGACTATCAGCGGAAGATTTTTTATGGCCGGCGGCGTGAAATTTTAGCTGGAAAAGGGCTCAAAAACATTATCGAGGAGATGATTGAGCACACTATCGCAAAAAATTGTGACACTATTCTTAACGAGAATTACCCTTTCCGATGCATTATCGAATGGGCTGGGACTAATTTCGGCGTTGATTTGAAAGAGTCCGAGATTCGCGGTGCCGAGACAGAAGAAATCGAGAAGTTAATCAAGCAGCGGGCAAAAGAAATGGCTGCTAATGAAATATCGCTTTCTCTCGGGGAATATCTGGAAGACTATGCAGAGCCGCAAAGCTGGGATATCGCGGGGCTGTGTAAGTGGGCGATGAGCGCATTTCGTGTTAGTTTAAGCCCCGCCAAGGTCAAACATCAGGAGCCGGAGGAGATTGAAGAGCAATTGATTGCGGCCGCTGCCGAGCAGGTCGACAAAAAAGATTGTTCACAATTAGCTGAATTTTTGAAGGCTGATTTTGCTGTCCGAACATTTGCCGAGTGGGTGCGAGCCAAATTTGACATAAAATTGAACCTCAGCGAGCTGGCGGACCTGAATGCCTCTCAAATCCGTCAGCTACTTGGTGAAGAAACTGCAGCCAAATACAAACAGAGGGAGATTGAGTACCCTGTTGAATTTGCGATGAATATGGTTTATGGGCCGGGCGGTGCTAATGTATACGCATTCGAGACGCTCGCCGAGTGGGCGAACAAGAAATACAACGCTAACCTTTCAGTTGAGCAAATACAGAACATCAAGCCCCGGGCACTGCATAAACAACTGCTCGAATTGAGCGAGAGCTTTAATAACGGCCAATTAGACAGAGAGCTTTCTGAGAGAATTGCTCAACTAAATACGGCTGAACTGGTCAACTGGGCTAATGAAAGATTCGCTGCCTCTTTGAGTGAAGAGGATATCGGTCAAGAGCTGCAGCGCAAAGAAAAACTCTCGGAGCTGGCAAGGGAGTTCCTGCGCTCAGAGCTTAGCGACCTTGAAAAATATGTTTTGGTCCAGGTTTACGACAGCACCTGGAAGGACCATCTGTATTCGATGGACCATCTGAAAGACAGTATCTGGACCCGGTCTTTTGCGGAAAAAGACCCCAAGACCGAGTACAAGCGTGAAGGTTTCCGAATGTTCAACGAGATGCTCGAAACTATTGAGGGCCGTGTTGCAGAAATTATCTTCAAGGTGCACCTGGAGGCCGGCGCCAGGGCCAGAAGTGTTTGGCGTGTAAGTCAAACGGTCCACGACGAGGTAGGCCAGTTCGCGTTGGCCGAGCAGCAGCGGGCCGCCGCTCAGGCCCCACAGGGCGAGTCTAAAGTAAAGCAGATAAAGCTGGAACATCCCAAGGTCGGACGCAACGACCCCTGCCCCTGCGGCAGCGGTAAAAAATACAAAAAATGCTGCGGAAAGAACGTATAGTGTTTAGTGTATAGCGTGTAGCGTTTAGAGGATGAAAGAAAGCAGAAAACTTAAAGTTAAAAATGTAAAACCATAATGTAAAATTCAAAAACGATGAGCAGGGACAAAGGGGGAAGGCGGCATTTTTGAGCTTTTAATGCTTGGGTTTTAGCCGACCGAGTTTGGACTTCCAATATTTTCCAACTCCAAAGGATGCAGGAGAAAATCAAAATGCGAAATTGGCTACCCGATAGGTATAGGTGAAAAAGGTCGGCTTTTGAATCCGAGTCCTTGATTTTTGGTCGCCTTGGGAGCGTTATTTGCGAAAAATATCCTTCGGAGAATTGACATTCAAAGAAATCCTCGATACTATAAAGAAGCAAAAAGTGTAAAAGCATTTTCTATACTGTTAAACGGGAAATGTTGATATGAACAGCAGGAGTGTCAATATGCAAAAAAAAACTCTAAAGCTTATTTATGAGACTCGGGGCTTGTTGATGGTTCCGCCGATGGTTTTTATGGCGTTGTGCACGTGGAATGAGACCGAACATGAGGCGTTGGTCTTTGGTTTGGGCGGGATTGTCTTCGGTGCGGGAGTATGCTTGAGGATATGGTCGCAGATGCACATACACCACCGACTGAGAGTCCATAAGATTCTTACCACCAGCGGTCCGTATGCTTACATCCGCAACCCTCTTTATGTGGCTAACATGCTGATGCTAACAGGTGCTGTATTTATGAGCGAACTTTTTTGGTTTGTTCCATTTATGCTGTTCTATAGTGCCATTGTTTACAGTTTTGTGGTTCGTTACGAGGAGGCCAAGCTTATCAAACAATACGGGGCCTTATATGCAGACTATTTCAATCGGGTGCCACGATGGTTTCCGAGGCCAATTCATCTGCAAAAAGCATCTTTCATTAATATGCGCAAATTTATTGGCCCCAGCATTTTGGCTGAAATACACAATTTCCTTCTGGTTATTCCTTTCCTAATTAAGGAATCGCTTTACTGAACTGCTGTGGATTTCACCCAGGTATGAAAGACGTAAAAAACCCCCGGCAGAGTCGGGGCTAAGCGGAAAAATAAACCCTCCCAGAGGGCGGGGCTAAAAAGGGTCCAAATTCCCAAAATGAATTTGGGGGTAAACAGACTATTAACAAAAGAAAACATCGAGCAGCGTTCCACTACCCGATGTTTCCCGGAGGGGAGAAAAAATTTTGCTATTCTCTTTTTTATTATCGGCAACAGCGTAATTGTTACTTTAGCTGAAAAATTGCACTTTATCTTGTTCCAATAACGTTTACGCTTTTGGTGCGTAAGGGTTCTGTATTTTCCTGCAAATTATAAATTTTCCTGCAGATTTGTCTAATAGAGACTCATCGGCTCGCTGTCTCTGCTTTGCCGGCGATAAATCGTAATTCCTTTACAGCCAAGCTGATAGGCCAATTTGTAGGCCTTATCGACAGCCGCGACGGTGGCCTTTTCGCTGAAGTTTATAGTTTTGCTGACTGCTGCGTCGCAGTGCTGTTGGAAGGCAGCCTGCATTCGAATATGCCATTGTGGCTCTATATCATAGGCAAATTTGAAGATTTTGCGGATTTTGGCGGGGATTTCAGTGTTTTTTTGGATGCTTCCGCTCCGGCCAATCTGTGTTTCCAGGTTTTTGCTATAAAAGCCGCTTTTTTGGGCCATTTGTTTGAAAATCGGATTTATTTGCAGTATTTCCGCCCCGCCTAATACCCGGCGCACAAATACCGGCGAATAGACCGGCTCGATTCCGCCGGAACAGTCCGCAATGATACTTATCGTGCCGGTCGGGGCTACACAGGTAATAGAAGCATTGCGAACCTTTCTGCTTCTTTCGGTTCGCCAGATGCTGTTATTCCAGTTTGGAAACGGCCCGCGCAAATCGGCAAGTTTGCTGCTGGCCTGGCGAGCATTTTTGTTAATAAACTTCATAACAGTTGCGCCGAATTCGACGCCCTGTTGTGAATCGTAAGGTATCCCAAGCAGAAATAAGCAATCTGCAAACCCCATAACCCCCAGGCCGATTTTGCGATTTGCCTGGGCCAGGCGAACGGTGTCTATGACGGGGAAATTGCAGACATCGATAATATTGTCTAAAAATCGCACCGCCAATTTAACGGTCTCCGCCAGCGCGGGCCAGTCCATATCCACTTCGCCATCGGTAAATGTTACGAATTTGGCAAGATTGATACTTCCGAGCGTGCAGGCCTCGTAGGCGAGCAAAGGCTGTTCGCCACAGGGATTGGTCGCCTCTATTCGGCCTAACGAAGGAGTCGGATTGTCACGATTGATTCGGTCGATGAAGACTACGCCGGGCTCTCCGGTCCCGTGAGCACATTTTACGAGCATTTTCCAAATATCACCGACGGTATAGAACTGGCTTGTTGCCTTGGGGGCCGGTGCTGATTTGCCGGTCAGCTTGTGCAAATCGTTTATTGTGTAATTTGCAATATCGAGTCGGCGCGGCAATAGATATTGTTGCTGTGTGCGGGGATTTTTTACAATGTGCAGAACCTTAGCTGATTTGAGCGGCCCCTTGAGCACCACTTTCATCCAGTCATCGGTGATTTTGACGGAAATATTGAAGTTGGTAAACGCCTTTAAGTTCTGTTTGGCGTGCAGGAATTTTAGTATGTCCGGATGTCCGACGCTCATCATCCCCATATTTGCGCCGCGGCGAAAGGCGCCTTGCTGAATTGCGTCAGTGGTCTCGGAAAAGACCCGCCAAAAACTTATTGGCCCTGATGTTGTTCCGCCGGACGAGGCGACACGGTCGCCTGTGGGCCTTAATTTATCGAAGGAGAACCCTGTGCCGCCGCCGGCCTTTTGAATCAAGGCAGCCTGCTTAATCGTCTCGAATATCGCTTCTATGCTGTCTTCAATCGGCAGTACAAAGCAGGCGCTGAGCATTCCGTTTGGCAGCCGGGCGTTCATAAGAGCAGGTGAGTTGGGCAGAAACAAAAGCTCGGCCATCAGCTCATAATATCTTCTGTGCCATTGGTTGATTTCACTCTTGCCGGTTCCGTATTTGGCTTCGGCCTCGGCTATCAGTAACGCTACTCTGCTGAGGAGCTGAGCCGGCGTTTCAATGCACCTGCCCTGCTCATCTTTGATTAGGTATCGGCTTTGCAGGACGGTTAAAGCGTTTTCGCTGAGCTTCGGAGCTCTGCCGGGCGGTGGTATGAGATTAATCTTGGCCATAGTAAAGAACCGCAACTTCTGAAAAACGAAAAATGCAAAACCATAACGTAAAACTTAAAATTAAGTAAATTTTAAGCTATACCTTTTAGTTTTTAGCTTCCCCTAAGCCATTTGGTTCGAAAGACCCTGCGAATCTTTTCTGTAAACCGTATTCCCAGACGCTGTGTGCTTGTTTTGAACTCGGTCTGCTTGAAATCGTCCTCTGTTGGCCTGACCGCACGTTTACCGAATATCAACAGCAATCCACCGGCAATAAAACCAAGAAATGAATTTATTTTACTACGAACAGACATTCTTTAGTCGTTAGTATTTAGTCGTTAGTATTTAGTCGTTGGTATTTAGTCGTTGGTATTTAGCGTGTCATTCCTGCGAAAGCAGGAATCTATTCACTAAATACTATTTACTAACGACTATCTGTTATCTTTGCACCGCCAATTTTAAGCAGGCTAATAATTCTTCGCCGGTCCTGCTTATCAATTCGGATTGGCCGAATAATTGATGCCTGTATAAAATTTCCGGTTTAGCGTCGTAATATCTTTGTACCGCCCCTGAGCCGGCTTCTGCGGCGGCTGTGGTTTTGTACTCGCCGTCTAAAAGCCATGAGCTTATCTCGTCATCATATTCGGCAGGATAAATCAGAGCTGTCACAAATTTATTATCGTTGTATTTAGCCAGATGCAGCTTGGCCCGGCAGGGCGGGCTGGTCCTGACGGCTAAATTAACGAGCCCTTTGAAATCACGCCTGGTGGTTTCGAGAGCGCTCGCATAGAAAAACAATCCCGCTTCGAGCTGAAAGGTTTCCGCCCTGAGGCCTTTTAGTTCGAGCGTGCCATCGGGGTAGGCCTTGTGTATCTTGTATACCTTGCCGGTTTTGTATTTTTCGCTTTCGAGAAGCTCAGCCACCTCCTGAGCGGTAAAGCCGACGCCGGTATGCTCGCCGAAGTCAAAGACGTACAGGCCGACATACTTATCAGGTTTTTGCAGCTTTGGTAACTTCATAACAGTATTATTATAACCAGAGATTTCGCAGATTTCACGACTAATTGACAGTCTTTAGTTTTGCGAATCTTCGCTTGCCGACCTGAACGACCATACCGTCTCTCGGCGTAATTTCCGCGTTAGGGTCGTTGATTTTGCCGCCGTCGATACTTACCGCCGATTGTTTTATCTTTCTTTTTGCTTCACTGCCGCTCGGTACAAGCTTGCAGCCCAGCAGCAGTTTACTTGCCGGTATCGGCTCGGCGGCTATTTCAACTTCCGGTATATCGTCAGGCAGCTGGCCCCATGCAAATACCTTATCGAACTGCGCCGCTGCAAGGGCGGTAGCTTCTTTGTCATAAAACTGTCCCACAATTGTTTTGGCTAACAGGACTTTTGCTTCTTTCGGATGTGTTTTGTCGTGGTTGAGCAGTTCAGCTATTTTCTCGGCGGGCAGGTCGGTCAAAAGTGTAAAATAATTTTCCATCATCTCATCTGAGATGCTCATAATCTTGCCGAACATATCGTTTGGCTCATCGGTTACGCCGATGTAATTGCCTTTGGACTTGCTCATTTTCTCTTTGCCGTCGAGACCGACGAGGATAGGCATAGTAATTACGACCTGTGGTGCCTGGCCGTACGCCCGCTGAATGTCCCGACCAACAAGGTTGTTGAATGTCTGGTCTGTGCCGCCTAATTCGACGTCACTTTTTACGATGACCGAATCATAGCCCTGCAGAAGGGGGTACAGGAATTCGTGCATAAAAATATCTTCTTCGGCGCGGAGGCGCTTTTTGAAGCTGTCTCGCTGCAGCATTTGAGCGACTGTTTTTTTGGCCACCAATTGAATTATTTCGATGGCGGTCAGTTTTTCGAGCCATTTGCTATTGTGCCTGATTTCGAGTTTGTTTTCTGAGGTCTCGAGGATTTTTCCAGCCTGCTGAAGGTAGGTCTCTGCGTTTTTTTCGATTTGCTGCGGCGAAAGCATCGGCCGGGTCGTATCCTGGCCGGAGGGGTCGCCGATTCTGGCGGTGTAATCGCCGATGATGAGAACGGCCTTATGGCCGAGGTCCTGAAACTGCCGCATCTTCCGCAACACAACGGTGTGGCCGAGATGTATATCAGGGCTGGTCGGGTCTAAACCCAGCTTGATTCGTAACTGTCTGTGTGTTTTAGCCGAGTCGGCTAATTTTTCAGACAGTTCGGCCTGGCTGAAAATCTCAATCGTGCCGCGTTTCAGCAATTGAGTTTGTTCTTTGATTTTCGCTTTCATAGATTTCTCTCTGCTAATTCAAGATTTCCAGGAAGTAGAATTATAAGGTATAGAGGGAAAGTAAGCAAGAATCAGCTATCTATTTGCCCGCCACGCCACCGGAGAGGATAAATGTCATCGCCTCGGAACTGTGAATATCCAACGGTTTGACCCGCTCGGCCGGGAAGATTAAAACTGAGCCAGCAAAATTATATGATTGGGGAAAGTAAACCGACACGTGGTCAGCCATACCCAAAAACTCCAGGCTTTCTTTCGTGATGAAGCCGAGCGCTTTCGGCCCGGACGGTATTAATTCAACTACCACGGGTTTATCAAAGCCTTTCTTCTCGCCGGCAAAGGCCCCAATCAAATCCTTGAGGGCCGAATAGAGCATCTTCACAAAAGGCACTTTTGTGAAAACCTTTTCAATAAGACCAAAAAATTTGCTGCCTAAAAGGTTCGATGCGAGAAAACCGATGAAGGTTATACCAGCAACCGTTACCAAAAGGCCCAAACCTGGGATTGTTATTTTAAACAATTCACGAAAGATTTTATCCAGACCTGTAAACACATAGACCAATGCGAAAACCGTCAACGCCATCGGAGCAAAAATCAAGAGACCTTTTAGAAAACAATTCAAAATTTTCTTCATTTTCTTATTACCTCCAAGACTGATTTGTTTTTTCTGTCCTATCTTGTGCTTTTTCGGCTTTGTTTTACGTGTGTTTTTACAGTGAAAATATAGAGGATGACGGCCGCAACAAAGAAAGCAACACATATAGCTTCTACCTGCCGCTGACTTATCAATCCATACAGTGGTGTTAATTTGCTCGGCCAAAACAGACGGACATCCCACCAGCAGAAACTATCGATAAGAATATGAAACCAAATACCGAGGATTCCGGAGATAGTCATCTTCAAAAAGGTGGTCTTATACGGCAGACGAAATAGTTGCATTATTTTTTTGAAAAGAGGCCGGAGAGGATATGCAGCGACACCCCAGAGGATACCTACTGCTGCACCAATTAAAAGTGTGTGAGCGTAGCGATGATATGGCCAGTTACGATAAACTAAAACCTCGATGTCAGCTGCCACATTAGCAAGGACAAATACGGGGATATCAAGCCACTTTCTAAAAACCAACCCAACAAACCCACTCGGTCCGAAATGATATGGCGTAAACGGCATCAGAATCCTTCCGGACCTTGGTAGACTATTCTGGCGCTGATCTTGTGTTCCATATAGAAGCGAATGGCATTAATAGGTATTAGACCTACAAGTCCAGGGAGTGTGATGTATTTGTTAAGCTGGTTAGGCATATATGATGACACAAGTCCTATGATATGTGCGCGATTGTCAAGAGCTGGCCCACCACTGACGCCGTTTATGGCGATTCCATCCACAAGATAAGTTGGTGGCGATTTCACATGCCCAGAAATTGTACCCTTGAAAAAACAAAACTCTCCGCCTCCTATCACTGGAAACCCTACCCAACCAATTTCCGTTCCTTTCGGCATTTCCAGATCCCAATCTAACATGGGAAGTAAGTGCCCTTGGGGCAGTATCTCCTCAGATGTTTTGAGGTATATAAGAGCTGTATCAAAAACTTCTGAACCTAGCCGAATAATCTGATAGAATCCACCCTTTGCTTCGAAGGCTATTTTACCATTGGCGGAAATCATAAATATTGGAAGACTAGAATCAGTTGCATTTTCTACGACGTGCCAAGCAGTCGCAAACATATAATGAGTACTTTCCGACTCGGGTTGCTTGCCTATGGAAATGGCAAAACAAGTACCTCTTGAATCTCCAGCCCGAATCTGAAAAACTATCCTTTCTGCAAGGTCAACTACTTTGTCCCATGGCATTTCGGGCCAATTCTCTTTAGTCGTTTTCTCCTTTGTCATACTTATTCACTCATCAAATACAAATCTTTTTGCAAATAGTTCTGGACGTAGTCTTTTATTGCGTTTTCGAGGGAGGTGGTTTGTTTTTTGTAGCCAGCGTGGGTTAGTTTGGTTATGTCGGCCTGTGTGAAATACTGATACTGGTTGCGGATTGACTCGGGCATTTCGATATATTCGATATTTTGTTTTTTGCCCATTGCGGCAAAAACCGCCTTTACCAAATCGTTCCAGGTTCGGGCCTTGCCGGTGCCGATATTAAATAACCCGCCTGTCTGTGGATTGTCGTAGAAAAACAGAGTCATATCGACCGCATCTTTGACGTAAAGAAAATCGCGCATTTGCTCACCGTCTTTGTATTCCGGCTTGTATGACCTAAACAGGCGGACCTTTCCTTTTGCGTTTATCTGCTCAAAGGCCTTTAAGACAAAGCTTCGCATATCGGCCTTGTGGTATTCGTTTGGCCCGAAGACATTGAAGTATTTAAGGCCCACAATTTTTTTCAGCAGCCCGGCCCTGCGTGCCCACAAGTCGAAGAGCTGCTTTGAATAGCCGTACATATTCATCGGCCTTAGGTCTTCAATTTTTTCTTCATTATCGCTGAAGCCGGCCGAGCCGTCGCCGTAGGTAGCTGCACTGGAGGCGTAGATGAAGCGGATATTGGCGTCGGTTGTCCATTGGGCCAATAGTTTGGTGTATTCGTAGTTGTTCTTTATAAGGTATGAGGCATTTGTTTCGGTTGTGCTTGAGCAGGCGCCGAGGTGGAAGAGGGCCTCGATAGGGCCGCAGAGCTTGTTTTCGACCACCATTTCGAGCAAGTCATCTTTCTCCACATAGTCGGCGAAAGACAGGTTCTTTAGGTTCTTCCATTTTTCATCGCAGGCCAGTTGGTCAACGACGAGAATATCGGTAGTGTCCCTGCCGTTTAATGCGGCGATTAATGCTGAGCCGATAAAGCCGGCTCCGCCGGTAACTATTATCATCTGCAAATCTCCTATTTTTAGTCTTTAACCCATAGTTGTGAGTTTGCAAGCTATGAGCACATAAGCTTAAATTGTAGTCTTGAGCGTGTCAAATGTTTAACGAATTTGGTGCGCATAAAAAAACCGCTCGAAATCGAGCGGCCAGAAAAGAACCATAGAGATTGGACGGCTTCTTAACACATCGCAATATAGCTTGCAATTGCCAGAATCAGAATCCGCCTTTTGTTGAATATAAACGGAAGCCAGGTTTTGTAATAAAACTTCCTCATTGCTCCTCCGAAAGACCAGAGCTCTCAAATTGCGATTTCTTACTACAGAATTATTATAACCTAAATAAGTGTTGAAAAGCAAGGAAAAAGTGCTTCTGCTAAACGTAACTGTTTGCAAATAAGGTGCTTATGTTGAGAAAATCCGGCGAATTTTTTGCTCATCCCAGCTGCAAGTTGGAGCGTATCCTGTGAAGCTTGATGCGAGATACGAATTTGCAATAGCGCTCAGGCTAATTTGCTGACTGCTTCAGCGATAAGTTTACCTATTGGCATATGTTGTGGGCAGCGGGCTTCTGCAAGACTGTAATCGGTGCTTAGCATTTTGTTTCTTACCTTGCCGGGAATTTGGGCGAAAAGTTCTCTTGCTCTGTCCTTATCACCATAGCTGTTGTAGTACATCAGATACCGCATAACGTCACTGACATAGGGCGCATCGGCTAAGGCCGAGTCACAGATTTGTGCACAGCCGGCACAATAACCGTTGCAGGTCGCCTGTGCGTATTCGGTGAAAACTTCCATATCTGCTTGTGAGAGTTTGGTCTTATCCAGTACAGCAGCGACACTTAAGGTTAAAAGAGAAACGTTTGTCATCCCTACGCAGGCAGAGCTGAATCTTTTATCTTCCAATACAGCCTTTATCTTTGCCTGTCCCTCAGTAAAGCCGCGCTGGATAAAATGGTCCACCAATTTTTCATCCGCTTCACTCTCGGTTTCGTGGTATCCTCGCAGGGCCTGGGTCTTCATAGCGATAAGGCCGATACCAGCCTTATTGCAAGCGTCAATGGCAGCGTCCATTTTGGAATCCTGCATCAGCCGGAAATTGTAGGTTGTCATTATCGCATCAATCCAGTCGAGTTTGGCCGCTGCAGCAAGGCACTGAGCCATATTCTTGTGGGTGCTGAAGCCGAAAAACCGGATTAATTTGCGCTGCTTTGCACTTTCGGCCCACCGCTTTAATTCATCATCCAACTGTGCAGGGTCGCTTAACCCGTGAACGCCATAGTACAAATCGATGTAATTCGTATTCATTCTTTTCAGAGAGGTTTGGAGGCGCTCTTCGACCTTTTCCACTATGGCTTTGGGGGTCGGTTCCTTTCTTGCCCCCGAGGCCTTGGAGACAATAAATACATTCTTTCGGACCTCAGGGTTCCTCGACAGGAATTTTCCTATGCCGAGTTCGCTGTTTCCGCCTGCATAGTTGTGTGATGTATCCCAGTAGTTGACGCCCCACTCGAGAGTTTTTCTTAAAATGATTTGGTTCTCAAGGATGTCGAACATTGCCCCGAAGGCCAGGGCCGGGACGTCAATACCCGTTTTACCCAGCTTGCGTCTCGGTACGTGTGGGAATTCGGGCTCCTGTGTTTTTTCTGAGTCGTTGGGTTCGTTTAGGCCGGCTTTTACCTGAGCAGAAGTAATAGCTGAGCCCAGGCCGGCTGCACCGATTGTCTTTAAGAAATTCCTTCTGTCTATTTTGTTTTGTTTTTCTTTCATCGCACTAAACTC
>Ga0209427_10006897_pt1 | contig 12904 bp, 12 predicted proteins | sample DeeMarSWOR136_30_FD_187465 | JGI IMG/M metagenome (GOLD analysis project Ga0209427, IMG submission 187465) | Marine sediment microbial communities from White Oak River estuary, North Carolina - WOR-1-36_30 (SPAdes) (version 2) | ecosystem: Environmental > Aquatic > Marine > Intertidal zone >... | reverse complement strand
CGTAATTTATTTATAAGTTTTTGTCTTTGAAGCAGTTAGCTAAACCGTCTACAGGAAGGGTTGACATCGTGGGCGAAATGTGATATGTATAGGGATGGAAAAGCCCCTGTAGCTCAGAAGGATAGAGCGGCGGTTTCCTAAACCGCAGGCCGTGGGTTCGAATCCCCCCAGGGGCAGGGCAATGTGACAGGAAGGGAGATATGGCGAAGAGAAAGAAGCTGCACACGAAGAGGCGCTTTTCGCATGAAGAGCTTCGGTCAGATAGCTTTCTTGAAGCGTCTGCAAGACTTCTGACATACATGCGGAAGAGGAAAGAGCGGTTCATCTTCGGACTGGTTGCGGCGATAGCCATAATATCAGTCGGTAACCGATATCTTGCAGGAAGGGGGAAAGGTAGTGCGGAAGCGGAATTTGAGATGACCACAGCGCACCAAAATCTGCTCAACGGAAGCTATGAGGATGCTCTGTTTCACTACCGGAGAATAGTGGACCAGTATGGAAATTCGAGGCAGGGAAGAGAGGCGTATTACTGGATCGGCGAGGCAAATTTCGGCTTAGGGAGATACGATGAAGCGATAGATGCATACGAGGAGTTCTTGTCGGTCTTACCAGACGATGATATTTTGTCGCCGTCTGCTCTGGGAAATATGGCGGCTTCGTACGAGGCGATGGAAGATTACACGAAGGCAGCGACTACCTATCGGGGAATCTACGAACGATTCCCACGAAGTTCACTCGCTGCTTGGGGCTGTCTACACTCTGGAGTCTGTTTTGAGAAGGTAGAAGAGTTTGAGGAGGCGGAAGACATGTACCGGGTCGTAATTGACAGATATGCAGACTCGAATCTCGCAGCGGAGGCGAAGCAGAATCTCACCTTTCTAACGGGTAAGCTTCAGGCGAAGGGACTGAGGCACGCCGAATAGCCGTCCCCAAAAAGATTGAGTAGCAGATGGGTCATTGCGCGATCATTATGCCCCCTTGTCCACACTGCCCACCGAGATTCAGCCCAGTCACATGAGAAATCTCAGCCCAGTCACATGAGAAATCTCACCCCAGGAGAACACTCTGCGCAATCTACGAAAGACTTCGAGAAATCAGCATGGAGTGCAAATCGGGACCGCCGATGAAACAGCAGGACCGACTTGGACCAATCACATTCCCCGTACGTCAATCACGACTGAGTGGAGAAGGCTTCGTATCTGCCAAAGAGGCTACCAGCTGGCCACTGTTTTTGACCTCACTCAAGAACTAGCTTCTCGATTCCACTTCTTCCGATAATCGTTTCACGAAGTCGCTGATCGAGGAATTGCCGAGATCTCCCTCTCGTGCACTCCTGAGAGAGATATTTCCAGCGGCGTGCTCGCGCTTACCGATGACCACCATATAGGGAACCTTGGCAACTTCTGCATCTCGGATTTTCAGCCCGATCTTCTCATTTCGCAAGTCGGTTTCTACCCTGAATCCGGCCTTCATGAGCTGATCAGCTACAGACTGCGAATATTCCCTTTCAGAATCGGTTATGTTCATCACCTTGACCTGGAGGGGAGATATCCAGAGAGGAAACAATCCTCCGTAATGCTCAATGAGTACACCGAAGAATCTCTCCAGTGAACCGAATATTGCTCTGTGGACCATGAGTGCCGGGCGGCGTTTTCCGTCTGCACCCATATACTCGACTCCGAACCGTCCTGGCAGATTGAAGTCGAACTGGATGGTGGTGGCCTGCCATCTCCGTCCAAGTGCATCGAGCAACTTCATATCGATCTTGGGCCCATAGAAGATGGCTTCTCCTTCTGCCTTCTGGTAGGGGAAGTCCCTCTCTTGAAGCGCGAGTTCGAGAGACTCCTCCGCAAGAACCCAGTCTTCATCACTCCCCATGTATCTCTCAGGATGGCCTGGATCTCGCACGCTGAGGTCGACTTCGTATTCCTTGAAGCCAAAAGTGCCGAGAATATAGGTCGCCAGGTCAATTACTCCAACTATCTCGTCCTTAAGCTGTTCCGGAGTACAGAATATATGGGCATCGTCCTGGGTGAATCCCCTGACTCTCAACATTCCGTGGAGAGTGCCGGAGCGCTCGTACCTGTATACAGTTCCGAGTTCCGCATACCTAAGGGGTAAGTCTCTATAGCTTCTGATCTTTGACCTGTAGACGAGGATATGATACGGGCAGTTCATAGGCTTGAGCACATACTCTTCGTCCCCGACATCTATGAAGTACATATTCTCTCGAAAAAACTGATAGTGACCAGAAGATTGCCAGAGTTGACCTCGTGCAATGTGTGGAGTCGCAAGGAGTTGGTATCCGCGTTTTAGATGCTCCTCCACCCAGAACTCCTCAATGGTTCTTCTCATGAGAGTGCCTTTCGGCAGCCACAGTATTAGACCAGCACCTACCTCGTCGTACAGGTTGAAGAGTTCGAGCTCTGGCCCCAGTTTCCTGTGATCTCTTCTTCTTGCCTCCTCGATTCTCTTTAGATGGAGTTCGAGATCCTCTCTCTTTTCATAGGCAGTACCGTAGATTCTCTGCAGCATAGGATTCTTCTCATCACCTTTCCAGTAGGCTCCAGCCACAGAAAGTAGCTTGAAATTCTTTATCAGCCCGGAGGATGGAACGTGAGGTCCGCGGCAGAGATCCACGAAATCACCAAGGTAGTACAAAGAGACGGATTGATCTTCGATTTCCTTCAGCAGTTCAACCTTGTATGATTCTCCTTCGTTCCTGAAGAGCTTCATCGATTCTGCAACAGTCAGTTCTTCTCTGCGAAATGGAAGGTCGTCTCGGATTATCTCTTCCATCCTCTTCTCGACTCTCTCCAAATCTTCAGGCGAAAATGGCTGTTTCACATCGAAGTCGTAGTAGAATCCATCTTCAATTGAAGGACCTATTCCGAGCTTGGCAGCCGGGAAAAGCTCTTTTACTGCTTTTGCCATTATGTGGGATGCAGAATGCCAACAGATTGCTCTGCCCTCACCCGACGAGGCAGTGACGAAGCTGAGCCTGCAGCTCTTCGTGATTTCCGCTGAAAGGTCCACCAGGTCTCCATCAACCCTTGCCGCCACTGGGGCACCATACGGTTTTCTCTTGAGTTCCCGGAGAATCTCTTCTGGAGTTTTCGGTGACCCGTACTCTATTTTCTCACCGGAGTCTTCCAAGTACACTTCTATCTTCTTCACAGTGGCACTAAAATACGGATTATTGCGACTTTTGTCAACTCCGTTGGCTTACGACAGGGAGAGCGTCGAGAACCGCCACTCGCGGATTCCGCTCATTCGATGGCTAATTCCGAAAGGTAGACTGAGCAAGCAATTTGGCTGCTGCGGCGTACACCTCATCCACTGTGAGTTGTGTGATACAACGGTAGTCCTTGAATCGACATTTGAGGGGCTTTACGGAATAGTAAAAGCAGGGGCTGCAGGGGAGTCCCTTTCTCACCACAACGTGTTCGACCTCGTACGGGTGCACCCATTTTGGGTTGGTGGGACCGAAGATCGTCACGCAAGGAACCCCCAGTGCTGCGCTCGTGTGCATAACTCCTGAATCGTTGCTCACAAACAGGGTACACTTCTCGATAAGCGAAGCTGTCTCCTTCATCGTGGTCCCGCTTACGAGATAGGCCTTTTCTCCTATTCCCTGGGCGACATATTCCTTCAGTTCTTCTTCGTTTCCGCCACCGAATACTAGTACCCTTGCGTCACACTCCTTCACGAGTCTCTGACCCAGCTTCACAAACTTTTCCTTCTCCCACCTTTTCCTCGCCATGTTCTTGAACTCAGCACATCCCGCGTGGATACCAACGAGGAGCCTGTCTTCAACGCCACGCTCTTTCAACCACGTGCGAGCGAAATCCCTCTCCACATCTCCGAGGTAAATCTCCGGTCCTGTCCCGGGATCTACCCTGATTCCTAAGAAACTGAGGAGTCGCATATCCTCTTCGACATTGTGCAATTCGTCATCCTCCTGGACCAGTCTGTTATTGAGAAAACCGAGGCTCCGGTAGAATCGGTGGTTGTAGCGATGGGCAATCCTCAGTCTTGCACCGATGAGGATACTGATGAGATTATACTCGGCACGATTCGCTGGATAGGCCATAATTGATACGTCAAACCCTTCCTTCCTCAGACGCAGCACAAACTTGATGGAACGGATGAGCCCCTCTTCGAGAAAGTTCCAGTATATCAGTCGATTGAAATTGGGATTACCCTTGAACACCTCATAAGTTGCTCTGAACATGACCAGCCCCGTAATGTGGGCACTCGGGAAGTGCCTTCTCAGTCCTCCGAGGGCTGGTGTGAAAAGCAGCCCATCGCCCACCCCGGGAAGGAGCATTACCAGAATTTTCATCGGATCAACTCTCCAGACGATTGCAGACCAGCCGAATTGAGTCGACCTCCGAAATGCGCTGCATGCACCTCGTGGCAGGGGGATTTCAGGAGATCAGCTGAATGAAGTCTGTAACGAACGACCATCGTGCTCATACGTCTCATCCTGTCCTGAGCGGGGTTCATCGTTCTCCTCTCCTGTGAGAGAGAGAGACAATGAGGATGCTTGCCTCGTAGAGAAGAATGATTGGCAGAGACATTGCAAGCTGAGTGAGCACATCTGGAGGTGTGAGAATGGCGGATACTACGAAAATCGTGACGATTACGTGTTTTCTCTTGCTTCTCAGCGACTGGGGTGACACGACACCTATTCTGTCTAAGAAGAAGACCACAACTGGCAGCTGAAACACAAAGCCGAAGATGAGCAGCATCCAGAGTATGAATCCGAGGTATTTCGTGACGCCAATGAGAGCCTTCAATTCTGGACTTCCAAAAGAGAGAAGGAAGCGGATACCCACCGGCAATACAATGAAATACGCGAATGCTAAGCCACCCACGAAGAGAAGAGAGGACGAGAAGACGAGGGGAAGGGCGTAACTTCTTTCCTTTCTCGTCAGCGCGGGCACGACAAAGGACCAAACCTGGTACACTATGAAAGGTAATGACACAGCCACTCCGGCAGCTACAGACACCTTGATTTTTGCGATGAATGCCTCAGTGGGAGTGAAGAAGTAGAGAGTGCCTACCGGCCGGGAGAGTATTCTTAGCACTCTATCCGAAAAAAAGTAGAACGTAATAGAAAGTGCCACAATGCTTACGAGGCAATAGATAATCTTCTTTCTCAATTCTTCGAGATGCTCGGTGAGGGGCATCGACCTTTGCTCAGACAGCTCTGGATCAGTCATACTACTGAGCTCTTTCTTTGTGCCCCAGTGCCCCAGCCATAGTTATGGCCTTGGGTGTACAGACTTGGAAACACAGCCCACAACCGATGCAGCGTTCCTTTAGGATCCTGTGTCTTTCCTGCGGGTTTCCCTCTATTGCTTTGAACTGGCAGACCTTTAGACATTCTCCGCATCCATCACAGTTCATTCCAATTATCGCATAGGGACGAGCCTTCACCTTATCCACTATTGACTTAGTAGGACACTTGTGTACGCATATTCCGCATGAGGTGCATTTCGTGTAGTCGATCTCCGCCAGATTATTGATCACATGAATGGCATCGTACGGACAGCTCTTCTCGCACAGCTTGCAGGCGATGCAACCCACCGGACAGACTTTTCTTGTCTCCTTTCCTTTATCACGAGAAGAACATCCCACGTAGACCTTTTGAGGAAAAGGAACAAGATGAAGAATGTTGACGGGGCAGGCATCTACACAGAGGCCACACGCTGTACAGAGATTCTCATCTATGACTGGAAGCCCGTTATCGTTGAGCCGTATGGCACCAAAAGGACAGACTTCGACGCAGGTTCCCAATCCCAGACACCCGAATACACACGCCTTCGGGCCTCCGTGGACGAGGTATGCAGCTCTGCAGTTCTCCATTCCGGTGTAGGAGAAGTTGTCGTCGACTTCCTTCTTGCCGCCCTGACACCCGAGGACTGCTACCTTCCTTTCTATTTCTTTGATCTCCACACCGAGAATCTCTGCGAGCTTCTGAGCTACCTCCTGTCCGCCCGGAGCGCAGAGATTGATCCCTGCTTCCGCAGTAGCCAGACTCTGGGCATATCCTTCGCAGCCTGCATATCCACATGCTCCACAATTTGTTCCAGGTAATACTTCGAGTATTTTCTCCAATTTCGGATTCACTTTGACTGCGAGTTTTAGGTAAGCCAAAGCAAGAGCGAGACCGAGTACGAAGCCCAAGGAACCTAGGGTGAGTATAGCTTTGAGAGCTAAGTGCAAAAGATCCTCCTAAATAGAGAGTCCAAAGAGACCCACGAATCCGAGGAATGCGAGGGCCATAAGGCTTGCAGTAATAAAGGCAATGGGATTGCCTTTGAATGATTCTGGAATTGGCGCAAGATCCAACCTCTCTCTGAGGGCTGCAATGAGGGAGATGACGAGAGTGAAGCCAAAGGCAGTGCCTATTGAGAAGAGCGTCGTCTCAATGAACGAATGGCCGTAGTCTATGTTCAGGAAAGCGACCCCGAGAATCGCACAATTGGTGGTGATGAGTGGCAAGTATATACCAAGGGCTGTGTAGAGATGGGAGAAATTCCTTCTCAGAAACATCTCCAGAAACTGCACCAGTGATGCAATGACCACGATGAAAGAGGCGGTTCTGAGGTAGACGAGACCATTCGGCACGAGAGCCCAATGATACACCATCCAGGAAATCCAGGAGGAAACAACCATAACGAAGACTACAGCCATACCCATTCCGAGGGCTGTACTCAGTCTTCTTGACACTCCGAAGTACGGACACAGGCCGATGAATCGTATGAGAATTATGTTGTTGACGAGAAAAGCTGAAAGGAATATGAGAAACAAATTCATTGACTCCTCCATTTGCGCATTGCTGCCATGAGAAAGGCTATAACCAGGAACGCACCAGGAGGTAGCACCATGAAGAGTACGGGATTCTGATGGAAGGACTGTCCCAAGATGATTTTCCCGCCGACGCTTCCATTTCCGAGAAGCTCTCGGAAGAATCCCATCGCACCTATGGCCAGTATGAACCCTATCCCTATTCCCAGCGCATCAAGAATTGAAGCGAAGACAGAATGTTTCGAGGCAAAAGCCTCCGCTCGCGCGAGAATTATGCAGTTGACTACGATGAGGGGCACGAAGACCCCCAGCATCTGGTAGAGTTCAGGTTGATATGCTTGCATTGTGTAATCGATGATTGTGACGAATGTCGATATGACGATTATGAAAATTGGTATTCGGAGTTGCGGCGGAACGCCCTTCCTTATTAGCGATATCACCAGGTTAGAACCGAAGAGAACGCATATTGCGGCGACGCCCATGCCGAGAGCATCCCTAAGACTTCCAGATACAGCGAGAACCGGACACAATCCAAGCATCAGCACGAGCACTGGGTTTTCCCTTAGAATTCCGTTGATGAAATATCTCATCATTCTCCTTCCACGAGATGCCGTCGGTAACGTTCCACTCCTTCCTTGACCCCGTTCACCACCGCCCTCGACGAAATCGTTGCTGCCGTAACTGCATCGAGTGCTCCTCCATCTTTCTTCAGCAGAAGTTCCTGTTGCTTCCTGCCTCTGAATTGGTCTCTAAACCAGTCTTCGCGCACCTTAATTCCAAGTCCTGGCGTCTCCTTCATCCCTTCGGCTGGTGATGCCACGATTATTCCTGCAATGGTCGTGTCGACCTTGAGTCCAACGAGTGTCTCGATCGGTCCCCCGTAACCCTTGGGAAAGACCTTAAATGCTATACCAAGAAGCTCTCCTGATGAAGCTGCACCTCTCCACAACGTATCAGTGATGATTTCTTCGAATTCGGTTGCTCCCTCGAGCACTTCCTTCAAATTGGATTGAAGCGTGTGAGTTCTGTATTCATCTATTTTGGGTTTTGTGACGGTGTATATGAGAGAAAGAGTAGTTGCGGATACACTTGCTGCTACAAAAAGGATGAAAGCGAGTTTGAAGGTATTTCTCTTCATTTCAGCTCACCATATCTTCTTGGCCTGGTAAACTTGTCCAGAAGCGGAGTAGCACAGTTCATCAGCAGGATCGAATAACTGACTCCTTCAGGATAACCTCCCCATTTCCTGATCACAAAGGTAATGACGCCGCAGCCAAGTCCGAAGACCCATCTACCCTTGGAGGTGATAGGACTTGTAACGGGGTCGGTCGCCATATAGAAAGCCCCCAACACGAGCCCGCCAGATAGCACATGAAAGAGTGGAGTGGCACCTGTAGGTACCGCCCAGCTCAATACAGCCACAGTGGACACGTAGCTCAGAGGAATTCGCCAGTCTATATATTTCTTTATGAGTAGATAAGAAGCACCTATGAGGAGCATGAGTGCTGACGTCTCTCCAATGCATCCACCCACGTTTCCCCAGAAGAGATTGAAGATGGAGGAGGATGAAGAAAGCTGTTCAATGGCCATTCTGGCGGTCTCAATTTGATCAGTGGCCGAAAGAGGATCCCCCAGAATTCTGGTCGCTTCACGCAAGGTCCCAAGAGGAGTAGCTGATGTCACCGCGTCGATTCCAGACATTACTCCCCGTGCAGTTGCCATCCACCTATGGGTCATTATTCCTGGCCATGAAGCCATTAGAAAGGCTCTTCCCGCCAGTGCCGGATTTATGAAGTTGTATCCTAAACCGCCGAAGAGCTGTTTCGCTATGATTATAGCAAATCCAGAACCCACGACGGCCACCCAGAATGGAGCGCCTGGGGGGAGATTGTACGCCAGAAGTACTCCTGTGATGAGCGCGCTGCCATCCGTGATTGTGACTCTTCTATGGGTGATCTTCTGAAAGAGAGCCTCCATTCCGACTGCTGTGATAGAGCTGACAGCGACAATAGCTACGGCTCTCAGTCTGAAGAAGTAGACAGACATCGCGAGTGAGGGAATGAGAGCGATGAGCACTCCCCACATTATCTTCGTCGAGGATACGCTGTCTCTAACACTGGGTGATACAGCAACTACGAACCTTTTCTCCAACGAACCTCCCGCGACCTAGGATTTCTTCAGTAGCAATTCCATCTTTGCGTATTTCACGAGATGGACGATGTCGATTTTCGCAGGGCACACGTAGGAACAACAGCCACATTCGCGACAGTCAAGGACCCCCAGTGCTCGACAATCTTCAAATCTCCCGTTTTCGGAGAGTTTTGCGAGCTCTGCTGGCAAGAGACTGACCGGGCAAACGTCCACGCACCGGGCACATCGAATGCACGCGCTACTCACGTCAACTGAGGTTTCCTCCTCAGTTTGAACCAGGAGAGCAGATGTGCCTTTGAGAATGGGGATCTCATCTGTATACTGAGAAATTCCCATCAATGGACCTCCCATTGTCAATCTGCCCACATGGCCCGAGTATCCTCCACATTCATTCACGACATCTCTGATCAGGGTGCCGATCCTGACTATCACATTGGATGGATCTTTAATCCCTCTTCCGGTGACCGTGATTACTCTTTCTACAAGCGGCTTACTCTTCGTGACGGCCTCCCATATACTGTAAACAGTCCCTACATTCTGCACCACTACACCTACGTCCATAGGAAGACCCCCAGACGGTACTTCCCTACCGAGCAGAGCTTCTATCATCTGCTTTTCATCTCCCTGTGGGTATTTGACCTTCAAACCGACGACCTCAAACTGTGAATCATCTTTTACACTGAGGAATTTCTTCATTGCGTCTTGCTTATTGATTTCTATACCGATTATGCACCTTTTAGGATCCAAGAGCTTCTTCACTATCTTCGCACCCTCAACAATCTCCGTGAAGTGTTCAAGCATCATCCTGTGGTCGCACGTTATGTATGGTTCGCACTCGGCTCCATTCAATATCAGAGTATCTATCGTTTTGTCCGGTGGAGGCGAGAGCTTCACATGGGTGGGGAAGGCAGCTCCCCCTAATCCCACCACACCCGCCTCTTTTATCGCGCTGATGATCTCCTCTTTGCTCAGACTTGCAGGATCTCTCTTCTCGAAATCAACCCACTCATCCTTGCCGTCTGACTCTATTACGAAAGCCGGTGTTCTCTTCCCAAGAACTGGATGCGGATAGTCCAGCATCTCTTTCACTTTTCCTGATATGGATGCGTGCTGGGGAACGCTAATGAGACCCTTCGCCTCTGCTATTTTCTGCCCAGCCTTGACGTGCTGACCTGGCTCGACCATAGGCTCAGAGGGTGCGCCCGTGTGTTGACTGAGCGGGATTATTGCGAGCTTCGGAGGCGGGATCTCCTTTGTCGGTTTGTCTCGGGTCAACTCCTTAAAAGTCTTTGGATGAATGCCACCTCTGAAACTCCTCAGTCTCATCGTGCTCCTACTTGCAGAAAAAGCAAACCATTTTTCAAAAATACGCGGAGCGGTGTCAAGCACAATCAGGAAATGGCGATTGTCACGCGGTGAATGGGTAGTAGTCAGTCACCAAAGGGCGAGAGTGAATGGCGCAGGAGCGCAGGCGCAACAGTGCAGAGATAGTAGCACAGTCACGGGGTCGAATTGATCCTAAGATGGTTCCGTCTCTTCTCCCGTCTGCACTCCGTAGAATCTGGACTTGAGGTATTGGCGTTCTACCTTCACAAGGAATAGCTTGATGATTGCCACAGCGGGCACCGCGAGAATGAGCCCAACCAGTCCGAAGAAGAACGTACCCAGGAAGACTGCCAGGAGTACTGTGAGCGGATGGAGTCTCACGCTGCTTCCCAGAACTCTCGGCGAGATGGCGGTTTCGGCGACGACCACAATGATGAAGACGCCGATCACCTTCCCTGCACCTATGAGAGGTGGATGGGCAAATACTCCTACCATAAGTGCGGGAATAATACTGAGTATGAAGCCTATTCTGGGTATGATGTTGAGAACGCCTGCGGTTATGCCCAACAATATTGAGTACTGTATCCCGAATACCCAGAGCAGAAGGGTTGTGAGTATTCCCACTATCAGACTCATCAATAGTTGGCCTCTCACGTATCTTTCGAAGATAAGCCCGATGTCGCGGCTAAGCTCTCTGGTGGTCCTCGCATATCTCTTGGGGACGAGAGAATGCAGTTTCTCGTATATCTTGGAGCTGTCTCTCATCCAGTAGAAACTGACAATTGGTATGACGACCAGATAGGTGATGAATGTGATGACCGCTCCGATTCCTTTCACCACATTGATTGTACCGGAAAGCAGATTCTCCGCCAGGGAGGGAATCTTCCTGAGTGCCTCATCTATCAGACCCCGTTCTTCCATAATTACCCCTCTCTCCCGCAGTTTTTCGAGGACTATAGAAATGTATTTCTCAAGTGTGGCGTAGTGGGTCGGAATCGCGCTGAACAGTTGCTGGAGCTGAGTAACGAGCTTAGGAATGAGCAATATGAAGATGAAGACGATAAGGAGAATTATCGGCACGGCCACCGTGATTATTCCGAGTGTCCTTCGTACACCGAGTCTCTCCAGTCTATCGACGAGTGGATTGAAGAGGTAACCCACGACAAATCCCAGGACAAAAGGTGCCAGCACTCCCTTTGCCGTCGCAAAGAACCATACAGAGAAGAGTACAACAACGACTACGGCGAGGCCCTTGGCCCATTCATGGTCTCTATTTCTGTAGAGGAGATACAGCAGAACAGGAGCCACTAACAACGGACTGAGAAAGCCCTTTATCAGAAAGAGCAAAAGCCCGAAGAGCGTCGCGACGAACACGACAGCGATTAAACTCTCCGAGCGCCTCATCAATCCATTCTATTAGAGCTGAGGTCTGTGTCAACATCTGCCGTAGCGACAGGACCGGGTGGCAGCTCGAATACGTGTGGATTTTCGGATCCAAGAGACCGCCATTATTTCCAGGCGGAAGCCCGTATCTACTGGACAACTTTTCCGCAGGGTGGCTCAGGCGTTCGGAGCCGAACCCTTTCTTTGAAGCATCCACGGCGTGGCAGTCAGCCTTTTTCTCCACCGGCTTTTTCCTTGACAAATTTCTGGCCTTTTTCAAACTATACTATGCGTTTCCTACATGGGGACAGAACAGAAGTTGAAATACACAGTATTTGTCGGGACAGAGCCGGGAGTGGATGATGGGACTGGATAAATCCAGTATTGTGAAGAAGATATTCGATCAACCTGATGAGATTGAGAGCGGACTCAGGATGGTCGACAAAGATGTGAAGATCGCTGATTACGGGTCTATTGATATTATTGGAGTGGACAGCTCGAAGGCGCTTGTACTCATACAGGTAGGGCTGGACGACAGTCCTCAAATCCTTCTTGATGCCTTAGGTTGTCTCGACTGGGTGCTTCGTAATGGAGATATCGTTCGGAGACTGTATGATTCTTCAGATGTCAATTGCTCGAGGAGACCCAGGGTGTTCGTCATGACACCTCACCTTTCTGGGCTGTTCCTGAGGATGTCCGCCTACTTCTCTCCTCTGGAATTGGATCTCTTTGAATACAGCTATGTTCCATCTTTGGATGGTTTAGTTGTGCAGAAGGTCGACAGGGAGAGGTTCAGGCCGGCCAGGGCTGAAGATAGAGCCGTCACACAAGTGGTTAAACCGCTTTACTTTCGCCTGAAGGAGATACTGGAGGAGAGATTTGCGAGACTTGAGATCTTCGAGATTGGTCCCGTCAGTCTGATCGCCTCGGATGACCGGATATTGGCGCGGGTCTCCTTTACCGAAGATTTTCTTGTCATTGACATGCCGCCAGATGGAATTCTGGAGATAAAAGACGAATCTGGTTTAGAAAACGTGCTGTCCGTTCTTGAGACCAGAGCCGAGAAGTTCGGGATTGCCCTGAAGGAAAATCCGAAAGACAGCAATCCATCGTTACCGTCTTTAACCGAAGAAGAGCTGCAAGCTCTTGGAGGAACCGGGGGAAATAAGGAGCCGGATGCGCCCTACCTCGCTGAGACGGAAATTGAGTGATTTGACCGACATCA
>Ga0209427_10006896_pt1 | contig 12904 bp, 5 predicted proteins | sample DeeMarSWOR136_30_FD_187465 | JGI IMG/M metagenome (GOLD analysis project Ga0209427, IMG submission 187465) | Marine sediment microbial communities from White Oak River estuary, North Carolina - WOR-1-36_30 (SPAdes) (version 2) | ecosystem: Environmental > Aquatic > Marine > Intertidal zone >... | reverse complement strand
GTCCATATTTACGATCCCCATGCCCCTTATAATCCTCCTCCGTCATACAAAGAAAAATATCCTGGAAACTTTTATGCCGGAGAAGTTGCCTATTCGGATTTTGCGCTGGGGAATTTATTTGGATTTCTGAGAGAGAATGAACTCGAAAAAAACACTTTGGTGGTCATCACCGCGGATCATGGTGAAGGGCTGGGAGATCATCAGGAGCCCACCCATGGGGTCTTTGCCTACAACACCACTCTGCATATTCCTCTCATCATCTATCAGCCTAGAATATTCCCCGAACCCAAAGCTGTACGTCGTATGGTTCGACATATTGATCTCATGCCGACGGTTTTAGACATCGTGGGGATTAAAATTCCCAGAGAAGTTCAAGGACATTCTCTTATACCCATCATCAGAGACCCAGAGAAAGAGAAAGTTGAGGATTGTTATTTTGAAGCCATGACACCTTATCTCAATCGTGATTGGGCTCCTCTTCAGGGTGTTCTTGTAGATAAATTCAAGTACATCGATCTCCCGATAGTAGAGCTTTATGATGTCGAATCTGATTACAAGGAGGAAAACAATTTAGCAGCACAGGATAAGTCAACGGTTGAAAAATTAAACAAGCGCCTTCAATCCCTGATAAAAAAGTATTCTTCGAAGACTACTAGAGAGGCCAAAAAAGTCAAAGAAGATCCCGAGACTTTAGAGAAACTGCGCGCTTTAGGCTACGTCGGTGGATCAGGCCGGAAGCCATCAAAAAAAATCTATGCTCAGGAAGATGACCCGAAAAATCTGATTGAATTAGATAATATGAGCCATCAAGCAATAGATGAATACCTTATTGGGAATCCTTCCCGGGCCATAGAATTATTCAACGAAGTTATCGGGCGTCGACCGACCATGGGGCTGACTTATTCCCAGCTCTCTTTTGTTTACCATGAAGTGGGACAGATGGAGAAAGCCATTCAGACACTGGAAAAGGGATTAGCCCTGAATCTCAACAATAGACTGGAATTGATGTCGAAATTAGGGATTTATCTCCAGGAGACAGGACAGTTTAAAAGGTCCATAGACATTCTCCAGGCCGTTCTGGAAGAGGACCCGGATCATGCAGAGGCCCTGAATTATCTCGGCATCAGTTATTGGCGATCAGGCCAGTATGATAAGGCTATCCCCACCTTCGAGAAGCTCATCGTCTTAGACAGCGGATACTCCAGTGCTTACAACAACCTGGGCTCTGTCTACCTGAGTCAGAAGCGGTATGAATTGGCTGCAGAGCACTTTGTGAAGGCTTTAAAATATGACGCCAGATTGGCGGGACCCTATAATGGGTTGGGAGTGGTCTATGCCAACAAAGCAGATAACTCAGCTGCTATCGAAAACTGGAAAAAGGCTGTCGAGCTGGACAACCAGCAGTACGATGCCCTGTATAACTTAGGAATTTTATTAACAAAGATGGATCGATTCGAGGAAGCCGTCGATTATCTGGAGCGGTTTATCCAAACCGCTCCCCCGCTTAAGTATAAGGAAGACATATCAAAGATGAAGGAACTCGTGGCCCGGATAAAGAAAAATACCAGATGAGATAAAGTCGTGTCCCCAGAAAAATCAAAGAGATCATTCCGTTTGATGACCATTTTTATTCTCGTAATATTCGTCGTCTCATTCCTTGCTGGTTCATCCGTGACGGATAAGGTCAGGAAACAAAAAGATTTAAACGTCCTGCTGCTGACTATAGACACATTAAGAGCGGATAGAGTCGGGTACTGCGGCTATGACATAGAGACTCCTCATCTTGACTTTCTCGCTTCTGGCGGAACAGCCTTCTTAAACGCTGTTTGTCAGGTTCCCTTGACTCTTCCTTCTCATACTTCCATTCTAACGGGAACGAATCCTCCCTTTCATGGGATAAGGAATAACGGAGAGTATGTGACCCCAGAGATAACCACCCTAACCGAGGTACTGAGTGAAAACGGTTATACCCCGGCTGCTTTCATCGGAGCCTTTCCTGTCGATTCCCAGTTTGGGTTGGACCAGGGATTCGAGCGCTATGATGATGATTATAATACTCCAGAATATCTCCAGCCCCATGGTCCTCAGAGGTTGGCGGAGGCGGTCTTTGCCTCTGCTGCCCAATGGTTGAGGGAGAATCACAGCAAGAAATTTTTTATCTGGGTGCATTACTACGATCCTCATGACCCCTATTTTCCGCCATCTCCTTTTGATCAACAGTACAAAGATCGGCTCTACGACGGAGAGATTGCTTACACCGATGTCTATGTGGGGAAGTTGATGGCTCTTCTTGATGAAACAAATATTATACAAAAGACCCTGGTTGTCGTTGTCGGCGACCATGGCGAAGACCTTTATCAACATAATGAGCCAGGACACGGCATTTTTCTGTACGATACGACTTTAAAAGTTCCCCTCATCTTCAGCTGCCCGGGGATCATTCCCGAAAAAAATCAGATCAGCCAGCAGGTGAGGACGATAGACATCATGCCGACGATCCTGGATATCATAAAGATAGGTATCCCCAAGTTCGTTCAGGGGAAGAGTCTCGTTCCCCTTATCCAGGGAAAAGAATTGAACCTTGAGGCCTATGCCGAGACATATTTTCCTCTTATCACCAACGGCTGGTCTGAGCTCAAGGCCTTCCGGACTGATGAATGGAAGTATATCCAGGCCCCCAAACCCGAGCTCTACAATCTAAAAGATGATCCAGGAGAGACGAAGAATGTGCTGGCTTCCAACAGAAGGGCGGCCCGGGATCTAAAGAAGAGATTAGAAGAGTTAGAAAAAGAAACCTCTCGCTCCCAAAAGTCAGCAGACAAGCCCCTCTCCTCTGAAGCCAGGGAAAAACTCATGGCCTTGGGATATGTAGCCGGCAGTATCCCTGAAGATACAAGGAATAGGCCTGATCCAAAGGATATGGTCTCGATCATCAAGGATATCTCTCAGGGTCTCCACTCTTTCCGACAGGGCCGTCTGGATGATGCAGAGAGGATATTATCGGAAATCAGGAAGAAAGATCCCCTTAATCCTCTGGTCCTGCGGATGTTGGGAAATACCTACCAGAAGAGAAAAGAGTGGGATAAAGCGATTGAAGTATTGGAAGAGGCCGTCAAAGCCCACAGCACGGATGTGGAATCCTATCATCATCTGGCCGTCAGCTATTTTGAGAGAGGGAATATCGAGAAAGCGATGGATATCGCCCGAATCGTTCTGGATTTGCAGCCGAACTACCTTCAGTCACTCCTTTTTCTGGCTTCGGCCCACAAATCATTAAAGCAGACGCAGGAGGCTTTAGATTATTTGGAGCGAGCTCTTGATGTCGATCCGTCAAACCGAGAGATTCGGTTAGAGTATGCTGAGACGTTGATGCGGCACGAAGATTACGAAAAATCCTCCGAAGTATTGAATGATATGATCAGGGAGGAGCCGGCTTTTGAATTATCCTATTTAGCGCTTTCAACGCTTTACGAGAAAACAAAACAATGGGATAAAGCCATCGAGGTCCTGGAGAAGGCGGTTGCCGCAGACATAAGAAACGCAAAAATTTTGAACAGGTTGGCTCAGTTTCTGCAGAAGACAGACCAGTATGAGCGCTCGATGGAGATTTTGAGAATGGCCGTAGAGAGGAACCCTGATGATCCTGAGGCTTTAAATTATCAGGGAATATACTACTGGCATGCTGGTCAGAACGACAAGGCCATCGATTTGTTCAACAGAGTCATCTCCTCGGATAAGAGCCACGCCAGTGCCTACAACAATCTTGGTTCGGTCTATCTGGAGATGAGACATATTGATCTGGCCCGCACCCAGTTTGAGGAAGCGATTAAACATGATCCCACATTAGGGGGGGCTTACAATGGTCTGGGAGTCATCTATGCCAGAGAGGGGAAGATGGAATGGGCTGTGGAGAACTGGAAGAAAGCTGTCGAGAACGATGATGAACAGTTTGATGCTCTGTTTAATCTGGGTATTCTCCTGACACAAATGAACCGATTCGAGGAAGCCCTTAAATATTTAGAACAGTTTGTGAATAGTGCGCCCCAAAATAAGTACGCAAAGGATAAGGAGAAGGTCAAAGAACTCATAGCCCGGATAAAGAAGGCTATCCGCTAGATTCAATCAAACGACAAAGCATCTCCCAATCCGTGATGAGTAAAATATCTATATTGAATTGAGAAGGGTGAGGGATGGGGGGTGAGGAAGCCCCTGTGAGGACTGAGCGGGCACGGTTCCTCTCCCGAAGGGAGAGGAGAGCGAAGTCCGAACGGGAGCGGATTTCCTCGCTGGGGAAATCGGCGTGCTGACGACCCCCCACCCTCACCCTTATCACGGAAATGAAGATACTTGCATCAAGCGACAATATTTAAACTCTCACCTCAGTTTGTTATACTAATCTATAGGTGTGCTGCTAAAGAAGACCTATGGCTAAGAAAAAAAGAAAAAAACGGAAGAAAAAGGCTGTTACTGCTGCCCAGGTCAAAAAGGAGTCTTTTAAGGAAAAGCCAGAGGCAAAAGAAAAGACTTCCCCGAAAAGACAGATTAAATTAGTTTTATTTACGATTCCTGTTCTGGTCGTATTGGTCGGCTTCCTGTTCTTTATTCTTTTGCGCCCTAAGAGCAAAGTTCAAAGGGCAGAAAACCTCAATGTGGTCATCATCACCCTTGATACTTTAAGGGCAGATAGAGTGGGGTGTTATGGGTATGATAAGGCCAGGACACCACGTTTGGATGAATTGGCAGAAATGGGAGTGAAGTTCGAGAACGCAGTCTGTCAAGCCCCATTGACCCTTCCTTCGCACGCTTCTATTTTTACCGGGCTTTATCCCCCAAGCCATCAAATCAGGGATAACGGAGCATATTATTTGGATCAAGGATTCCAAACGCTGGCCGAGATTTTTAAAGAAAAGGGATACAACACAGCCGCCTTTATCGGCGCTTTCCCCGTGGATTCCCGTTTTGGCCTGGACCAAGGATTTGATCTGTATGATGATGAATTCAAAGAAGAAGAGAAATTCAAGACCTTTGATTCGGAGAGAAGAGCTGGTGATGTGTATAAATCATTTCAGGAATGGTTTTTGGAAAATTTCCAGAGCCAGTTTTTTGTCTGGGTTCATTATTATGATCCTCACCTTCCGTATGAACCCCCTTCTCCCTATAGAGAACAGTTCTCTGATCCCTATGATGGAGAAGTGGCTTACACGGATTTTTATGTGGGTGAAGTTATCGATCTTTTGGAAGATAAGAATGTAATTGATAACACACTGGTTGTTGTTGTCGGTGACCACGGGGAGGGGCTGGGAGATCATAAAGAGATAGACCACGGCCTCTTCCTTTACAACTCGACTCTAAAAGTCCCCTTCATGTTCTATGCCTCCCAGAATCTTCCAGCTCATAAAGTCATCACCTCTCAGGTGAGGTTGATCGATGTTTTCCCGACGGTCCTGGATCTTTTGGGTATGTCCATATCCGAAGGTGTTCAGGGGGAAAGTTTAATCCCCTACATGGAAGGGAAGCGGAAGGCTGATTTGGTTTCCTACATCGAAACCTTTCATCCTCGAGAGATGTTTCGTTGGGCCGCTTTGAGGGGAATCGTGGATGGGCGGATGAAGTATATCGATGCCCCTAAGCCGGAATTGTATGATATGGAGATGGATCCAGAAGAAGATCATAATATATACCAGGAAGAGAAACTGGTTGCCTCGAGATTGAAACGAGATCTAGACGGTTTAATCGAGAAATACTCTTCTGGAACCAGTTCAAGGAGAGTATTGTCTACGGAGGAGAGGGAGAGATTGATGGCTTTAGGGTATGTCATCGACAGCTCTCCCAGTGAAGGTGAATTTTCCGATTTTGCAGACCCCAAAGACAAAATAGATGTTTGGTACACCTTGCAGGTAGCCCGGGGCTTGCAGCGAAGAGGCGAAGAGGAAAAGGCTGAAAAACTCTACCAAAAAGGGATCGAGCTGGATCCCGATTGTTCCCTTCATTATCTTTTTTTAGGAGGATTATACCTGAAGGCTGATAAGCTTCAAGAGGCATATGACGTCTTCAAGATGGGAACAAGAGCTTTACCAGAAAGCATCCCCCTTCATGATGGCTTGGCCAAAACTTCAGTCCAGATAGGAAAGTACCAAGAAGCCTTGAACGAGTGCGAAGCCATATTAGCCTTGAATGACAGATATTTTAATGCCTTAAGCTTGGCTGGATTGGTGTATAACCGCCTGGAAGAGAATGAAAAGGCCATTGAATATTTACAACGAGCGGTCCGTATTGAACCGGAAAATAAGCTCTTATTGTTGGATTATGCCCGGGTTTTGGCCACTTCTGGTAGAGCAGAGGAAGCTATAGATGTTTATAACAGATTGAAAGTTCATTACCCGAAAGATTTCAGGATCTACCAGAACCTTGGAATAACCTACGGGAATACGGGGGATTTAGATAAGTCTATAGAAAACCTGAAGAAAGCCATTGAACTGCGTCCTACGGCTCTGGCCTTTTTCAATCTGGGAGTCGCCTTGGAAAAGACGGGGAGAATAGAGGAAGCCGTTCGTTATCTCAAAGCCTATTTGAGCTCAACTCCTGAGGGCGATACGGCCCGAAAAAGAATGGTCCAAGAAAAAGTGGCTCAATGGGAAAAAGAGACAAATAGATAAAGTCGGTTCTTGTCCTGTTCAACCAGATCAAGCAAAAATAGTTAGGTCCATCACTTATAGATAAAAGGGGATGAAGTCGATCTGGTTTGCTGGGCCAGAGAATCCGTGAAGGTGATTTTTAATCGATAGCGACCGGGGGGGATATCTTTGATTTCGTACCCAAAAAGAAGCTCGTATAGGTTGGGATTGGTCTGGAAAGGTTTGATGGATAAGATTTGGACAGCCTTGTAGGAACCCCCGGAATCATCGACAACCTCGAATGTCATATCTGTTTGGGGAACTTGAGCTGTCGGATGGAGCTTCAGGTTATGGACTCTCAACAAGAATTGACCTTGTGTATGTTCATAATAGGTCGGAAGGATACCCGGGAAGAATCTTTCGTTCCCGAGAATAAAGGGATAATCAACAGGCAGGCCCTCTCCTTTTTTGCGGCCTGTTGGCGCTGAAGGATCATATCCTGGAATGGACAGCCAGCCTGGGTCATTATCGATAAAAATAGGCGGACTGACGATGAGTTTCGAGTCCTCATATTTCGGTACACTAATTTCCTCTTGGACAACTCCTGTCTCCCCGGTTTCGCTGTCTCTGACTATACATTTTATCCTGTAATCTCCAGGAGGAACCAGGAGGAGATCAAAATATTTTATACCGTGGATTTCTAGCTTACCCTTGACTTTACTTATCTCGATATTGAGGGGATTGTAGAAAAAATCTCTAAACTTGCCGTCGCTGTCAACAGCATATCCATATATCTCAAGCAGAGCTTGTTTTCCTTTTTTTCCAAGAAACTGTTTTCCTGAGAACTGGAGAAAGACCGGTATTCTCGCCACATCCTCAGTCCCCTCGAAGGCCGAGACAAAGCACTCAACTTTTATCTCGTCTCGATAAATTTCTTTGGTTACGAGTTCGGCCAACTGCAATCTTTTCTCAAAATCCGTGTAATCCTTGTAAGGCTTTTCCTCGTAATAACCCTTACGGTGTGACACCTGGAGACCTGATCTCGAGACTTTTATCTTGATTTTTCGGAATTTCCCTTCGGCTTCCTTGTTTTCAGGATAATATCCCAATAAATAGTATGAATTGGTGAGGTTGAGAAGCTCAGCTAAAGGTTTATCCAGATCATTCAGGTTGCGGTAGGACTGGCCTCCTGTGTCAGCGGCAAGGAGGTGAAGAGTGTCCTGTCCTCGCCTCTGGGAAAAATAGAGGTCTTTGTCTTTATTGTCAGCAATCTCGCCTGGGGCCCGAAGTCCACCGACATCCATGGTGTGGATGAGGCAATCAGAGGCGGATATATTCTGGAGGGCCTGGGTTAAACCAAATTTCAGGGTTGGATCACCGAAGCGGTCCTTGTCTGCTCTCGAGATGGCCACTCTGTCACTGGCAATGGCCTCTGCCTCGTCGCTCAATTCTTTCAAGGTTTTTCCGGTTAAAACCTTGATATCAAAACCTTCGGAGAAGAGGATCAGGTGTTTCCTTCCTTTGATGATGTTTAAAGCCTGCCCTAACGTTTTAAAGGCACCCACATAGTCCTGAACATACCCTTTGTAGTCCTGCAACTGGGCCTGCTGGATTTGTTTGGCCTGGCTGAGGAGCTCGTCCTCTAGTATTCCAGCCTTTTCCTTGGCTTGGTCTGTCTCGAGGGGTTGGATCTGGGAAGGGACCACAGGTCCGAACGTGAACCCGATGGGTCCTCTTGCGATTTGAGACTGAGGAACTAAGCCTAAAGATTCTACTGCGCTGATGAGTTGGGCCTTATCATTGGTGAAATTGGTTAAGATCTGGAAGCCGTGCAAGACTGACGATGTTGCTACGGCTACCAAATCATGGGGAAGAATATTGTTCTTCAAGAATTTCAGACCAGCCTCCCGGGCCTTGAGTATTCCTTTTGGAGAAGAAAAGGAGAGGTCGAAGAGAAGGAAAAACTGCCTTCTGGCTGAAGGATACTGACGGGCAAGACTGGCTATTTCTGGTGAATCATTCTGGATGAGGATGAAGTGTGATAGTTTTTGCTCTTTTCCGTCTTCAAAGATTTGAAAATCTTCGGGTTTGAGGTCGAGAACGGAATTTCCCTTTTTATCCACGACATACACAGGAATCTCGATGAGAACCACTTCCACTTCGTATTCTAGAGGTTTTTCCTGAGTTTGGGGAGAAGAGGTGAGGGGCAAGTTCAAGTCAAGTAACATCACCAAGAAAATTAAAAATAAGAAGATACTCAGGCGATTTAAAAATTGACACTGCATTTTCTCCTCCTCCCTGAGAGCTGTGAGTGTCAGAAATCTATTCCAATAAATATGATCAGACTTTAATCTGGAATGTCTTGAAAACCTTCTTGTCTCCAGTCATGTTGGTCAGTACAGCCTGGACTGAATATTCCCCTTTGACCAAGATAACAGGGATCTGGATGAAAAAATCTTCTTCCTGTTTGTCTTTCAAAGACTCTTCCGTCAGGGAAACAAGGTAGTCCTCCTTATGTTGGAGGACAATCTTTTCGTTACCGTCAAGGACTTTGAGATTCAAGGATAAGGTTGTCTCCAGCATCTGTTCTTCGGGTTTGTATTTAAGCCAGATTTTGCGGTAAGGAATCTTGACTAGAATCACGGGAATATTGGAAGACTCCCCGACCTCTAATTTAAAATCCAGAATAAAGGAGTCTTGGCTGCTTTTTTCTACAAAATCTTCATGGTCTTCCCGGGTCTCTCTTAGGGCATAATTGATTTCAGCCAGATGGCCGAGGTCTGTCGTGATTAATCTAAAAACTCCGTTGCTGTTCTGATCCTCGAAGATAATCGGAAAGTTACCGTAATACCAAACTTCCCTGGCTCTCCGGATCCCTCCGTAAGATTCGGTAGGATATTGTTTTCGAGTGGAGGGAGGGCCAAAGAGGATGTAAACCCGTCCTCTATCCGTTAGCCAACCAGGCGTGCCTTCGCCGCGGAACAGTCGGTTGGCCTTTTCAATCCTGCCCAAATATTCTATTTTAAATTCGTTTTCTTCTGTGAAAGGATCAGGGTCTCTCTTTGCCCAGAATTCCTGGATAAAAGCTTCTCTCTCAGACTCTGGCAAACGGAGGAATACGTTGCGTTCTTCTTTGGTGATTATGAAGCGGACTTTGGAGAGGAATTCCCTCTCATCGGGATTGAGTTTTTTTTCTAGTTGGTAGGATTGGCAGGAAGCAAGGAGGATGAGGCAGGAAAGGAGAATCAGGATGCGGGTGGCTCCAGATCTGTTCATTACTTATTTTCCTTTATAGACCGGATTTTTTCTTTAACGGCTTCCTGGTTAGGGTCTATTTCGAGGGATTTCTCCCAGGCGAGGAGAGCCTCCTCTCTGTTTCCTAAAAGGTAGTAACAGTCACCGATAGAATTGAGGATCAGAAGGTTTGTGCCGGCGTGAGATAAGTAATTTTTGTAGTGCTGAATGGCCGCTTCGTATTCTTTCAGGGCTTGGCAGGATTGCCCCAAAAGCCTCAGGAATTCATGATTTTCTTGGCTGGAGGAGAGAAAGGGCTGCAAGACATCCTTGACCTCTTTGTATTCTTTAAGGAGGAAGAGCACTCGACTGAATCCGTAGGCATACTGCAGATGGGCAGGGTTTCTCCGGTAGACAGATTCCAGGAGCCTTCTGGCCTCCTTGAATTGGCCTTTATTCAGATGCTGATCACCCAAAATAAAGGAATACTCCATGGAATGTGTTGTCGGCAGGGCTCGGGAGATCACCCAAGGCCTGGCCATCCCTTCCAAGGCAGAGAGACTGAATTCATTCTTTTCTTGAAGAATTTCTTTTCCTCCTGCATCGATAAGGGCGACTATTAAAGTGTAATAGCCAGGAGGGAAGTTATGGAGCGGGAATTGTTGGATAAAGTTTGTGCTGTCTTCGCTTTCCTGAATTTTCACAGTTTCTGTTGAGATCTCCTGCTCTTCTTTGGTTAAAGTATACTGAATAGATCCCTTCTCTCTTAAATCTGGGCTTAGACCGTGGACTTGAAAAAAGGTCACGAGAACGTCTTTCGTGATGTATGATCTGTTCGGCTGACAGAACAATTGATAACGGCCAGCGGCAAAGGGCTTGTAGTATTTTTGTGACCCTGGTAACGGCTCAACCTTGTATCCTAAAAGGAGAGGCGTCATCACCAAAGAAGAGGAATCCGGGATGAAAAGGTCTGCCTCGAACGACGTGAATTCTTTGGACACGGTGTTTTTGAGGAGGACGTTGAGCTTGTATTGGCCAGGAACCAGAGGAAACATATCTTGGATGGAATAGGACTTCATTTTTATATCCTGGAGCTGCTGTTTGTCGAAGTTGAGGGAATATGTTTTTTGATACTGGAAGACTGTTTTTCCCTCCAGATCAGCTACTTGAGTGACCAATTCAAAATGGGAATAGTACGACTCCTCGAACGACCCGACAGAGAGAGTTCGAGGATCTACCGAGAAATGGACAAAAAAGATATCCGAAGGATCCTTGATGAAGGTGACCAGATAATCACTCCCCATATAATTGGCCGTGTATTCCACTTCGACAATATCCTTATACTCGAGAAGCTTCTCTGCATAGATGTCGTCGATTTTTTTTTGAGGGAATTGGAAGACATTGGCCATCATCGTTTCTGAGGCCAGTGAGGGATGGCCGACATAAGGCCTTTCGCCGGGGATTAAGGTGAGAGAAACTTGGGCTAATACAGGATCAAGATTTTTTAATTCTTCGTAGGCTGCTTCGTAATTCGTAGTATCTCCATAATAATTCCTAAGAAGACTTTGAGGCCCATCTCTCACCGGGCTGTAAAGGACATATTCGCCAATTCCCCTTTTTTTGAAAAAGGCAACATTGAAATGGGAGGGGAGGCCGTATTTGACATCGCCTTGATAGAACCAGGTAATAAAGGGATAATGTTCATCAGAGCTTTCATACCGGTCAATATCTATGGGCTCACCCAAAACGATGTAGACTCTTCCCCGATCGGTCATCCATCCTGGACGGGTTGTTTCGCGGCCGAAAAATTGATTGGCGTAAGCGATCCGTCGGTAATGTTCTTGCCTAAACTCGTTCTCGGGGGTACCTGGGGTTGGGTCTCTCTGCTTCCAGAAAGCGTCGATGAAAATCTCCCTTTCTTTGTCTGTTTCAAGCTGGAGAAAGACATCCTTCTCCCGCGGCTTGATGATATAGACGATTTCTTCTTCCAGCCACTTTCTATATTTTTCAGGGAGATCCTTGGATTTCTTTTCAGAGGCAGGAGTCTCGAGAGGGATAGAAAGGAGGAGCGCCAGAAGGACCAGGAGGAAGCAAATTTTCTTCATCGCCACCTCTTAATTATAGGGGTTTCCCAGGGATATATCAAGGAAACACAATCAAGATTTGGAAGGCTGAAAAGCGATCTCTCGGTTCAAAGAATTAAGGATTGGGACTGATCAATTATATTTTTTTAGGATGGGCCTAGTCTTTTGAATGCGGGTATAAAAAAATGCGTCTACTCGGGTTCTTAATTTCCGAGCAAGTTACTCCTGTGTGATTTCAAAATCAACAGATTTCTTGATCGATTTACCCGAAACCTTGTCGTCTATCTGAACCTGGAGTGTGTACTGGCCTGCTTCGAGGTCTCTTTGCTCTTTTTTCTCGCCTTCCGCCTCTGATTTTATGACCACGGTCTTCTTCAAGGGCAGGGGCTGGCTGACAAGGGGAGCATCATAGTGGGCAATGGCATACTTGATGACAATTTCCTCCCCTTGGTAGACTTCGTAGGTGACATTGATATCATGTTTTCCTGCTTGATCAGGAACGACTCCATAGATGAAGAAGAAGATGTCCAGATTATCTCTCTTTGAGAATGTCTTTTCGATGTTAGGCTCGATTTGAAGCACAGAATAGGTGAAGAAATCCTTGTGGACTTCAGCTCGCGTCTCCGCTTCCTGCATCCTCCGAATGTTCTTGATAAAAAAGACAGGGGTAGTGTCGATCTTATCCGTGAAGGAGAAGGCATCGGGCAGGCTGAATTCGAAGTATTGCGTGCCGATTCTCTCCAGGTCTAGCGAAGAAACAGCCATGGCCAGAAGATAATCTCCTGCTGGGAGGGGATAGGATGCGGAATAGAGTTCTTCCTTTTCCGGATCATAATCCTTTCCCTCTACCTGGAGATTGATCGGGATGTAGACTTCCTTGACGACTTCCTGGGGAGAGTTGTTCTCTATTCGCGTGAATTGCAGGAAAGCATGGCCGCTCGCCTGGAGTAAGGCCGGCACTTCCTGGGCTTC
>Ga0209427_10006895_pt1 | contig 12906 bp, 12 predicted proteins | sample DeeMarSWOR136_30_FD_187465 | JGI IMG/M metagenome (GOLD analysis project Ga0209427, IMG submission 187465) | Marine sediment microbial communities from White Oak River estuary, North Carolina - WOR-1-36_30 (SPAdes) (version 2) | ecosystem: Environmental > Aquatic > Marine > Intertidal zone >... | reverse complement strand
TTTTTTCTAAGATAAGATATATTCCTCTTTTTTGTCCACACGCCAATATATACCAAAATGTATTTTTGTAGTTTACTCAACCTAGTTTGCATGAAAATCACTAATATCTAATTGATATTTAAGTTTTTACAAGTAAAAAGGGCGCTTCTCGCTATATTACTTTGTAATATAGACCCTCAAATCATTTTCACAACCCATACTTAGCTAAATTTGGTTCTTTTTTGATTTCAACCTTCTCTTTTTTCGGCTCTGGTTTTTTGTTGACTTTTGGTTCTTGATTGCTTAAATACCTTTTTTCAAAAACAATGTCCTCTATAGGCTCAACCATATTATTGATAAAGTATGGGTCAACCTGTTCAAACTGAACCTTAATCCTATAATCAAATTCAGCAAACCTCTTCATTACCGATAAGGTTTTTTCATCATAACCCCTGATACTGTTAAAAATCCAATGTATATTATCTCTAGTTAGATGACGGTTGAAACACCGTTTGCTAATTGTTTTAAGGATATCTTCATGTGTTTTATATGGTTTACTAAGTCCACTTACTAGAGCAGTGTAAAGGGAATTCTCGGCACTTCTAACACTTGTTGATTGTCTTGCTATCATCTCAACCTTTTCATCACTTATTTTGATATCCATACTATTTGCTTTCTTTTTCAAATGCTCAACCAGTTTAGATGTAATTGGTTTTTTTAATTTGATACGCAAACCAGCATTCTTAAAGTCTGGGTCTAAAAAAGCAATAGTATCACAGGTATAAATGATAGGATATACACTTGTAATGCCTAATAGTTTTTTTCGATACATGTCAGCAAACTCATTGATATCATCTATCAAAATAATCTTTTTCAGGTGTGTAAAGGATTGCAGGTTTAAGGATTTTATCACATTGTAAATATCATTATTATTTTTGATATCCAATGGATTAATAACAAACAGTTCTGTTTCAAAGGCATCAGCAAGTAGTCTTGGTAACAATGTTTTTCCATTACCACTAATCCCAAATATTATAGCATAACGTTTTGTCGATTCTACTTTATCATGAAAAAACTCGTTCAACCAATTTACTAACTCTTCCTTTTTATTGAAGTTGCCAACAAAGTCTTCTAGTTTCATTCTGTTTCTGATTCAATTGCGTCTATTATCCATGTTGGCAAGTATTTTCTCATTTCAGGGTAACTCTTATAAATTCCTACTGCCCATTCTTCCCATTCAAGAGCGTCCCAGTAAGGTTCTTCTTCCTTTGGTTCTGGTTCTTCTTTAACAGGTCTAATAGGTGTAATGGGTTGTCCAAATTTTGGAATAGTTCTTCCTTCTGGTTTAAATGTTTTTATTGGTTGCCCAAAAGTCTTACTTGGTTGTTTGGATTTACTAAATAATTCCTTCAATGAGTCATCTATGTCCTTTTGAGAAACTGTTTTCATACCACCCATTCTTTTTCTTTCTTCTGCCATGTTTTTACCTCAATTTATAATTAGTATACACTATTTAAACATTTTTATAATCAATATCAACACAATATTCCCCTTCAAGATAACCGTAATGTTCTAACACAAAATCATTCCAAGCGTTCTGTAACTTTGTGCCCTTAGTGTTTACTGTTATACTTCCATCCTTGTATAATGTTACCATTCCTTTACTAATTAACCAGTTGCCTGAAACATTTTTTACTTCAAAGGTAACTGGTGCTTCACAACCTCCTAATCTTATCCTGATATTAAATGAGAGGTCTGGTTTTGTATATTTTACTGTTTCATTTTTTTCTGAAATTTCATTTAAAGCATCCATTGTCTTTGGTAATACACTCACAAAAACAAAAAGGAAAATAATAAAAATAAAAACAACAAAAACACTGCCCCAAGGGATACGTATCGGTTCTCTTCTTATTCTTGGCCTATACCTTGTTCTTTCTATCCGTTCCCTTTCATCATAAACTTGTTTTATTCTTTTTTCTTTTTTACTTGCCTTTTTTGTTTGTTTTGATGTCTCTCCCCAACTTTTAGGTTTCATTTATTCATCTTCGTATGCTCTATCAAGTTTTAAGTTTAATTTATTTGCAACTAATTTTAAATCATTTAAACAGTCAGAATCTTGTATTGTTAAAGTATCGCCTGATATATCCCCCACATTTTCTTCATCTACTTCTATATTTATAATGCTACCTTCAATTGTTAAATCATATGTATAATCTTCTGTTTCTGATAATATACTTTCTGCTTTATCACGTATAATAAGTAATCTTAACCTAACATTATCAACATCTTCCATTATTGGGTCTTTTATTGATTCTTCTGATTGCCCTACTAATTCCCTTTCTTCTTTTTGACGTCTAATATTTTCTGGTACATGTTCTATCCACTTTATAAGACGCCATGGAAATATAAAATAACTTCCTTCATATTCTCCCTCTATTATCTTTATTAAAATACCATGTTCTGTTATAGCATGTAATATACCTGTTTCTGGGTCATAATCTTCCAAATAAACAGTAACCAATCTTCCTTCCATTTCAGATATTTCAATTACTTCTTGTGAATCTTTTACTAAACTCATATTTCAACCCCTTTTAAATTTTCCCTTAATACATCTTTATATGGTGCAAAAGGGTTAGCCAACCATATATCAATTTCTGCTCTCAAATCATTTTTCTTTTCTATAGCATCTTTTAAAATTCCCTTTAATTCAAATGCTTCAAGTCCTCCTGCCAACGTTAATGATTGATTGTTTTCAAACTTTAATAATAATGCATTTGTTTCTTCAACAGTATTGACAGATGCCTTATAATTATGTGGTAATGATATTGCGTCATTATAAAACCAACCACAGACAAGTATAATTAACAGTAACATAACTATTAAAAATGCTATTATAGCAAAGCAATTGTCTCCTTTACGGTGGTCTCCATACTTAAATTCTAAATAACATGCTGTTACAAGTACTCCTACTATTGGTAAACATAATGCACAGGTAATTGTAACCCAATCTATTCCATACACAACAAATAATGCTACAACAGTTGCAACTATTACTAAAGCAGTTATTATCCAACTTGTTTGTGTTGTTTTTTCTTTGTTCATATTACACACCTAAAAATAAAAGTAAAAGGGATTATGGTAAATCCCTCTTTGGTTTGTCTGTCTTTGCAGTTTTCTTTTGCTCTATCTGTTGCTTAAATGAAGCGTCTTTTTTCTGTTCCTTTTTTGCTGTTTGTTCAGCCTCTTGTTCTTTCTTATATTCCTGAAAAGCACCCAATAGAGTACCCCAATCCTTAAAACCTAAATCATTAGGTCTTGATAACCTGTTTAACACTGCACCTGCTGTCCCTGAACTACTTGTCATGATACTTTCTATCATTTCACCAAGTTCAAACCCCTGTTTAGAACCACTGCCTCCTGAAAATACACGTAAATCAGCAACTTCTAACGCCTTTGCTCCTGCAATACCAACTTCTTTTTGCATTTCCACAAGTTTTTCAGCAACTAATGCCCTAATTGCTTCATCCTTAAACTTATTCAATGCCTGTTGCAACCTTTCTTTAGCATCAGCGTCTGCGTAACCTTGTTGTCTAACAAATTCTGCTTTACCTTTTGCTTGTTCCATTTGCATCAAGTAATCACCTTGTCCTTCCAAGTGTTTCTTTTCTTTGTTGATGTTTTCAACTTCTTTCTTTTGGTTTGCTTCAACTATTGCTCTTTCTTTTTCAATTTGTTGTGTTTTAACCTGTTGAACTTTAGTAACTTCTAGTTCCTGTTCTCTTGCCAATTTTTGTTCTTTAGCAACTTCCTGATTCTTTTTCTGTTCCCTCATACCTATTTGTTCGTCTTTTTGAATTTCTCTTTTCTTTGCTAACTCTTCTGCTTCTGCTTCTTTTAACCTAGCAATTTTGATTTGTTCAGCATTCTTTTGTCTTGCTTCTGAATTGATTTGTACTTCAATAATAGATGATATATCCTTAATAACGTGTGGTGGTTCTTCTCCCTTGTAAATTGGTTCTTCTGGGTCTTTAAACTCTACCAATTCTATGTCTCTAAGTTCTATACCCCAATGTTTTAAGGCATCTGTTAATGGTGCATTGATTGTATCTATAATACCTTCTCTGTCATTAATAATTTCTCTAATTGGTTTTTTAGTTGTTGAATCTCTTGTAGTAGCACGAACAACTTTAGATATATCTGTTCCAAGTTCTTCTATTGACCCAGGAAATCTCATAGCTGCTACAACTGGGTCTTTGATTACACCATAAGCAACAATATCACAAACAAATCTTGCTCTATCTTTATCAAATGCTAAGAAATCAGGTATAGGTATTGATAAAATCTTTAAAGGCATTCTATGAACAACCATACCATAACCTGGAACCCACGCTGGTATTTTGAAATAGGCTGCTCTATTTACATCTGTATATTCTGGATGTGGAGAAAATGTTCTGCGTTTACCTCTCTGAATAACAACATCAGCTTTATCAGCAGGAACAATTGTATACAGTACAGCCGCAATAATAAATGTAATTAACCCTATTAATATTATTAACCAAATATGCCAAAAATCTGTTATCACTTCCAGCATTACTTATTCACCTCCTCTAACTGCTGTTCTTCTTCTTTTTTCACATTAGCACTCAATGTAATCGTTCCATCATATATCTTTGCAGTTATTGTTTGATGGAGTATTTTTGTAACCCTTTTGTCATCTGTTTGAACATAAATATCCAAACCATTATCTATGTCCTTATATGCTTGCTCTAAATCCTTGAGAGACTGAAATAAAATTATATCAGCCTCAACCTTATGACCAAGAGAAAACTTAGCCACTTTATATACTCTTGTTTTTTCCATTATAAATCCTTCTTTGAGTCTTTCCGAACCATTAACTAACACTTCATTTATAAACTTTTTGGTTGTTTTAATAAAATTTTAATGTAACTTATATAGATTTTTTATATAAAAAACAAAATATTTAAATAGTACTAACAACAACTATTACTTAGGGTGAAAAAATGGAAAAGACCGAAATAAACAAAATTTTAAAAACAACTATAACAACCTTTATTATTCTACTATTAGTTTCTTCAACAGTATACGCACAAGTTACTAACAAACCAACACTTAAACCTGTTCTTAAAATAACAGAAGAAATTGAACAAACAAATAATATTATCGAATTAAAAGGCACAATCAACGTTGATTTAGAAAAAGAAGGAGTTTATCCTTCAATTAATTTACTTGATAGTCAAGTTCTTAACTTTGGTGCTAATATAATTGATGAAGGATTTATTATTAATAAAACCATAAGGGTAAATATAGAAGTATTCAAAAATGCAACCGTGTTACTTGATAAATACCTAACAACCTTGATATTCTTTCAAAGAAAAGATTGCAGTTTGTTTCCCTTACGTAGTTTAATAAGCAGATTATTTGTTGGTAAGATACTGAATATCAACATAACAAATGTGGTAAAAAGTGGAAATAGGTATATTGATATTCCCTTAAACTATGAAACTTCTAGTTATAGGGAAGAAATAAATATGCATATCTTTGCTTTAGGTCAACCTGTTTTAAAAGTATTAAGTAAAACCGATAAACCTATTCTTATTCACAAAAAAATAAAACTTGATTTTGTTTACGCTAACACTGATTTTATTCCTCCAATATCATCCCATATCATATCTGGTGAAATGAATGAAAGTGGCATATATACTAATAATGTTACTATAGAATTAGAAGCATTTGATGAAGAGTCTGGTGTTGATTTTATAAAGTTTTCATATAAATATGATGATAGATTAGGGCATATTATTCAAATTCCTTGGACTAATTATGAAAAACCTATAGTTCTTTCTAAAAAGGGTGACTATACCTTTGGTTATTATTCAGTTGACCAAGCAAGTAATCAAGAACAAATCAAAAACTTTAGTTTTACTATTTGGGATTCATATCCTGCTGATAATATTCCTCCTATTACTAATCATGAATTAATAGGTAGTATGTTTAATAACACATATATCACAAATGTAACAATGATACTGAATGCTACTGATGATAGTTCTGGTATTTATGATACTTTATACTGTTATACTTTTTGGAAAGGAGATGTTTACTCACATATGTCTTGGAAATCATACAAAGAACCTGTTATATTTTCTATGGAAGGCAACTATAGTGTTGGTTACTATTCTATTGATAACGCAGGTAATAAGGAAGAATCAAAAACAGTTGAATTTGAAATAAAGAAAATAAAAGACATAACTCCTCCAGTAACTATTCCTAAACTGGTTGGAGAAACTTTAGACTAAAGGAAGTGATATAAAATGGAAAAAATAAAAATAGGAAAAAAGAAAGCAGGTATAGTACTTATCGCTATTGTTATTGTATCTGCAATAGCAATATCCATAAGTACTAACGTTATCGCAGACGAATGGGGTAATCCTGAAGAATTTGTAAGTGAAGTAATAGTAGAACTAAACGCAACAGATGATTGGTCTGGTGTTGCTGAAACATGGTATTGTTATGAAATAGAATACAACGGTATGTATTCTGCTGTAACATGGACTAAATATACAGAACCATTAGTTCTTTCTGCTCTAGGTAACTATACTTTCAGTTTCTACTCTATTGACAATGAAGGGAACATTGAGGACACAAAAACATCTCACTTTTCTATCATATGGGATACTGTAGCACCAATAACAACCATAAAAATAACAGGAGACACTGAATACTAAATAATGAATGATTGGGGGCTTAATAACGAACCTTGAATTTTATTCATACAACAATAATCATACTCTCAACATCGGTAATTAGTGCTAAGAAATTCCAAATCCGATGTAAAACAAGGCTCTCGTTGAGCACACTCCAATCATTTAAAACTATAAGTGATAAATATGAAAAATAAAACATTTATGGCAATCATATGTATGCTAATAATCATAGTATCAGGATTTACAGCAATAGCAGGCGTTCCCAATGTTGGTATACTCAGAGAACAACCTCCTGTAAAAGTTCAACGTGCTAGAGCAGATAACAATGAGTCAAACATAACTATATACTACCTAAATGGTTCTATTGAAGCAGAGTGGCTAAAGGATGTATATGGAAGAGACCAATGGCTAGGTATACTAGCACCAAAAATAAACCTTTCAAAAAATCAAACACTATTAGTTAGACCTGAATTTGATAACACTACAAACCAAACTGTAGTAAAAGGAATATTACAAATCAATGTAACAATGTTAGGTAATGCATCTAGAGAATTTCTATTTGGGCGTTATGTTTCATTGATTGCAATATTACAAAGAAAAGATATAAACTGGTATCCTTTCAGAAGCATGCGTAAACGTGTGTTCATAGGTCAAAAGGTTTTCATTGGTGACAGTGCTGATGCTTTAGGAGAAAACCCACATATAGACTTACCATTTAACTATGTTATAGAAGAAAATCGTTCAATGGAACACGTTGTTATGCATATGTTTTCTTGGTGTATAATGCCAGGTAATGCAATTTTCGGAATACTACAGTTACCAGTGCTAACAATAGACACAATTCATCTATACATAAAATATGAGTGATTTCAAATGAGTGATTGTAGGCCTAAAAGTGAACTTCGTACCCCTAACAAGTTGATTTTATTTTTGCATATCTTGATATTTAAAAAGTATCACATCGTAAAGTTGTACCAATTTGTCGAAAGTTAGCAAAAGTATTCATTAGCGATGTAAAACATGAAGTTCATTGGATACACTACAATCACTCTTTGATTTTACAACCACTTATCTAATGTCTGCATTATAGGTGTGATATTGAATATCTTAACAACCTTATCAACCTCATCCCTATAATACTGGACATCTATATCTTCTTTTTTTGCTAAATCAAACAAAGTATAACCACTTTTTGATTTTATATAGTGATATTGAGTGCCTACTACTGGTTCAATACCCAACTTACTTTTAGCTATCCTTGCTAACCTTGGAGCAAGTGAATTGATATTTGCATACTTATAAAGTGGACGTCCAAGTGTAATATTCATAGCAAAGTACTGAAGTGGAAAATCAAGTTTTTGATATTTTCTAATAATATCATCTGTTGATTCTCCTTCTAGTTTTGCTTTTGCTATACTCTTTATCAATGTACTACTAAGTAAGTCCTTACTACTTGCTTTCATAGCAGTTCCATGATATATGATTTTGTCACCCTTCTTCAAAACATAATTCTTTGCCTTGTAAAAATAACCTACATCATAACTATCGATATCAATAGATAAATCCAAGTCTTTTTTAAACTTTTTTCGTAGTTGTTCGTGGAACAAATTAATAGTTTCTTGCTCATTAAAATTGTCAGTTGTGTAGTACACTCCGTCTGTATTATGACAAATCACTCTACCAACACCTGCAACAAAAGTTCCATCTTCAGTTGACAAATCATAGACTTTCTTTTTTCTTTTATCTGATTTAATTATTTTAGTAATTCTACCTGGAGGATAAAAAGGACAATGCCACCTGTTTGAATTCTTATATTTTTTAGAAGTATGTGTAGCAAGACTTGTTATATGTGGCATATCATTTCTACAAAGAACATTATATGTTTTACCTATCCTATCAAATAAATAAGCAACACCAGACATAAGAGGTTTTGATTTTGAACAAATACACCACCTTCCGTCTTTATTTATGTGCCCATCACCATCCATCAAACCCTTTAAAAATGAATTAACAATACCAATGGGAGCATTAAGAATTTGTTTTGGAACTTTTTTTGTTTTTAAATCATTACAATAACAATAATTTATTATTTTTTTGATATTCTTATTCCATCCTTCTAATAAAAAAACAGCACTTGATTTTCTTGTATCATATAATTTACAGGAAAACCCATACTCCTTTTCTATTATTTTACTACTTTTTATTAACAATTCAGGTTCTTTTTGACATATAGAAAAATCATAATAATCTGCTTTTCTAAGTTTTCTTGGTAAACCGTCTTTATTAAAAAATACTTTTTTATTTGGTTTATGTTTATTAGCTGTTCCTTCAGCTATAAAGAATCCTAATAACCAAGCATTATCTTCATTTATTTCAGTATTATTGCCCCCATAATCTTCCGAAGGATAAATATCTAAACTGTCTTTTTTTGGTTTTAAATTTCTAGATTGCATCAACTTCCCATCAACAAGAACAGAATGGTCTCTTGTAACATCAACCCTTGCTTGTGACATATCTATTGTATATATTTTTTTACTAACTTCATGACAATAAACATATTCTAAATTTTTCCAACCAGACCGTGTTAATGTTTCTAAATTATCAATATGTCTTCTTAAACTACCATCACTTAAATCTTCTATTGGAACAATATCTATTTCTTTTGTTTCTTTGTCTCGTATAAATACAGGAGTATCACCAGAAACACTATCTGCCTCAAGTACAGAATTTGGATACAACTTGTTTAAAACATCTATCAACAGTTGTGCACATTCCCTTCCTATACCTGTAGTTGCTATAGCAATTGGTGCAAACCCAAAAGCATGTTTAGGTGAACCCATTATACCATAAGTTCCATTTGCTTTTACCTTACGGTTATCTGATATTGCCCTATACTTTGGGTCACCTGTTTCCTTCCATAAACGTTTATATTCAGCTCTTTCCTTCAAAAACCTGTCAACCAACTTTGATATGAAACCTTGTCTCTTTGACACTTTGATTATCATATTCTTCATCAAAACATTATCTGGTATCTCATAAACAAACCTGTTTTCTTCCTCTTTTATCTTAAATTTACCATCATAAGGTGCAAACTCAACTAAAGTTGTTGTATCAGGTGATAAATTAAAATCAGCCTCTATTGTTGGATACATACTCGAATAATCTGCTTTATACACTGGTTCAAATCGTCCACTTCTGGTAATATCAATCAAAGCACCTTGATAATTTGATTCATACTGGGTTTTCTTTCGCTGAAATATTTCTGGATACCGTGTACTATTATCACCATCTGCTATGATGTTTTGTTGTCTATACTCATCACCAATAACTATTAGCCCTAAATCTGTTGTGTTGAGGTTCACTGCTAAGTTTAAAGGTATTTTTAGGTCATTTGCATTAAACTCTATATTTAACCAATACACATCAAAAACAAGTAATAACCTCCTTACATCATCTTTGTTATACTCAACAAGTTCTTTTGTTCCCTGTAATTCTGACATTTGTTTTGGTGTTAAAGGTTTACGTTCTTCTTTAAAACCAAACCAATTTGATACTGCCTTTAGTCCTTTATCTGAAACATTACCAGTTAAACTTTGGTCTTCCCTTGCTGAAAGTAAAACATCATAAATTAAAACACCTTCAATGTTGAATGCATCCTTACCTCCAAAGTAGGGTTTTTCATTGTTCTTTGAGAAATGAACAGTACTTATTCTATTCTTTTGACACCTGTAAAGTATGGTTGGAATGTCATAAGTTCTGTTGTAAACAACTAATACATCTGGGTCTATACGTTTATACACTTCTATAAATTTTAAAAGTAATTCTTTATCTGTTGTTTTATCTTTCCCAAGATATATACACTTTATTTTCCTATCATTAGTACAATAAGCAATTGATGTTATCCTATCATCATAATCAGGAAACATCTTACCAGGTTTTGTATATTGTTCAATATCGAAAAATAAAAACTTTAAAGGGGTGGAGTGAGGGAATTTGGTATATAAAGCAGGAATGTCAACCCTGTGCCGTATAGCAAAAGGAATATTATCTTCAAATGTCTTTTCATTCCTATACGCTACTAATTGTTCCCTAGTATCAAATTCATACTTATAAAATAACTTTTTTTCATAAGAAGATAACGCTACTGCTTCTACACTTTTCTTTATTGCTGGAACATCTAGTTCATCATAACTGTAGTAATAAGGTCTTATTGGGGCATTTATAATTTTTTGTTCTCCATTTCTCCAAATATTAAGTTTTTCTTGTTTGTTTTTAACAATTGTATGAACAATCAATGGAACATTCACTTAATCACCATTAAATCCATTTATCCAACAATCCAGTTTGTTTACCTACATATTCCTTGTCAATCGGTTCTATGTTTTTAATATCACCTTTATAAAACACTAAAACGTTTTGATGTTGCCTACCAACCTTTCTGTTAGGCACAAACATATTCTGAACCCTTATCGGCAATGTTCCAGCACTGTTAACCAAAATGATATCATTGTAGAACTTAGCATCAGTATGGTCATTAAATATATTTATAGTATCCGATACAAAGTTCCTGTAATACCCTTTTTCATCCCTAATTTCAGTAACAACATAACAAGCAAACCTGTTGTCTTTAAGTTTTTCAACCGATTTGACAATTATATCCTTATACACCTGTAAAAATTCCTTGTAAGTCTTAAAAGCACTAAGTTCACCTGTTAAATCAGAATATACCTCTAAATCATAATAAGGAGGGCATGTAAAAACAAAATCATATTTGTTCTTGACCCTATCTAAAACTTTACTACTATCACCAGTAACCCATTTTGTTTTATTGGGTTTACTTGTTGTCTTGCGATGTCCAACAACCCATAAAAGGTCTCCTTCTTTTAGAAAAGGAATGGTTTTTGCTTCATATATTGGGTCTAGTTCAAGGTCTCCCAACTTGGTTATTTTTGGTTTTTTATGATAATCATAACCAGCATCTATCAATTCTACCATTTTAGACCAATCACTAGGTGCATATTCCTTTAACCTGTTTGTTGGATTCGCTCCAACACATACCCCTAATACTTGTATTTTTAAGTTTCTTTCTTTTAAACCCCACAAAATACCACATAAACTCATTCCACTTCCAACTGATATTACAATTCGTTTAATATCACTTGGTATATTAGCTGTTTGTCTTTTAGTTTGATTAACTGCCTCTTGACATTCCATACCAAAAGGGATTTCTGTCCAACCTAGTTTTTTAGCATCGTCCTTAGCATGTGAAATTATGACATTATTGTAACCACCTGTATGTTGAATTATTTCTGCTCCAACATCCTGTGCATCTTTAAGTTCTGATATATCACCATTAGGTGTATGGCAATGACATGGAATACCATAATACTTAGCAACGTGTGCTACAATATTTATTTGTGGACTTACCCTACTACCAGCAGTTACAAGACCTTTGGCATTCTTTCCCAAATGAAAACATGTTCTTGCTTTACCCCCACAAACACCACCCTTTGAAAACAAATCGTCTCGTTTAACCTTGATATTGCCTATTTCTTGTACTGGTGTTAAAAAATTTAAACTGTCAATACCGATATCAGAAAAAATATTAAAGTATTGTTCCCAGTTTGATTCAACCTGTTCAGGTCTTATTTCTATACCTACATATTCATAACCCAGTTCAGTTGCTACAATACCACGAACAGAACCTCCTGCAAAGGGGTCTAGGATTTTTCCTTTTTTGGGACAAAACCACTTATACATGATTTCGCATAATACTGGGTCAAAAATACTAACATTTCCTCCTCTCTTAGCTATTTCTTGAACAAGGAAACTATCACCATCAACTTGCATAGCACCATGCTGATAATTAGTTACTTCAGGTTTTAAACCTAAACTAATCCATTGTCTTTTTCTGTCTTGCCAATATTGTTGTCTTGTGTCTAATATGGAAAAAGGAGGAATAACAAAGTTTTTTCTTAACAAGTCCTTCATACAATTACCATGTGATACAATGGAGCAGTAGGATTAGTGAGGTGGTGAGGAGATACGTAAAAAACGAAATCTCTCCTACCACTCCATCGTATCAATATCGTAATTACTTAGGGGTATTTAAGAGTTTTCTTTCTCTTCTTTCTTCTGCTAATGCCTTTAATTTTCTATAGTGTGTCATATCCTGTCCTTCCTTCCAATAATCATATTCACG
>Ga0209427_10006894_pt1 | contig 12906 bp, 11 predicted proteins | sample DeeMarSWOR136_30_FD_187465 | JGI IMG/M metagenome (GOLD analysis project Ga0209427, IMG submission 187465) | Marine sediment microbial communities from White Oak River estuary, North Carolina - WOR-1-36_30 (SPAdes) (version 2) | ecosystem: Environmental > Aquatic > Marine > Intertidal zone >... | reverse complement strand
ACTTAACAGTATCGAGATGCTGAATTTATTAATGTGTTTCGATTCGTTGCCTCTTCCAAAGGGAAATCGCGTGGCTATACTCACGATGGGTGGGGGTCCAGGTTCTTTGATGACGGACTTGTTTGAAAGTCATGGCATGAAAGTACCTGTGTTAAGTAAAGATTTACAAGAAAAAATAAAAGACAGTCTGCCGCCGACCGCTTCAATTGTAAATCCAATAGATGTTACTTATACCGACGACATGCAAGCCTATTTAGGCGAGATTCCAGATGCATTATTAAAAAGCGATGAAATCGATTCGCTTATCTTTTATGGGCTTATGGGCAGAAATTATCATACTAATATCACTACCGTACCTGATAGCATAAAGGACGACGAAAGCGTAGTCACCTTGAGAAGCTTTGGAGATATGATGAGCGAATATTTTGAAGCGCTTTTCGAGGAATTGGTTGATTTGAAGGACGAATACGAAAAGCCAATAATCATGACCAATTATAATACTCGAGAAGAAGAATTCGTGAGATATTTGCAGGATCATGGGATACCGAATTTATATCCGGAAGAAGGGACATGGGCTTTGATTCGAATGTGGCAGTATTCGAAATTTTTGCTGGAAAAGGAAGGAAAAATAACATGAATACGAAATCCTCAATATCGTTTGATTTTATCGAGAAAAAAATAAGGGAAAAATCATTCGCGATTTTAAGTACGGTCACTGCGGATGGTGCACCTCATTCAGTCAGTATGATGTATGCAACATCACCCCCCGAATCTAAAATTTCTCTTTATTTTATAACTGGTAGAAATACAAAAAAGGTTCGAAACATTGAAAACTCAAATAAAGTTGCGATTGTTATTCCTTTTCCACACCATATAATTAGATTTGCCCCCTCTTTTGCCATTCAATTCCAAGGTACAGCCGATCTCGTACTTTTTAACGATTCAGAAGCAAGAAAATCATTTTCTTCAAAAAAAATACTCTATTCCATGTTAAAAAAATATGACAATCCAGAAAACCGACCAGAAGACTTAATTTTTATTAAAGTTAAACCCAACAAAAAAATATTTTGTTTTGGGATTGGGCTTAATTTATTAAAGATGCGGAAGAATCCCGAAGGCGGGAATTATACAATAATAGTTCCTTCAGAAAGACTATAAAGCGTAAAGTAATGATACTCGAAAAATCATGGTTTCAATTAGCTCTTCGAAATTAATGAGGGAACGGACCCTAAAATTTTGCCAGAACACCAAGAACTGGGATTTAAATAATACACTATTTAAAAAAGTAAGCGCTTTCCTCCAAAACGAGTATGATATTATACCCGAAAAGGAGAGAATTGGGAAGGGAATGACTTATATCTCAAAATATGCCGTTAAGGAAATGGTTCAGTTTTTAAAGTCCAAAAAGAAAAAGGATGAGAACCTCGTTGAATTTAGTAAAGAAGCGTTTAATTACGGTGAGAAAAACAAAAATCGAAACATCCAACACTTCGCGTTGCTTTTTGCTGCTGAGTTAATATTATCAAATTCCAAAATGTTTGAATTTTTGGTACCTTTAATTGAAATTTGGGCCGATCACGAGGATTGGGCGCTTAGAGAGACGACGGGCTACACAATTTTATATGGTATTAAGAAGGATCCGAATTCTGTGTTTCCGTTTTTAATGAAGTGGATAAAAAGTGATAACGAAAATCTAAGGAGGATTGTGTCTGAAAGTCTTAGACCAATGGCTGAAGTCAAATGGTTAAGAGATCCAAAGAAAAACGACAAAATTTTGGAGATATTAACCATTTTAAATAAAGATCCTTCCATCTATGTACGAAAATCAGTGGGGAATAACATTAAGGATTTGTCTAAATACATGCCTGAAAAAATTCTTGATTTGATGGAGCAGTGGACAGAAAGCGCAAAAATTAAAGTTTATGACGCATTAGCTTCTGAGGAGGGATTGTCCAAGGAGGATAAATATTTAATTTGGACTATGAAGCATGGAATGCGTTGGATTAAAACAAGAAATCCTGAGTTACGCCATCGTTTGGAAAAAATCTTAGGTAAAAATTATATATTATATTTTGACGAAAAAAGAAATAGATTAGCAAAACCGAGGTAATTCAATAATATGTTGGGTAAAAAGCGCCAAATTTTTTCAAAGATAAACGAAGACATAATCTTAATTCATCAAGATTCGATGGCTTCGATGAATTTTAACACTTGTAATTCTTATATTCTCCGATTGAGGGATAATGAATTCGCGATAATTGATCCGGGGTCTTCGTTGAAAAAATTAAATAAAACTCTTACTCAAAATAATATTGATTTTGAGAATATAAAACACGCCTATCTCACTCACGGTCATAGCGATCACGTAAATATGCTCGATTATTTACAAGAAAAAAATCCCGAAATGATTAGTTATATTCATCCGTTGGAACGAAGTTATGTGGAGAACGCCGTAGAGTATTACGAGTTGTTATTCCCTCTCCGAATGATCGAGAATCAAGAGAAATTTTCGGATTTCATCACCGCTATTAAGTTTTACACGCACCCTAATTCTAATTTAACCTTGAATCAAAACTTTAAAATGGTATTTGACACTTGGAATGTAAAATCCAGAAAAGTAGATAAGACAATCAAGCATGGCGATGTTTTACCCGGTGGATTAAAAGTCATCCACGCTCCTGGTCACACACCCGGTATGTGTATGCTCTATAAAGAACAAGATAAAATCTTATTTTCTTCTGACATTCATTTGAGTAAAGCTGGAGCTACAGTAAATGGAGATAAATGCTCTGTTTCAGAATACAAGAAATCTATAAAGAAAGTTATGGAAATGGTCGAAGAAGGTGTAGTGGAAATGTTATTAACGGGCCATGGAAAAAATCCGATTAATTCGAATTTAAGGGAGAGATTGCAACAGTTTTACGATACCATAACCAAAAAAGAGGTTTTAATTCTTACAATTCTCCAAAAAAAAGAAAAAATGACCATAGAAGATATTACAAATGCAACTTTTGCAGAATATATTAAAAGATTCGAAAAATTTACGCATTTAGATATGTTTCGAGATACCATTTGCATCGCAGAAGCATCAGAGATGATGGGAAATTACAATTTTTTGATCGAATTAGAGAGATTGAATAAAGTTAGAAAAGAGGTTTCTGAAGATAAAACATTTTGGATGTTAGTTTAATTCGTAATTACTAAGTTTTTTTGGTCCCAATTAACTCCGAGTAGTAGATCTCTGCTTCTCTGATTTTCGTATAAAATGGGATATCCACCGGTTTTGCTGATTTTTGACGCAAAATTTTTAATATCTTCAAATTCAGGAAAATAATATTCTAATGGCTCGTTCGATTTTAATCGGTCCTTGATTAATAACGCTTTAGCCTGAAGCGTAAAACCTTTAATATCTAAAAAATTAGGACTGGCATTTTCTATAATTTTGCAGTATTCCTCGACCATATTGTCGTTAATATTTAAATTTTTAATTGCGGTTATTCTTACAACCGTTCTACACGATAACGACTTCAATAAATCTAATGAATTCAAGATGTTACTCCAACCGTTCTTAATCAAAGGCCTGCATATTTTTTTGTATAATTTTTCGTTAGAAGTAGGGAGTGAAATATATAATTGTGATGGGTATTGCTCCATGGATTCAATTTTCTCTGGAAAAGTCCCATTTGAGACAACAAAAGTGGTCATATTACGAGTTTTAAATTCTTTCACAAAATCAGATAATAGGGGATAGAGGAAAGGTTCTCCATCTAAGGATATTGCAGCGTGCTTTGGATACAAAGACTCCGTATGGGCTCGCTTAATTTCTTTAATAGTAGTAATATGTGTGTTTACCAGTGGCTCGATGTCTTTTACAGTTTTAATTTCCTCACTAATTTCATTATTGATAAAATAAATATCGTTTTCTCCTTCAATTCGCTCTAGAAAATTCATGTTCTTTAAAAACACTAAACTGCGATAGACTTTTGTCTTACTCTCGCTTGTTATTTTTGATAAAGATTGAACAGTCTCTTTTTGGTTATTAATTAGGTGCTTAAGTATATTGATAGAAACATTATAATTTTCTATATATCTCTCCAATGGTAGGTGATTATCAATCAAATTTTGCTGATGTCTAATCATTTCCTTCACCAATTCCTTCGGTTCCTCCGGCTCAATGTTAAATTTAGAACCCAAGGAAGATTGAAGGTCCCTCCAGCAAAACACACATTGATGATTACAAAAAGGAACGGATGGGGTATTTTGTAAGCATAAATTGCTTTTTATTCCAAAAACTCCTTTATAGCAATTTTGATTATCCCTTCCGGTCATCAATCGTTGTTCTAGCCAATGGCAAGGTTTTATTGCTGAGTGTTTGTTTTTCCCAACGATTCTATAATTTGATTTTAAATAATTTTGAACAAATTTTTCCGATATTTTTTTAAAATCGTTTCTATCTAAGCTCATCTAAGTGAATTTAAGTTATTTAAATAATTTAAAGTAAACATTAAACAAAAATAATGGTTTTCGACCAGTAGTTTTTGTATTAAAAGTGATTCGGTAGGATTGAAATGATAAATAAATTTAAAACGGGATTAATTAACATTGCGTTAAAATTCATGTCAGCGGATGAGAAAATCTTTCGAATGATTCTAGAAACATCGCCATCTAATGTTAATGAGATCGTTATTTTGCCCGCGGTGAAAGTTGTAATGGAAAGGATTGTAAAAAAACTCGAAAATAAAAGGAAGTACGGGCAGGTCTATAACGGAAAATTGAACGGTATCGAAGTAAGCGTCATACAAAGTTTAGTAGGATGCCCGTACATTGCAGAAAAAATGGAATGTTTAAAATTTACAAAATGCAAAAAAGTAATTAGAGTAGATTTATGTGGTGGATTAGATCTTCCTGATATATCAATGGAGCCAGGGAAAATCATTATTCCGGATTATGCTCTCTGTGGTGATGGCACTTCTCCTTATTACATTTTAACATATCGAGAGAAATTTAAAGATTTAGATTTTATTGAAAATCCAATTGATGGCTTTAAGAATGTTAAAGCAGGTAGCGAGAGAATTTATAAATCGTATCCCTCAAAAGAGTTAAACGAAATATTACTTAAAAACGCTAAAAGTCTGTATCCTGATAAAATTTTGAATGGTCCTTTTTGGACGACAGACGCTTTTTTTTGTGAAACTGATGAAATCGTTGAAGCGTGGATTAAATCGGGTATATTAGGAGTAGATATGGAAAATTCATTGCTATTTCTGCTTGGAAAGCTTTTTGACATCAAAATTGCTTCAGTTACTTCTGTATCGGATGTTCCTGGTCACAATAAATTCGATATTTTTAAATCCAATTATATTCACCCCGACACTTTTTTAGGAGTTGATAAGGCTATTAATATTGTCGTTAAATCGCTAGGTCAAATCCGAAATATACCTTAATTTTAAAAACATATATTTCTTTGTATTTATTTGATAATTATACAAAAAAGAAAAATCATTTTATTATTAATTGAGGTAGAAGATCCCATTGAGTTTCAACTTGTACTATGTAGATAACGGAGTATTAAAGAGTTTAGATTTTCTCGAGAATTTTAAATCCAATAAGGTCTATCTTATTATTGATAAATCTAAAGGCGTTCCAAAAATTTGGATCTGGGTAGGTGATGACGCCTCAGTAAACGATAGATATCACGCGGGAATGCTCGCTACAAAAGTGAAATCTCAAATGCAATTTTTCAGTGCCGAAGTTGAAATCATCGACGAGGTTTTAGTGCCAAGTTACTTTCCCAATTTTTCAGAAATGGAAATAGAAAAATCACCAATTGATACGATAACTTCCAATAACATCGGTACATCTAACGAAAGACCCAATTCTTTGGAAGAAATCTCAGCTTGGTTCGATGAGAGCGGAGAAGAAAAACCATCGGAACCTAGAGAAGATGTGATTATGGAAACAGCAGAAGAAGTAATACAACCAGAATCTACGAAAGATACAAATGAAGAAACTTTTGAGGAAGAGAATCTACAAGATGCAGAAGCAGAAACCGAAGAAGAAGATGAAGAAGAACTCGAGGTTATTGTTAACGAATACATCAATAAACCAGACGAAGCACTCGAAGAGATTCTAAGACAGGAATTTATTGTGATAAGTGAAGAAGAACCCCACATTTCAACGAGAGTAAACGAACAATTAATTGGAGTAGCACCAAATAGTGAAGAAACGATGGAAACGAGTGAAGATGAGGGTGAAGAGATAATGGAAGAGTTGTGGGAAACAACGCTTAATTCAAAAACAAAGGATCCTTGGCAATCACGGATTGATCACATAGAAAAAATAAAGAATAGGAGCGGGGAATTATTTGGACTTTCAGACGACGATTTCTTTGAGAGTATCGGAAGGCGTAAAACGCATAGAGAAAAACCAATTATCGAAGAGGAAACACTTAAACCAACAGTCCAAGAGGATATATCTGAACAAATAATCGAAGAGACTACACGCGAACTAATAATCGAAAAGGATATAAGTGAGCCAACAATCGAAGAATATAATAACGAAACCGTTTCAGAAGAGCCAATAGTAATAATGGACCAGGACAACGAACAAATAGAGGAAAAACCTATATCTGAAACAGTTCCTATGAGAAAAGACAAGGTTAGAGAATTTCTTGTGAGGGTATCTTATTTAATAGGGGAGTTGCAAGACACAATCAACGATTTTTTGGAAGACTTGGAGGATTAATCTCCCACGAAAATTGGTTTTTCAAATTTCTTATTATATTTATTTAATATCGACAAGTTTGGGTTATATTGTGTTTTTCCTTCAGATTCTATTGCCATTAGGAGTTTAGATTCTTTTAATCGTTTAATGTGGTATTGAATCGTTCCGTGATAAACATCTAGGTCGTTTGCAATCTTAGTTATTTGTATTGTAGGATCTTGAACAAAATTTTTAAGAATTTCGACTAATAAATCGTTTTGAAATAGTATAACTAAATTTTCACAACTTTTGGGAAAATCTTGTAAGAAATAATGAAGAGTTTTTCCAAATTTCTTTGATCTAATGATTCCAAATTTTTCAAGAACAATTAAATGTTTTACAAAGGGATTTCTAGTTATTTTGAGCTCCTCTTCGACCTTCTCACTTCTTCCATGAATGCCAGGATTATTTTTTATGAATTCAATGATTTCTTGATACTTAGGATCTGCGAGAATTTCCTCTTTAGTGCGTCTCTCATTAGTTACAATCCATTTTTGGTCTTCTAAGGAGCGTATAGATAAGAATATTTCTTCTTTACTGTACCCTTTAGAATAAGATAATTTTGCTATGCAATCTGCGTATAGTTTTTCTACAAGTGGTGGTAAAGTTTCAACTCGTTCTACTGAAATTTCTGCGTCGTATCTTTTGAGCTTTAAAACCTTCTTTGCAATATTTAGAACTTCTTTTTCAATTTCGGTTAATTGCTCAAGATCGCTATATTTTTCGATATCTTCTGCCTTTATTTCGACCTTTCGTATTTTTTCGATTTCAATCTCCTCGATATCTTGGTTTTCTTTTTCTCTTCGTTCTTGTAACGCCATATTATTTTAATTTTCTCCAATCGAATTAGGTCGATTCTTCTAAAAACTTTATATATTGCTCTTGTTCGCGAATAGGCATGTATCTTAATTGCTCTATTATCTGCTGTAGATATTTTGGAGCAAGGTTTAATTTCTTAACTCGCAAAATCAACTTCTCAGAGAGTTCTCTATTTAATTCGAATAGCTCGTTAAGATATTTTTCTTGCTCTTCCTCAGTTAAAAACGCAAATTCTTTCAAGATTTCTTTTTTATCTTTCTCAGGTATGTTTAATTCTATGATTTTTCTTCGAATTTTTTCCGACAACACGCTAAAGATTCTCAAAAAATATTTCTCTACAACCTCTCTATCTGATTCTTTCGAAATTGGTAAAAGAGATTCGTGCATCTTTAATCTTCGTTTCTTCTCTTTTTTCTCAATTTTCTTCTCTTCCTTGACTTCCATTTTGGTTTCTTTCTCTGATTTTTCAGACGATTCAGTCGGGGGTATTTCATCTAAACCTTTATCATCTTGAGGCGATTTTGCTGCCATTATTCCTTCTTTTTGAATCGGAATAGAAATTAAACCAACATCACTCTCTGGTGGTAGTGGAGTAGGAATTCCTCCATCGTCTTTTCCCATCTCGTAGGGTGATTTTGGAGGCGTAGGTGGAATAGTTACAATTTGAGGGGCGGGAGCTTGATCTGCAGTATAATGAATGAATTCTGGAGGTTTTTCACTCGCGAGAATTAAAATTAATGCACCTTTAAGCAAGATAAAAATTCCTGCAGCACCAAACAAGCACCCGATAATTCCTGCAGTTAATATCACTCCTCCATCCTCGTGTGTAAAAGTCGTTTTTGATGCTATTTCAGAAGATTTCATCTTATCAATTAACACTCCCGAAGTGCTAATAATGAAAATTACACCCAAAACGATTACTCGTCCTATACTACTAGCAGTAATAGCATTTCTCATAATAGATTCAACAGCTCCAACAACATAAGTAAAAGCCAAAATTAAAATTGTTACACCAGCGTAAGTTGATATCGAATTGAACGAATCTTTAACTAAAAGACCGGCATCGTATGCTTGATAGTCTTTATTCCTCTCGTCGTTAGCTATATATGTATTTACTAGTATTCCCTTTATTAATAAAACCACTCCTGAGCCGTATACAACACATCCCATAATCCCTAGACAAAAAGCGGATATCCCTACCTTATTATACTCCTTATTTTCAATTAATGGCACAATCCTTTTTTTATCAAAATGAGCAATCCTATTTCCAAATATAAATAAAGCTATTGATTCAAAAGTTATTCTTAATATCTCTGATGAATAAGCAGAGTAAAATAATTTTATTAAATTTAACAAAGCTAACGCAGAAACAATAAATAGAATAATATAGGAAAATTTATTCAGGTCTTGTATCGCGTTATTAAGCGAAACTAATGTATTTTCGGGGAGTCTTTCTCTAGGTGCGGTAGTTTTTATTTTTATGCTTTCTTTTACTACTTCTACCTCTCCTTTCTTACTCTCTGCATCACTAATTTTTACTTTAACTCCCTTTACTTTTTGCTCCTTTTCCTTGAATTCTTTAAATTTTACTCCCTCTAGAGCGAAAGGGTATCCACACATTTCGCAATATACTTGAATTCCCTTTTCAATTCTACTCATAAGTTCTTTAGGAAATTTATATCCACATTCCCCACAATAATATCTTTTTTGTTGGTCGTTCATTTTTTTTTACTCCTTTATTGTAATTCGCTAAATTAAAAAAACATTTTGATGTTTTTAGTTGGAATATGATTGTATGGTTTGTAGTCCAATTGGTTCAAATTCTACTTTAAATCCTTTACCGCAATTTACGCAGTATGTAATCCCTGTTGTTTTTAATCTTTCATTCATTCTTTCAGTGAATTTGCTACCACAGTCAGTGCAATAAGCATAAACACCCTTTTTTTCACCCGATTTTTGGTTTGGTTGTAAAATCACAACTGATTTTCTCGTATCTTTCCATTCTTCTTTCGGGACTTCATAATTACTCTTTGGTTTAGGTTCAGCGGGAATATTACCGGCAATTAGGTCGTATAACTTCTTAAATACCCAATAGATTCCCTTAAAAATCCCTTTAAATAAGTAATAGATTCCAAGAATGATATATTTTACAAGGTAGAATACACCTATGCAAACTAACACTGTTATACTAACGGCTAACGATACTAGAAGAATAGTGAAGATTGTTTGTTGTATTAAACCTAATCCATCGAACCAATTTATAAAATCTTCCCAACCCGTCCACATAAAAGTGTCTAACATCATTTTCATCAATTTTTTCAATTTATTTCTATGAATAATAAAAAATTAAAAAATTACTTAAGTCATTTTTAGACCAATTTTTGGCAGTTTTTCGAAGTAATTGTAAACCTAATTGTATGAAGTATTTTCTTATTTATAGGTTTGCTTTATTTGTCTTATTTCCTTTTTATTACCGATATAAAATACAGTGAAGAAAATGGAAAAATAGATTGCGATAACTATTGTCATTGGAACAATATAATCTCTTGTAAACGACAATAAATATAACGCACTACCGATTAAAAAGCCTGTAAATAATCTAAGATTCGTGGTACTCTTTCGAAATTTTAATTTTTGAGTGCACCAATCGATCATTCCTGGGATTGGGAGAATAATACACATAAAAAAGGCAAAAGTAGGGCTGAGGGAGGTATTTGTAATAGATTCGTATAAAAATGTTAGAAAAGATGTAAAAACGAGAGATATCACCATTCCGCTACATCTCGTGCAAAAAAATACGCTAGTTCTGCCTAGCTTTATAACAAATGTGTGATCGGCGTCAGATCGCATGTGATGGGTAAGTAATACATGATAAATTTCTCTTTCTTTCGATGATGTCGCTTTATCTAGGAAAAAAACGAGAATTGGAACGAAAAAAGCGACGGAAAGTATAATTTGCATAAAAAAATTAAACCCAATATCTATAATAATCGAATCTATTTCGAGCCCCGAGTTTATTGAGAGTAAAATCGATAACGCTAAAGCAATGAAAGCAGAAATTACAAAAAATAAAAAATTCTTGAAGACTTTCACGCTTTCTCTATATTTAAGAGGTTTATATTTGTAGATACCAAATAAAAAGCTTATTGCTCCAACGATAATGATCCATTCGATATACACGACATAATTTGCAAATATAATTAAATGAATCAAGGTTTCGCTCAAAACACCACCAATTAGAGCGACAATCCAACCAAAAAGGTTTGAAAGAAACGCAAGAGTAAAAAGAGAAATGCTGAATTGTATTGAAAAACTAGGAGATTCGATAAATGGTTGGGAAATGGACTTAAAATTAATGGAGACATAAATATATACGAGGGCAAATCCAAATATTCTTAAAAGATACAAAAAAAAGGTTCTAATTCTATTAAAATCAACCACAGATTGTTCAGAATTAATAGTTTTTTGTTCCAAAATTAATATATCATAGAATCTAATTTATTTAACCTTTGATCATTTAGATCCAAATTTATTTCTTTATATATCCCTGATCTATGTGATAGGTATGATCGAAAATAATCGCGAAAACTCAAATAACGAACCTTTTTTCGAAAACAAAACCAAAACTAACTACTTGAATAACCGAGAAAATTACTTTGAAGAAAGAATTAACGCAATAATTCAGGAGATTAGCAGCGAGAAAAACGACCTTATAACTTATTACACAGAAATATTAACAGAATTTACTCCGCTGTCGCAAATGAAAAACTTAGTAGCGATACATCAGCTTTTCTCAAATACTAATAAAAGCGATCCGAAAGAAATCACGATCAAAGACTTAGAAAAGTTTTACACTTCATCTCTATTTTTAGCGTTAAGCGACGGCGTTAAAGCCCGAAAGTTGCTCTATATAAATAGATACTTCGAATTTTGTGGGAGGGAAGACTTATTTTCTCATATAAAAGAGTTCCAGAAAAAATTTCAAACGAGGCATACCACTTTTAGAGAATACAAAACAAACGATAGAAACAACGAGTATTACGATTTCAAAATTAAAGAATTACTGGACGAGCTTTCTACTCCAGAAAACCAGTTGAAAAAATATTACGTTACAGATCTAAACACGAAAGCAAAAAGCACGATAAGAAATCACTTAGCGAACTTACAGTACTTCTTTAAAATTATTGGGAAGAAAAACCCTGAAAACATTACCGAGGACGATATTTTAAACTTTTTATCTAACGAACATTTCGTGAATTTGAACCCTAAAACTAAAAACAATTACAAATGGAACGTAAAAGCTTATTTCAACTTTATTAATCGCTCAGATTTGGTGAAATTATTCAAAGGGCATCACATTAAAACTCAGACGATAAACAAAAACGAGTTACTAACTAGGGGAGATATTGATAAAATCCTGCCATATTGCTCGACTAAAGAGAAAGTGCTTTTCATGTTGCTCTACGAATCGGGAGCGAGAAGGGCCGAAATATGGAACGTTAGATTTAGAGACATCGAATTTTTGAAGAATTATACGAATTTATACATAAGTAAAAGCAAGACTCAAACGAGAAATATTCCTTTAGTGGAATGTACCCCTTACATTAAAGAATACTTTAAGACGAGAGATTTTAACGAAAATGAGAGGATATTAGGTATGATGCACCCGGGATCAATAGGCACGACCTTAAGACGGATAAAAAAAAGGCTAGTTAAAATATACCCTGAATTAAGTAAAAAAAGATTCAACCCTCACGCACTTAGGCACGCAAGATTAACGGAATTGGCAAGAACAAAATTAAACCAACCACAAATCACAAAGATCGCTGGCTGGGTGCCTGGCTCCAATATGGCAAAAATATATTTTCACCTAGACGATTCCGATGTCATTAACATTTTAACTGATGGAAGATACACGCAGCCTCTAATGCATAGGTTTGCTCCCCTATTTTGTCCTATTTGCGGACACGAAAACGATAAGCACGCTATTTATTGCTCGAGGTGTTCAGCGATATTCAATAAAAAGAGGTTCTTGATTGAGAAATTAAACGAGGAAGAACAAATGGCTATAAATTTTGACAAAGTATATTCTATCGAAAAAGAGTTAAGAGAAGTGAGGGAAAAGTTAGAAAGGCTATTGAAATAGTAAAAAAATAAACATCTATTTTTACTAAATCGTATTTATTTCCCCAAGTACTAAGAATTACTGAGTCTGCGGATGATAAGATTATAATGGCAGTTCGGCGTAAGCAATATCCTATCGAAGGCATTCAATTCCACCCGAATCCATCAAAATGAAACCTTATGGAACGCAAATGATAAAAA
>Ga0209427_10006893_pt1 | contig 12906 bp, 14 predicted proteins | sample DeeMarSWOR136_30_FD_187465 | JGI IMG/M metagenome (GOLD analysis project Ga0209427, IMG submission 187465) | Marine sediment microbial communities from White Oak River estuary, North Carolina - WOR-1-36_30 (SPAdes) (version 2) | ecosystem: Environmental > Aquatic > Marine > Intertidal zone >... | reverse complement strand
GAATACGATCCGAACGCTGGCGAAGCGAAAAACATCACCCGGTGTCTTTGAGTCCTGAGACTGAATGACCATCCGGGACGAGTCGACGCCGAACCGGTTGACCAGCAGGTTGCGAAGCAGGTGAGCGCGGCCGAGCGCCAGGCCGGGGTTTTTGGCGTCATGATTCTGTCGATACTCGGTTCCGTCGGCGCCGCCGGTGACAATCGCCCGAGCGGACGGGTTGGCGCGCAGGGTATCGGCGATAACCTGAAGCTGCGGGAAGTATGGCTGGAAGAACCCCGGTTCGACACTCCCGCCGGCCCCGACCGGAAAACCGGGGATGACCACTTCCTGTGACCACGCTCCCCCGGCGAGAACCGCCAGGCAACCTGCGAACAGTATAATTACTCTTGTCATGTTCACCTCCGGCCGCCGCCCGGGGTCTGGTCCGCAAGACTGCGTTGCGCGCCGGCGCAACGGTCCGTCAGTCGGTTCCGCCTCCGGCTGTTCAGAGAAGAAACAACTTTTGATCTGGACGCCCCCGTCACCGGTAAGCGTCGCAGTCAGCCTTGGGCGGACCTGCACTCTCTTGCGTTTATCGTTCCCCGCGGACGGCAAACGGCTTTTGTTCTCTGCGCCCGGGCGTCGTAACTGACGGACGGAGCGCAGGATCGATGTTATTCGAACTATATTAGAGCAAGAACCGTTCCCGTACGGGGAAGACCGTGGGACAATGAGCAGTGAATCATGTAGGGCAGAACCTTCGCGGTTCTACCAGCAATGGCAGCGGTAGGTCAGGACCCTTGCGGTCCTGACACAAGAGCGATGTCAGGAGGACAAGCCTCCTGACCTACCGGATGACTTGTGATCGAAGTTCGGTGATTATACCGGCGTCGACCCAGTAGATGTTCCCCGGACCCTCGGGGATCGTCGTCTCGTTCAGCGCCGATGGCCGGTTACTGTTGAAAAACAGGTAGCGGCCGTCGGGGGTCACGAACGGATACTCGTCCTTTTGCGGCGAGTTGATCCTGGCCCCCATATTAGTCGGCTCGGTCCAGGAACCGTCGGACGTGCGGAAACTGATAAACAGATCGGACCGGCCGAACCCGCCCCGGAACGATGAGAAGATCAGGTAGCTCTCGTCGGGAGCGACGAACGGACAGTGGTCCGGCTGAGGACTATTCAGTTCGGTCAGACTCTCTGGCTCGGAGTAAACACCGCCCACAAATACTGAGCGATACATCTCCGCCGAGCGGTCAGCGACCGGGGAGGTGGTGAAATACAGGTTGCCGTTGGCCGCAATTGACCCACAACTGGTGCGTCGGCCGATGTTGATCGTCTCACCGAGATGTCGCGGCTCCGACCACCGGCCATCCATTCTCTCCGCCACCCAGAGGTCTACCTCGCCACGACTAAGACGCGGGCCAGCGCTGTCGACAGGTCGATCGGAGGTGAAGTACAACTTGCTCCCATGGGGCGACAGGACCGGATACAGGTCGATGTAACTGCCTGAGAAGGGCGCCGTCTGCGGCTGGGTCCATCGGCCGTTGACGATTTTCGCGTAACATATCTCCGCCGGGAACATTCTGCCGAACCAGAGTTCGTTTCCGTCCGGGGTGAACATGGCGGCGCTGTGCTCCCTGCACGTAGAGATGAGTCCCGGAGCGAACAGCTCCGGGGTGTCACCCGGCGGCTCCTGCCCGAAATACGGACCGGTGAGAATAGGATAGTCCGGCTCATGCTCGCTGGTTGCGGACTGCGCGACGGCCGACACGTGAAACGCCATCAGCCCGCACATGAGTGCAAGTTTCAAAGAGTTCATGGTATGATCGCCAATGCGCCAGAAGCGCGGTTAGCAGAGGGTGCTGCCTGCCTCCCCCGCCTCGATCCTTATCAAATTGAGGCGAAACGGGCCAATCTGTGATCTCAGAAGCCATCGGATATAGACATAGTAGGAGGAAAACCCTAGGATAAGTCCGATCATCCCCGCGAGGCATTGAATCAGAAACTTGTATGGCTCAAGTTCCTGACCTGCCGCAACGAGGAAGATCCCGATGACAAGCCCTAGTATGAATCCCAGCGCCACCCCGAGTCCTAGCACTACCAAACCTATGCACAAGTTTCTCCAAAAGAAGCCCCACATGAGCGTAATCCAGTCCTTGCGGGTAAGCGACTCAGGGAAGCAGATCGACATGGTCTTCTACCCTCCGTTTCTTGATTGTCAAGCTCAAGCCTCGTGCAATCTGACGTACGAATGTACAGATCGCAAGAGAAAAACAGGCCATCAGGTACTCGAACCCCGGACTAACCGCTCGAACCGGCTCGGCCGGTCATCCCCCGGACCCGCGGCTTAAGAGGAATGCACTCGCAGGTCGCACCGGGCGTTGCGGTTGTTCCGGGTCGATAAGATGCAACATTATGCGGTTTGACCTGGTCGAATATCTGAAATGGAGACAGAACTTCTCTGCACAAACAGAGGTGGGTGGTGAGAGAGACGAGCACAGTCATCTGGTTGCTGATTATTTCGTTGCTGGTGAGCGGAGCGACACAGGCTGGTTCACTTGATCTGACCTACAACAACCACGGACTCAGCTTTGGCAACGCACCGATTGTGCATGGCCTGAGAATTAACGTGGTTGATCGGAATGTGGAGGAAGTGAACGGCATCAACCTGACCTTCTGGACACCCAGAGGGAAGGACCCTAACCCGCTATTTCAGATGAACGGCGTGGCGGTGGGGCTGGTAGCTCCCGTGATGCACCGACTTAACGGTGTCGGGATTGGCGGCTTGGGCGTCGGCGCGGACGAGATAACCGGACTGGCGATAGGTGGCCTCGGTGCCGGCGCGGACGAGGTAACCGGAGTGGCAATAGGTGGCCTCGGTGCCGGTGTCGATGCGATTACCGGGATCGGCGTTGGCGGCCTGGGGATAGGCGGAGATAATCTGACCGGGCTCTTCATGGGTGGTCTCGGCGTTGGTGCCGACGCGATAACCGGAGTCGGCGTTGGCGGCTTGGGGATAGGCGGAGACAATTTGACCGGGCTGTTAGTAGGTGGTCTCGGTGTTGGCGGCGATGATCTTACCGGTGTGTTCCTTGGCGGCCTGGGGGTTGGTGGCGACGATCTCAGCGGTCTGTTTATCGGGGGTCTGGGTGTCGGGGGTGACCGACTCAGTGGCGTGACCGTGGGTGGGTTTATGATCCGAGCGGATGAACTGCGGGGGGTTCACATTGCTTCCTGGGTTCACGCCAAAAGGGAATCACACGGACTTTCTGTGGCGCTGTTCAACTACTCGCGCGAGTTGCACGGGCTTCAACTTGGCGTCCTCAACTGGGCCGGCAACCAGGAAGGGCTGTTGAGACTGCTCCCGCTGGTGAACTATCACAGATAAGCCGTCCTCCCCCACCTGTTTTCGTGAAATCAAGCGCTCAGAATTGAGCTAACCGTTTATCTACCAATAAAAAAACACACCATCAGGGACGAACACCGCTTTAACCGGCCGAACCCCGGAGAAGCTGACTGAGGGCGATTGACGAACCCACCATGAGGGAAGGCCCCTTGGGTGTGCAGGACAGATAAGATCATTCCCCACAATAACTTAGCCGAAGAAAAGCGGGGGATTGGCTGAAACTCTAAGGAATATTGATTTTATTAAGTTGACATGAAACTTATTTAATATATATTCGTCATATGGATTGAGAAAATGAATCAGAGGCTATTGTGAAGAAAGAATGGGCAAATCTAACCCGCCTGACCGGAGGACGCGAAATTACGATGGAGAGAGTCTCAATCGATGGCGAGGGAATCGCGATTGAAGGAGCCTTCGATCTTCCCCCGCTGGCCAGGCTCACGGCCGAGGATCAGGTCTTTGTCGCCGTGTTTGTTAAGAGCCACGGCTCGATCAAACAGATGGAGAAGCACTTTGGGATCAGCTACCCCACGGTCAAGAATCGCCTGAACAGGATTGGCGACCAACTCAAGTTTGTCGATGTCGAATCGACCGCCGACCGATCCGAAATTCTCGACCGGCTGGCCAAAGGTGAAATCGGGGTCGACGAAGCCCTGAAGGAACTGAAAGGAGAAGGTGGTCATGAATAACCCAAGCGGCTTGGTACTGCAAATACTGAGCGAAGGCAGAATCGATATCGATGAAGCGGCGGCGTTGCTGGCGGCGGTCATGGCGCGACCGGTGGTGCGCGTTTCCGGGAACATGAGCCCCACGGAGCCAGCTGCGGCGAAGGGTTTTCTGCCGGTCTTGCCGGTGACCGCCTGGAGCGGTACGACTAATGAAGTTATGTGAGCGCTGTCAAAGCAGTCAGGTAGAAAGGCGACCGACATGAGCAAGGAAAGAAAACAGATTCTACAGATGCTGACCGAGGGAAAGATCACGGCCGACGAAGCCGAGAAGCTGCTCGACGCCTTGGGTGAAGAACAGGTGTCGGGGGTGGTGGCTGAAGCACCAACGGGTGAACGCGGGGGTAAGCCGAAGTTTCTTTATATTCAGGTTACGAGCGCCAAGGACAGCCTGGACGGCAGAGAGAACGTCAACATTAAGATACCCCTCTTCCTGCTCAAAGCGGGGCTCAAGCTGGGAGCCCTGGTGCCGGGCAAGGCCCAGGCCAAGCTGACGGCTCGTCTGGGTGATCTGGGACTGGATATGGACAATCTGGATGCGGAGAAGGTTGACATATTTACAAAGGCCCTGATGGAGGGCCAGATCAATATCGTCAGCGACAAAGAAGTGGTTAATATCTTCTGTAAATAGCGCCGGAATCCGCAGCCAGTTGTGAGATGCCGGGTTGAGCCCGAGTACCTCGTTCAAAGACGATAAGAAAATACGCCCTCCGGGACGAACACCGGTCTAACCGCTCGAACCGGCTCGGCCGGTCATCCCCCGGACCCGCGGATTAAGAGCGCGATGCGACGATCACTTCCCTTGTTCACCTTCGTTGTCGGTATCGTCAGCTTGACTTGGCTTTTCGTTCAGCCAGCCCAGTCGATAATCGTCTGCATCATCAACCTGCGGGATATATGGTTTGATATCGAGCAGCGGGGTGTTGTCAATCATGTCAACATTCTCGATGTGAATCACGCCGCCTTCAATCGACAATAACCGCACAACCGAGACGCCAATAGCATTTGGTCGCCGGGGCGACCGTGTGGCGAACAGACCTCTCAGGAAAGGGTGAGAAGACGGCGTCACCGCCAGATCGAAACCACCAGACTGGTGGAAGTGATAGATCAGGACGATATGAGAGAAACCGTCAAGGTCCCTGAGCCCCGGAGCGAGTTCTTCAGCGATCTCGATCCAGCCTTTTGCTTTCGATGAAAAACGCGGTTGGTGGGGAGCACCTTCAGGCTGGGCGAATGGGGTGTGAATCACTCCTATAGGTTGATAGACGACCTGAGCCACGGCAATTCCCTTCCTGTCTTGAGCCAACTCTTATCCGGGACAATCCTCAAGTCTGCCCCCGAAGGAGGCTCGTTGGCAACGCATAAGGAAAATCCGTGAAACAGGCTATTAGACAATAAAAAAACACGCCGTCGGGGACGAACTCCGGTTTGACCGGTCGAACCCCGGACCCGCTGATTAAGCGATCGTGCGAAAGAGGGAATGGCAGAACCGCCAGGGGGTTCTGCCCTACGCTTGCTCACGCCAGTGCCACCGCGACCGCCATGCCCACGCCGAAAAACAGATGATTTGCCAGGGGTGAGAGAGGAGCTCTGATACCTTCGGGCGACCGTCGGCCACACACTCCCAGGCCCATCGACGGATAGACAACAAACTCGGAAGCAATGGTCGTGGCGAAGCCATAGACAAGCGCCCATAGCGGTGACGCCGGCCCTCCAACCAGGAGATCCCAGCCAAGGACGTAGACAAACGCGAGGGCCACACCGATGGCGTAATGCGTGATATAGCCATAGAGCAACTCATTTGCGACCGGTTCTATTTGGCCTGGATGGCGATAGCGGAAGCGTCCGCGTGCCCACCCCGCGGACATTCTCCCAATCATCCCCACGTCGATTTTCAAGATCATCCCGGGTCGGGAGAAGAGATAGTTCAGAGAGTCCATGGCCAAAGTCCCCAACACTCCGGCGGCAATTGCGGTGACGATAAGATCCATCAGCTCTCCAAGGCCCGAGTTCGAGCCTGGTAAGTCAGGTTGCGAGCAACCTGACCTACAGTTCTATAGCGAGAGTCATAGAAGAAATCAACCTATCCGGTGACTTCAGACAACTTTGGATGCAGAATAGCTACGTTGAATGCCGGTTAACCTGTTGTATACCAACAAGAAATACGCCATCCCGGGTTCGAACCTAGGACCCGCTGATTAAGAGTCGAGGCGGAGGTACCCACAGCAAGGCTACCGGGCTGAACTATGGTGTAGGGGTTACTTAGCGGATTGTCGTTGATCTCAGGCTCCTTATTGGCTAGAATTGGCCCAATGTACTGGGTGTTCTATCTGAGCACCGTTGCTAAGAGGGGTAATTGAGTAGAGTCTTCCTGAGTCACTCCCACATAGACCGTCCTTTTGCCAGACAGCTCGCGGCTGATCTGCGAAGAGCGGGACACGATGTCTGGCTTGATGAAGCGCAGATTGAAGTCGGCGATTCACTGATCGAGAAGATCCGTGAAGGCCTGAATGAAGTGGACTACGTAGCCGCTATCATTAGCAGAGCTTCTGTGGCCAGTCCTTGGGTAACCAAAGAGCTAGATATTGCTAGTAACCGCGAAATTCGAGAAAGCCGCATCGTCGTCTTGCCTGTGCTACTCGAACGCGTGCCATTACCAGGGTTCTTGGAGGGTAAGTTCTACGCCGACTTCACTGACACCACCAAGTACAAAGAGTCGTTAAAGCTTGTGTTACGAAGACTGGGGCCCGCCGTGGCTCCTCCAACGGTACCAGCTGAAGAACTGGCTAAGCTCCGGAAGGAACTCGCGCGGGCGAAGCGCTTGGCGGACGAACGAGATCGTGCTCTAAGAGCGCACCAGAATATCGCACTACGTGGGAAAAGCAAAGGGCTTGTAGCCGCAATCGAGAAAGCGAACCGGGAATTTCCCCAACACGCACCGATTAACACCACCTACGCGTTTGAGGTGGACGGCTACCCGATTACGCTTGATTATTTGCTTTGGGTGATAGACAAGGTTGAACGGCGTGGCAGCCATCCACTTGAATTCCTTATTGAAATGGACAATAAATGGGGTGAGGTGCGCTCCATGTTAGAGGCATACTCCGACCTGTTAGAAGCGGACACCAGATAGAGGTTGACTACTCTGGACTCCCCCACCTCATCATTAGGTGTGCCCACTGGATGCATATTCAGCCAACTCGTTCAAAGCCAACAAAAAAACGCCATCAGGGATTTGAACCCCAGACCCGCTGATTAAGCCATCGTGCGAAAGAGGGAATGGCAGAACCGCCAAGGGGTTCTGCCCTACGCTTGCTACCGGGCGGTTGAATTGCCCTCCTGTTGCGCCGTGTCTTCTCTCGCTTTCCTCCTCTTAGTAAGCACACGTACCTGATGCCTAATGTAGCTGATCTCTATAAGTATCCAGATTATGATCGGATACAGTATCCAACGTGGAGCGCCATCCCATTCGAGGTAGGCATAAAGTGGTAATCCGGATACGCCAATTGCTGTGGCGGCGGCCCCCCAGACAAGTAGGCCACTTCGATAAGCTATGATTGCAATTACCCAGAAGATGGCCTTGAGCCAGTATGAATCGAAGAACAATGCCGCAAACAAAGGTACAAGTATCAGCAATGCTATCCAGGCGACCCATCGCCAGCTAAGCTCCGCCTCTCTTACCCCTTCCACTTTAACCAGTCGCGCATCCCACATGGCGGCTTTGCTCCCATTGTACAACGTGGTCCGTAAGGTTGTGGACAACCTGTACAACTCACTCGAACTCAGACAATAAAAAAATACGCCATCAGGGACTCGAACCCCGGACCCGCTGATTAAGAGTCAGCTGCTCTACCAACTGAGCTAATGGCGCATTTTCGACATGACCCCAGCGATAGATATGAGGGTGGATGGGATCGAACCATCGGCCCGCTGCTTAAAAGGCAGCTGCTCTACCACTGAGCTACACCCCCGTTCATCTATCCCTAAAAGGGTCGACTTTTCAGGGGTCTATATATTATCTACCGTCCGGCCAAAGTCAACCCGTTTTCTTTACTGTCCGCCCGAGTCCTCCTGAAGCGGCCGGCCCAGGCTGTCCAGTCCCAGCGCCGCCAGGCTGTCCTTGCGCTCCTGGTCCGCCAGGACGCTGTCGCGAAAAGCCTTCGGGTTGAAGCGCTCCTGATACTCATTCACGTCCACCTCCGAGACAATCCTGAGCGAGTCGATTTCGAATATCAGGCTTCTCCCGCCGAAGGGCGAACCCGGCGGATACGCCAGTTCGCCCGGGATAAATATCCGGCGCGCCCCGCCTTCCCGCATACCCAGGATGCCCTCACTCAGACTGGGCATGTGGGTCACCCCGATCTGACCGAGGTACTGTTGCTGGGTGGCCGCCGAACTGTGAAAGAGCTTCCCCTTCTGCGTACCGTCGCCCTCGGCAAACCAGACGGTGTACGCGTGCTGCACGAAGGCCGAATCGGTAATCTCCTGACCGGTACCGATGCGAAGATTCTTATATCTGACGCCGGAGGGCGTGGTCATAGTCGGGGCGCCCTCGGTGTAAGGGTACGGCGTCTGCTTTACTTCCGCCTCCGCAGTCTGCTCTTCCGTCTCGGAAGAACATCCCAGAAACGCCAACAGCAACGCGCCGAACAGGAATACGGCAATACTTCTCAAGAACTGGCTCCTTTCCGTCATTTCCGGACCGCTCACCGGTGCGGATCGCGGATACCGCACCGGCACCGATGACCGTCGGGATAACTTCTTGCCCGCTACATAAGCTCTTGTACAACCCGCAGCGACCCTTGGTGTCCGGGCATACCCGCGGGCGGCAATCTCCGCCGGGGCTCTGCGGGTCGGCCTCTACAGTGCCCGCAGGAAGTCGATCTCGAAAATCAAATTGGTCTGGGGCGGGATCGGACCGCCGCCCTGGGCGCCGTAACCAAGCTCCCACGGCACGTATAGCCGGCGCGTACCGCCTTCCTTCATACCGATCATCCCATCCGACCAGCCCGGAATCAGCCGGACACCCAACTGACACGTGAACGGTTGACCGGCGCCATCCTTGGAGCTCTGGAACCGCTGGACCTTCTCCAGACCGGTGCTGTCGGCGAACCAGAGGGTGTAGTGGCATTCCACCTGCATACTATCCACCGCCTCTACTCCGGTACCGAGTACCAGCTCCTGGTAGCGGACACCCGACGGCTTGGTGACGATTTCCGGCTCGGTGGGAGTCTCGGCCGGAGTTTCGGCCGGTGTTTCCTGAACAGTCGCGGTCTCGGCGGTCTCGCCGCCCGACTCTGATTTGCACCCCACCAGGGCCAGCAGAGCCAGCATTGTTACCAGGGCGATCAATCTCATCATTGTTCCTTCTCCTTGTCCCTTCATCATGTGTTTATGCTGTCATTCTTCCATTCAAACCATGATCGTCTGTTCCCGCTTGGCGCCGGTCGACACCAGGCGAATCGTCACCCCCAGGTCCTCCGCCACGAACCGCAGATAGTCACGGGCTTTGGGCGGAAGCTGATCAAATGAGGTCAACCCCGTGGTATCGCTCCGCCATCCCGGCAGGGTTTTGTAATCCGGCCGGGCGTGCGCCAGCTCGGCCAGATCGAGCGGCACCTGGTCCAGGGTATCGCCGTTCAGCTTGTAGTGAGTGCAGACCTTGATCTCATTCAGTTCGTCCAGCACATCCAGTTTGGTCACGGCAATCGAGTTGACGCCGTTGATTCTCACCGTATGTCTGAGCGCCACCAGATCGAGCCAGCCGCACCGGCGCGGCCGCCCGGTGGTCGTCCCGTATTCATCCCCGAGCGTCCGAAGCTGCTCGCCGACATGGTCGACCAGTTCGGTCGGAAACGGCCCGGCGCCGACCCTGGTGGTGTAAGCCTTGACCACCCCGACCACCTCGTCGATCATCCGCGGTCCAACACCCAGACCGGTCAGAATACCACCGACCGTAGTATTGGACGACGTCGCAAACGGATAGGTTCCCAGGTCGACATCGAGCATCGACCCCTGGGCGCCTTCGAAAAGGATCGTCTTACCTTCCTGATGCGCCCGCGCCAAATGATACGAAACATCGACCACCATCGGCTTGATGAGCCGGGCGAAGTCGAGCAGGCCATCGAAAGTCCGGTCGAGATCAGCCCGTTCGTCATCGGAGCCTTCCAGGTAGCGCGCCTTCAGCGCCCGCTGGTAGTCGAGCCGCTTTCTCAAACGTTCGGGCACGAACAGATCGGCCACCCTTATGCCCTGTCGCGCCACCTTGTCGACATAAGCCGGCCCGATACCGCGCATGGTGGTACCGATCGACCCGGTGCCGCGGGCGCGTTCATCGACCGCGTCAATCAGCTTGTGGTACGGCAGAACCAGATTGGCGGCGGGCGAGACGAACAGGCGGCCGGTGCAGTCGATCCCTTTCTGGTGAAGGAAGTTCAGTTCTTCCTCGAAGGCGAACGGGTCCAGCACCACACCGTTGCCGATATAGCAGCGCTTGCCCGGCTGGATAATGCCGGAGGGAATCAGATGGAGGATGTACCTGGTATCTCCCACCCAGATGGTATGGCCGGCGTTCGCTCCGCCCTGGAACCGCGCGATGATGTCGGCGTCGGCGGCCAGCAGATCGACAATTTTCCCCTTGCCCTCATCGCCCCACTGGCACCCGAGCACGGCCCTGTTCTTACCCATCAATCTTGATCCTTGTCTGCTGCAAGTGTTCATCAACCAGCCGGCGGATCGAAGCCAGCAACGCATTTCGTCCTATCCCGGTGACGGTCGAGAAGGCCATCGCCGCCGCCCCCAGTTCCTGCTCTACCCGATCCACTTTCCTCATCAACTTGTCCTTGCTCAGCTTATCCGCCTTGGTGACCGCCACCATGACCGGCAGTTGCCGCTCGGACAACCACGTGATCAGGTCGCGATCCTGTTCGGTCGGTTCGCGCCGGCAGTCCAGCAGAAGAACCAGACCGATCAGGCGGTCGGATGAGGTCAGGTACTGCTCGATCAGCCTGCCCCACTGTTCACGCAGCGTCTTGCTGACTTTGGCGTAGCCGTAACCGGGGAGGTCGACCAGGTAAAACCGGTTGTCCAGCCGGAAGAAATTCAGCGAGCGTGTTCGGCCCGGGGTGGACGACACCTTAGCCAGTTTTCTCTGACCGACTATCTGGTTCAACAGCGACGACTTCCCGACGTTTGAGCGCCCGGCCACCGCCACCTGCGGCAGTCCGTCGCGCGGGAGCTGCTCGAGCGCAAAAAAAGAACCGACAAACGATGCTTCCGGTCTCTTGAAAACGATCTCTTGTATCTCCAGTAAGGCCGGCGGCGCCATCATGGGTCCGATACCGAGAAGTCAGCTCGGACGGACCGCCGGTCGACCGCTCCGCACCGCTCTCGCGACCGCACCGGGTGACTCCACCAACGCTTCTTTCAGCACGTCATCAATGGCCCGCACATACCGCAGGTCCAGTCCGGACAGCAGTTCCTGGGGCAACTCGATTACATCCTTGCGGTTCCTGGCCGGCAGCAGAATCCGGTTTATGCCGTGCCGTTTGGCCGCCAGCAGTTTTTCGTTCAGACCACCCACCGGAAGAACATCACCGGTAAGCGTAATCTCACCGGTCATCGCCAGATCGGTGCGCGCGGCAATGCCCGTCAGCGCCGAGAGAATAGCGACCGCCAGCGCTACCCCGGCCGACGGGCCGTCCTTGGGCACCGCCCCTTCCGGGATGTGGATGTGCAGTTCGAGCTTGTCGAAAAACGCCGCGTCCAGACCGAACCGGGTGGCTCGATTACGAATGAACGATAACGCCGCGGTCGCCGACTCCTGCATCACTTCGCCCAGCGAACCGGTCAGCGTCAGCTTGGCTTTACCTATCATCGGGACTACTTCCACCGGCATGACTTCGCCGCCGGCTTCCGTCCAGGCGAGAGCAACCGAATAGCCGACGGTCGGCTGGGTTTTGATATTGGTGTCGATGTACTTTCGCTGCCCCAGCATCTTATGGACCCGGGCGATGTTGATCACCAGCTTGCGTATCCGGCTCCCTTCGGCCATACTCAGTGCCACTTTGCGCAGGAGTGACCCCAGTTTCCGCTCCAGTTCTCGCACTCCGGCCTCACGGGTGTAGTACCGGATGATCTCGTAGATCGCCTCGTCTTTAGCCTCGACCTGCAATTTTTCCAGTCCGGTTTCCTTGATCAGCTTGGGCAGAAGGTAGTCGCGCGCGATGGCCGCCTTCTCGAAATCAAGGTATCCCGGCAGCCGGATAATCTCCATCCGGTCACGCAGCGGCTCGGGGACCCCGGCCGTAAGATTGGCCGTAGTGACAAACAGCACATCCGACAAATCGTACTCAACTTCGAGATAGTTGTCCCAGAACGTATAGTTCTGCTCGGGATCAAGCACTTCCAGAAGCGCCGCCGCCGGGTCACCGCGAAAATCCTTGCCGATCTTGTCCACCTCGTCAAGCAGGAACACCGGGTTGGTCGAGCCGGCTTTTTTCAGCGACTGGATGATCCGACCGGGGAGGGCCCCGATATAGGTGCGGCGGTGGCCCCGGATTTCAGCTTCATCATGAATCCCGCCCAGAGACATCCGGACAAACTTGCGATCCATGGCACGGGCGATCGAACGCCCCACCGAGGTCTTCCCCACGCCGGGCGGGCCGACCAGGCAGAGGATGGGACCTTTCACTTTCGACGCCAGGCGGATGACCGCCAGATGTTCCAGAATGCGCTGTTTCGGTTTCTCCAGACCATAGTGGTCGCCGTCGAGAATCGACTTGACCTCGTTGA
>Ga0209427_10006892_pt1 | contig 12907 bp, 7 predicted proteins | sample DeeMarSWOR136_30_FD_187465 | JGI IMG/M metagenome (GOLD analysis project Ga0209427, IMG submission 187465) | Marine sediment microbial communities from White Oak River estuary, North Carolina - WOR-1-36_30 (SPAdes) (version 2) | ecosystem: Environmental > Aquatic > Marine > Intertidal zone >... | reverse complement strand
CCAAATTGGCTCGGCTGCTGCATGAGATCGAGCGGCTCAGCTCCTCGAAATATCGCATCGTTTTCTCCGGGCCGGCCTCGGTGCTACGAGAAACACGCCGCTACGGAGTGAACTTTGCGAAGTTCCTGCCGGCACTATTGGCCTGCAGGGGTTGGAAGATGACGGCTATCGTGCAGACACCATGGAATACCAGTGCGAAAATGGCTGTCTCCGACAACGATGGGTTCACCAGCCATCTTCCATCACCACAGGAATTCGATTCCAGTCTGGAAGAAAACTTTGCCAGCAAGTTCGGGCAAAAACGCGACGGCTGGCAGTTGATTCGAGAAGGTGATATTCTCTATGACCGCCAGAAAACCTTTGTTCCGGACTTTACCTTTCGCCATCACGATGGCACCGAGGTATTCCTGGAGATTGCCGGCTTTTGGACGCCGGAGTATCTGGCCCACAGGCGAGAGGTACTCCAGCAATTTCGACAGCACAGAATGCTGATAGCCGTTCCGGAAAAATCCCTTCGAGAAGGGGCGAGTATACCGGAGAGAATGTTGGTCTATAAAACCGCCTTGAAAATTGGGCCTCTGATGAAGGCTCTGGAAACGCTGCGAACAAGGCATACCACATCTATGTGAAACAAATAGCATGGGAATAGATATGTCGAATGTTCTCTCAAACGTGGGAGATTGTAAGATGCCTAAGAAGAATAAACAGCCACAGAACAAAAAAGACAAACTATGGGCTGAAGCGAAACGCAGATGCCATTTGAATGTCGAGGACGTTCGAATGGCCAAGGAGATGGGGCTGAGTCCCCGAAGCTTAATCAAGAATATCCCATCTAAGGCCGAGCCGTGGAAGCTGCCCGTGAAGGATTGGATTCGCCAGATGTATCGGAAGCGACAAGCGAAATCTGCGAGAAAGAAGGCCCATAAAGTATAGGCAGCAGTCTGTACCTGAAAACAGACATTGAATACGTTCACAAAAATCTGCCGCAAATTAGGCGCCGTATATTTAATCCGAAAGAAATAAAAAATTCCGAAAAAATATTCACTTTTCGGCAAATATTTGAGGTTTAGTGCTTCCATCAATCATCAAATTTGATATTTGTGGAGACATTTTAGTGACAAGATGTCACCTGGAAATCAGGATGTTTTCCAGCTCCTGAAAGAGGTGACTTTGTGAAAGAATACGATCCGGCGATAAATAAAGTCTAACTAACAGGCCAGAACAGAAATTGTAAGAGTTTGTTCCCCTGACTGTCTTTTATTGTGAAAAACAAAACGGGGCTGATATTGAGTTATTCAGTATGAGCCCCGAACTGATGCAAAACTATCGACTGCTTCAAGCCAATAACGGCTATTCCACTGGCATTGGCTGCCTATCGAGCTATCTATCCGCCAGGATAGAAAAATCCTTAAAGTCGGCCACATCGTCTACGTGCAAGTCAAAACGGCTCGTCAAAGGGTTTAGTCCGGCCGGCAAGCCACGCAATCTCCTCTTCTGTTAATACACGGTCGTAGATGCGGACCTCGTCAATTGTCCCTGGGAAATATCTGCTGTCGTTGTCGGCACGCCGGCCTATGCTGACATCCGCGCCGGCAGTGATGATGTAAGGATCTGTATCCCCGTCAGTTGAACTCCTCATGTCAAACAAGCCATCCAGCCAGAGTTTTGCGTCCGGAGTCTTGACCGCGGCGCCTCTGGCTATGGTCACCGCCGCGTGGTGCCATTGACCGTCGTTACAGGTGATGTCACCCTGGATATTGCCGGCGCCGTGCTCGGTGCGCAGCCGGCCTGCATCAATCCGGAACGTCATTCGATGCCCGGCGGGGCTGCTCTCACCCCAAGTTACCATTTCGCCGTTGCCGGTCGTCTTGAACCAGCAAGAGATAGTGAATTGCTGCTGCACATTATCTGCGTCTACAAGAATGCCCTTGTAGCCGGTTATGTTCACATAGTCGTCAACACCATCAAGATTGACGGCTTGGCCGATCTTGCCAAGTGCAAAGGTAGGGCCGCCCATTCCAGTGCCATGAAGTCCGTTGCCGGAGCTGTCGTTGTAGTCGCCGTCAAGCTGCCAGTGCCCTACCAGATTAGCCGGGTTAGGCTCCACCGACGTGAGCAACTGCCGGCTATAAGGGTACAGTCTGATATCGTCGAAGTAAACCACACCGGAACCGCCGTCCCTAAGGCCAATAGAAAGGTTCGTGACATTAGCAAGGTCCACACCGAGCGACGCAAGCTCGATATTCCAAGGCTGCCAGCCTGCCCGGGTTATGTTATCGGTATCACTATCGTATGTAAGCTCGATGCCGTTGACCTTAGTGTACATCTGCCCGGCAACATTGTTCGAATCACCATAGAACCAAAGTGATAATGTCTTAATGTCACTCTTGCTCCAATCATGGCCAACTTGTAGATTAGCAATATTCACTGTGACTTCGGAATAGGTGGCCACGGTATTGTCATAGAACAGCGGCACCGACTGTTTGCCGCCATGAACAAGCGAGGTCTCCATTGAAGGCTGGAATACTTCAGTATAACCTATGGTCGATCCGTTTGCCGGATTCTCAAATCCGTCTACCCATGTCTCATATATCAGGTTGCTACCCTCTTCCTCGGGAGAAATGTCATTGTAGCTCTCAAAATCGTCCACTACAAGATACTCGCGTGTGCTGAAGTTCGAGACATCGCCTTGCCAAGTAGTAGGGGTTTCAGCCTCATTGACCTCGTTAATCCTCCAGTAGTAAGTCTGGCTTAAGTCAAGTGTGCCGGTATCATAGCTGGCATAACTGCTGTCCGCAGGGATACTGACAGGACTGATAGTTTCATTTATCACTGCCTGCTCATCTGTGCTAAAGTACACATCGTGCGAGGCTGCCTCTCTTCCCGCTCGCCAACTAAGAGTCACATTATCCACGTCCATATCCGTTGCGCTGGAAGCTGGGTCAGGCTTTGTTGCCAACACGGGTACATAGAGGAAGCGAACCTCACTCAGACCATATTGGGGTAGGCTGCCCCAGTTGCTATTAGCAGTGATCTTGACATATTTCGCAGCCAGGCCACTAAGATCAACAAACGTATTGGCTGCATAACCAGCCGCACTAGCACCTCGGGCAAATTCGTGAGTAGTACCCACTCTGGTCCAACTGGCCCCATCGATCGAATACTCAACGGTAGCATCCTTAATACCGAAACCGACAACACGCTCAAGGAAACTATTATGGTTCCATACCTGCATTTCATGCAGTTTATAAATCCTATCGAACTCATATTCGATCCAGGTCGGCTGCGGTCCCGTACTACTGCTCAGCCACATATCCGCTTGTTCAACCGAATGCAGGTCGTTGTCGTCCAGCCCGGAACCATTAATGGTATTTTCAGGCCCTCCTCCATTAGGGTCGGTTGAACTGGAGGCTGTAGCCGTGATCAGTTCACCTGAAAGGGCATAGGCAACAGGTTCCACGGTGAATTCCCAAATAGAACCTTTATATACACTGCCGTCAACGGCTTTGACCCCATCCACCCGCCAGTAATAGGTCTGCCCAAATTCCAGGCGGCCGGGCGTATAGGTGCTTGTTTCCTGCCTGCTTTTGTAGACGCTGGCTGGATCATCAGTGGTGGTGGCGTTGTTGACGTCTTCAAAATTGGTGCCGAAATATGCATCGTGCTGGTCGGCACCTTCACCCGCTATCCAGCTCAGTTGGGCATCGCGGACTACACCGGTTTCACCGTTAACCGGATTTGGGCCGGCAGCGAGTTCAAGCTTGGGAAACGGGGCGAGTGCGATTGCAAGAAGCTCTTCGGCGGTCAATGCGTGGTCGTATATGCGAATGTCATCCATCCTGCCAAAGAATTGTCTTGACGCGTTGGCATGCGCACCGATATTGAAGCCGTCCTTAAAGGTAATGAGATTGGTTCCCGTAACTCTGGTATCCTCCTGTCCGTTCACATAAGCGATCATGTCGGTTCCATCCCGGACTACTGCGACATGATACCATTGGTCCGCTTCAAATTCGATCGTACCGGTCAGCCCTGTATCAAACTTGACGCTGAACCTCAGGGAGCGATTTTGCAGCATGAAATGTATTGTGCCGTCCACCCAGGGGACAACCTTATGTGATATGAGGGAGCGCAGTGTCCCATCGAAATTTTCCTCCCTGGGCTTGATCCATGCGGCGAATGTCAGGGTCGGGACCTTTTCCTGCACGGTGAGTCCGGGGGTCACGAGCACATCATCACCCCCATTTACTTCCATCACATAGAAAACCTCTCCGGGTACCAGGTCTGTGTCTTCCACCACCTTCGCATTGCCCTGGAGTTGGGCATGAGCTTCGTTACCGGATGAATCATTAGCAGTGCCGTCATCAAAAGTATAATGCGCCTTAAGTTCCCCGAATACCGCCGGCGCACATAGCGATACCACCAACAACATTATGAAGATTCTTTGGATTCTCTTAATCATCTTTCTGCTCCTCAAATAAAAGTTTTATCTCTCCAGTCAGGAGATTACAATTTGCCGAGGCCCACAATCACGTCGGGTACCCCGAACGAATTCAGTAATAACAGGCGAAACTTATTATTGCGCCACAGCCTCGGCTCGTTGACCGTAAACTCGGATATCATCGATGTACACCAAGCCGGCACCCCTCTGGGTCGTATTATTTTGATCACCCACACCGAGATATAGCGTCTTGACATGCGCCAGGTCTACACCCTGAGCCGCTGCGTCCTGTAGGTTAGTCACCCACTCAGTCCAGTTCGTGGCAAGAACCACATCAGCACCATCCGGAAGGTTTAAGACGGCCTTTTTTCCGGCTACGTCTTGGATCCCCACATAGAGCACGTCGGGTTTATTTGTCTCCTGACCCCGGACCATAACTGATAACTCCTTGATACCATTTGCAGTCCAGTCCTGTGGGGTGTCCCAGGTTCGTCCCGCCTCGGAAGTAACTGCTGTGCCCGTATTGTCATAATGCAACGGCATCGACTGATTACCCCCGTGAACGATGGTTTGCTCGCAAAAAGGAGCCCCAGCATAACCAACGACAGAGCCATTTGTCGGGATTTCGTATCCGTCCATCCACGTATTAAATATCCTTTTGCTATTAGGGTCATCAGGATTGAAGTCATTGTAGCTCTCAAAATCGTCCACAATCAGGTATTCTATAACAGTAAAGCTCCAAACATCACCGGCCCAGAGAGCCGGGTCTTCAACCTCATTGGCTTCATTAACCTTCCAGTAGTATGTCACGCCCAAATCCAATTCGCCGGTGCCATAACTGGTTTTGGAGACCATCGCTACCGGGGCCGTCTCGCCTATGACAGCCTGCTCGTCGGGACTCAGGTATACATTATGTACGGCTGCCTGTCTGCCTTTACGCCAGTTCAGAGTCACATATGTATCCATACCTGTACTGCCAGATTCAGGATTTGGCACTCGGACCGACAAAGGAATGAGCGTGAAACGAACCTCGCTCAGACCGTACTGCAGGAGAAAATCACCCCAGTTGCTGGCAATATTCAACCGGACACCTTTAAGTGGCACGTCGCCAAGATCAACCACCGTGTTGGCTGCGTATTTCTCTGCTCCAGGCGCTTGGACGAACTGATGGTTTTCGCCCAGCTGAACCCAGTCGGAACCGTTGGTGGTCGTATCAATCGTTACGTCTTTAATACCAAGGCCGACGAATGGCTCCATGGTACTATTGTAATTCCAAACCAACATCTGGTGTAATAAATATGTATTATCAAACTCGTATTGAATCCATGCCCCGCTGGCACCTGTGTTACTGCTAAGCCACATTGTGGTCTCCTTTGTCCCATACAGGTCATCAGCATCCAAGCCGGAAACGTCGATGGTTCGTTCCGGTCCTTCGCCATCACTGCTTGAACTGGATGCAGTGGCCGTGATGTGTTCTGGAGCCAGCGCATGGGCGAATGGTTCGACGCTAAACTGCCAAGTCTTTCCTTTGATTATTTTATCGGGGGCAATCTCGTCCGAACGCCAGTAATACGTCTGGCCGAAATCCAAGCGCCCGACGACATAACTGTTCGAGACTTGACGGCCCATATATACACCGCACGGATCCGCAGCCGGCGTCGCACGATCAACATCGTCGGCATTGCTGCCAAAGAAGACATCGTGCTGGCTGGCAGTAACACCGGGCTTCCAACTCAATACCACCTCCCGGTCAACATCCGACTCGCCGTCAAACGGAGCCGGATTAGACGCTACTTCGATATCCCGCAGCATCAACTCCTCAACTTCACCCTGCGTCAAGGCTCGATTGTAGATATGAATCTCGTCCATTTGGCCTTCGAAAAATCCGTAGATATAACCACCAAACATAATCGGCGCCAGAACCAGGTTCTTTCCAGAAGTCAGACCGGTATGAACGGCCTGGCCATTAAGGAAAATGGTTGGGGTTCTCTGTTCATAAACGACCATGATGTGATTCCAGTCATCGCCGATTTGAGCTTCATACACCGCTGTGGCCGGCAGATAGCCCGAGCCGGATTCATAAACCGAGATACCATTGATTCCGACAGAAAGCCCGGCACCTGCACCGCTCATCTCAAAAAGAGGGAAAAATGGATATCGTTGGTTGTATACTCCTTCCTCGCTGCCACCGGCCGCGGCGCTTTCAGGATCTATTTCATGCCGGCGTGACGTTCTTATCCATCCCCCAAACGTAAAGGTATCCTGGGGTCTTCCATTTTTACCGACAGTCACATAGCTATCAATGCCATTGAATCCCAGAGAAAATCCTGTCACTCCGAGTTGTTGATACATCACGCCGCCTGTGGATATACCGTCGTTTTGATAATCGCTCTGGTCACGTAATACCCCGCTTTCTTCCTCAAACGCCCACCAGCCTACAAGATTCGGATCAGCACTTTCAGCCGTGCTCGTCACAACCCCAGTCAGCACCCAAGCAAATGAAATCAAACAAATCAAATTTCTCGACATATCAATTCTCCTTCATACAGGGTAATTGGACCGTGCTTTGGCCACACATTAAAACACTCGTAGCTTTCTGAAAAACAACCAAAAATTCACACTTTCACTAAATTCGGTGCCTCTCCAGGACAATTTTATAGAGGTTTGACTTTACCTCCTTCCTTCAAAAGCCCAACGTGGGCGGTTACTTAGAATGTAAGAATCTTCACTCTGCGGTACAAAGTATCTATACCGCTCTGCGCCTCGCATGATAACTCCTCCACTATCGAAAAACTACAAAGATTCTACACGTCGGAAAAGTAAAACATGCGCGCTTAATCTATTCTTTTTATACTAAATTAGCCCCTTTCCGTCAATGAAAAAGTTATGTAAAATTGACCCGACTACCAATAGCTACCATATGGTGTTCCATATACGTTTCTTGGACATAGGGAGGGGGAAGGAGGAAAACTTTATGGATTTGACAAAGATGTAAAAGATTCATTTAATAATATAGAGGAAGATATGAAAGAAATTAAACATGGCGTGAGAGAAAACTAAAATGATAGGAAAACACAAATCCGGTTTTAAGATATCAATGGCTATAGGATTTAGTTATATAGCCTTATTAAGTTCCCCGAAAATGTCAAATGCTCAATGGGTTTATTATCCCCCTCGAGGATGGGGTTATTATAGACCTCCTGCAGTGTGGCGTTATAGAACTTATGTAGGAAGAGTTCCGGTTGGGACAGGTATTGATCTTGGAGGAATAGGCTACAACAGGCTTCCTGGAGCATGGAACTATAACGGCTCTATAAGTGAAATTGAAGGCAAAAGGATTATCCATAATTATTTTAAACGTAAAGAAATAGGTTTTAGAGAGGATGTGTCCCCACGAATAAGGGATACAGAGATACCATATTTAAGGCCTGATTTCAGATTCGATTTCCAGCTAATAAATGGGGTGATAATTGAATACTATAGCCCAGGAGATAAACTAGACTCAGAAGATAGAGAAAGAGAGTTCGAAAGACGTAAAGATGCTATTAATATAGAACTAAACAGAATTTTGGGACCACTAAGATGGGATTGGACTTTAACAGAAAGGCGAAAAGAAGAAATAAGAGAAGCACTAACCTTCAGATATCTCAACCAATTAGGAGTTAGATATGAAACAGATCCTAATTCTGAAAGGGGTTTTACAATAATAAAGCCTATTAACTTTTTAAGCAAGAAAGGGATCTATGAAGAATTAGGAGTGAAAGTTAAATATATAGAAGCGAAAAAAGACGCTGCAAGTATAGAGCGAGCACTTGAAGAAATTTTGAGAGAAACCACAAAAGGCAGGATTTTATCAGAAAAGAAGGCTGAAGAAGTAATTTCTAAATATCTTAACCTAAAAAGAATCAATCACAAAAGAAACACAATTTTTAAAACAGATGGCATAAGGATAAGAACTGATTTTTTAATAGAAGATAAAACCGCAAAGAATAAATTGCCTACAGTAATAGAATACTGGAGCCCCACAGATAAGAAATATAGAAAAAGAAGGGAAAGGATTTTTGAAAAATACAGAAAAGCAGGTGGAAAATTTTATCCAATAGAGGCTGGTTATGAGGAAGAAATATTATCTGAATTAGAAGATACATTATTCCCTAAATCTGAAGATGAAAAACCGCCTGAATCAGAAAATACAACACAACCTAACTCAAAAGATGAAAATGAGGGTGCTTTAATTGAAAAATGATTTAGAGTGTTTTTATTGATACAGATAAAAAGAATTTTTATATAACTCTTTCTTAACTTCATATCTTAACTGTCGAGTACACCAACAATACGAAGATAATGAGAATCTGATGAATACAAGTAGCTCTGATCTAGCAGCCTGATATCATCAGCACCCAGATAGAGAAAAGGGCAAGGCGTATAGAACTGTATCCTCAAACAGATCCAACTTACTGCGTGCATTAAGTGACGCGGAAGAAAGCCTGGGCTTTGGAGTTTCCAATTTTAGTTGGAGCAGTAAAATCCAGCATTGATGTTAAAGCAAATCAGTTGAGTCTCGAGTACAAAGGTAATGTGATGCAACGACGTGACTTTCTCAAGTTTACGGGAGTAACCGCAACTGCTGCGATGTGGAATTTCGAAAGCTTAGCACAAGCTCAAGGCCATCGGCCTAACATAGTGCTCATCATCGCCGATGACATGGGATGGGACGACTGCGGGGCATATGGACACCAGACGATACGAACTCCTAACATTGACAAACTTGCCTCTGAAGGCATGCGTTTCACGGATGCTTTCCTGACAGCAAGCTCGTGTAGCCCAAGCCGTGCCAGCATAATCACGGGTCGTTATCCACACAACACTGATGCAGAGCAGTTACACTGGCCGCTTCCTGCCGAGCAGCAGACCTTTGTGGAACTCTTGAAGGAAGCTGGCTACTGGACTGCGGCTGTGGGTAAATGGCATCTTGGCGATGCGGTCAAGGACCGTTTCCATATTGTCCGCGAAGTGGATGTCTCTGGCTTTCAGCTTCCGACAGGCAAGAATGCATCAAAGCGAGCTATGGTAGCAAGTGAAAAAAGCGGTTGTGAGCACTGGGTATCGACACTACGCAGCCGGCCTAAAGACAGGCCATTCTTTCTGTGGCTTGCAGCTCTTGATCCTCATCGCGACTATGAACCGGGGATTATTGCGAATCCACACAGACCAGAAGACGTGCGCGTTCCGCCGTACCTGCTGGATGTACCAGAAGTGAGAGAGGAACTGGCGCTCTACTATGATGAGATTGCGCGATTAGATAGTTATGTAGGCAAAGTACTAAAAGAGATTAAAGAGCAAGGTATTGAACAAGACACATTCATCCTCTTCCTTAGCGACAATGGCCGCCCGTTTCCCAGAGACAAGACTACTCTCTATGACAGTGGAATCAAGACACCGTGGCTTGCACATTGGCCTCGACGAGTCCGGGCAGGCAGTGTCTGTACCCAGCTTGTAAGCTCCGTTGACATTGCTCCTACGGTTCTTACACTCGCTGGCATAGATATTCCTTCGAGCTTTCAGGGTTATAGCTTTGCACCGCTACTGACGGATCCGAAGAAAAGGATTCGTGAATATGTATACGCCGAGGATCACTGGCACGACTACGAAGATTTGGGGCGTGCAGTGCGTTCCGTGCGGTATAAATACATTCACAACGATTATCCTGATTTGCCAGCCACGCCTCCTGCTGATGTGGGTCGAAGTCGCACGTTTGCCGCGATGCGTCGTTTGCGAGCCCAGGGTAAACTTAGTGAGAGTCAGATTGCGTGTTTTGTCAGGCCGCGTCCCGCCGAAGAGTTTTACGACGTCATCAACGATCCACATGAGATGCACAACCTTGTGGACGATCCCCAATATACCGAAATGCTTAAGGAGCATCGCCAAGCTTTGAGCGATTGGTCACAGCGTACGGACTTTCGAGTCCCTACAACCAGAACGCCGGACGAATTTGACCGCGAGACCGGTGAACCGCTGCCCAATCGCATTCGTCCTCGACCGTCAAAGCGAGACTTCCAGAAGGCTATGTCAGAGGGTCTTCTCTGAGCGTGATCAGTGCGATAGTCTGGTTAGTTAGATCAGCGTCTGAAGGTGTCTTTCTCAATCGCCAAAAAGATTATAAGTCCGATGTAGTTTCAGCTCTTTTTGTTTGGAAAAAGAGCGGGCCGAAAGTTGGATGAAAGAAGTAGAGGATTATAAGGTAGATAGATTTATTTCTCACCGTATACTCAAAATCAACAATTGTGGAGACATTTTGGTGTGTGTGCCAAGGTAAGCTGCGGTGAGTCAGCTGGACAATCCAGCCTGGTCAAAGGTTAGCCACCAGGCCAGAACGGAACTTAATGTATATCGAGGTAACGAGGTATGCAAGGCTTAAGGAAAGGAGAATGGTCAGCCGTAACGCAAGTGAAGGTGTTGAGCCCCGAAATATGTCTAATTGCATTGGGCCAAGGGTTACACCATTTGGAAGCCAGTAGCGCTGCACGCGATAATGGCGAGTGTGACAGCGACGTGCCGGGGTCGGAGGCCATGGCGGGTCATTCGAAGATTCACAGCAGAACTTGGGAGAGCCATATCGTTCCCAATAGTGAAGCTTCAAACAAGCCGAAGAGGCGAAGGAGGAAGTATGGCGATATGGCAGTCGGACTAACTCGCAGTAGAGGCGTAAATGGAGTAATGTCCATTGAGTCCCAAGAGCCCGGGACACTCGAAGGGGTTAGCAGTAATGCGTAGAGGGATGAGGATGCGTATGCCATACACAGAGATGGACAACATCACGCAAACAACATTAGCCCTCATATCGGAACGGGCTCGAAAGAACCCTAAGCTCCAGTTCACGAGCTTAGCTCACTTACTGAACGAAGGGTTCCTGAAGGAGTGCTACTATGATCTCGGCAGGGACCGAGCGAGTGGCATTGACGGTGTAAGTTGGAAGGAATATGGAGAGAACTTGGATGAGAACATTAGCACTTTGGTGCCCCGACTAAAGGCAAAACGCTATAGGCCGCTACCTGCCAAACGGATCTATGTACCAAAGAATGAACATGAAGAGCGTCCGCTCGGTTTGCCCGCTCTTGAAGATAAGATCGTGCAAAAGGGGATTGCCCGTATATTAGAGGCAATCTATGAGCAGGATTTTCTGGATTGTTCATATGGTTATAGATCAAATCGCAGTTGCCATCAGGCGTTGAATGTGGTGGACAAGACGATGATGCGACGCCCTATCAATTATGTCATTGAGGCAGATATCAAGCGCTTTTTTGATACAGTCTCGCATAGTTGGATGATCAAGTGTCTGCAAGTACGCATCAAGGATCCGAGCCTCCTTCTGCTTATCAGGAGGTTTCTGGAGGCCGGCTTCATTGAAGTGGATGAATTTGTCTTAACCACTCAAGGGACACCCCAAGGCAGTAATCTTAGCCCTGTACTTTCCAATATATTCCTGCACTATGTGCTGGACCTGTGGTTTGAGAAGAAGATCAAGCCTAAGATCCGGGGCGTTTGTCAGCTGGTGAGGTATGCGGATGATTTTATCTGCATGACTCAGTATTCTGATGATGCCCGCTACATAGAGCAAGTGATGCGAGAGCGGTTTGCGAAGTTTGATCTTGAATTGCATCCTACGAAAACTCGTATCATCAACTTAGACAGAGAGCAGCGATGTAGGATGAACAGGAAGGACCACCAATCCCACACCTTTGACTTTTTGGGTTTTACCCATTATTGGGGTAAGAGCCGCAAAGGAAATCCGACACTGTGTCGCAAGACCAGTGCCAAGAAGTTTCGCAAGGCGTGCAAGGAGATAAATATATGGCTCCGGGAGGTACGCTGCGCTATGAAACTTAAATATTGGTGGTCAATATTGAAGGCGAAGCTTAGAGGACACTTTCAGTACTATGGTATCAGTGGTAATCGTCGAGCTATTGAGCGATTCCATTATGTGACCAAGCGACTGGTTTTTAAGTGGATCAATCAGCGGAGCCAGAAAGCGTCGTTCAACTGGAAAGGCTTTGAAGCGTACTTGGAGCACTACCCGTTGCCTGCGCCTCGCATCGTTCATCATCTGTATACACTGTCGTTCGTTTCGTGAGTTTTGCTGAAGAGCCGGATGAGGGAAATCTTCAAGTCCGGTTCTGCGAGGGGCGTTGACGTTCTTTCACATGGCAGAATATTGTGACACTCTTCAATCGAGAGAGGAGAGAAACCGGGAATACAAAGCATGCCTAAATGAAAGAGCTATATTACGTCTACTCGACCATAAAGTCACCTGAGAAATCAGGGTGTTTTTCAGCTCTTGAAAGAGAGTGACTTGTCACTGCTCTACAGTCTTTGTTTGTGGCAGTTTTGCTCGCCACTCGTTGGCCTCTTCCGGGTTTCCTTGAAAAAAATGCTTATTAGCCACAATTGCTACCTCTTTTGTCAATCGGG
>Ga0209427_10006891_pt1 | contig 12907 bp, 9 predicted proteins | sample DeeMarSWOR136_30_FD_187465 | JGI IMG/M metagenome (GOLD analysis project Ga0209427, IMG submission 187465) | Marine sediment microbial communities from White Oak River estuary, North Carolina - WOR-1-36_30 (SPAdes) (version 2) | ecosystem: Environmental > Aquatic > Marine > Intertidal zone >... | reverse complement strand
TATTTGTCAATTGGGATTAGATCAACGTAAAGTAAATATGTTAGCAAGAGAGGTTGCAAAGAAGCTAAATAAACCTAAACCTATTTCTCTTAGCCATCATATGTTAATGGGTTTAGGAAAACCCCCTGATACTAATTTAACGGGAATTGATAGAACAGTAAAGCTAAAAATGTCAAAATCAGATCCTGACTCTGCCATTTTCATGCTAGATAGCCATGGAGATATAAAACGTAAAATAAATAAGGCTTATTGTCCTCCAAACCAGGTTGCTGAAAATCCCGTATTAGAATATTGTAAATACATTATCTTTGAACTAATTAAACCCTTTAAAGTTGAAAGACCTTCAAAGTATGGCGGAGATATAGAATACAATACATATGAAGAAATGGAATCAGATTATGCAAAAGGAAATCTAAACCCTACCGATTTAAAGATAGCTGCTATTAAATACTTAAATCAATTATTAGAACCTGTGAGGCAACATTTCGAGAATAATAAACAAGCAAAAGAATTATCTCTATTTGTAGAAAAAGAATATAATAAAGAAATTTCCAGAACATAAAATGATAAAAATTTTAGCTATTGGAGATTCTCAGATTCCTCGTAGAGCTAAAGCTATTCCAAGTCAGGTTTCTCTTAAATTAAATCAATTGACGGAAAATGAATAGTATGATTATACTTTTTTTACTGGGGATGTAGTTAAAGCGGATAATTTTTTGAAATTCCTCGATCTAAATACTAAGAGGAATGTTTTTATTGTTATTGGAAATATGGACTACTTTGGTGGGGACAGAGATACTCCTGTTTCTCACAGGCTAACTATTTCCATGAATGGTAATAATAATCTAAAAATAGGCTTAATCCATGGGCATCAAATATCCCCCCGAGGAGACAGATCTCAACTTGAATCTATAGCTATTGATAATGATTATAACATCTTAATTTCTGGTCACACGCATAAAGAAGAAGTATTTCTAACCAAGAAAGGAATCTTATTATTAAACCCTGGTAGTGTAACAGGCGCATGGTCTTTTATAGCATCCGGAAATCCTTCTTTTATTACTTTAAGTATAAATGAGGAAACTCGAGAAATTAACGTAAGTTTATATCAATTAGCTAAACGATTTGTAGAAATCAATGAAGTAAAGTCATCTTTCATGATGGAAAATAACAAAATTCGATATTTTTAATAATAGATTCTCTAAATCTATCATTTAAAATCGAAAAATAAGAAATAAAAAACAGATTTCTTTTAGTCTAGATTTGTTCTTTAATTTTGTCTAATACAAGAATTTTAGGAAGTTTTAAAAGTATTCCTAAGTTTCTTTTTCCGGTGCTTCCTTTATCATACCTTAACTTTTTATATCCAAACCGATTCTTTTTGAACATCATATTAAGAGTTGAATATTCTCCATTTGAGAAGTACATCATATCTTCAGGAGTTGCAATTATTTCTAAATCATATGCTTCTAGTTTGTCTTTTCCTAGGATAAAATTACCATTTTCTGCTATTAGGTGTACCCAAAAAATATATTCTTTATCTACATGAAGACCTAAATTAATTCTTGCTTTAAACTTCTCAAGCTTTTTTGCATTTTTTGGGTTTTTCCTTTTATCTGCAATAATACCTTCAATAACCCCTTTAAAAGTGATATACAGATTTTCTTTTTCAGATTCTTCCATTTTTCTCTAACCTTAATATAGCTTATCTAATTATTTAATAAATTTTTACATTTCAATTTAAGTTAATTAATTGCAACTTTTTTGATTAATATTTTATTTTATTCAAAACAAATATAAGTATTATTAAAAATTCTTATTAAATTATATTTAAATTAATAAAAAAATAAAAAGTTAGGGTGAGAAATATAGAATGTGGTTCTTTTTTAGTCCTAATATCGTATATGGAGAAGATGCCATAAATTTTATTGAGAATATTTCAGGAGATAAATGTCTTATAATTACCGATAAAGTTATTGAAGAATTGGGTTTCTTAAAGATCTTAACTGATAAATTAGATGAATTCGGTAAACAATATACTGTTTTTAATGAGGTACTTCCCGATCCGAGAGAGGAAGGTGTTTTAAAAGCAACAGAATTATGTAAAAATTATTCACCAGATTTAATTTTTGCATTAGGTGGCGGTTCTGTGATGGATACCGCTAAAACCGTTTGGTGCTTATATGAATTTCCTGATTTTGTGCTTGATGATATACATGCTTTTAGAAATGATTTATATGAAATGGGAAAGAAAGCTAAAATGGTTGCCATTCCTACGACTTCTGGCACGGGAGCAGAAACTACTTATGTAACCGTTATTTCTAGATATGAAGAAAACATTTGGAAGAAGTATTTGTATTTACATCGTGGTTTAATTCCAACTTATGCTATTGTCGATCCAATATTTCCTACAGGAATGCCTCCAAAATTAACAGCTGATACCGCATTTGATGCTCTTGCACATGCAATTGAAGGGTTAGGAACTATCTGGAGAAACGAGTTTAGTAATGCCTTGGCAACAAAAGCAATTGAACTTATCTTTAAATATTTACCAATTGCTTATAAGGATGGAAAAAATAAAGAAGCGAGGGATTATTTGCATCAAGCTGCAACAATATCGGGATTGGCTTTTGGAAACGGGAATGTTCATATTGGTCATACCTTAGGTCATTCTTTCGGTGCAATGTACCATGTTCCACATGGACGCTCAGTAGGGATTGTACTAAAATATGTAACACAATTTATTTTGAATAATCCCGAAGGAAATGAAAAGGAAATTGAATTGTATTCTAAGTTAGCTAAACAATTAGGATGGGCTAAATGGGAAGAAGATGACAAAAAAGCGGCTTTTAGAGTTATTGAGAAGATTGTGGGACTTCAGAAAGAAGTTCAATTTCCTTCAAGCCTTAAAGAAACAGGAGTATCAAAGGAAGATTTTGAAAAGGATCTCGAAACTTTAGTTTCTTTATGTTATCAAGATGCTAGTTCTGTCTTAGCCCCTCGGTCTCCTAGTTCTGAAGAATTTAAAAAAATCTATACTTATTGTTTTGAAGGAAAGGATATAGATTTCTAATCCTCTTTTTTTCTTTATTATAAACAATGGGTAATTTAGTTAAAAGATCATTATTTTTTTCAATATACTCCTTTTTCCTAAAATGTTAAACATAAATATAACTATTTTTTATTATTTTTTAGAGGTTTTTTATTGATTACATCTTAAAAGATTAAGAAAAAAACATATTCAAATGAATCTTCCTGAAGAAGAGCAAAATTTTCTAAAGCTATTGGAAAAAATCATCGGTGCCCCAATCCCTGAAGTATCAGATCTACAAACTTATACCTATGGATATACTATTCAAAATAATCATATTGATGGCTTGGGTCTTTTCTCCTGTAAATTAACAGCTATTCCTGAAAGAATAAACACACTTTCTTCTTTAAAAAAGTTATTAGTTAGAGGCAACAAGTTAAAAGTTATACCTGAAGAATTATGTTTTCTAAGTGCTTTAGATGTATTAGATTTAAGTGAAAATAAACTAGTTAAATTACCAAAAGCAATTTATTCTCTGTATTCAATAAAAGAATTACATCTAGAATCAAATCGCTTAACCTTATTACCTGACACAATAAGTTCCCTTTCATCTCTCGTCCTATTAGATATGAGTGAAAATGTACTAGAAAAAGTTCCTGAATCCATCGGTTCTTTGACAAATTTACAAGTATTAGACTTAAGCCGTAATAAAATAAATGAGCTTCCTGATTCTGTAAGAAACCTTTCTTCTTTAGAATTATTATATTTGGGAAGTAATAATCTAACTTCACTTCCTAAGTCTATAGGATCCTTGAAAAACTTAAAAAGGCTTAATCTAAGAAACAATAAATTAGAATCTCTTCCAGAAACTATAGGAAATTTATCGTCTTTAGCCTCCTTATTTTTACATAGTAATAATTTAACAATTTTACCTGAGACGATCGGTAATTTAAAAAATTTAAAGTACTTAGGATTAACCGAAAATCAAATTTCAGTGCTCCCTTCTTCTATTGGATCATTGGAATTGTTAGAGAATCTAAGTTTATCAAGTAATTTTTTAACAGAACTTCCCCCACAAATAGGTTCTCTTAAATCATTATTAAGATTAGAAATTTCTAATAATAAGTTAAGGATCCTTCCAGAATTTCGAAACTTACCATTTCTTAAAATTTTAAGAATCGATAGAAATAACCTTGAAACTCTACCGGAATCAATTGAAAATTTAATTTCACTTGAAATCCTTAAAGTAGATAGAAACGTCCTAGAAGCTCTCCCAACTTCAATAGGAAATCTTAAATCTCTAAAAGAGTTAGATTTGTACGATAATCGCCTTAATTTCCTTCCCACTTCAATTGGAAATTTATCTGCATTAGAAGTATTAGATTTAAGTAAAAACAATTTATCTTCGCTACCAGAGTCTATCGGTTCGCTTTCTTCACTGAAGGAATTAGATCTTTCAACTAATAAATTGAGTAAATTAGTAATAACTATAGGTTCATTACCTTTAATTAAAAATTTAATATTAGGATTTAATAAACTTGAAGAAATTCCCGAATCAATAGGATCTCTCGAAACTTTAGAAACATTAGATCTGGGTAAAAACATACTCACTGAAGTACCTAACTCAATTGGTTCTTTGAGTTCTCTTAAAAGACTATATTTATATTATAATGAACTAAAAGCAATCCCTGATACTATAGGCTCTCTTAAACATTTGAAATATTTATATTTAGGAAATAACAAAATAACGAAACTTCCAGATTCAATAGGAAATCTTAAATCTCTTAAATATCTATTTTTAAGAACAAACTTTATAACAACCCTACCTGAATCTATAGAATCGCTAACTTCTCTCAAATATTTAAATATTGAGCGGAATAGTTTGATTAAAAATATACATGCGTTAGATAAGTTAGAAGATAGAGAAGTTAAAGTATTTAAATAGATTAGTGATTTCCTAGAATTTAGCCTAACATTTTATTATACTTTTTTAAGTGAAGATGATCTTATCTTTAATCGCACTTAATAGAAATCTCAATATTAAAACTAAAAAGTTTAAAATTTATAAGATTTAAATATGTATATAATTAAGTTTTTAAGGTGTTTTAATAAATGAAAGGATTTATTGGAAAACTCTTGGTTGTTAATTTAAGTAGTAAAGAAATAACTGACGAACCACTCAATCAAAATATTGTTGAAAATTTTCTTGGAGGGGCAGGTTATGCCTGCAAATATCTCTATGATAAAATACATAAAGATACCGATCCATTATCACCTGATAATATATTAATGTTTATGACAGGACCTTTCTGTGGGTCTAATGTTCCAACTAGCGGAAGATTTGTCGTTTGTGCAAAGTCTCCTTTAACCGGAATTTGGGGTGAATCGAATTGTGGGGGCTTTTTTGGTCCTGAATTAAAAAAGGTTGGATATGATGGAATTGTGATAAAAGGAGCTGCAAACAATCCGGTATATTTAAAAATCACAGAGGAGGGCACAGAAATTAAAGATGCTACTTCTTTATGGGGAAAGGGAACTTTTGAAACTACTCGATTTCTAAAAGAGGAAGCAGGTTCTGAATTAACAAGAATTGCTTGTATCGGACAAGCAGGAGAGAATTTAGTCAAATATGCTACAATAGCTTCTGAAGAAAAAGCTGCAGGTAGAACAGGAATGGGAGCTGTTATGGGATCAAAAAAGCTTAAAGCAATCTCAATCAAAGGAAAAAAGAGACCATACGAAGCGGCTGAACCTGAACAATTCAAAGAAGCAGTAAAGAAAGCTACTGAGAATGTAATGTCTTCATTCGCAAGTCAAATGTTTGGAAGCCTCGGCACTTCCGGTGGAGTGGATATGTATAATTCTACCGGTGAATTGCCAATAAAGTACTGGACTTTAGGAACCTGGGAAGGAGCATTTAATATTTCTGGGTCGACTGCTTTAGAAAAAATATTCACAAAGAGTTATCCCTGTTTTTCATGTCCAATTGGATGTGCTAAAAAAGCTTTAGTTAAAGAAGGTGAATATAAAACTGAAAACGAAATTGAAGCCGCTGAATACGAAACGGTGGCTGGATTTGGTTCTATGATTCTGAATGACAATCTTGAATCGATTCAAAAAGCGAATTATTTCTGTAATGATTATGGAATCGATACAATTAGTGGAAGTAGTACAATTGCATTTGTTTATTATCTTTTTAATACAGGTAAAATTAATGCCACTCAATGCGACGATTTGGAGCCAAAATGGGGCGAAGTTAAACCCGCACTCGAATTTATTAAGAAAATAGCTCTTAGAGAGGGTATAGGAAATATCATGGCAGATGGATCTGATAAGGTCGGAAAAGAATTTAACATCTCTCAAGATGAGATTGCTACGGTCTATGGTATGGAAATACCTTATCACGATTTACGGAGAATGTATGGAATGGCCGCAGGTTATGCATTAGGAACACCACGAGGCCCTTGTCATACCTCTTGCGATGCGTATTTTATATTATTAGGTTTGCCTTTAGATGGCTTTGGGATTAAATTAAACGTTGATTGGTATCAAGATGACATGGCAATGGCAGAATTTTGTGCTCGTATTCAAGATTATCGAGCTATCTATAGTTCAATAATAATGTGTATTTTTGCTAATCCTCCTCCTTCAGAGATTCTAGCTATGCTAAACACAGCAATAGGTTTAGATTTAGACCTTGAAAGTTTTAAAATATTAGGTGAAAGAATATATATGCTAAAAAGATTGTTTAATTTAAAGATGGGACTTACTGCCGCTGATGATAGACTACCTAAAATTGTGTTAAACCCCGTAAATGAGGGTGGATCGGCAGGAATGACTCCCAATTTTAAACAGTTGAAAGAAGCTTATTATAGTTATCGAACTTTCGATCTTACAACAGGATATCCCCAACAAGAAAAATTGAAAAATTTAACCTTAATTAATCTCTAATATTCCATTAATTTTTTAATTTTGAAAAAAAATAACTTAATTTCTTTTTTTCTTTTTAAGTTTGCAATTTATTTCAATAAAAATTATATTTCACTAAATAAATTTATTCTATAAATTGAAATCTAAAAAACTCCAATTTAAAAAACTTCTAAAGTTACAACTATAGGGTGTAGTATTATGTATTTATATATGGATAAAATCTTAATTGTTAATTTGAGTACTAAAGAGATAAAAGAAGAACCAATTAACCAAGATATTGCCAAAAACTTTCTTGGGGGAACAGGATATGCATGTAGATACCTATATGACAAATTAGATAAAAATACAGATCCCTTATCTCCAGATAATATCCTTATGTTTATGACAGGACCTTTTTGTGGTTCTAATATTGTAGCTAGTGGTAGATTTGTAGTTTGTGCAAAATCTCCTCAAACAGGAATTTGGGGTGAATCAAATTGTGGTGGTTTCTTTGGTTCTGAGCTAAAAAAAGCAGGGTATGATGGGCTTGTCATAAAAGGAGCCTCTGATAAACCGGTATATCTAAAAATAACAGAAAAAGGCTCAGAGATCAAGGATGCTTCTCACTTATGGGGGAAAGGAATCTTTGAAACCTCTAAAATCTTAAAAGAAGAATCAGGTTCTGACTTAACGAGGGTTGCTTGTATAGGTCAAGCAGGAGAAAATCTAGTAAAATTTGCGTGTATAGGATCCGAAGATAAAAATGCGGGAAGAACAGGAATGGGTGCCGTTATGGGCTCGAAAAAATTAAAAGCGATTACAACTAAAGGTATTAAAAGAAAATTCGAAGCAGCTGACTCAGAAAAGCTTAAAGTAGCTGTCCAGACAGCAAAAGAAAATATTTTAGGGTCCTTTGGTACTCAGATGTTTAGTATTTTGGGTACTTCTGGAGGGGTAGACACTCTAAATGCTGATGGTGATTTACCCATTAAATACTGGACATTAGGTACATGGGATGGCGCTTACAATATTTCGGGAGCTACCGCATCGGAGAAGATTTATTCAGGTCAATATTATTGCTATTCATGTCCAATTGGATGTGCTCATAAAGCTATAATAAAAGAAGGTCCTTATAAAACAGATCATGAAATTGAAGCGGCAGAATATGAAACTGTAGTAGGTTTTGGTTCTTTGATTTTAAATGATAATTTAGAATCAATCCAAAAAGCTAATTATTTATGTAATGATTATGGAATTGATTCAATAAGTGGTAGTAGCACCATAGCTTTTATTTATTATCTATTCAATAACGGTAAAATACAATCGGAAGATATAGATGGATTAAAACCGATTTGGGGTGAAATCGAACCAGCACTTGAAATGATTAAAAAAATTTCCATGCGTGAAGGAATTGGAAATATTCTCGCAGATGGTTCTAACAAGGTAGGGGAGCTATTTAAAATTTCCCAAGATGAAATTGCAACAGTTTATGGTATGGAAGTACCCTATCATGATGTACGACGTTGTTATGGAATGGCTGTAGCATACGCCTTAGGAACTCCAAGAGGTCCTTGCCACGAATCTTGTGACTTGTTCTTTATATTTATAGGTATTCCCTTGGAAAGCTTTGGGATAAAAATGATTGATTGGTATCGAGATGATGAAGAAATGGCAGTAATTAGTGCTCTAACTCAAAATTATCGTGCTATCTATAATTCCTTGATATTATGTAATTTTGCCAATCCTTTACCTGAAATGCTTTTGAATATAATAAATACGGCAACAGGTTTTGACTTTAATATGGAACAATTTCAAACTTTAGGAGAACGAATTTATATGATAAAACGCTTATTTAACCTTAAGATGGGTATAACACCTGAAGATGACAGATTACCACAGATCCTACTAAATCCCGTTAATGAAGGAGGCTCTGCTGGTAAAACACCAGATTTTGAAAAATTGAAAAAAGCTTATTATAATTATAGAACCTTTGATCTTAAGACTGGTTATCCAAATCAAGAAACTTTAAAAAAATTGGGATTAGAGAACCTTTAAATTCTCTCCTTTTTTCTTCCTTTAAGGAACTAGATTATTATTTAGAAAACCTAAAAGATATCAAAATGATATTCTTATAAATTTAAATATGAGAGGAAGTTAGATAAAAATATGGATGTTTCTAAAGCATTGAGAATTAGGTTATCGGATAAATTACCGTCAGATCCAGTTTTCATAGAGGGCGTTCGAAGGGCTCCCAATCGAGGATATAATTTAACTCGTGAAGAAACAATTATTTCTTTGAAAAATGCTCTAAGATATGTACCTCTTAAATTACACGCTAAATTAGCTCCTGAATTTTTAGAAGAATTAGTAAATAGAGGGAGAATATATGGATTTAGATATCGACCTCAAGGAGAAATAAAAGCTAAGCCTATAAATGAATATAAAGGCATCTTAGAGGCTCGCGGAATACAGTTAATGATAGATAATAATTTAGATTTTAATGTTGCATTATATCCTTATGAATTAGTTACTTATGGCGAAAGTGGGCAAGTTTGTCAAAATTGGATGCAATATAGGTTAATAAAGAAATATCTTGAAGTATTAAAAGAAGATCAAACATTAGTTGTTATGTCTGGCCATCCTCTAGGTCTTTTTCCAAGTAAGAGGGAGGCTCCAAGAGTCATAATGACAAATGGGTTAATGATTGGAATGTTTGATACCGCAAATGATTTTCAGAGAGCCTCTAGTTTAGGAGTTGCAAATTATGGGCAAATGACTGCTGGGGGATGGATGTATATCGGTCCACAGGGGATAGTACATGGTACATATATTACATTACTCAACGCAGGTCGACTTTATCTTGATTTATCTCCTCAAGCAGGTTTAAAGGGGATTGTTTATTTAAGTTCTGGATTAGGTGGAATGAGTGGTGCTCAAGCAAAAGCAGTTGAAATTGCTGGCGGAATAGGGATTATCGCTGAAGTTGACTATTCACGAATTCAAACACGATATGAACAAGGTTGGGTTAATAAGATATCCGCTAATTTAGAAGAGCTTTTTAAGTGGGTAGAAGAATATAGAAAAAGTGAGAAAGCTCTTTCAATCGCTTATCACGGCAATATTATTGATATTTGGAAATATGTTGTAGATAATAATATTAAAATTGAGTTAGCATCTGATCAAACTTCTTGTCATGCGGTTTATGAAGGAGGGTATACCCCTGCTGCGGTAACATTTGAAGAGGGAAGGGAATTATTAAAAACTGACAGAGAAAAGTTTCAGAATTTAGTTAATCAGTCTCTAAAAGAACATTATAAATTAATAAAAATTATGACCAAAAGAGGTACAAAGTTTTGGGATTATGGAAATTCTTTTCTAAAAGCGGTTTATGATGCGGGTGTTAAAGAGATAGCTATCGACGAAGATCCTAAAAAGGGTTTTATTTTTCCATCTTATGTTGAAGACATTATGGGTCCCATATGTTTTGATTATGGGTATGGACCCTTTCGCTGGGTATGTTTAAGTTTAAAGCATTCTGATCTAATAAAAACGGATAAAACTGCGATGTCTTGCATAGATCCTAACCGCATGGCACAGGATCGCGATAATTGGTATTGGATAAAGAATGCGGAACAAAATAATTTAGTAATAGGTTCACAAGCAAGAATATTATATGCCGATATGGAAACTCGTGTTAATATTGCATTGAAGTTCAATGAAATGGTTAGAAAGGGAGAGATTGGACCTGTAATGTTAGGTAGAGATCACCATGATACTGGTGGTACGGATTCTCCCTTTCGAGAAACGTCTAATATAAAGGATGGTAGTAATATAATGGCTGATATGGCTCATCACTGTTGGGCGGGAAATATAGCGAGAGGTATGACTATGTGTGTGTTATCTAATGGAGGTGGTGTTGGAACAGGAAAAGCTATTAATGGTGGTTTTGGTTTAGTTTTAGATGGAAGCGAACGAGTAGCTGATATTATTAGAAGTGCAGTTGATTGGGATGTAACCTGTGGTGTAGCAAGAAGAGCTTGGGCTAGAAATGAGAATTCTATTGAAACCGCATATAAATGGAATATTAAAAATGAGGAGAGAGGGCAAATAACTCTTCCTTTTACTGTGGATGATAAATTAATTAATGATTTAATGAAAAGAAAATTTGAACTAGATTAAATGAATTCAAATAATAAATTAAAATGGAAAAAATGACTGAAAATTTCAAGTATGGAACAGATCATCTAACGATTGATATAGCCTTGAAACTTGCTAAAGGAACTATAAAAGGAGTTCTTTCAGAAGATATTAAAGCTAAAATAAACAAGAGTTATAAGGCTGTTCAAACAATAGCAAAAGGTGAAAAATTAGTATATAGCATTAATACTGGTTTTGGATCCTTATGTACAACTAAAATAACTAAAGAAGAAACGGGAAAGTTGCAGGAAAATCTTCTTAAAAGTCATAGTGTGGGTGTTGGATCACCTATCGATCAAGATGTTGCGAAGATAATGCTGATTCTTAAAGTCCATACCCTCTCTAAAGGATTTTCTGGGGTTTCCCTAGAGTTAATTGAAAGAATCTGCTGGCATATTGATAATGATTATATTCCCTTAGTTCCGGAACAAGGTTCTGTTGGTGCATCAGGGGATCTCGCACCATTGGCGCATTTATTTTTACCTTTAATAGGGTTGGGGTTCATATCTATAGATGGAAAAAATTTTATACCTTCTAAAGAAATTTTAGAACAAAATAAATTAGCTCCTCTTAAACTTAATGCAAAAGAGGGTGTTGCTTTAATTAATGGCACACAATTCATAACTGCATTTGCAATAAAGGTATCCGAAAGATTTCAGAATTGTTTATCTCATGCAGATTTAATTGGAGCTTTAACTCTTGAAGGATACTTAGGATCACCTCAACCTTTCGATGAGCGATTAATTAAACTTAGACCTCATAAGGGAGCATTATTAGTTGCTGAAAGAATTAGAAAATTTCTAAAAGACTCAAAATTTATTGAATCCCATAAAGATTGTGAACGTGTTCAAGATCCGTATTCTATCCGATGCATTCCTCAAGTTCACGGAGCTTCTAGAGACGCATTAGCGCACTTGAATAAGAAATTAGATATTGAATTAAATTCTATTACAGATAATCCTATTATTATAAATGAAACCGAAACGATAAGTGGAGGTAATTTCCATGGACAACCTCTTGCTCTACCGTTAGATTATGTTAGCTTAGCTGCCTCAGAACTTGGGAATATTTCTGATCGTCGTACCTATCTTCTTTTAGAAGGGAAATGGGGCTTACCTCCTTACTTAATAAAAGAATCGGGATTAAATTCTGGTTTTATGATAGCACAGTATTGCTCAGCAGCACTAACAAGTGAAAATAAGTCTTTATGTTTTCCCGCTAGTGCAGACAGTATTCCCACTTCAATGGGACAAGAGGATCACGTAAGTATGGGCGCAATAAGTGCGAGAAAGGCAAATCAAATTATAGGAAACCTTGAAAAAATTCTTGCTATTGAACTCTTATGTGCAGCACAAGCATTTGATTTCAGAAGACCGTTGAAATCAAGTACAATATTAGAATCTTGTCATAATTATATTCGTAAAAAAATTCCTCATATAACTGAAGATACAATTCTTTCTGAGTTAATAGAAATTGCCATTAAGATTATTAAATCTAAAGAGTTATTAAATTATACTGAAAATTAGAGACTTTCTATGAATGAAATAAACCCAGATCTAGTTATTATTCACGCAAATGAACTGGTGACCCTAGACTCGAAATATGGAGTACCGAGAATAGGAAAGCAGATGTTAGATTTGGCTGTTATTCGAGATGGTGCTATAGCAGTAAAAGGGGAAAATATAATATTCGTAGGGAAAACTGATGATTTACAATCTAACTTTTCTTTAAAAAAAACGCCAATTATTATCGATGCAAAAGATAGATTAG
>Ga0209427_10006890_pt1 | contig 12908 bp, 7 predicted proteins | sample DeeMarSWOR136_30_FD_187465 | JGI IMG/M metagenome (GOLD analysis project Ga0209427, IMG submission 187465) | Marine sediment microbial communities from White Oak River estuary, North Carolina - WOR-1-36_30 (SPAdes) (version 2) | ecosystem: Environmental > Aquatic > Marine > Intertidal zone >... | reverse complement strand
GGCGGAAAAGAGGTTCTTGTTCATCTCCATCCAGTCCTTGGTCCAATAGGGAAAACCGAGATTTCCCTGAATAATCCCCGCCACTTCCTTGGCCTTATAGACGTCGTCCACCTTTATCCCTATTCCCGTAACGGCGTCTCCCATATCGAAGAACCGTTGCGCTTCTTCAAGGGAGATATACGCGAGGGACGAGTCGTATTCGTACATGCCGATATTGAAGATTCCCACCACTTTGAACTGCTTCATTCGGGGAACCATCCCCATGGGAGTCACGTGACCCATGGGTGAAATCACGGTGATGGGATCATGGAGGAACGCCCCCAGGTGCCTGGCTAACTCCCTTCCGACAACAATCCCGGCGATGGCTCCACTCCCACCGTGTTGCTTCAAATCACTGAGGGATCCCTCCATTATGGAACGAGCGATATTGGACACCTCACCTGCCGTATCCGGATCAATCCCCCGAATGACCACCCCTGAGACGTTGGATTTCGATGTGAGCATTACCTGATTATAGATGAACGGGGAGGCCGAAACCACCCGTTCATACCCTTTCACCTGTTCGATTACCGCGGGATAGTCGGAGATTCCCCCCTGCCCTTGCTTCAGTAAGATGATATGGGAATAGGTCCCCAATATCTTCTCCTTGATATCGGTCTCAAACCCGTTCATTACGGCAAGGACGATTATGAGGGCCATGACGCCGAGAAAGACCCCGGCAATGGAAATAATGGTAATGATGGAGATAAAGAATTGTTTTCTCTTTGCCTTCAAGTATCTCAGGCCAATGAATAGTTCGTATGGCATCGGCATGAAGGCCCCTCCTCTCCTGCCAGCGGAGAGCGTTTATTGCCTCTGAGGCCTCAACAGGGGAAATAAGATTACTTCCCGGATGGAGGCGGAATCGGTCAATAGCATCACTAAACGGTCTATCCCTATCCCCTCTCCCCCCGTGGGCGGCATTCCATATTCCAGTGCATGGAGGAAATCCTCGTCCAGGCGATGACCCTCCATTTCCCCCACATCGCCCTGCTCCAACTGCTTTATAAACCGTTTCCTCTGGTCCACAGGATCGTTCAACTCGGAGAATCCGTTGGCGACCTCTTTTCCGGCGATGAAGAGTTCGAACCGATCGACCAGATCCGGGTGGACCTGATTTCTCCGGGAAAGGGGAGAAACATCGGTGGGATAATGGGTGATGAACGTCGGTTGGATCAGGTGCGGTTCCACGCTCTCCCCCAGTATCTCGGTGATGATTTTCCCGTGGGGAATCCCTCTCTCCAATGGAATCCCCAATCCTCGGGCGTATTTCCACGACCCGTCGTAATCTTGGAGGGTCTCTGGATCGATCCCACCCCGTTGGAGGATGGCGTCTTTGATGGCCAATCGCCTCCAAGGGGGGGTGAAATCGATTCTTTCCCCCTGATACGTGATCTCCAGGTCTCCAGAGAGGGTTTGAACGATGAAACAGAGCATTTCCTCGGTGAGGGTCATCAGATCCTCGAAGGTAGCATAGCCTTGATACAGTTCCAACATGGTGAATTCCGGGTTGTGCTGGGTGGATATCCCCTCATTCCTGAAATTTCGGTTGACCTCGTAAACCCTTTCCAGCCCCCCGATAACGAGGCGTTTCAGATAGAGCTCGGGGGCCACCCTGAGGTAGAGATCCATATCCAGGGCGTTGTGGTAAGTCTTAAAGGGGCGGGCGGTCGCCCCTCCCGGAATGGGTTGCATCATGGGAGTCTCCACTTCGAGAAAATCACGTGCATCCAAGAACTGCCTGATCAACTGGATAATCCTGGTCCGTTTGACGAAGATGTCCTTCACCGTTGGATTTACGAGGAGATCCAGGTACCGTTGTCGATAGCGAGTTTCCACATCTTTCAACCCGTGCCATTTTTCCGGAAGAGGTCTCATGGATTTTGTCAGGAGCTGGATGCTTTGGGCATCAATGGTCAACTCGTTTGTCTTGGTTCGAAAGAGGGTTCCGGTGACCCCCATGAAATCGCCGATATCCATTTTTTTGAATACGCTAAATGCCTTCTTTCCGACCCTTTCGTTTCGAACATAGACCTGAATCCTTCCATTCCTGTCCTGGATATGGATGAAGGCAGCCTTACCGAAGTCCCTGATGGACATGATCCGACCGGCCACGGAGAAGGATTCCTCGACCTTTGCCAACTCCTCAGGGGGAGCCTGGCCAAATCGCTCCACGAGATCCTCGGTGGTTTTTTCCGCGCGAAAGTCGTTGGGAAAGAGCTCTACGCCTTCTTTCTTGAGGCCATCAATCTTGCGAAGCCTCTGAGCTATCAGGGGTTGGAGTTCGTCCATAGATTCCCCTTCCCGTAGTCGCTTAAATCATGATAAGGTATCATCCTTCGTTACGACGCGTCAAGGGAAAAGCCGGACCTGGAGTTTCCTGACTTCTTTGGGAAAGGCGGTTGTGTCCGAGCAAAATTCAGACACCTGGGAATTCGGAAAAGGAGCTCTGAGCAAATTGCGGTTCTGCGGTGTTGCAGTGTTGCAGTCGGAAAGGGGTCGGAGGCAGGAGGAGAAAGGTCAAATGACCAATGGGAAATGCCAAATGTCAAAGCTCAAATGCCAAAAGGGAAAACGCAAATGACAAATACCTCATAACGAACACCGAGTCACGGTTCACGCAACCCGCTTCACGAGCTCGAGCACGAAACTAACGGACACGAAACACGAACACGAGAGTCAATGTCAAAGTTGGGAATCCGTGGGAAACCGGAAGGACGAACTTTGAGCGAGGGGAATTTGGGCAACAGGCCCTTGAGCGGCGAGGAGCGACTTTTCCGGGGATCTCGGGTCACTTCGGGAGCATATGAGCGAAGAAGTAAGCGCGTTTACCGTTGAAAAGCATATTTCCATGTTAAATCAATAGGTTATAAAAAATCTAGGGGGAAAACTCAGGAAACTTCGGAAAAGCCTGACGGGGTCTTGCCGGCTCTCTGGGGGAATCCATTAGCCTGAGCGCAATCCGCCCGGACGAGCGCAGGCAGGAGGGTCGGCGAGGGAAACCGGAAGCCATTCGGTTGGTCGCTGCTCGAAGGCTACCTGCTGGCAATTTCGCCGACGACATCATATTGGGAGGCATGGGTCACTCGGAGATCGACCATGCGACTGCTGGCCATTCCCTTGGTGATGTAAACCTGGCCATCGATATCCGGTGCCTGGGAGGCCATTCTCCCCTTGAGAAGGTAACGGGTTTCGGCACAATAGCCCTCCACCAGAACCCTTTGAAGGGTTCCGATCAGGGAGCGATTCTTTCTCAAGGAGATGTGTGCCTGGATTTCCATGATTTCCCGGTATCGGTCATCCTTCACCTCTTCCCGAATTTGACTGGCGAACGAAACCGCTGGGGTCCCCTCCTCGGGGGAGTATCGAAAGACGCCGACCCGATCAAATTCGACCTCCCGGACGAACTTCACCAGTTGCCCGAAGCGGGCTTCCGTTTCCCCCGGAAATCCAACGATGAGGGAGGTCCTGAGGGTTAAACCCGGAATTTCCTCCTTCAATCTCTCGATGAGCTGCCTCAGCTGAGCTTCCGTGATCCCTCTCTTCATGGCCGCGAGGATCCGGTCATTGATGTGCTGAATGGGAAGGTCGATATAGTTACAGATCTTCTCCTCGTGGGCGATGACCTCCATAAGTCCGTAGGTGAAACGGTTGGGATCGGGGTAGGCGTAGAGGAGGCGAATCCATTCGATGTCGTCGATTTTTACCAGTTTTCGCAAGAGGGCTTCCAGGGAGATGTCTCCCACTAAATCCCTGCCATAGGAGATGGTATCCTGGGAGATGAGAACCACCTCTTTTATGCCAGTGCGTGCTAACTGGCTCACCTCTTCGATAACGGAAGCCGGGTCCCTACTACGATATCTCCCCCTGAGCCTCGGGACTGTGCAGAAGGAGCAGGCGCGTGAACATCCCTCCGCGATTTTGACATAGGCGGTCTGATGTGGAGTGGAGACCAGGCGGGGGGTTAGGTGATCGTAGAGGAAAGAGGGAGGACTGTCCATGTGGAGTTTTCGGGGAGCAGATTCCATCAGGGTGTCGATGAGATGGAATTGCCCCGTTCCGATGAAGAGGTCCACCTCGGGAAGCTCATCCAACAGCTGATGTCCATACCGTTGTGGCAAGCATCCACAGACGATCAGGCGTCGGCAAAGCCCCTTCCTCTTATATTGGGATAGCCTCAGAATGGCATCGATGGATTCCTCGGTCGCCTCTCGAACGAAACTGCAGGTATTTACGATTATCACCTCAGCTTGGGTTTCATCGGGGGTGATGATGTGGTCGCTCCTCGACAGAAGGCCCAGCATGACTTCCGAGTCAACCAGATTCTTGGGACACCCCAGGCTGGTCACGTGTACCCTCTTCCCCATGCTCCATCCCCTTTTGGAACACAATTATAGCGGAAAAACCTCCGTATTGACAAATGTCCGCGTTATGCTAGCGTGTAACTCAGGACTTTGGCGGGGGATCGACTTGGATTTCGACGTTATCATCGCAGGCGCCGGACCTGCGGGTTCCACAACGGCCCGCTTCTGTGGGAAGAAGGGGTTGAAAACCCTCCTGGTGGAAAGGGATCGTTTCCCCAGGTATAAGCCATGTGGGGGTTGTCTTTCCCCAAGGGTTTTGAGGGAGGTCGATTTCGATATAGGGGGGGTAATCGAGAATGCCACCTCCGAGGCGAAGTTCACCTTTCGATTGGAGGACCCTTTTTCCATGGTCTGCCAGGATCCCATCGGCTACCTGGTGACGAGGGCATCGTTCGACCATCTCCTGTGGCGGAAGGCCCTGGAGGGAGGGGCGGATCTGAGTGAGGGGAGGAGGGTGGTTGGCTTTCGGCAGGATCCTGAAGGGGTTGACGTTTCCATCGAGGGGGGAAAAGTCCTTCGATGTCGCTATCTGGTTGGGGCCGATGGAGCCCGCAGCACCGTGGCCCGATCACTGCTTGGAGGGGTGACCAAGAAGGCGGGCATGGCTTTTGAGACAGAGACGCGTATGGCTCCTGGGATGGGAGAGGGGTGGCCTTTCGTCCATCTCGATTTCGGGAGCGTTCCCCATGGATACGGGTGGATTTTCCCCAAGGGTAACCTCGTCTCCATGGGGATCTGTGCTCTCTTTCCATCGAAGGGGATGAAGCTGAGGAGTAGGTTCGACCGGTTTGCGGGTTGCGTGGATTACATCAGAGGAGGGAGGGTGGAGAGGGCGCGTTTCCATCCCTTGCCCACATTTTTCGGGGATACCATGTCGCCTTCAGGGGGACGGGTCTTGCTGGTAGGCGATGCCGCCAACCTGATAAACCCAATGACGGGAGAGGGAATCTACTATGCGATAAGGAGTGGGAAAATGGCGGGGGAGGCGGTCGTAAAGGCGATAACGGAGGGTCATAAGGGGATTGGTTGGTATCAAGAGGCCCTGCGACGTACCCTTTTTCAAGATTTAGAGGTGGCCCTTACATTGGCCAAGGTCGTGTACCAATTCCCAAAAGTGGCGTATACCGTGCTGAAATCCAGCGAGGACCTGAGATTCCTCTACCGTGACATATGGGCGGGAAATGCCCGATATGAACTCTTTTCGAGAAAGATGGCGGACGGATTGAGGAGAACGTTGGGAGGGAAAATCCCTGCCATGGTCACAATGTCCTCCCCCGTGGATTGAGGAGTGACCGTTTTTCCCGTGGTCCGCGCCAAGAGAACGGATTCTTCGTCCAAGGAGGGGGTTACGTTTCCCGGGGACTGAACCGGTGGAACCCGTTTGGGCTAACCCCCGGGAAGTGCTTCCTGTTCATGGTTAAAAAAAGCTTGACAATCGCCGTTTGATTCTGCTATAAAGAAAGATGCGCCTCTGAGGGCAGTGTGAAGGTAGAGTAAACGGGCGGGGGAACCTGATCACTGAAGGTGGTTAGGTATCCCTATTTTTGTTTATAGGCGTGCTCGTAGAGAGGAGGAGAAGGAACAGGGACTTTATCCGTTTTTCAAATCGATAAAGCCACACCTCGAGTAATCGGGGGTCGTCCGCCGCAGTAGGAGGCGGAGGGAAAGCCGCGGGTCCAATTGAGCACTGAGATAGGGTCGCAAACGGAGAATCCACACTATATCTATCTCAAACTGAGGGGACAGCCGGGTTGCCGAAGGTGAAAGCGGGTTTGACGAAAATAAGCTGGTTTTTTGGTCTTTTGAATTCCGATGCTCGATCGCCCGTCATTCCCAGCTTAGAGGAACGGCGCTCATGCCAAACGGAAGGCGGAAGGTTCCAGCCTTTGCAATCGGGTTCATCCTCACCTTAGCCATCCTCGCCCTCTATCTAACCCGATGGGGTTTCTTCGAGTCCATTGAGCTCAAGACGTTTGACTGGAGGGCCCGATTTGACCAAGCCCAAAGGGCTCCTTCCGATGTGGTCATAGTCTCCATCGATGACGATAGCATTGCCAAGATGGGGAGATGGCCGTGGCCTCGGTCGCTCATCGCCCGGATGATAGACCTATTGTCGAAAGGCGGGGCCAAGATCATCGGGGTGGACATCCTGTTTTCCGAAACCGAGGAGAACTCGGGATTGAAGGAGATCCAAGCCTTAACGGAGATCTTTGTCTCCCGTATCCTGAAACCGAGGCCGACCAAGGAGAAGGCGAAATTCCTGGGGTATCTGAGGAAGGCGGAAGCCAACCTGGACAACGATTCCAAACTCATATCGTCGGTAAAGAAAGCCGGTAACGTAATCCTGCCCATGTATTTCGACACGGGCTTCGCCTCGTCCCTCCCGGTGAAATCCCTTCCCCCGTACCTCGAGGGGAATAGCCTCAATTCTATCATGAAAATAGGGGGTGAAAAGACCTACCCCGTGGTGGAGGCCGGTGGAATGACCGTACCCATCCCCGAGCTGGTGATGGGTTCGGCCGGCATCGGGCACATCAACAGGAGTGTGGATGCAGACGGGGCAACGAGATGGGAGAGCCTGGTGATCAAATATGGAAAGAGGTATTTCCCCTCGTTCTCCCTGCGAGTCGTCATGCGATATCTCAACGTGGAAAACCAAGGCGCCCGCATCATCCTGGGGAAAGGGATTGATCTGGGTGGTTTCCTCATCCCCACGGATCAATTCATGAGGTTGTTGATCCGTTTTCGGGGGCCCGAAGGGAGCTTTCCCCGCTACTCGTTCTTCGACGTCCTCAACGAAAAGATTCCGCTCGGCTTATTTAAGGATAAGGTGGTCCTCCTGGGAAGCACTGCTCAGGGGATTGGTGATTTCGCACCCACCCCCTTTTCATCCAACGTTCCGGGGGTGGAGATCGCCGCCAACGTGATCCAGAGTATCCTCGCCGAGAGGTTCCTGGTCAAGCCGGCGTGGGCCTCTAAAGTGGAAGTGGGAATCATCCTCATCTTTGGAGGGATCATCTCCCTCCTTCTTCCCCGATTGAGGGCAAAATGGGGGGTGATCCTCATGGGGATTCTCCTTTCCGCCCTTATCGTCGGCGTTTCGTATCTCTTCATCCATGACGGAATTTGGATCACGCTCTTCTACCCCTCGATTCTCCTCATTGTGGGCTATATCGGGGTGACCTCGCAGAAGTTCTTGGTGACGGAGAAGGCTAAGGAACTGGTTGAGGCGGACGGGATTGAGACCAACAAAATGTTGGGCCTGAGCTTTCAGGGACAGGGGATGCTCGATCTGGCCTTTGAGAAATTCCGGAAATGTCCCGTTGACGATGACATGAAGGAGATCCTGTACAACTTGGCCCTCGATTTTGAGAGAAAACGGATGATAAACAAGGCCGAGGCGGTCTACCGGCGAATTATGAGGAAAGATGAGGACTTCAAGGATGTCAAGGAGAGGGTGGAACGCCTCAAGAAGGTGGGGGAGACCATTATCTTCGGCGAGAAGACCGGGCCGATGAGGGATAGGGACCTAACCCTCATGATGGAAACCGCCAGCGAAGCACCCACCATCGGCCGATACCAGTTGGTCAGGGAGCTGGGAAGGGGCGAGATGGGCATCGTTTACCTGGGGAAGGATCCCATGATCAATCGGCTGGTGGCCATCAAGACCATTCGATTCGGGGATGCGGTTGATGATTCGGAGGTGAAGCCCATAAAGGAGCGCTTTTACAAGGAGGCGGAGGCGGCTGGACGGCTTTCCCATCCCAATATCGTAACCGTGTACGACGTCGGGGAGGATTACGATCTCTCTTACATAGCCATGGAGTTTGTCGAGGGGGAGAATTTGACCCCATACTGTAAAAGCAATTCCCTGTTGCCCGTGAGGACGGTTTTAAAGATCGGCGGAGTCGTGGCCCAGGCACTGGATTACGCCCATACCCAGGGGGTGGTACACCGCGACATCAAGCCGGGGAATATTATGCTCCTGAAAGATGGGGCCATCAAGATCACCGATTTCGGTATCGCGAGAATTGCCACCTCATCTCGTACCCGAACGGGGATTATCATGGGGACGCCAACCTACATGTCGCCGGAGCAATTGGCGGGAAGGCGAGTGGATGGCCGTTCCGATATCTTCTCCCTGGGGATTGTTCTCTATGAGTTGCTGACGGGGGAGAAGCCATTCAAGGGAGAAAGCATAACCACCCTGATGTATCAGATCGCCAACGAACCGCATCCGTCACCCACGGATTACAATGCGGATATCCCGGAGCCTTGTTTGAAGATAATCGATAAGGCGTTGATGAAGGAGGCGGAGAGGAGATATCGGAGGGGGAGGGAATTGTTCGAGGACCTCCGGGGAGCCCTCAGGCTTATGAATTAGGAGGGCGAATCGTGATGGGATCTTGAGGGGATGGGTTTCCATTTTAAAATCGGGGCGATGACGGATGTAGGCAGGGTGCGGGCTATCAACGAGGATCATTTCTCCGTCGAAGGGGAGTTGGGGTTATTCATGGTGGCTGATGGGTTGGGCGGCCAAAATGCGGGGGAGGTCGCCAGCAAGATGGCCATTGACATTATCAGAGGTCACGTCAACAATAATAAGGTACCGCTGGTGGGAGAGTACGAGGAGGAGTTCACTCCGGAGACCAACAAGGTGTTGAGCGGGATCCGGCTGGCCAACTCCGCGATATACGACGCGGGGCAAAGGAATTCAGAACAACGGGGGATGGGGACCACTATTTCGACGGTACGAATCAATGGCGATGTGATGGCCTTGGCCCACGTCGGGGATAGTCGCATATATCGAATTCGGGAAGGGCGCTTGGATCGATTAACCGTGGATCATTCCCTGGTTGAGGAGCAGCTGAAACGCGGCATCATCACGGAAGAGGAGGCGGGTCAGTCAACGCACAAAAACGTGATCACGCGGGCCCTGGGGGCCGAAGAGACGATCCTGATCGATGCCGATGAGGAGGTGCTCCTTCATCGCGATAAGATCCTCCTCTGTACCGATGGGCTTACCGATATGGTGGGGGAGGAGGATATCGCGCGGATTATCGGACGTTACGGTGATGATCCGCAGAAGGCGTGCGAGGAACTGGTCGACATAGCCAATGACAAGGGGGGAATAGATAACATCACGGTCGTCCTGGTTGACTGCGAGAAGGACGCGCAGAAGTCCGGTCGATTGGAGCGAGCGGCTTGGTCCATCATCGGTGGGTTGAAAAGGGTCTACGGGAGAATCCCGGGATTCTTGAAGGGAGGGAAAAATGAGGAACGTTCGAGTCCTGGGGGCGCACAGGGGGAAGCGGTTTTGTAGGGGGACAGCCGAATGGCGAAGCTGATAGTGAAGTTCAGGGATGCAACGCTCCAGGAAATTCCCATAACCAGGCCCACCGTTACCATAGGGAGGGTGGATAACAACGATATCAAGATCGAGAACCTAGCCGTCTCCCGACAGCATGCCAAGATTGTGCGGGACGGGGAACGCTATATCATAGAGGACCTTAACAGCCTGAACGGGACCTTCGTCAACGAGAAGAAGGTGATGAAGGGTATCCTCAGGAACAATGATGAGATCTTGGTGGGGAAACACACCCTCATCTTCGTCGATGAAGAGGAGAAACCCATCGAGATGAGGAAGGATATCGATATTTCCCTTGCGGAAAAGACGGTAATATTAGACACTAAGAAACAGCGAGAGCTCCTCTCCCAACGAATGGAGGAGAGACCGACCATCGCGGAGAAGCCCCTCCAGTTGGAAGGGGGCATATCGATCGTCTCTGGAGGAGTTGAGCAGAAGGACGTAAAACTGACGAAGCGGTTAACCGTCGGGGGCAAGGGTGAAAGTGCCGATATCAAGCTCAGGGGCTTTTTCGTCGGGAAGATCGCCTTCATCATCAGCAAAAGGCCCAATGGTTTCTTCATCACCCATTCGGGCGGGAGGAGCATGACGAAGGTAAACGGTGTGGCCGTGGAAGGGCAGCGCGAATTGAAGGATGGGGATATCATCGATGTCGGCTCGACGAGAATGCAATTCTACGCCAAGAAGCAAGTCAACGGGGTAAGCTGAAGAAATGTCGAAGGGGATGTGGACCGAACGGAGTGGGGCGGAAGGGGGGTATGAGGAGATCGATCACGTTGGCGGCGGTACTGGTCATGTTGGGAGGAATGCTGTTTGCCAATAAAATGGTCAAAGCCACTGAGTATCCTGAGTTGCTGATCTCCCAGGGAATACGGGAAATGAACAGGGGAGAATATCACAAGGCCCTGGAACGGTTCAAAAGGGCTGTCCAGATGGAGCCTCAGGACCCTGAGGTTCACTATTTCCTGGGGCTGGCCTATTCCCGCTTGGAGGATTATCCCTCGGCGATTGCGGCATTTGAGAAGGTCCTGAAGCTGGATCCCACACACCGAAAGGTTCGCTATGAGTTGGGCGTGGCATATTTCTTCATGGAGGATTATCCAAAGGCCATGCCTTCGTTCAAAAGGGCTCACAAGGACGATCCCTCCAATGCCATGGTTCTCCTCTATTTAGGGGCGACGTATCAACGGATGGGAGAGTTTAAGAGGTCAATCCGGCACGTGCGGAAGGCCAAGGAGCTCGATCCAAAGCTGGCCCAGATCTCCGAATTTCACCTGGCGATGGCTTACATGGGCCTGGGAATGGATAAAAAGGCCACCGAGGCCCTTCGGGCCTGCATCGAGATGGATGCAGGCTCCGAGGTTGCCCTGATGGCCCAAGACTATTTGGAAAGGGTTCCAGAGGAGGTAGAGCCCCGGAAGAGATGGGACGTTTCCGCGACGTTGAGCTTTCAATACGACGACAACGTCATCCTGAAACCCGAGGGGTTGACCACCGCTGAGCTCGTCACCCGGGAGTCGGATTATCGGGGGGTTGGATTCGTGTGGGGCGAATATCAGTTCCTTCAGGGTGCACCGTGGTTGGGGGGAGTCCGGGCTTCATTCTATCAGAGCATGCACCACCGTCTTCACGAATTCGACGTCACCGATGCTGCCGGCTCCATCTTTGGAGGATATCGAGGCGCGGTGATGGGATTTCCCTATACAGTAGAGGCAGATTATGAGTACGAGTACACATGGTTGGACGACAGGAGCTACCTGGAGAGGCAATCCGGTATTGCCTATCTCGATTTCAGCGAGACCCCATATCTCTTAACCCAATTGGCCTACCGGGGACAGAAGAAGAATTTCTTCCACCAACCCTTCCTGGATCCTGCCGACGACCGCGATGCCTTCAATCATAGGGCGGGGTTGACGCAGTACCTGTTCTTCTGGAAGAGGACTGGCTATATACACGGGGGATACTTTTACGATAGGGACAATGCGGACGGCAGTAACTGGGATTATAAGGGGCATTTCGCCAGCGCCGGATTCTATACGCCCTTGATTTACGGGGTTGGGCTGCGTGGGAAAGGCGAGTACTATCGACAGAATTTCGACAACATTAACACGGCCTTTCTGGAGAAGAGGAAGGATACGGAGTGGACCTTCCATGTCTCCTTGGATCGCGATTTGTGGAAATATCTGAACGTATCGGCGTATTACGTTCACCAAAACCATCATTCGAACATCGATGTCTTTAAGTACGATCGTAACATCTATTTTGTGAGCATAACGGGGCGGTTTTAGGAGGTCAAAATGCCTTGTTCCATTAAGAGAATGCTTTTCGTGGGTCTGGTTGGTCTTCTGTTTCTCCTTTCCGCATCGGTTTCCTCGTGGGGGGTAAGTGGCGAGCCAATAGGCTCCATTACCGCCATCGAGGGTGAGGTCTACCTCGGGCACGAGGGAGAGGCGGCCTTGTTCGAAGCGATGTTTGGCGATCCCATCTACCTCAATGACCACATCCAGACGGAGAAGGATGGCCGTGTTCAGATCCTCTTCCAGGATGACAGCCTGTTGAACTTGGCAGAAAATACAACGATACAGATCACGGAGCATGTCTATTCCCCCGAGGAGAACAGGCGATCATCATGGTTTAAGATCATGATGGGAAAGGTTCGGGCCGTGGTGGGGCAGTATTTTGCGGGAGCGGGCTCCAGCTACAAGGTCTCCACGCCAACGGCCATTATCGGGGTGAGGGGCACCCATTTCATCGTGGATGCCACCTACGTTGACGAGACCATGGTGGTGTGCGTCGAGTCGAGCCCTGGTCTGGTGGTGGGAAACATCCGAGATGAGGTGCCTGGTGAAGTAACACTCACCACTGGTCTTATGACAACGGTCGCGGACGGGCGATCTCCCACACCTCCCGCACCAGCACCCGAAGATCTGATGATGCGACTGCTGATGGATACGCGAGTGACGCTGCCCTCTTTGCAAGGAGGGTCGGCGGAATTGAGGGGCCTTTTGAGGAAGAAAGCGGCTAAAAGTGCCTCGGAAGTTCCGGAGGAAGGCAGGATGCCACCCATCCCCACAGCGCCGGATCAACCATTGTTCACACCCGTGAGGCCAGGTATTCCACCTTCTCAGCCTGGACCG
>Ga0209427_10006889_pt1 | contig 12911 bp, 12 predicted proteins | sample DeeMarSWOR136_30_FD_187465 | JGI IMG/M metagenome (GOLD analysis project Ga0209427, IMG submission 187465) | Marine sediment microbial communities from White Oak River estuary, North Carolina - WOR-1-36_30 (SPAdes) (version 2) | ecosystem: Environmental > Aquatic > Marine > Intertidal zone >... | reverse complement strand
GTCTAATTTTTTGATAAAAATATAATTTTTTATTAAACTCTTTTTCTTTTTTTTATAGAATGCTATTTTTTTTACTAACAATTTATTAAGATTCATTAGGTTTTTAATATAAGAATTGAAATCAATATCGTATTTTTGAACAATAGATTCATAAGAAATCAAAGGAATATCTAAAGTATGAATTAGAGAAGGAGTAGAGGTTGTTTTTTTAATACTCATTGCGTGATCTCCAATTGTATAAGTGAAATTCACATTATGCAGAGCTTCTTCTAATGAGGAGAATTTTCCCAGATATTTAGGCTCACCCGTAAAATATCCATGTAATAATGTATCAACTGCTTTAAATACATTATTTTCATATTCTGATATCATGACTGATTCGAATTCGCCTGGATGGTGTCTTTTAGATTTGAGTTTCCGGTTGACAAGAAAAATTGCTTGATTTGCTTTATGGCATACCGTGTATCCCCATTTAAATAGAGGGTTTAAAATTCTTGCGTATTTAAATTTATAATTGTAGAATTCTGGCCCAAAATATATTGGAAATCCAAATCCACGAGAAAAAGAATAAATGAATTGAAAAACATTTCTTGTTTTTTCCTTTTTTAAAAATCCCGGAAATTTAAAATGCAAAACGAATCGAGGAAATAAAGCATCTAAACCTAAATTCATCCACGCTTCAAAAAGGATGATGCTATCTGGAAATCGAAAAGAATCATTTTTACTTAAGAAATCATTACTTAATGTATTTAAAGCTGTTGGAATTGTAAATAGCCAATCAATATTCCTGCTTATAGTTATTAATCCTTCTTTAAACTTGTTAAAAATTAAAGGTCGAATTTGTTTCTGTAATTCTGTCTTTATATAATAATAATTATTCATAACTCGAAATAAAGAGAAAATCTCCATTATTCTTCTTTGTAGATCGTGAATAATTTTTACTTTTATACCCTTTAGAGTGTTATTGGCGGATAACAATGAATTTAACCATTTGTTTTAAAATCTAATAAATTACTCTGTTGAATCTTATTAAGTAATATTTTTTGTAATTTTTTAAGGTTAATTAAAATCTCAAGACTGCGAAATGAGAGTTCTTACAATTTTAGATTAATTAAAAGGTAGGGGGTTGCGCATATCCATTTGTAGCTTGAATAGTTTGATAAACTTACTACATTTCTCACACAATCCAAAATCCGAGATACAAAATCCAAAAGTCCACCCCTATCCCCCAACTCAGCTACTTTCACAAATTTCTAAAGATCATCCTTATAAAAAGAAGAAAGGTTAACATAATTTCTTTTTCAATACTTCGAATACCTTTAGGGTATACTAATCTGAGTATTTTTATTGCGTAAGTTTTATTATGATTAAAGAAGATGAAATACATAAAATGCATGGACCTCTCCTTTTATTAGCTGGACCAGGGACAGGTAAAACTTATGAACTAGCGAAAAGAATTAATTTCCTTGTTAAGGAAGAAAAAATAGACCCAAAAAACATAACGGTAATTACTTTTACTACTGCTGCAGCAAGAAATATGCATGAAAGGATCTCAGATTCCAGTAAGACAGATCTATATATCCCTCCTGAGAAGCAACCTTTAATTTGTACAATGCATGGTTTAGGAAATAGAATCTTAAGTGAAAAAGCTTCAAATCTTGGATTAAGTGAGAATATTCAGGTTGTTTATTCGGATACTCTCCGTAATATCCTTGTTAGAGATGCTGCTCAACTTGCAGGTTTTAATAGAGACGATGGTGAAGGAACTGCGAAATGTCGTCAATTTGGTGATTGTAAACCATCACATAGCCCAAAATGTAAGATTTGCGAACAGTATCAAAGTATTCTTCGCAGTTGTTCCGCAATTGACTATGATGATCAGATATTACTCGCTTGCAAACTTCTTAAAGAAGATTCATATATGCTAAAAAAATACCGTAATTATTGTCAGCACCTTTTAGTCGATGAGTATCAAGATATAAATTCAGGACAATTTGAACTTATTGATCTCCTGTCTGAAGCACAACGTGAAGGTCTCTTTGTTGTAGGCGACGATGATCAAAGCATATATTCATGGCGAGGTGGTTCACCCAAATTTATTAGAAGATTCGAAACGTTTTTTAAGAACGAAGCTAAAGTAAAAGCTTTGAAAAAATCATTTCGTTGCCATCCTCATATTCTTGAAGGTGCGATTTCTGTTGTTATTAATTACGATAGAAATCGCCTCTCAAAAGGTGAGTTTGAATATGAAAAAGGAGAGGGTAAAAAAATAGAAGTTCACAATGTACCAAGTGATGAAAAAGAAGCAAAAAAAATAAGATCAATTGCTGAGAGAGTCTTTCCTTCCCGAAGTGTTTTAATTCTTGTGCCCCATAGGGGTTTTATTAGTACTATTATTGAAGAATTAAGAAGATTAAGAATACCATATAGTGCTCCGATTAACCTGCCAGGAGAAGGGTTGCCGCTTATCTCAACGCTTTCTCAATGGCTAAAGGATAATGCTGGCAGTTTATCTTTTCGTGAAATTTTAGAGGCATTTATTAATAATCCTTACTCTGGCATTCCATCAAAGCTTTGTAGGAATCGTGAAAAACTCGAGAAGAGAAAAAATGATCTTCAAAAAATCAGCGGTTTATGGCGTCATGTTATAGAAGGAAATGCTAATAGTTTTTGGGAATCGCTTGAATTAGAAAAGGCAAATGACGAGTTATATTCGAAATCTTTTTCTGCTTTTAATCAGCTCCGTTTACTCAGTTATACACGGGAAGATCCATCAGTTTTTATTTCTGAAGTTGTAAAAACTCTCCGCCCATGGAAAAAGACGCAATTTCTTTTAGACGAGATAGATTTATGGGTGGAAACATCAAAACATATAGAAGGAGCTGTTCAAAAATCTGTTGTTCAACTAATGACTTTTCAGGGTGCAAAGGGATTAGAGGCTGATGTAGTTTGTATCGTAGGTCTAGAAGAAGGTACTATGCCTAAAAGAGGATCGTCTCCAGAAAGTATTACAGAACAAAGTCGCCTAATGTTTGTATCTATGACTAGAGCTGTTGAAGAACTTCATCTATTTCACGCGAGAAAGAGATCAGGAGCTAAAGTATTCAGACAAATTTATAGAAGAGGAAAGCCGCCTGATATTCACCCGTCACGTTTTCTAAATTCAATACCAGATCAACACAAGGAAAAGAAATACCATAGGGCTTAATTATAAATAGAGTCACACATGAACATTGTACATTTATTGGAATTTTTCCTCATGATAATCGATTTATAAAGGAGAAAACACTTAGATAATTCTCTTTTAAAAGGGGCATTTCTTTATTTTTGACAAGTGAATGATTGAGCATTTAACCTATTAAATCATCTTCTATCGCTAATCTAATCCCCTTTATTTGGGTATCATACCTAAAAAGGTACCTTTTAAAAATAGAAGTAAGGATTGCTGAAACAATGGGTTTAATGAAAGAGTTTCTAATTGAACAGCAAGAACGAGGATATTACTACATAGGAGATAAATATGTTTGTAGTAAGTGCTTTGATGATTATGCAATTTGTAATTTTATTGAGAGAAATGCACAAAAGCCTGTATGCGATTACTGTGGTAATTCATCATCTGATAAATTAATTGCTGCTCCTATTGATGATGTTATTGGATTAATTGTAGAAGGCATAGAGTTTGAATGGGGTGATCCAAATAATGAAGGAGTTCCCTGGGAATCAAAAGAAGGGGGTTGGCAAGGGAAGGTATACGATGCATATGAAATATTAGTTGACCAAGTTGAACTCACAATAGAAAATGAAAAACTTTTTCAAGATATCCTAAATTCAATTAGTAATCGCCAATGGTGCCAAAAAAACTTTTATCAGCTTCCACCAGAAAAAGTATTAATCCTTGGATGGGATGAATTTTCTAAACAAGTAAAATATAATACTAGATATGTCTTTTTTAGGGTTGAAAATTCTAATGAAAGATATCATGGATCTGAAGAAATTCCACCTGCACAGATGTTAGACAGATTGGCAGGAACCATATCTGAAACAAGACTTGTACGCATCTTAGAAAAAGGGACACTCATATACCGTGTGCGAAAGCATGAGGTTTACATTTCATATACTACAGCTGCTGAGTTAGGCCCTCCACCACCAGAAAAGGCAATATATTCTAACAGAATAAGTCCGGCAGGAATTCCGATGTTTTATGGTGCATTTGATAAGCAAACAGCTCTACTAGAGACCTACCAAAATGATAAAAAAGGTCAATGTGTTGCGACGATTGCTGCGTTCAGAACACTAAAACCATTAAAAGTTATTGATCTGACGGAGCTACCAGAAGTACCGAGTTTATTTGATTCAGAACGAAGATACCTTAGATCAGGAATTATATTTTTAAAGTCCTTTGAAGAGGAAATATCTAAGCCTATCGAAAAAGATGGTCGAGAACATATTGAATATGTACCAACACAGGTTTTTACAGAATATTTTCGACATATATACCTAGACGAAGATGGTGAAGGGGTTAAAGGGATACTTTATCCGAGTAGCCGAAAAAAAGGCGGTATATCGTGTGTTTTGTTTTTTCATAATCAACACTTTTGTGATCAATGGGAAGACATGAAAAAAGATGATTATAAATGGTTTTTATTAGAGAATACAGAAAAGAAAAGGGTCACATATGAAAAGTGAAATTGGGTCAAGTCTACATTTGACTCTTGTATCTCATTTAACTGATTAGAATATTGTAAAAGAGTCTACTCTTGACTCATTTGAAAAAATAAGCTGCCTCACTCATAGAATTCATCTATGAAAAGAACAGGGTTTAGTGTTCAGCGTTCAGGGATCAGGGATAAAATAGTCAACAGTCAACAATTTACAGTTCACAAGATAGTAAATAAGATAGGGCAATGGTAATAAAGTATTGACTGAAAATCAGAATGTATGAAAGAAGTAACTACTTCGCACCAACCTGCCAAAAATACACCCCCCAGGATTTTTGATTGCAGAATGTGGAATGCGGACTTTAGAATGAGTACACAGATCTCTGCAGATAAACACAGTTGAAAATTTAAAAGCAAAAGGGTAACAACTTCATACCACCCTACCTAAAATCTCACCACTCTTAGAAACCATACGAAGCAGGAAATATCCTAGTAAAATCTAAATTATGTAAATTGGTTGACATTTTCCTAAAAAATGTTACAATTGTAACAAATATGTTACAAAGGTGATTAAGATGAAATTTAATGTTTCACCTTTAGATGTGTTGAGCTCGAAAACAAAGGTAAAAATTGTAAAATTTCTGTTAACCCATAAAGCTTCTATGAGCGAGAGGGAAATAGCATCTGTTTCAAAAGTCTCGCACATGAGTGTAAATAGGATCATGCGTGAGCTTGCTGATATGAATTTCGTGCACTATGTTACTGTTGGGAAAGCTCACCTATGGAGAGTCAATAGAAAAAGCTATACTTTTAGGGTTTTATCTAAGGTGATTAAGGGATCAGACATCAAAAGCCCTTTAGATGAATTAAAGAAAAATATTTTAAAGCGTTTACCTAAAACTCTAATTAGAAAAGTAATTTTATTTGGCTCTATAGCAAGAGGATCGGAGCAGGCAAATAGCGATATAGACGTTTTTATTTTAGTGAAAGATATGCAAAGCAAGGAAGAGATTGAGGCTTCGATAGATAAACTATCGAATGCATGTGTAGAGCTATATGGAAATAGATTAGCTCCTTACGTCTTGACAGAGCGTGAGATGAAGAATAAGAAAAATTTAAAGATTATTTCTGAGATTAACCGAGGCATTCAGATTTATCCCAAGCAAAGATAAGACATGAATCCTAAATTGAGAACGAGAGACGTTTCGAAGTCATACTACCGCAACTATCTTAAGAGGGCTGAAGAGTGTTTACGCGCGGCAGAAAACTCCTTTGCCAATCAAGATTGGAACGCGGTGAGTATTAATGCTATCCACGCTTGTATCGCTGCATGTGATGCCATGTGTGTATATTTTATGGGAAAACGCCACGTAGGTGAAAGTCACAACGATGCGGTAGCTCTTTTTAAAATGAGTAAAAGTGGTGGGGAAATAAATATTAATGCAAATAGGATTGCCAGAATACTTCGTATTAAGAACATGGCTGAATATGAAGAAAGATTAGTTCATAAGTCTGAGGCAGAAAAAGTGTTTAAAGATTGTAAAAGGTTTCTTGAATACGTTACAAAGGAACTACCATAGCAGAAGGTATACAGAAAAGTGGGATTTAACATATAACATAGGTGAATAGGTGCAAACAAATTTGTTATGGTTTATAAAGATACACATTAGTACTTTGACAATATACTAAAACATGATAAATATTTTATAATATATCACTGATAAATTCTGATAAATAAATAGAGGTAAGTTGTCTATTCACCTACCCCCTTTCGTCCCCCTTTACTCACTTCCCAAGACGAGGAATGGAAAGACCATGCGGCGATTACTTAAAGCCATAGAGCTTGGGCTACCACTTGGGGATACCTCAACCATAGAAAGTGACTGAGAAGGAGAATTCACTCATGCTGCTACCACAAGATTTTTTTGACTTAAAAGATTTTGACCATAAGGAGATTTTCTCAAAAGAAGAGGCGGTATGGACAGCTCTTGATCGTCTGAAAGACTACCTTGCCACCTTTTTTCAGGAATCGTGGCCACTCGCTACTATTACGGGGCATGTTGACAAGTCCCTGGTAATTTATAAGGGAGAAGTGAGAGATGACCTTGAGGTAAAGGCATCTGGACCCAAAAATTCGATAAAGGTCTCAATGAAAGGAGAGATATTAAAAGACGTCGCTGTTATTTTGCCTGGTGCCTACTTGTTCAATGATACAATAATTATTGGATCGGGAACCGTTGTTGAGCCAGGTGTATTGATTAAGGGACCAGTAGTTATTGGAAAAGACTCTGAGATTCGCCAGGGTGCTTATTTACGTGGGGATTGTCTTGTGGGGAATGGATGTGTAATCGGACACACGACAGAGATAAAGGGGTCTATCACGTTGGATGGGGCAAAAGCTGGTCATTTTGCTTACATCGGTGACAGCATTCTGGGTAAAGATGTAAACTTAGGTGCAGGGACCAAACTGGCTAATCTAAAGATAATACCAGGCTCAATTTCTATCAGGGCAGACAGGAAGCAGTATGATACGGGGCGTCGTAAACTTGGTGCAATTCTGGGTGATAGAACAGAAACGGGATGTAATTCGGTTACTTCCCCTGGCACCATGATTGGCCCACACTCTGTTGTCTTACCATGCGTTTCCGTGCCTGGTGGATATTATCCGAGTAGGACCTCCTTTATCCCCTCTCAAGGTTCTCTAGGAATCTACCGTAGGGGACAAAGTTAAAAGGTTAAATAACTAACAACGTGCTGAATACTTTATAAAGATGCAAAATTAGGTGTCAGGTCTTCCCTTATCTCATTTGATAAATAAGTTGCCTCACTCATAGTAATTAATATACAAAAAAATTAACTTTTAATCCACCTGATCCTTCAACTCGCCCTTCGGCTTCGCTCAGGACTCAGTCAGGGCAGGTGATATTGGCGCTAGTGAGGCATATTGATGTCAATTCCTAAAGAACACATACAAAAAGTAATGCAATTATTGACCGCATGGAATCCGTTGGGTAACAGGGTCAAAGATATTGAAGATTTGGACACCTATAGAACAGAGGCAATTGATATTCTATTTCACTTGAACATGAGCGGGTCGAATGACAATCCGACCCGAGTAGTGAGGGATGTTTTAAACGAAGCATTTGATTTGACACTGTCTCTTGAAGATTGCATGGACGTCGGTCGGAAGATATCACAACTCAGAAAGGGGGACATAGGTGAATAGGTGTATAGCTAATTTGTCATGAACTAAAAAGATTATCATAAGTACTTTGACAACATACTAAAACATGATAAATGTTTTATAATATATCACTGATAAATTCTGATAAACAAATGGGCGTAAGTTGTCTATGCACCTACCCTCTTCCGTCCTCTTTCTTGACAGGGATACTATAGGCTATACCCTCTTATTTAAATTATGAAAATTGAAATTTTGGGAACAGAATCTTTAGGGGTACGAGGTCTTTGTTGTGTGGTAAAAACTAAAAGTCAGAAAATATTGATCGACCCTGGTATAGCATTGGGCTATACAAGATACAAATTACTTCCTCATCCCTTTCAAGTAGCAGTAGACGAAAGAATACAAGAAAAGATTATAGAAGCGTGGTCTAATGCTACTGACATAGTATTGAGCCATTTTCATGGTGACCACATCCCTTTGGTAAATGCAAATCCCTATCAACTGAATATTGAAAAAGTAGCTGGATTGAACCCAAATGTAAAAATATGGGCTCAGTTATCACACCTTTCTCCGATTGAAAAGAAAAGAGCAGACTCTCTTTTTCACATCCTGAACAAAAACCCGATTTCGGCAGAAAAAAAAGAACAGGGTGTGTTAAGTTTTTCCAAACCAGTTCCCCACGGAAAAGCTCACAATAATTTAGAAAAAGTACTAATGGCAAAAATCGAAGAAGACTGTGTATTTGTACATGCTTCTGATATTCAACTTCTCAACAGTGAAGCTGTTTCTCAAATATTATCCTGGAAGCCTGATATAGTATTAGCAAGCGGTCCTCCTCTCTATTTATCTCAACTTTCCCGAACTCAAATTGGAATGGCTCACCACGAGGCTACAAAGATTTCAAAAAATGTCGATACATTGATTCTTGATCATCATCTAATGAGGGACTACGGTGGGGTTAAGTGGCTAGAAGAGCTATCATCTGAAACAAAGAAAAAAATCATGTGTGGCGCCGATTTTATGAAAAAACCAAGAATGTTACTTGAGGCGTGGCGGAAAGACTTATACGAAACGATGCCTGTCCCAGAGGGATGGCATGAAGCTTACGCTAAAGGCAAAGTAAATACTGATTATTATTGGAAAATGGCTAAAAAGCTTTATAAATAAATGGAAATTGGTATTCTCTATCCGTTAAGACATTTCTGCCTGGTATGAACAATCATAAGAACCCTTAGAAAGGAAAACTATCAATGAACCAGGATATTAATTCACCCGCAGATTTGAGCCGCGAAGATACCGCTAGACTTATTATAGACTTTTTCCATCGCATCGCGATACATCACGCTATGTGGTTTGCAGAAGTACAGCGTCAGATTGGCTGGAAAGAGGCACAGGATATTCTTACAGTAGCTTATAAACGAAGTTATGGCATCCAGATGAAAAGACTGTCCAAAATCCTGGGATTTGAAATGCAGGATGATATTCCAACACCCCTTTTAGACCTCTCTGAAGAAATACTTACCAGCCTAAAAGAGAATGTGGCCATCAACTGGTTAGCAAACGATGGTGTGTGGTTTCAGGAGGTAGAGTTTTCCAAGGGTATGTTCGACGCTAAGCGGTGCAATGATTCCTGCTGGGCATATTTCTCTCCTTTTGAAGCCTGGTCAATTAAGCGTTTTTTAAATCTTTCCGAAAAGCCTGGTCTTAAGGGGTTAAAAAAAGCATTGCAGTTTCGTCTGTACGCCACCATTAATAAACAGTCTATCACAGAAGAAACACCTACCAGTTTCGTCTTCCAGATGAACGAGTGCCGAGTTCAGACAGCAAGAAAACGCAAAGGTCTGAATGACTACCCCTGCAAGTCAGGCGGCATGGTCGAATATCCGACCTTTGCCGAGTCCATAGACTCGCGAATAAAAACTGAGTGTGTTGGCTGTCCGCCTGACGAACACCCAGAAGAATGGTATTGTGCATGGCGCTTTACGATTGAGCAAGATTAAAAAATCAGGATCATCACGAACATAAAGCGGAACGTAAAAGGGGAAGTCGGTTCTGAAACAACTTAAAGAAACGGTCAACAGTCGACGATCAAAATACAGGAAACAGGGATCAATGTGCAGGGTTCAGCGGTCAGCGAAAAACAATAAGATGCTGAATGCAGATATCAGTTAACAGTTCACAGATAAATATAGAATGCGGGGAGTCAAATCTTTCCCCTTCACAATTTGTATTAATTGATCGTTTAAAGCATACGCCTTTTTAAATATCTCATACACTTCAATTTTATAACTTCCAGTCCAATAGTAACATCACAATACCCATCAGGCCTTTTTCCACCTATTGGCTATTATCCCAGATTAATCTTAATCACTTTAGATAAACCTGATAAAAGAAAAGCATGAAAAGATATGCTAGATTAGGTGTCTTCGGAACACTTAATCACATCATTGCTCGATGCATAGAACGATCGAGCATTCCCACTGCTGCAGAACTGGGAAAACAATTTTTGCTAAAAAGAATGTCTTGAAAAAAAATGCTAGGTCGATAATATTATCTCTAATTTTGAGCAGCATCATCCACTTTACCATAGTCTTTAGCATTAGATGCAATTGCCCATTATTCTTAAATCAAATGCTATAGAGAAGGTGAATAAAAATGGGAAAAGAAGAAGCAAACCTTCTACACCTTGTTGGACTTTCCCTATTTCTTGAAGAAAAGCTTCACCTCCCTGTTGATATTGTTCCATACGATTCCATTAGAGAAGAAATAAGAGACTTTATCTTAAAGGAGGCAATTTACTTATGAGAAATCATAAGCTCTATTTGAAGGATATTTTAGAAGCTATGGAAGCAGTAGAAGGATTTGTAGAAGGTATGGAATTTAAGAAGTTCCAGAGGGATGATAAAACATCAAGCGCAGTGATAAGGAAGTTTGAAATCATCGGAGAGGCCGCTAAAAACATCCCGGAGACAATTAAACAGAAGCATTCAATTGTTCCCTGGAGAGAAATGGCGGGTATGAGAGATAAACTCATCTACTTTTACTTTGGCATAAAATACGAGCTTGTATGGCGAACTATAAAAGATGTTATACCGCAAATAAGACCCTCAATTCGTAAAATCTTAGAGGAATTGTAGTGATAATATGTATGGTTAAAAAAAGGGAATAGGATTCCCCATTTGACAAAAAAATAAATCTTGTACCTTGCATCATATATCACGCACCATGCAGCAGCTTCCTCACCATCAAAGAGGCCTTGCTCTTAAGAGGATCACCGTGTCCGAAAAGGCATGTTTCAAAATCAAGTACCGCCAGCCTTTCGACTGACCTGAGTGCCTCAGGGTAGTCTGCACAACCAAGCCTAGGCGGAAGCCTTAACCCCACCATGCCGCTCAAGGCATCACCTGTAAAGAGGATTTTCTTCTCTTGCTGATAGTAGCTTAGACTGCCAGGAGAATGACCTGGTGAGGCTATAACCTTGATGCCACCAAAACACTCTATGGTCTCTCCTCCTTGGCAGGGAACATCAACAACTGTGGGCTCATATTTAAAGACAAAGGTCTCCATAAAAAACAGGGCTATCTTGAAGAGCTTTCCACCAAACCCTTCCCTCCCCATTGTCCAGGTTTTTTTTACTCCCTGAATGTAGTCTACTTCTTCCTTGCTGGCTACAATCTCAGCCCCACTTGCCTCTCTCAGCGCTGCCAATGAACCCATGTGATCCATGTGAGCATGGGTAATCAGAATATGGTTAAGCTCCTTAAGTGTTCTTCCTATTTTTTTAATGGAGCGAATCACATTCTTCTCTTCTCCTGGCATCCCTGTATCTATAAGGGTAAGATCCTCTCCAACCAGAAGGTAGATATTTGACCTCCCGGCACTAATCACGTAAACCCCTTTTGCTATCTCCTCAAACCTCTCCATTTATTATACTCCTCCATGATCATTGCTAATTTTTTATTCCGATCACATTTATAAAAATATTTTACAGATATTGTCAAGAAGTTATCTTACACAAATCCATGGACATCACCACTCAAAATGGTATCTCAAAATATTTCACACCCATCTTCGACTACTTCAATTTTTGTTATCTGACTTTTTATGATGAATCGTTTTTATATGTAATATACTCTATTTAGATACTATTTTAATATTACATACTACATATTGATATCTATTCAAATTTCAAAAGATTTTTTTACTGTTCGCTCAACTTTTTTCTTGACAATTGTATAACAGGAAAGTATATTGGAAACCAGTGGTATAAAATGGTATAAAGTGGTTTAATGATAGATAAATATATGAGATAAATAGCAATGTTTCGTGGTAGATTTGAACACACTATAGATGCTAAAGGCAGGATCAGTTTGCCTGCAAAGTATAGAGAAATATTAAGTAGTAATTATAATGATCGACTCATTATAACTAATTTTGATAGTTGCCTGGTAGCCTATCCCTATGAAGAGTGGGTTATACTTGAGGAAAGGTTCAGTCAACACTCAATTATGGAAGAGGATGTGCAAACCTTTATACACTATTTCATCTCTGGTGCCACTGAATGTGCCATTGATAAACTAGGCAGAATACTTATCCCTCCCACTTTAAGAAAACACGCAGGTTTAGAAAGAGAGGTAGTATTTGTAGGGATGATCACCAGAATCCAGATTTGGGATAAAGCGAAATGGGACCAAAAGTTTATGGAGGCTCAAGAGAAGTTTAATCAAATCAAAGGAAAAGAAACATTGGCTAAGTTGGGCTTTTAACATTAACAGTTTATGGAAACAGTACACATTCCAGTGTTGTTAGCGGAAGCAGTTGAATATTTAAACTGTCAGGCTAATGGAATTTATCTGGATGCAACCCTAGGGAGTGGTGGTCATGCCTTTACAATCCTGAAGGATAACCCTGAGATTAAGGCACTCATTGCCCTTGACTGGGACGGAGAGGCTATCAAGCAGGCCCGTAAGCACTTACAGCCATTTTCTCATAAAACATACATCTTTCAGGAAAACTTTATCAATATGAGAATCATTGTAAAGAAATTGGGATTTAAAGAGGTAAATGGG
>Ga0209427_10006888_pt1 | contig 12915 bp, 26 predicted proteins | sample DeeMarSWOR136_30_FD_187465 | JGI IMG/M metagenome (GOLD analysis project Ga0209427, IMG submission 187465) | Marine sediment microbial communities from White Oak River estuary, North Carolina - WOR-1-36_30 (SPAdes) (version 2) | ecosystem: Environmental > Aquatic > Marine > Intertidal zone >... | reverse complement strand
TACCAATCCACATGTAGCATTTATCCTTATTAATTCTCCTTTATACTTATGCCTATGAACAGATTTTATATCACTCCATAAGTTATTTACACTCAACACTCTCATACCATATACCTGTTTTACTTCTCTACCATTATCAGCTAATTCAGCTTTACAATTACTATTATTCCATACATTCTCTATAGGAATTATATCTACTCCATCTTTATCCCTAATCATTACTGGGGAATACCATCCAAAACTATCTGGTATTCCCATGATTTGCAGGGTTAGTACAACTGCTATGTTATATTTGGATGCTAGTTTTTGTAAGTATCCTATATGTCTACCTTGCTCCGCTGAACGAGGACCTAGTGTTTCTCTACCAACATATGTACTTCTGAACAAAGCATTAAAGGAATCAATAACTATAAGACCTATATCTACTCCTTGTTTAAGTTTATCTTCTATGCCTTCATATACCTTAAACATATGAGTAGGAGTATCCATATATTTAGCTGATGCTACTATAAGATCTTTAAGATCATAAGTAATACCATTAGCCTTAGCTATTTCTTCTATCCTCTCTAATATAAGAGTCTGAGGTTCTGTCTCTATCCATACTGTTTTTCTATTATATTGTTTCTTCATGTTAACAGCTAACATGTTACATAACTGAGTCTTACCAGCAGCAAATTGACCATAGAACGCTGTAACAGCATCAGTAGGTATTCCTTGTCCTCCTAGAAATAAATTATCTAGGGATTGACTACCAGTAGAAATATACTGTATCTTAGCCTTTCTCTCTTGTTTCTCTTCTTCTCCAGTTACTAACTTTACTGATTCTTGTGTTAAGTCCTTAGCTCCTTTAATCATTTTCTTAGCAGCTGCTAGACTACAGTTTATTGTTACTTTAAGTTCCTCTGGATCCATAATAGATAGCTGTTCTACTGTTTGTATTCCCTTTTCTTCTAAGATTGCTGCTTTAGCTGGACCTACCCCTGGAATTTCACTTAACTCAGGCATTTACTTACTACCCTCCTCTAATACCCATAATAGAGCATCTATTTCACCCTGTAGATAAGTAATCATACTTAAGCTATCAGAGTTCTCTTTCTTTCTACTTAATCTCAATATCTCACTTTCTATATCTATTCTTTCTTTCATAATTCAATCACTATAATATGTAACTTATTTTATCTAAGTTTCCTATTTAACTATTAACCTAATTTTATACTGCTCCTACCGTAGGAGGATATTCAGTAACCTCTCTTATCCTTCTATGATTACAATAAATACATCTTTCTACTATAGTCTTCCAGTATCCTTCAGTTTCTGCTGTTCTTCTATATGTATGAATACCAAACTTATGTATGAACCTGTTAAACTTAGCTATTCTTTCATTCCACTTAGTTCTTCTTTCTAGTTTCCTTTGTTCTTCTTCTCTCTCTTTATTTGCTTTATCATTTAGATATTGTTTAAGAAATTCACTATCGTTCATTATATTTCACTGGCTATAATAATTTTATTAAGATGTTTACTGGTACATTCTGGACATATATGTATGGTCTTACCTTTAACCATAATCTCTGTATGATCCTTTAATACATCAAATTCCTCTTGACATATAGCACATTTCTGTTTATAGTTAAAGTTATATGGAGATATAGTTACGGTACTGTACGTTCCAGAGGTTGTATATGGACTAATGCTATACCACAAAGGAACTGAAATAGTACCATAAGAAGATTGATTATTACTCATAATTAACTCTCCTATAGTAGGACAGGCACCAGTAATTCTCCTATCTTCCTAACCACACAATCCCAGCAAAGATACACATACTTACCTTTAACTTTGACTATAGCATAATCCTTGTCAATGATGTCTATATCCTTGTGACATAGATCACATTCCTTAGTAGGAGATTCCCATTCGATCTTAGGAAGGTATGGATACACTATATAATCTCCACCAGACGTATTTGTATATGTCGTTACCCAGTAATCCCATCTACCAGTACTGGTATAATTTACTGATGTATCAGATGAATACGTATTATAATTATAATATCTATTCTTCTTATTCATTCTATGTCACCAAAATACTCTATAACCCACTCTCTATATACGTGCATTATAACATCTGAAAGTATTAACGCCTTAACTATTTCTTCATTATCGTTATTTGTAGTTAGAAGTTTAGAGTTATCTAAAACTATGTGAAGTCTATTTGTTAATTCCTTTCTAGCTTCATCCAACCAGTATCTTATCATTTCATCATCTATATAACAAGGCATATTCTCTGGTGTATTCATATTCCTTCTTACTTCTTCTATAAATTCATAAAGTTTCCCTTTATTATTCATTTTATCTTACCTTCCAATCTTAAAACTTCAATAATATGTTTACAGGCTTTAGGTTGATACTCAAATGCTAAACATGTACAGGTATAGTGTTTATCTCCATTCTCTCTCCATACTCTGTATGTCTTTCCAGTCTTCTTATTAACTACTCTCCATACTCTATGAGTTTCTTGTACAATATCATAATCATCTATATTCATTCTATTCCACATCTCTTCTTAGCCAACTCTATATACTTCTCATCTTGTTCTATCCCTATACAATTTCTACCAAGTTTCTTAGCTACTAGACAAGTTGTACCTGATCCTAGGAATGGATCTAATACTGTATCTCCTACGTAGGAATAGAACTTTATTAACCTATAAACCAATTCCTCTGGATATGCAGCTGGATGTTCCTTTATCTTTGTTTCTGGTTTAATATTCCATAATGAATTAGTATATTCTATAAACTCCTCTTTAGTAATATCAGATTTCCTACCATATGGTTTAGAACATAGTAATTTCTTAGAATATACTGTAATAAATTCATAAGGTTCTACAAGATAAGGATTAGATGGACTATTAAATGATCCCCATGCTGTACGTTTACTAATGTTACCTTTATTCCATAGGATATTATTTCTATAAATATAACCTATTTCTTTCATTATTGAATCTATATCAGCTATTGTGAAGTGTCTTTCATTGTTAAAGTTTACATTAGGAATATTAAGACATATCCTACCTGTGTATTTTAATACTCTATAACAATTAATAAATGTAGTCTTAAGGAAACTTAGATAATTATCATAAGATAATGTATCATTATAAGAGTTATAATCCAGCCCTACGTTATATGGTGGTGATGTAATAATAAGATCTATACTATCCTCTTTTAATGTAGGAAGTATTTTATTACAATCACCATGTATAACCTTGATATCAAACAATCTAATTTCATACTCCTATAGTAGGACTTTTAATTGTTACAACTCATTGGCTACTGCTATCTTTGTTATACCTTCTATATTCTGTTCATGCCACTTACATTTAGGTATAATATACCAGTCTTCTATGAATGGAGTAAACATTATCTTTAATCCATTCCATTCTTGATAACCAGAACTTAGATTCATTCTATTTCCATATATAGTCATCTGTTTATAGGTTACATCCTTAGCAATAAGGGGATAGAATCTAGGATTCATAACTATCATATTTATTTCTATATTACTTTCTCTTATTTTATCTATAATGGTATTAAAAACGTCTAGTGTTCCACTACCAACTGGTAATTCTATATCCTCAATTGATGTACTGTTTATTTGAACTTTCATAACATTATTTGACATATTATTTCTCCTTAAACATGCCTTTGTATAGACATTCTTCAACTACCTTCTTAGTTCCTTCTTCTATAGATACTTTAGGATTAAATCCTAGTAACTTTCTAGCCTTAGATATATCAGCTAGAGAGAATTCTACATACTTAGGTATAGGTGATTTCTTATACTCTGGTTCTATCTTTACATCCAATAATACATTAACTAGATCTATTATTTCATTAAAGGAGAATGTCTCTCCAGAGCCTATATTGAATATACCTTCCTTCTTACTATTCATACATAGTAATAAAGCATCTATAACATCATCAATGTATATGAAATCTCTAGTTTGTGATCCATCTTTGTAGATTACTGGCTTATCACCAGATCCTATGCAAGTAGTTATTTGATATATTATACTAGCATTATCTCCCTTGTATTGTTCTTTCTTACCATATACATTGAATAATCTCAGTCCTATAGACTTTAGTCCATATAAGCTATTATATAGTGTAGCTAGTCTTTCCATCTCATAATAACATTCACTATAGAGATCCTTAGGTTGTATAATCATAGTTTCCTTAAATGGAATATTATTACCGTAATACAATGAAGCTGTACTAGCATATATTAGCTTACTGTTCCAAGCTTTACAATATTCAAGTACGTTAATAAAATCTCTTATTGTGCTAGAGTATAGATATTTATTCTTATCAAACATCTTATAAGAAGAAGGAATACCTAGATGGAATACTACTGGTATTCTAGGATACCATGATAGCTTCTCTAGATCGTATATATCTCCAGTATAGAAATCTTTAATATTAGCATAAGCACCAGATGACTTATTATCGAATAATATTAAATCATGTTTACGTCTTAGTAACTCTTCTACTAGGTGTGACCCAAGGAAGCCACAAGCGCCAGAGATTATAACGTGATTATCAAATGCTCCCATTACACATCTCCACTAGTTCTAATCTTATTTTCTTCATAAGGCACTACTACTCTTCTATAATATTCTAGTTTGATGGACTCTAGTACTCCTACAGCCCTATTAAGTATTTCGTAGCTATCAGGAGTATATACTCTTTTAATTATAGACGTAATGACAAAGTTTACTTGACCATCCATTATATCTTTATTTTGTAATGATAGGATATTAACTAAGTCATTTATTGACTTATAATATTTCTCTCTTAATTCTTTTTTAATATAAGGTATTATAATTCCTCCACTACTAGACATTTATCACATACAAATTCATACGTTATTACATCTTTGAATTCTATATAATCATTAATAATATCAGTTAATCTTGTAATGTGATGTACAGGCTTAATAGTTAAATTTCTATATAGTTTCTTGCATCTATCACATTGCTTCATCATAATTCCTCAGCTACTATAGCTTTTATTATCTTAGTTTTTTGATCCTTAGGCATACATTCACAATCTAAACATCTTGCAATAGGAGAACCTTGCATATAATTAGGAAACTTTGGATAATTCCATTCTCTACATTTACCTTTAATATCATTTTTCTTACCTAACAACCTAGGTAAATAATCATGTTCTAGTAACCACTTCTCTGGGCAATACCATTCTCTATAATCACAGTCATTAGAATAACATTTCTTTCTACTCCACTGAAAATCGTATTCTACTAACCATTTACCACATCTAGGACACTGATCCATTTATAATTCCTCTGCTACATTACGTTTAGTTTGTATTGTCTTAAATTCAATCATCTTCTCTTCTATCTGTTTCTTTAGTTCTTCTAAGTGAACATAACATGTATAGATACAAACATCTCCTGTAACAAGAGTAAACCTAGGATAGTCTATAAATAATCTAAATCCATTACTCCGTTCTTTTATACTTGCCATTATATTTCACTAGCCACTATAAGTGATTGTAACGTAGCCTTTTGTATGTTAAAACACTCTTTATATTGTTCAAAGAAAGAACTACCAAAGTAATAATTTAATTTACATAACTTAGTTATCACTTTAGCATAACACATCGAACATAAACAATATCCTAATTTAATATCTGGAAGAGTATTAATACCCTTAAGAATGCCTTTATTCATATATTTAACCCATTTAATAGATTGACCACCATGATCATTACAAGAACTACTACAATTAAATGGTTCATTACATAATCCACATTGAGTCATAGTTCATCAATTACTATATGTTTTATAAATCTCTTATATTCCCTTTCAGACATAGAATCTATGATAGCATTAAACAACATTACTACTTTCTTTTTATCTACAAAATCATCTGGTATGTAAATCATATTGGCTTTATGAGATATATCTACCTTGTATCTTTCATCTTTAACCATAACATCAAATCCATCCAATAGTATCGTATCTTATCAATTATGCTAAGTTTTCTCCTATAGTAGGAGTATGATACTGGAAAGGACATACCTCTACTAGAGAAGATAGGTCTTAGTGATTGTTCTACTTTTACAGTATAGTGATAATTAAAGAATAGTTGATACTGAGGATCATCATTAACATTCATTATAATTACCTTAAGTAATTAGAAATCTTAGAATCCTTATGAGTCCTACTATAGGACTTATAACTATCCTCTAATGTATTAAGCCATGAAATGTACTGATTAAATACTTCATCTAGTGTATAATAAACGTGTTCATCTGTATAGTAATCTAGATCAAAGTCAAATCCTATGTTAGGCTTTATAGATGCTACATCATCAGCTTTCTTACTGAATATCTCTGCTAGAATATCCTTATCATATGTTAATTCAAATTGTATAGTGATATGATATGCTTCTTTATCCTTAACACTCTTAAAATGTTCTATATCTAGAAACTTAGACTCTGGATGTTTATCTTCTATCTCTTTACTTCTCTTTTCTATGTCTTTAAGTAGTTTCTTAATCTTCATGAATAACTACCTGAAATAACTAATTCTTTTACTAAGTTATTACACTCCTTACAATGTACTCTAAATGTCTGTGAATGATAAACATTAAAGAAAGGTTGTTCCCATAATATCATATCTTCACTACCACACTTATCACATTTCTGTTTCCATAATGTATCAAACTTAGCCTTTTTATATTGTTCATCTTTAGATTGTATTATTGCTGTTTCTATAATAAAGCTAGTTGTAGAATATCCATGTGTCTTTTCATATACTTCTAGTTCTTTCTTTTCTTTATCTGTACCATATTTAAGTTTCATCAATATCACCAAAATTATATTTAAACCAATTTAATATCTTTATTAATTTTTCCTCTTGTTCATTACTAAATCTTTCCCAGTCATACATTCCTTCTTAAGGATAGGGTTTATTTTGTAAGAATTCTTCGTAAATCATTGATAAGTTCTGTTGTTGTTTGAGTCTGTAGAAGGGTGATTCCTCCGTAACCCGAGTGCCCACCAGCAAGATATCCTACTTCATTTAGTTTATTTGTTAGGTATATTGTCATAACTCCTCTAACACTAGCTTCTTTAGTAATTTCATTTATTATGATGTAAGTATTATTTCTATCTCCTTTAGATAGATTAGCACCTATTCTGCCAGCTATATTAAACTTAGATTTGTATGTTACAATAGTAAAGTTTCCTATACTTTCTACCTGTACTGGATTGTTCTGATCTGTAAGTACTCTATTCTCTTCTACACTAACTTCCTTCTGTGCTAATTGTGCTGATACATTGTTAATAACATCCCTAATATTTCTTGCTCTAAGCAATACATCTAGTGCTTTAGATACTGCTCCTGTTCTACATAGACTGTTTACAGGACTAGAACTCTTAGCATACAATGGATATGGATATGCCTTTAATCCTCCATATCTATTCTTATAGACATTACCAGACATATGCCATAGCTCAGGATACATATCCCATAGCTCAGACGGTATTGCTTCTGGTTGACCATCTCCAACACAAGATACTACTACTAGCCACTTTCTATCATCTGGTATATGATCTTTCAATGCATGGTATATAGTAAGACCAGTAGGGACTTGTCCTAATACAAGTGGATAAGATGGATTATCTGGATGTTCATGATGATCTATAATACATCCATTCCAACTCTTGACCAGTGGTGATCCTAAGTCTAAAGCTAAATCACCTTCCTTGTACATACCAAAGTGGGATGGTGATATAGGGAAATATTTACTTCTTTCTATATTAAATATAGATGCTATAAGAGCACAACTAGATACTCCATCTGCATCTGAATGGTAATTAACCTTAAGTGGTTCTTTCTCTTTTAGATATTCATATAATGGTTTATCTATGTTAAATATTTCATATAGTTTCAAATTAAATTCCTCTTAATAAAATTCTTATTTGATTGCACTATAACTCTAATATACTCATACACATCAATCCACTAAATATAGAATGTGACGGAGCATGGTAACATCCCGCCTCTCCTTTAAATTAATCTAGTTCATTCTATATTCATCTATGGTATGCGATTTGTAATGGCTCTAGTGACTTTATATATTCATATGGTTCTTTATTGTTTAAATTATATATTGTATATTCTTTCATTTTATTATTTACCTCTTATAATTCTTGAGTAAGATTGGAAACCTAATATTTAAATAAATATCTTCATTAAACATAATTTTTCATTTTGTAACTCTATCTCACTATTAAATCCCTTATCTTTCAATATTCTTTGATATTCATAAAGATACTTCTCGAATGTATTCATCCCTATAGATGATTTCCCGAATATAGTATTTAATCCTGGGTATAGTTGAGCATAAGAGTGTCTATCTTCTCTAAATGGATTTAGAATTGTAAGTAGAATTATTCCGTTAGGACGTTGTGTTAAAAATATTTCTATTTGATTAGGATGTATTGACCAACCAATTTGATCCCATGTAAATAAAGTAATAGATTCATTATATTCTAGTTCATGTAAAAATTTATCCCAGTCTCTTCCACCTTTAGACGAAGGTAAAAGCTCTATATTAGGTTTAAAATTAATGAAGTTTTCTAACGTTTTTTGTATTTGATTACCTATTAATTTAATTTTAGCATTTGGGAATATTTCTTCACAAGAAAGAGTAGTACTATTCAACTTTTCTTGATTATATTTATATAACAACTGTTCAGCAACGTCGTATATCTCAGATGGGTTAATTCTTAATTCAGACAGGATTATTGGATATTGTTTTAACTTTTCGTAACTATATATATCTCTGATAATTTCTGACTGCGTAGCAGATTGCTCTCTTTTCCACCATATATATGCTTCTGATGGTTCGATTTTATGATCATCTGAAATATTTATTATCCTTAATGCATCTCTGTAATACATAGCATCCTTTTCTCGTTTATCCTCTGAGTGTTTTTTAATAACATCTAAAATCTTCTTAGCATTATCAGATCTTAATCCGTTACATTTTTTACTAATTTCTCTAATACATGTATACGTTAACGGATGTTCTTTAGTTGCTCTTGAAGCATTCTCAGATTGATGAACTAAATCGTGATAGTCAGATGGTAATTCATTTAATAATAAATGATTATCTAATATATTCATTGTAATACCAAAGTATTCACATACATCTTCTTTAGATATTCCTTTATTGAGTTTCTTCTCTATAGCTCTTGCTAAATCAACTCTTGTTGTTGGTTTATTTATATTAGAACCTAAAGCTAATTCTTCTAACTCTTCAAATGTTCCTACTTTCCACATATCAACCCATATTTTTTCATTATCAGATAGTCCTTTAATTAAATGTTGAGCACCAAACAAAAATCCTTCATTACCAGCTTCTTCAACAATTCCTACTTTTGCAAATCCCTTATAACCAGACCATTTTCTAGATTTGTGTATTATATCTACCCATTTATTATCTATGGATCTAATGTTATGTCGTCTTAATTTACGAACATCACATACCATCATTAACTTTGGTTCTAATTGTACTTTACACATTATCCATATCCCCACTTCTTTATTGCTTTCCTATATTCTTCTCCACGTATACCTTTATCTTTTAATTCTTGTACAAACTCAGCAAATTCCATTTTCTTTAATTCATCCTTTGACTTAGGTTTATTTATAATAAGAGGTTTAGTTCCAATAACTCTTTTATAAGAATAAGTTATACCATCCACTTTCCTATCATAGGAGTTAGATATACTAGAAATTATATCATAACACCTGTAGTTAGGATTTAAGTTTCCGTTCTCATATTGAGTTATCTTTTGACTAAACCAGGCTACCATATTAGAGACAGTATCATAATCACCTAACTTCTCTACTTCAATTAAATGATCTACTATCTCTTTATGTGATAACCACTTATTACTATCAACACTTAACTCTACAATAGAGTTTGATATTAAAGGAAAATAATCTATTTGTTTCCATCTCATTATTGAGTACCTACCATTTGTTGTTCTGTCTTAACATATTCTTCTCTATCTAATATTGGTCTAGATTTGAATACTCTATCAAGTTCACATTTCATCCAATAATTGCACTCTAATTCCATAAATAAATTCTGTAGTTTACCTATATATCTCTGGTACCACTCCATCTTAATATTAGAATAATTGTATATTCCAACCCACCAATTATCTACATATTTATAACATTTATTTACTATCTCAAATGGATCAGTAAACTCAGGTATCCAAGGTTCTAAACTAACTCTTGTAGTAATACCCATATTATGAGCTTTCTCTAATACTCTTATTCTCTCAGATGGTTTACTAGCATTAGGTTCATAATTCTTATAATTGGTATCATCTAATGATGTTAATGTAAACCCTACCTGTACGTTCTTATATTGAGATATTAAATCTAAATCATTCTCTATAGAAGCATTCTTAGTTAAGATGTATATCATATGTTTAGATTCTAAGAATACCTTTAATACACTTCTGATAAACTCTTTATCTTCTTCATAATTCTGGTAAGTATCACAAACAGAACAGAAGAATATCTTACCCAATTCACTTTGATTATGCTTTAATCGTTGCTCCTTTATATCTTCTAATTCGCTTCTTAAAGTATCTAAATCTATAATTCGTTTCTTTGGTTTATCCCATTGTTCTATCTGATTTTTCCACAATATCTTTCTATTAAACATCGACTTACCATAACAATATGTACAATCATGTCTACATCCCATGTATAAATTGATACCATAATCAGCCCATTCTACTCCACTTTCAGATACGTACTTACCTGTTACTCTAAACTCATTATCAGGTTTACTTTCTTTCTTCTCTTGTTTAATTTCTTCCTTTATCTCTTTACGGAAACTTTTATCTTTCTTAAGTTCTTTCTTAGCTTCTAGTTTAGCTTCTTTCTCTATACGTTCTTTTTCCTTCTCTATTTCAGCTTGTATCTTTTTCTTTTGTTCTTCTCTTGACTTACGTTTACGTTCTGCTGTCTCTGCTTTTCTTTTCTCTTTTTCTTCTAGTGTAAGTTTATCCTTAGCTTTCTTTCTTAATGCTTTAGCTGCTTTCTCATAATCCTTAGCTGTTTCTAATGGTTTACCAACTTCTTTCTCTGCTTCTTTCTCAGCATCTTTTTGTGTCACAATTCCCACATTTGTGGGTTTTGTATAAGCTCTTTTAAATTTTTCATCAAGATATCTTCGAATAGTCTCATCTGAAATAACACCATTAAGTTCTTCAAATATTCTATTAATATATTGACCATTTTCAGTACCTTCTTTTTCTAATTCTTCTGCTATACCATTAATCCATTCTTTCATTTGTTCCTCTGGAACTATCCTACGTTGGAAGTTAGCATGTAACATCTTCTTATAATGTTCTTTTAATGTACCAGAACTGGTATATTCTTCTCTCCAATTAGGATCATCTTCTTTTCTATGGAATCCATCAACTATACCAAATTCATCTTTAATAACTGGATATAATTGACCTACTGACTCTGCACTCTTTTTATATGTACCTTTCTCAGGTTCAAATCCCTTATTTTTAACTCTGGGATCTTCATTATTTTCTGATATTATTATCACCTTAATTATTAATTTTTATTTATAAATAAAATATAGAATATTATCTCCCTATAATAGGAGATTTAATTTCTTAATAAGAGAAACTAGCGCCCTTTTTTATTAGCATTCCTAGTTTCTCTATTATAAACAACTTCTTTACCGTTTACCCATAATCCCATAAACTTACCTCCTAAAATGTTGATAATTGGAACTATAGGTCTAAGTAGAAAACTTAGATAATTCCTATAATTCCTATAGTAGGAGTATAGCTATTTCACAAGCAATAAAGGGACAACGTACTCTAACAGGAGTAGTTTAAAACACTATGTCTAGGTACGTCCTGTTGCTATTTGTGTAGCTATACTCCTATGATAGGACTCCTATAGTAGGAGTCTTACTTCTTTGTACTCTGTTCTTTAGTGCTATCTTGCCTATTAAGGCTTATCTCTATTGTACTTACCCTAACGTCTCTATCAGTCTTCTTATCATGTACTGTCTCTGTACCAATGACTATAGACTTCTGTTCTAAGCCTTTAGTCTGTCTCTTAAGAATTTCTGCTAGGTCTACAGCTTTACTAATGCTTCTACCTCTAGCCATTATAAGAATATTATTGTCGGTAGCTAGAGAGGTTAAAGCATAGACGAGATAACTCTTAACTGGCTTGATACCTACAAGTATTTTCATTCAATTAAGCTCCTTTAAGTTCCTGTTTAAACACTCATAAATCCAATATTTAAATGATTTCCTATAATTTACTGATTCTTTATTCTTTCTGCTGTCGCTTGATCTGATTTAGTCTTGAAATAATATGTCCATCCAGCAGCTACTAATGGCATCCACATAAGAGCTACATCTTTCCATAATGTTTGGTATGTTTCTAAGTTTGAATATTGTCCTAAGTATAAACAATAAATTATAGAAGTAAACATTAGAATTGTACCTAACATAATACCTAACATAACTAGAAGAAATGGTTTATCTCTTTCACCTATTACGTTTGTCAATAATACACCTCCTATTCCTTAAACGCTGGTAATTCTTTAATAAATTCTCTAAGTTTCTGTTTAAGTTCTATAGCGTCTTTTGTAAGTTTATTGTCTCTTTCTCTAGCATATTCTTTCCATAGGAATACCAATTCATCCATTTCACTTATTTTCATTACCACTCAAATTCTCCTTCTTCTTGAATATTAGGTAATTTACAATTAGGATCATTCCTCATCATCTCTACGTATCTATTATGTCCTTCTTTAGCTTCTT
>Ga0209427_10006887_pt1 | contig 12916 bp, 14 predicted proteins | sample DeeMarSWOR136_30_FD_187465 | JGI IMG/M metagenome (GOLD analysis project Ga0209427, IMG submission 187465) | Marine sediment microbial communities from White Oak River estuary, North Carolina - WOR-1-36_30 (SPAdes) (version 2) | ecosystem: Environmental > Aquatic > Marine > Intertidal zone >... | reverse complement strand
CAATCTTGCCAGTAAGAAAGCTGACCTCATCGAATCTATGAGAAAGGTGCTGGACCAGTGGCGTTCCTCCTGCAAAAGCAGCCTGGATGGCCAAGATTACCGATAGGTGATCAGCGACAATCATTCTTACCTTCCGGCGACAGTTAAAAGTTCCGGATATTAGTCGGAAACAATAAGCTATCTGGATTTCCATAAATCAGGAGATTTCAGATGGTTACCGACTCACAGGTAAGGAGATTGTTCGCTATGAAAAATAAAGTCAAATACCTCTATCAGCTTGCAGACAAGGCTGGTATGAGCGTTAAAACAGCTCGCAAGTATCTAAAATCCGGTTCTCTGCCGAGTCAATGCAAGGCTATCCATGACTGGGCCACCCATCCGGATGCATTTGCCCAGGACTGGCCCTGGGTTGAAGACTTCCTCAAAAACAACACCGGTCTTGAATCCAAATCACTTTTTGAGGCTCTTCAGCGTGAATATCCCGGCAAATATCAGGATGGCCAACTCCGCACTTTCCAGAAACGAGTAAAACAATGGAAAGCATTATACGGTCCCGGCAAGGAAGTTTTCTTTCCGCAAATCTATAAACCAGGCTATTGGTATGAATCAGATTCTACCATGATTTTCAAGAGGTTGCTTGGTTAAAAACGATCGAAAAAGTGCTGTGCTTTGTGACTATCGTTGTTCAGTCGGCCCTTTTCTCCTCGTGCCCGAAGGGCGAAAGCTTTAAGTGGTTGGCTGAGCCTTTGTCTGGGTGAAGTACCTTCTATGGCTTTCGCGGGGCGAGCAAGATCACATTGGCTGTTTGTTGGATTTATTGCTAAAATCATGTGATTGCAATTGACTACCAGGTGTTGACATGGTTGGGACTCGTTACATTATCCATGTGGATATGGACGCCTTTTACGCTTCAGTTGAGCAACTTGATAATCCTGAATTCGTAGGAAAGCCGGTTATTGTAGGCGGTGATCCTAAAGGACGTGGAGTTGTAAGTGCTGCCTCCTAAGAGGCCCGCAAGTTCGGCATCCATAGTGCAATGCCGAAGGTGCAGGCGGTTAGACTTTGCCCACATGCTGCAGTCTTACCAGTTCGAATGAAGCGTTATGTTCAGGTCTCAAAAGAAATCCACGCCGTTCTCGAATGCTTTACTCTTCTAGTCGAACCAGTTTCTCTTGATGAAGCTTTTCTTGATGTCACAGGAAGCCTTCAATTATTCGGCAGTGCAGAAAAGATTGGCAGAGACATTAAACATCAAATCAAGGAACAGTTGGGTTTGGTTGCATCAGTTGGTATAGCGGCCAATAAGTTTCTTGCAAAACTTGCCTCCGATCTGGATAAGCCAGACGGATTTGTGGTTATCACTGAAGAAAACAAATAGCAAATTCTTGATTCGCTGCCGGTCTCCAGGATATGGGGAGTTGGAAAGGTGACAGAGAAGGTCCTGAAATCCAAAGGAATAAATACAATAGGACAGCTTCGCAAAGCCCCGGCGGAAATACTTCAGAGTATTTTTGGCGATCAGATGCCACATATGCTCCGGTTAGCACAATGAATAAATAACAGAGAGGTAGAATCAAGCAGAGAAGCCAAAAGCATTTCTAGTGAACAGACTTTTGCTGCTGATATAACCAACAAGAATATTCTTCTTAATTTGCTGTTAAATCATGTAGAGGATGTTGCACAAAGGCTCAGGACAAAAGATTTAGAGGCAAGGACGATAACACTTAAGTTTCGGTATGATGATTTTTGAACAATTACAAGAAGCAACACATTTGATCATCCGACGAACACCACCAAAACATTGTGGCAGGAAGCTAAAGAAGTTTTCTTGAAATGGCATAAAAAATCTGCAGGTGCGTTAAGACTGTCAGGATTTGGGGCATCTGGTTTACAGAAGGCCGGCAGCGGCCAGAATCAGTTATTCCCTGAGCCTGAGCAGGAAAATCAGAAAAGGCTGGATAGGGCCTTTGATGAAATAAGAGACAAATTTGGACATGATGCTCTCAGAAGAGGACAATAACCGTTTTTCAACACGTCCTGACGATTACTATAGGGACAAGATGTCTGAATTTGTTCACCCACGTTTTTGGTGAAAAAACGAAAGTTTTTTAGCATCGGATTAAGTATCATGGCTGAGCTGAAGAAATGTGTTTCCCAATTGGATGCTAAACAGGAAAATATATTTACAGATAATTTCAGCCGGTATAGATGGAAGCAGATACGTCGGAAACTTAAATTGGATGATTTCACATTTCATGATTTACGAAAGACCTTTGGTTCAGTGCTTGCTCAGCGCGGTGTATCCACTGCTGTCATACAAAAGTTACTGGAGCATTCTTCACCAGACCTGACAAACAAGGTATATACGAATGTTGATCCTGTCTTGCGCCATGCAGTGGATCAAATACCGGCTGGTGACTGGCTGTGACCTCCTGCCATATAAACTAAGCCCATCTTCTTGGCAATATATGGGATTAGACAAAAGCTTCGAAAAGAAAGAGACGTTCGGACAACTTTCCTTTAATCCTTCATCCAGCAGGACAATACTGTAACACGATGTGTACAGGATGCTTCTGAACAAACAGACAAGGTGACTGAAAATAGTAGGAAGCATGTGATTCGTGGAGAAGATGTTACGTGATTGGTAACTACTGTTACATAAAAGTGCTGGAGCTCTCTTCACCATATCTAAAATAAGGTACATACAAATGTTGATTTTGCCTTGTATCATGTAGTAGAACATTTATTTAGCACTACATGATTGACTATTTTGAAAAAAACAATATAGTGATCGGTTGTTGTTGCTAAACGGATGATATATCAGGCAGATCCAATACTATCAGAGTCAATAAAAAATGTGAAGGATATCTGCTAAAAAATAAGTTCAACTTCAGGACATTTAGGAATGGATGTTTGGAAATCCCAGAAAATAGTATCAGACCAGTGTATGCAAGGGCAGATAGGGCCATTGCGTCTTTGGCTCAAGCAAGCAGATGATGAACTACGCATCGCTGTCGAGCGAATTGAAGATATCAAAGACATACTGGAAACAAGAGTCTTCGAGCCAGTTAAAGGTTCGGAACCGGAGGATTTGGATTGGGGCCGGTGGGTTGTAGGTACAAATGCTGACACTATTAAATTGATGCCACTTACCCCAGACAGGCCCCTAGTGGTCCGCCCAGAGGTGCCTTTGAAAATACCAACGAATCATGAAGCACTTTTTTTCGTGAGTTTTCCAATATGGGTGAGGATTGTTACTGACAAACCACGTCAATTGAATCTTTGTGAGGTTCCTTCGGTTGTGCTGTCAAACATCTGGTTTGGCGACCCAATGTCGGGTGAACTATGTTACTCGCTGCGCAGCCGGGCAAGGCGAAAAATAAACAATTCAGAGCCGTCGCCTCACCGTGCTATTTGCCCGGTTCGAATCAGAAACTCGTCAATGAGGCAGTTGGACGTGGAGCGGTTTTGCGTACACGTTGAGCATCTGAAGATCTATGATGGAATCGAAAAGCTGTGGACAAACGAGATAAGCATTACTTTCAAGGGTGAAAGTGAGGTCAGCCAGGTACAATACGCCCAGAGCCCGCCGAGTTTTGAGCCTGTAAAAAATGTAGTCAGCGAAGCTCGAATTCCTCTAAAGAAGCCCCTTTTGAAGAAGAGTCTCAGCAAGTTCAAGTTATTTTCAGGGGCATAAATAGTTATGAACGGATTTTAACAATATGTTTGCCATTACCGGAATAAACTGGACAAATTTGCTTACGAAAGAAACGATAACCGCTGTTATCAGAATTGCAGCCCTTATTGCAATTGGCTTTCCATTGCTTGCTTTTATCTCGGCGATAGCCGGCAGAGCGGTCAAGAAGCGTTTTACGCCGCAGGCCAGCATGCTGGTCCGAAAGGGTATCTTTTACACCGGCAGTGTGCTTCTGCTCGTCTCGATATTGTATCAGATGGGCTTTAAATTAACGGCCCTTCTGGGGGCGTTGGGTATAGCCGGTATTGCCATTGGTTTCGCTTCACAGACGAGCGTATCAAACATTATCAGCGGCCTCTTTTTAATATCAGAAAAGCCTTTTACCGTCGGAGACATAATTAAAGTCGGCGATACCAAGGGCACTATTCTTTCCATCGATTTGCTATCGGTAAAACTCAGAACGTTCGATAATCAATTCATAAGGATTCCCAACGAGAGCCTCATCAAGAATCAGGTGACAAACATCACTCGATTTCCCATAAGACGGCTTGATATTAACGTAGGGGTTGCGTACAAGGAAAATGTCGGAAAGGTCCGCGAAGTTCTTCTGGACATCGCGATCAAGGAACCGCTTTGTCTGGACGAACCGGAACCGATTGTTCGGTTTCTTAATTTCGGAGATTCGGCTCTTGAATTTCTGTTCGCAGTCTGGTGTGTGAAGGATGATTATTTGAAAATCAATACGAAGATGATGCAGCAGATTAAAGAACGATTTGACGCCGAAAACATCGAAATACCGTTCCCGCACCGGTCGCTTTATACAGGCTCAGTCACCGAGCCTTTTCCAATTCGCATCGTAAACGGACAGAGCGAAGACAAGACAAAATCACCATAAAACGAGCGGTCGGTTAACCAGCAGGCCAATCACACTACTATACCTCTTTAACCGAGCTTTGCCGCCACTTCCCTTGTTATGTTTGCGAGATCCAACCGGAAGCTGCTCTCTTGGGTGATAAAAAACAACCACCCTGTCATTTGGTATTTCAAAGCCTTTGCTTTTGAGAACCGACCGAATTCGCGGTACTGCTTCCTGCTCTATACCCCACTGCTGTTGAGGCCAAATGGCCAGAGATACGCGTGCAAAATACTCATCGGTTGAAAGAGAGATGATTTCAACGGTCTTCTGGGTTGAAATGATGACTTCCTCAAACTGACTACCGATTTCTTCAACGATTTGCAGTAAGGGTGATTTTATCCTTTCGGCAACTTCAAGGCTTAATGCCGCCACATCAATGGTAACATGCTGAGCGCCCTTGGTATAGTTACCAACCGTGGCAATATTACGGTTTGGGATGACCACTTTTTGGCCGAGATAGTTCCGCAGTCCGGTCATCCTGAGCCCCAGCTCCTGCACAACTCCGACGTGGGGCGGAATTTCCACCATATCCCCAACGTTGAACTGCTCCTCGAAAACTATGAAGAATCCCGTGACCATGTCCTGTACCAGACCCTGAGAGCCAAAGCCTATTGCCAAACCAATCACAGACAGAGAGGCCAGATAAGCGGTGTAGTTTACGCCCAGCTCGCTAAGAATAAAACCCAAGGCGAAAAGATATACAATATATTTAGAAAGGTTGATTAGTAACGAATATATTGTCATCGTACGACTTTTATGACTACGGTAAATAAACTTTAGCGGTCCCCGGTCGCAGTAAATGACAAAGTGGATTATCGTCCGAAATAGCAGCAGTAATAACCGGCAGCTTACAACAATCACGAATATCACTGCTATCCGCTTAAGCTTTGAATTTAAGGATTTTGGGGACAGATAGGAAAGCCAGTCCTCATAGTCGCCGACGCTTCGCATCCTCGTGAATTTTAAAGGTTGTGTCAGGTCTCCACCGGAAAGTGTAAGCTCACTCGCGGTTAATTCAAACTGATAGCTGATTTCTGAGTTATTGGTTTTGAGCCTGACTATATTAGCTTTCAGGACATACCGGCCTTTCTGATTGCCGAGCTCGAAACCTCCCTCTTCGGTGAGCATCAACACAAGCTTCCTGTGCCCCATAACACAGACCCACTCACCAACCAGGGAAGAACGGAGAGCATCCTGTTGTTCCGTGCCGACTATACCCTGACTTTGCTGCTGAGCCCGGCAATCATGGAAATAGCCGTTGACGTGCATAATGGCAATCACCGCAAAAAAAGTGGAACAATTCAGGTAAAACAAACGAGTTAATCGCCGAAAACCTCTGAACGATGAAAATACTTCATTCTCTATCCCTAAGCTGACGGATTACTGAGTTATCCATTTAAACCGGATATTCGTCTTCCGGTAATTTCTTTGTTCATCCACCCACCGGAAGTGTTAGGACCGGAGCGGTCGATTTTATCTCACCAGCCTGCAAAGCAAAAAGCTGCATCAGCAGTGAAAAAGTCGATTTTGAAGTTAGGTCACTGTCGTCGATGTAAAACCATCTGCCGCGGTAGCTCACAGTCACGTAGGCGTTTTTCGGCCTTTGTTCAGACCAGTGGATGTGCATTAACTCTCCTGTGACTTGCCGCCAGTCAAAGCGATTGTCTTGCTCATCCTTGGTTACGGTCACACGAGCCGCCTGTTAATCATCTGGGGGCACCTCAACGCTTTGTGAAGCGAAAAATAAGCTGCCCATTAAGGAACGTGACCGAGTGACTATACGGGTTTTATCTGCGGTCCGAACATTATTAATCAAAGGGAAATTATTCCGCCCATGCTCCAAACCGAGCAGGTCATAGAGTTGTTTAGCATCGTTTGATTGCAAAGCTTTATCGGAGAAATGAATCTCGACAATTGGGTTATTCGGGTCTCCTGAAGGTGCGTGACACATATCCAGGGCGCGTTGTAGCTGTAACTGCCGCAGGCATCTGGCAACCTCCCGGAAGCTTTTGTACTTCGGCACATAACCGGGCGTGGGACCGGATGCACTCGGGGCGTTGGGGATGCTATTAATGCTCTGTAGACAGATGCGAAAGATCCTCTCAACGGACCATCCCGAGTGATAAAGCAAAATAATCGTGTTCAAATCAATCGGAGACATTAATTGTCTCACAAAATCCTCGCCCTGAAGCGGTGTATATGAAACGGTTGGCTGCTCGGAGAAGCTGATTCCAGCACCAAGATCGTATGTGTTACTTTCCGACTCCGGCAATGAAACGGCTCCGGCTGCGGAGGCCGTGAAGTCAAAAGACGTAGCCACACTGCTCACTTCCAGGAAGTACGGCGTATCTCGATATCGAAGTCGCACGAGGTTTAGTAAAAGCTGCTCGTTGTTGGTCCGCTGTATAACCATATTGTAGCTAGCTCTACCGGTTCCGACCGAGGCCGGCCCGGTAGCGTGACAACCGGCTAATATCGCAATAACCATCGCCAATACGCATATGATTGAGCTTCGCATTTTTTGCCTCCTTATAAATTCCACGAACTCCAAGCCTTTTATAATATTAATTAACACAAAAGTTCAGCAGGTCTCTTATCACTCTCCCAGATATTTCTGGAGAATACCTTGCCATTCCGGCTGGCTGATTCTTTGAACCAGAATGCGATTAATGCGTTCTCTAAGCTCACTGCTTTGTGGTAATCCAATTGCATAGTATTGTCGTTCAAAGGTTTGTGGCAATACCCGCAGCGTTCCGTTCAACTCATTGCTGATAAGATACCGAAGTACAGGAGCATCATATACCATTGCGTCCAGCTCGCCGGCAGCGACCGCCTTGAGACCTTCAATAGCGGAATCATATCTCTCGAATGTGATTCTCTGGCTGGTCAAATATGCGTCACTTGTGGAGCCTCGAACGGAAGCGATGCGGACCTTCGGCAGGTCTTCCAGACCTCGGACTTTCAACTCCAGTTGAGTCACCGTTAAAGAGGAAGCAATGGCCGCGGTAAAGCTGGAGATAATTATAACGCCTGTGAACATCCATATGATGGCGACCAACCTGCTGCCTAATGTCTTTGGCGATTTGTCACCATAGCCCACGGTTGTCATCGTCACCGCTGACCACCAGAAGCTGGCCCCGAGACCTTTGGGCAGTTCCGCTTCAAACTCTCCGACATTGTGCTTATGTTCGAAAAACCAGACCAGCAATCCGGCGATAAACAAGACCATTGCCAGAGCAAGCAGCACCTTCAAGAAAGCAAAAGACAGGAACCTTTCCATCACAGCGAACCATCCCGCCTTGTTTTTACTCGATACAGCTATACCCAGCCCGGAGGTGTGAAAAGGATGTGTAAAGTCCATGGTCTGCTCACGTTTGGCGGTGATAGTTAACGCGGCCGGTGCGGCATCAATCGAGCCTTTTTCAAGGCTGTCAAGTAACTCTTCCAGGCTAAGCTCACGAAATTCATATTCGAGGTCTAAATCGCTCGCTATCTTTGTCCAGAGTTCAATACTGATACCGCTCCAGCTTCCACTTTCATCTTTTATGGCAAAGGGAGGGACGTGTTTGGTTCTTACGATTAATTTAGTCTTGGTCGAAGCGGCAGGCTGTGATTGGCCGGTTGAAACAGCTAAGGTCAAGCTCAACACAAGGGCCGCTGTAATTAGTCTGCATATCTGTTTCGCAAACATCCATCTTTTACCTCGCCTACTATATTTATTGTTCCTGTAACGGCAATTTTACACTTCAAAGCCGAAATTTGTCAATAAAGCTTTGATTTTTATGATGTGAATCAGAAGTCTCTACACTCCGTAAACTATCCATATTAACACATCGGATTGTGGGATACCTCACTGGCTATGCTTGAGATATCTCTTTTTTAACAACACATACAATTAGGTTTTTTAAATAACGCTGAGATTTAAGTCAATGTTGAAAATAGAATCGAATCAGAGAGACAACACTAAGTCATGTTTTGGTGAAGATATAGGACTTGGGTGTTTGGTTGGATTGGTTCTACCAAGTGAACATTAAGATAGCGTAAAAGCTCGAAGGCAGGGAATTTTGTTTTACTCATGCCTTGCCGGCAATGTGCAAATCAGTAGAATAGACTGTGTATTTTGCGGTTTGTGCACCAGGTGAAACGCACGAGCAAAAAAGCCCATACATTATAAGATTGGTTATTATGCTTCAGTACATCTTATTGGTTATCGGTTTCATACTGCTTATTAAAGGTGCGAACTTTCTCGTTGATGGCGCTTCGTCTATTGGAAAGAGGCTGAACATCTCTGAGCTGGTCATCGGCCTTACCGTAGTTGCATTTGGCACATCTACACCGGAACTGTTCGTCAATATTTTCGCCAGCATTAAAGGAAATACGGATATTGCAATCGGAAACGTGCTGGGTAGTAATATTGCCAACATATTTTTGATATTGGGTATATCTGCGTTGATATTCCCTCTGGCGGTCGGCAAAGGGACCGTTTGGAAGGAAATACCGTTGAGCCTTCTGGCTGCTCTGCTTCTGGGAGCCATGGCCAGCGACCGTTTGATTGATAAAAGCGATACCTCCGCGCTGACCAGAATCGATGGCCTGGTGTTCTTAGCGTTCTTTATCATCTTTATGTACTACTCGTTTGGCATTGCGAAAAGGATAGATGGCATCGACAGCCATCTGCCTCAAAAACAGCACGGATTGTTGAAATCCTTACTCCTGATTGTTGGAGGGCTTGTCGGCCTCGTTGTGGGCGGCAATTTGATTGTGAGTGGTGCGGTGCATATCGCCTCGAGTCTCGGCGTCAGTCAATCGCTCATTGGCCTGACTATCGTGGCAGTTGGGACATCGCTGCCGGAGCTTGCCACATCGGCTGTTGCGGCCTACAAAAGAAACGTTGAAATTGCTGTAGGTAACGTGATTGGTTCCAATATATTTAACATTTTTTTTGTCTTAGGATTAAGTTCAATTATCAAACCGCTGCCATTTCATCCGAGCAGCAATGTGGATATTGGTACGGTCATATTAGCCAGCTTGCTCTTATTTCTTTGGATGTTCACCGGCAAAAGACGTTCGATTGACAGATGGGAGGGAATAATTTTCCTGGTTTTATATGTGGGTTATATTACATTCTTAGTTTTCAAAGGGTAGATACCCTTACTGTCCGCCACCAGTGATACAAAGTGGCAGGCTTATTTTGACGTAGCGAATCTCAGCTGTCCCTGAATACATTTTTCAGCCGGACAAGGCTGAGACTGGGGCCCATAAATAAGATATCAAAACACACAGAGAAGACATATGGAGGTTAGTAAAAAAACACGATTTAAGTTTCCGGTACTCGCCGGGCTGTTGAAAGACAAGTCTTCACTCTTAATCGTGATGCAGGACAATCCGGACCCTGACTCAATTGCTGCGGCAGTGGCGCTACGCAGGCTCGCCAATGCCGTTGCCGGGCTCAAATGTTCCATCACGCACGGGGGAACGGTCGGCCGAGGTGAAAATAGGGCGTTGGTGCACTACTTAAATCTTAATATGCTCCAGTGCGGGCAGGTCAAGTTTGAACAGTACGACTTGATTGCGATAGTGGACACTCAGCCGGGCACGGGAAATAACTCCTTGCCGCAGGGTGTTTTGCCTCAAATCGTTTTCGACCATCATCCGTTCAAAAGCACGACCCGTTTATGCGAGTTCTATGATGTTCGTCGGGAATACGGAGCAACGTCAACCATTTTGCTTGAATACCTCCAACAAGCCGAGCTTACTCCTGATGTGCCCTTAGCAACCGCCTTGCTGTATGCGATACGCTCTGATACACAGGACCTCGGCAGAGAGGCAACGCAAGCCGATATTAGAGCTATTGAATTTCTTTTTCCGATAGCCAATAAGAGGATGCTGAGTGAAATCCAGCGAGGCAGTGTGCCCAAAGAATATTTTCAGATGCTTTCCAAAGCGCTACAAAATGCTCGGGTATATGGTAGTGCCATCGTCACCCATATAGGGCAAATAAATAATCCCGATATGATAGGCGAAGTCGCCGACCTTTTCCTGCGCGAGGACGAAACGAGCTGGACGATGTGCACGGGATTCTTTGAAGGCAAACTGCTTCTCTCCGTTAGAACATCACAGGAAGAAAACAGAGCTGACAAAGCCGTTAAGTTTATCGTTGCCAGAAAGGGGACCGGTGGAGGACATCTGACTTATGCCGGCGGACAGGTCCCATTGAAAAAAGACACAGAACCGGAGCGGCGAAAACTCAAAAGGCAAATCGAGCGTAAGTTTCTCCAGGTTGTAGGTATTTCTGGAGAGCGGTGCTCCACGCTGCTTGCGGAGTGAAAGCAATTGTTCTTCAGTAGAAAAATCGATAAAATACACGTTGTTCAAGGCTGTGTTAAGTCCTCGGTATAGGCTTTTGGAGTTTTTATAATCATTTGTTTGTTACTGTTGCTGCTAATCCGGTTCTGCGATATAATCCCTGCGAATGGGCGAATAAAATAAAAGCACGATTCTTTATAATCTGGAAATTACCAATCAAGATATTACATTTGAAGGAGACAAGATATGTTTGTACAGCAGTTTTTTGTTAAGGGTCTGGCGCACAGTTCCTATCTGCTTGGTGGGAGCAAAAAGTGTGCAATCATTGATCCCCGAAGGGATGTGGATGTGTATTTAGAGGCGGCCGGAGATATGGGGATGAAGATTACACATATCCTCGAAACCCATCTTCATGCGGATTTCGTCTCAGGACATATGGATCTGACCCAAAAGACCGGCGCTACTATCGTGGCGCCGAAGTCGGCGAAGTGCAAATTCAAGCATAAGGCTGTGGCCGAAGGGGACAGGTTTAATATTGAAGATATGCAGCTAAAAGTGCTGGATACGCCAGGACATACTCCTGAGCATATTACGTATGTGGTAACGGATAAATCCAGAGGGGCCGAGCCGGTATGCATCTTTTGCGGCGACGTATTGTTTGTCAGCGATGTGGGCAGACCGGATTTGTTTCCGGGCAAAGCCAAAAAGTTGGCGTCTCAGTTGTATGATAATCTCCACCAGAAGCTTATGAAGCTTCCTGATTTCTGCGAGGTTTATCCTGCTCATGGTGCCGGCTCTTTATGTGGTCGGGCAATGGGGGCCAAACGTACAAGCACAATCGGTTATGAGAGGCGATATAACGCGGCCCTGCAGATTACGGACAAGAAAAAGTTCATTGAGTCGCTGACAACCAACATGCCCGCCGCGCCTGACCATTTCAGCCGGTGCAGCGCCATTAACGGCAAAGGACCGTATCTGGTCGGTAAACTGCCCAGGCTGACTGCTATGTCACCGCAGGTATTTGCCCGGACGGTGAAAAACCCAAACACAATTGTTTTGGATATAAGAGACTACGAAGCCTTTGGAGGCCAGCATGTCCCGGGGGCTTTCCATGTAGATTTTGGCGGGAATTTTGCGACCTTTGCTGCCTGGATTTTGCCTCCCGACAAGGACATCCTGCTGGTTGCTGCCTCGGCCCAGCAGGCCCAGGATGCTAACTTATGGCTTAAGAGAGTAGGTCTCGACCGGGCTGTAGGCTTTTTGGAGGGCGGAATGTTCGCGTGGTCCAAAGAGGGCTTGCCGACCGAACACGTTTATCAGATAGGAACACTGGAACTGCATAAGATGGTCAACAAGCAGCGAGGTCTGGCTTTAGTTGATGTGCGTGCGATCGGAGAATACCAGATTAATCATATTAACGGCGCAGTGAATATTCCTGCGCCGGAATTGCGCCGGCGATACAAAGAGCTGAATAAGAACAAGCCTGTAATTCTTATTTGCAGCACGGGACATCGTTCGAGTCTTGGTGCGAGTTTGCTCAAACAGCGGGGATTCGGTGAGCTGTACAATGTCGCCGGTGGTATGACCGGGTATAGTGCAGCAGGTTTTGCGGCGGAGTGTCCGATGTGTATGGCCCCTCACGTACCGCAGGTCAGACCGGTATAAATTTATTAGTCTCAAAAGAGCAAACAGATTATATGTAATAACTATGCAGATAGGGAGAACGAATCATGGAATTTTTAAGAGCGGAACAATGGTCGCCGTATTTGGTTGGTGCTCTGATTGGCGTGCTCAGCTGGCTCACTTTTATCATTTCTGATAAACCCCTCGGCTGCTCGACTGCATTCGCCAGAACGGGCGGTATGATAGAGAGAATCTTCCGGGGCAAAAAGGTGGATGAAAGACCATACTACAAGAAATTTGCACCGGCTGTCGATTGGGAATGGATGCTGGTGCTTGGTGTGATAATAGGGTCCTTTCTTTCCTCCCATTTGTCG
>Ga0209427_10006886_pt1 | contig 12916 bp, 13 predicted proteins | sample DeeMarSWOR136_30_FD_187465 | JGI IMG/M metagenome (GOLD analysis project Ga0209427, IMG submission 187465) | Marine sediment microbial communities from White Oak River estuary, North Carolina - WOR-1-36_30 (SPAdes) (version 2) | ecosystem: Environmental > Aquatic > Marine > Intertidal zone >... | reverse complement strand
GCCTCTTTTTCTAGTTCTGGATTACCTGATAGAAAGACCTTTGTTTGTTCAGTTTCTTTTTTATATTCTTTTTTACCACGACCTCGGATTATATAAGCTATAAGAAGTGCAATAACTATTATTATTCCCCATATTAATGGATTCCAGAAACCGCTATTGGTTCCTAATGTTTTTAAGAAATCCTGAATCTCTATCATAGTTAAATTCCTCCTATAACATTAGCTATATAATTTGAATGATTTGTAAGTGCATTTACTGCTGGTTGCACAATATTATTAACTACTAAATCCGGGAATAATCCAATAAAAATAATTATACATGCAATTATTCCCATAGCAAAAAGCATACTCTTTGGGACTTCTTTTACATTTTCAAATTTAGGTAATTTCGGCCCAAGAAACGCGGAGTGAAACACTTTCACAAAAACTGCAAGAAGTAGTATACTACATAAAATAGCAATGATTGATAAGATTGGATTCACTTGATAAGTTGATTCGTATATTATCAATTTAGACGCAAAGCCATTCATTGGGGGCATACCTGAAACAGCAAGTAAACCTATCAAGAAAAATATTGTAGTATATTTCATATTTCTTGCAAGTCCACCTAACCGATTCAAAGAAGTTTCTTTTGTCGCATAGTATATTGCACCAGCTACAAGAAATAGCAAACCAACATCCAATGCATCATTTAAAATGTGAAATACTCCTCCTTTTAATGCCATGATTCCAGTGGTGGTATCAGTTGTTGAAAATACCGTTGTAAGTGCTGCACCTATTGCAAGAATCATATAGCCAATCTCTGCTACTGCAGCAAATGCTATCATTCTTTTGAAATTATTTTCTTTTAGTGCCATCAGAACACCAATAAATATGGTAAGCAGTGCTAATCCAACTATTATTATTCCTAAAAGAAGGTTCAAATCAATATTTACTTCACCTACTTGATTAATTGTAGTAGTTAATTTTCCACCATATACAGTGAAAATCATTCTTAAGGCACCATATAAACTTGCCTGGGTAACGCCAATCAGAATTAATGTAACTGAGGATGGGGCTCGTCCATATGCATCTGGTAGCCACATATGCATTGGTACTATACCTGCCTTCATTGCGAGACCTGAAATCAGTAAAACAAGTGCAATTTTGTCAAGGAATGAAAACTGGATTTTACTTGCAATAACTGCCATATTTAGAGCGTTATATTGACCATAAAGTAGAGCAACTGCAAACAAAATAAATAGAGCTCCTATTGCACTTATTACTATATATTTAAAACCTGCATCAACAGCTGTTCCTTTGTTTGTCCAAAATGCGATAAGAGCACATGATGCAATTGATGTTATTTCCAAAAATACAAAGAAATTGAACATATCTCCTGTAAGGATCATACCAAACATGCCTGCTATCATTAAAAGATAAAGTGTATAGTACTTGTCAAGTCCTGTATTTTCTTTCATAAAAGCCCAAGAATAAATTACACCTGCTATTGCCAAAATCGTTGCAATTATTGCCATAAAGATATTTAATCCATCAACCTCAAATAGAATTCTAATTGCAAAACCACCCTGAGTGAGTGCTGCTGATCCACCAAAAACATACGTATGGATCTTACCAGATTCTGAGTAAATATCATTTGCAAGTAGAAAAACAATTGCGCTTGTGAACAGAACTATGAATATTACAAATCCATTTCTTATTTTATCGTTGATTTTACTTATCAATGGTGTTAAAAAGGCACCAAGTAATGGTATAGCAACAATTAGTGCTGGAGAGTGAAGTAGAAAGATATCATCTATTATGTTCATTCTTCTTCCCTCCCTATTTTTCTTACATCAAGAGTTCCATAATGTCTGTATATATGTATAACAAGGGACAACATCAATGCAAGGACAGCAACCCCAATTACAATACTTGTTAGTGTCAAAGCATGAGGAACAGGTAGGGACATAAGTCTACTTCCGGTTCCACGATAAATTGGAGCTATGCTATCCTGTCTAAAAGCAAGAGTAATTAAAAATAAATTTACACCACATTCTATAAGAGTAATCCCAATGACTATTTTGATTAAATTCCTCTTAAATATCACAGCATAGAGTCCTATTAGTATCAATGCAACTACTGCAATGTAAGGAACGTTGTATATCATTTCATTTACCCTCCTTTATTCTAGTTGCATATGCCATGACCAGAACAATTGTAAACAATCCTGCAATTACTTTTAGACCAACTGCAAAGTTCATAAAAGGAAGAACACCCGCTGTGTTAATATTAGCAAGACCTTTTCCAATCTCATTAAAAATCGGAATTGTATCTTGACCAATTAAAAAATTTTTAAAAAAACTACCTTCATAATTAGAATAAAAAAATAGTAATATTATCCCAATAAATGCAAGGCCTATAAAACCAATCGCTCCAAGACTTTCTAAAACTGAGAGTTGTTTTTCTTTTATTTTTCCAACTACCCATATAGATCCATATGCAACAAGAATCATTGCCAAACCAGAAGCAACAACAGCACCACCCTGAAAACCTCCACCTGGGGTTAAGTGTCCATGAGCAATAACATAAAGTCCATATATCATAACAAAAGGAAATGCTACATTTGTAATTGTTTTAACAATTCTTGACATCCCGCTCATTTCTTTAACCTCCTGAATACAAGTATTACGCCAGCAACAGCAGTAAATAACACAGTTGCTTCACCAAGTGTATCAAAACCTCGATAATCAAAAACTACGGATGTAACTCCATTATCAGCACCAGTTTCTTCTTGGGTATTATCGATAATATATTGATCCATTTCAGGGTAATGCTCTTCATCAAATTCTCCAAAAGGATGCATCATGAGAGCTCCAAATAAAAGAAATATTCCAAATATTGCAAAAAATATTATAGCAGCAAAATTTCTTCCTGACATTAGGCTTCCTCCTCCCTTTTAGTGGCTCTTATAGAAATAATTAGAATTGCAGTAGTAAGACATGCTCCTACACCTGCCTCTGCTATAGCTACATCAGGTGCTTGTAAAATGTAAAATTCTAATGATAACAATAAGCTCATAGCTGCTACAGCTATAGCTGCAGCGATTAGATCTTTAAGATAAATAGCATAGAAAGAAGCTACAACAATTAGGATGGGTACAACTATGTGAACAATATTTATCATTGTATCTACTAACATTATTTTTCAGCCCCCTTTTTCATAGGTTTGCTTTTTCTAGCTGGTTTTCCTTCTAAATCATCCACAACAGCTCCAAATGGTTTAACCCCACTACGATGTGCAGCTCTTGCAATAGCATGTGCACCAGTAGGATTAGTAATTAAAATTGCTATCAATGCTCCAGCAGTGTGAATTGCTAAAACAGAGCCGTCTGAACTCCCCTGAAACCACATTTTTAGACCTAATAAAATTACAGAACCACAAATAAATATCGAACCAAATGTAGTACATTTTGTTCCAGCATGAAGTCTGGTATAAACATCAGGGAAACGAAGTAATCCTACACCTGCTAATAGATTAAAAAATACACCAATAGCAAGAAGGATATAAACAATAATATCAACAATTTCAGATATCATCTAAAACTCCCCTCCTTCCAAATATTTAGCAATAAAAAGGGTGGAAATATAAGATAACAACGCATATACAATAGCAACATCTATGTAAATTACTGAACTAGTAGCAATTCCAAATACTATCATTCCAACTATAACAAGTGTGTTTATTGTATCTAAACCAACAACTCTATCGGGAGCAGTTGGACCTTTAAAAACTCGAATAATGCAAAAAACAATAGAAAGTATTAGCAAACCTAAAATTACCATATATATTGTATCGATTTCTATCATTCTGCTATCCTCCTAATCCATTTTGGAAATTGACCACAAATATATTTACAATCAACAGGTTTCTTCTTTAGTGCCTCTTTTTTTACATTAATCCAATGAATATAAAGATCATTTTTTTCCTCATCAATATCAACACTTAATGTTCCTGGTGTTAGGGTTATTGAATTTGCAAGCATGGTTATTCCAAGATCCGTTTTTAGATCAGGGGATATTTTTACAATACCTGGATTTATTTTTCCAGTAATCACACGATACGCAACATCAATATTTGCCTTTGCCATTCCGACGAAAAAAGGACCAAAGATATATGCAATAAACCTGAACCATCTAGCTGGATTTGCCATTCTAAAATTCTTTTTTACGAAAATCTTTCCCGCAATAATTCCAACAATTATAGAAAGGATAATTCCAATTATTAGTTCTGCAAAACTCCAGCTTAAAAAATCTTTATCCAATATTACAATATCGGTTCCACTGCCTGTTGTTAATAAAAGGTATATTACAAAACTGAGGATAGTAGTCACAATAAATGCCAACATATTTTTCCTCCCTTATATGCCCATTATATGTCTCACTGTAATCCTAATCCTTTTTAAAAGATTATGGTTTAATTAAAAAATAAATTAGTTTTTTAACTTATTTATCTCAAAAATAATAAAAGCAAATATTATATCTTATTATGGGAGTCATTAATGAATATAAAATTAATAGGTTTTACTCCTAACCCTGAAAAATTACCTGCAATGGCAGCCAAACTTACACATAGCAAATCTAAACCTGAAGATTTGAATAAAAGCTCGGATAGAGAATTAAAAAATATACTTGAACATGTAATGAACCTTGGTCATACAAGCGTGATTGAACATACAAGCTTTAGTTTTGCAATTAGTGATGTTAGTAGATCACTTACACATCAGCTTGTAAGACATCGTATAGCAAGTTATGCTCAGCAAAGTCAAAGATATGTGAATTTAAATGTGCCAAATTATGTTACTCCACCAACAATAGCTAAAAACAATAAAATGAAAAAAGCTTATGATGAAACAATGAAAAATATATGGCAGGAATATAATAAACTTCTTGATATGGGTATTCCAACAGAGGATTCCAGATATGTACTCCCAAATGCTACCTGTACAAATATTATCGTTACGATGAATGCTCGATCTTTACTCAATTTTTTTGAATTAAGATGTTGTCAACATGCTCAATGGGAAATTAGAAAACTTGCAAATAAGATGCTAAAAGAGGTAAAAAAGGTAGCTCCCACTATTTTTAAAAAGGCAGGACCTGTGTGTAAAAGTAAAGGAATTTGTCCAGAAAACAAAAAAGATTGTCCTCTTTATCCTAAGTGAGTTGCATGAAAAGACCATACATAATTATCAATTGTGCAATGTCGGCTGATGGAAAGATTGCTTTACCTACAAAAAAGCAACTTAAAATATCCTGTGAAGAGGATATTGAAAGAATGTTCAAATTAAGAAATCAGTCTGATGCTGTTCTTGTTGGAATTAACACAATTCTTTCTGATAATCCAAAACTTACTGTTAAAGAAAAATATGTGAATAATCCAAAACAACCTATTAGAATTATTTTAGATTCTAATTGTAAAACCCCATTGGATGCCCTTGCAGTAAATAAACAGGCAAAAACATTGATAATTACCTCTGGGAAGTGTAGTAAAAAATTCAATGATAATGTAGAAGTCATTCAATGTAAAACTGATAAGGAGGGTTTTATAGAACTTAAAAGTTTATTAGATTTACTCTATAATCGTAAAATAAAAACTTTAATGGTCGAAGGTGGTAGTACTGTCATTTGGAACTTTTTATATCAAAGGTTAGTAGACGATTTTTACGTATATATGGCGCCGATAATAGTTGGTGGTATCAATACTCCTACAATGGCAAATGGAAAAGGAATAGAGGATATAGATGAGCTAATATCTCTTAAAATTGTTAATTTAAAAAGATTGGGACCTGGTGTTTTATTTCATTTTAAAATGATAACATGAAATTTTTATGTGATCAAATGCTTGGTACACTTGCAAAATGGCTGCGTATTTATGGTCTTGATACTTTTTATGCAAATAGTGAGATAAAGGATTCAGAACTAATAGATATTTGTAGAAAAGAAAATCGTATCCTAATTTCAAGAGATAAAATGCTTATTCAAAGGGCAAGAAGAGAGAATCTTAAAACAATTGAAATAAAAACAACAGACATAAATGAACAAATAAAAAAAGCCATTTCTGAAACAGAAATTGATTCAAATAAAATCCTATCTAGATGCATTTTATGTAATTTTTCAGTAGATGAGATAAAAAAGGATGATGTCAAAGGCAAGATACCAAAAAGGGTATTTGATAATAACAAGAGATTTTGGATTTGCAAAAAATGTAATAAAATATATTGGAAAGGCAGCCATTATGAAAATATGGTTGAAAAAATAAATGAACTAAAAAATTAAAGTAACATTCTAACCATTTGAGCGTGTGGTACGCCCTTGATTTTTATTATACATTCTGGATCAACAACTCCAGCCTCTATTGCACATTTTATCGTATCTTTTCCTACTAGGTTTGCAATTGTTGCATCTCCTAATAGTTTCTTTAAAGCTTCAGGTGTTATTCTTTCACCATCATAGAATTCTCTTTTTATATCTATCTGGAATTTACCGTCTTCGAATTTTTTCCCTAGGAGTTTCTCATCGCATGCTCCTAGCAAAAGGTCGTTACCTTTTTGGTAGATTTTTATACTTATCATGTTGATTTTTCCTTGTTCCTGTCTAATTTAATGTTTGTCATCTTTTATATTTCTTTCCAAAAATATTGATATTTTTTAGTCAAATTTTTTTGTAGAAAATGCATTGTTTAATAATCTTAATTTTTCGTTGAAAAACGACCTGATTTATAGAAAAATTTATATATATAACATTTTTTTATATTTGGAAATATTTTTTTTTTAACCGCAATGCTAAAAACCATGTTCCGATATATACTTTTTTGGAATCGTTTTTGATGGGATATTAAAGATGAACTCGATAATTAAATCATTCTCAGAGCATGGTACCTTTGTTCAGCCTGACACATTAAATTATATTTTGTCAAAAAACAATCCACAGGAATTTACTAGATTTATTACAAAGAATTTACATGAATTTCCTCTAATTTTGACTTTAAATCAAGTTAAGCAAATCGAAAACATTTCACAATTGGAAATTTCACCAACTGTATCGATGAAATCACAAGAAGTAAAGGAAATTCAAACTAAAATGTTTTCTGAGATATTTGGTGGTGAAATACAGTCTATTACGTTAGATGATAACGATTTTGAATATGATGATCCTGATAAAGATGATCAAATAAAATTACCAGAGGAAAAGATTGAGGAATCTATTCCAAAAGTTATAGACATAAAGAAAGTTAAAGGTTGGAAACCAAAAGCAAAAGAATATGATTCTGAAATAAGTATAATAAAGGATGTTACAGGCAATAGTGTATGTGAGGGAACTACTAGTGATTTTACTAAACTTTTTGTTGATAGATATAGTGCCTTAAGGAGAATTTTAAGGAACCAGAGAAGGGAACTTGCTAATGCAATACCGATAAACAGGGTAAAAAAGAGCGGTGTTAAGGATGTTCAAATTGTAGGAATTGTTAAAGATGTTAGAACTACCTCAAATGGTCACAGGCTCATTGAATTAGAAGATGAAACTGATATAGCCACCTGTATTGCGTTGAAAGATAACCGCGAAATATTAACCATGGCAAATGAGGTTGTTCTTGATGAGGTAATAGGGATTAGAGGACAGCTTAGCAGAAACGGTGATTTAATAGTTATTAGAAGTGTTGTTTATCCTGATATTAGCATACAAAATGAGAGACATAAAGCAGAGGTTCCCTTGTATGCTGCTTTTTTATCTGATATACACATTGGTAGTAAACAGTTCATGGAAGATGAATGGCAGGCTTTTTTAAGATGGATAAATGGTGAAATGGGCAATTCAAGACAGAAGGATGTAGCTGGAAAAATAAAATATATTGTAATTCCTGGTGATGTTGTAGATGGGATTGGTATATACCCTGAGCAAGATAAAGAACTATCAATAGTTGATGTTTATCGTCAGTACGAGGCCTTGGCTGAACAACTACGTCTTATCCCAGAACATATTTCAATGATAATGCAACCTGGAAATCATGATGCAGTTCGCCCTGCTGAACCTCAACCAACCTTTGAAAAAGAAATCCAAGATTTATTCTCTGGGATGAATATGAAATTTGTTGGAAATCCATGTTATTTTTCTCTTAATGGTGTTGAAGTCTTAGCCTATCACGGCCAAAGCCTTCTTGATTATGCAACAAACATTCAACATTTAAAATATAACGAACCTGTAGAAATTATGAAGGTAATGCTAAAAAAGCATCATCTTGCACCAACCTATGGGGGATATACTCCACTTGCTCCTGAGCATTATGATTATATGGTTATAGATAAAATACCAGATATATTTGTTACAGGTCATGTTCATCTAGCTCAGATTGGTGATTACAGAGGTGTAACGCTAATGAATGCTTCAAGTTGGCAGACTCAAACATCATATCAAAAAATGTTGAATTTTATCCCTGATTCTGGAAAATTACCGATAGTCGATCTAAAAACTGGCAATGTTACAATGATGGATTTCAGTAAAAAGTTTTAAAGCCCTAATTTGCATTAGAATTTTGTTAATTTTTATGAGCGGTTGATCATGGGTGGGGATTTATCCAAAAATATAGCAATTAGCTCAGATATGCATGAGTATTTCACCAGTTTGCAAAAAGACATTGATTTATGCTACTCTATTGCAAATAAGGCTAGAAAGAAAGGTTGGGATCCTGAATTTGAGGTAGAAATACCACAAGCATTAGATCTTGCTGCAAGAGTCGAACAACTTGTTGGACCTAAAGGAATCGCACCAAAAATTCGAGAAGTAACCGCAAAAATTGTTGATAGGGAGCTTGTATCATTAGAAATAGCAAAAGAAATTGTAAAAGGTAAAAAATACAAATTCAATAGTACTGAAGATGCTCTTGATCAGGCAATTAGAACTGGTCTTGCGATATTAACAGAGGGCGTTCTTGTTGCTCCTCTTGAAGGAATAGCTGAAATTAAATTAGGTAAAAATAAAGATGGAACTGATTATGTTGACCTATATTTTTCAGGCCCCATAAGGAGTGCAGGTGGGACAGGGCAGGCTATGAGTGTTCTTATAGCTGATGTTATTAGACGAGAGAGAGGCATTGGACAATACAAACCCACTGAGGGCGAAATAGAAAGATACAAAGAAGAAATACCCCTCTATAAACGAGTACAGCATTTGCAATACACTCCCTCAGTTGATGAAATTGATAGAATCGTAAGAGGCTGTCCAGTTTGCATAAATGGAGAGGGAACTGAGGATGAAGAGGTTACAGGTTACAGAGATTTACCAAGAATAAGTACAAATCGATTACGGGGTGGTGCCTGCCTTGTTATTGCAGAAGGTCTATGTTTAAAGGCTCCAAAAATCATCAAACACGTTAAAAAACTTAGATTAAAAGGATGGGATTTTCTCGATATTTTTGTAAATAAGGGAAAGTTAAGTGAAGAAAAAACAGATAAAAAAATACCAGAAATTATTCCTTCATCTAAATATATTGGTGAGGTTATTGCTGGTAGACCGGTTTTTTCTCATCCCTCAAGGAAGGGAGGCTTTAGATTAAGGTATGGTCGTGCTCGAACAGGTGGTCTTGCATCAACTGCAATAAATCCTGCTTCTATGCATCTACTTGATGGTTTTATTGCTGTTGGGACTCAGTTAAAAACAGAGAGGCCAGGTAAGGGAACAATTGGTACACCTTGTACCAGTATAGAAGGTCCGATTGTTTTGTTTAGGAATGGTGACTTAACTCAAATTAATGATTTTAAGGACGTTAATGTACGTGAAATTAAAAAGATAATTGATCTTGGAGAAATCCTTATTCCATTTGGGGAGTTTATTGAAAATAATTCCTTGCTGCCCGATTCAAGTTATGTATATGAATGGTGGCTTCAGGATTTACAGAATCAAATTGATTGCCTTCCAAAGGATTATTCATTCTCTGGAATTAAAGATTCTGAAATAAATACAAATAAAAGAATCTATGAAGATTTTAGTAGAGTAATAAATCTTCAGCAACCCTCATGGGAAGATGCTTTAGATATTTCTATTAAATATAAAATCCCTTTGAATCCTTACTACAATCTATTTTGGCATGATATAACACTTGAAGATCTAAATTTACTTGCAAACTATATAAAAGAGCATGGAAAAATAGACAAAGGTAATTTGCTAGTTCTACCAAGAGATGATAATATTAAAAAAATTTTAATTGATCTTGGAGCTCTTCACAGGTATATCGATGGAAATTATATTTTTGATAGATACTCTTTTTCCCTCATAAGGTGTTGTGGTTTAGAAGTTAAAGAAAATAGTATCATTCCAAATGATAGATTTAAGAATTTAGAAATTAAAGATGATATTATTTCTATTGTTTCAAAACTTACTGGTATCATAGTTCGACCGCGTGCACCAATCCGTATAGGAACGAGGATGGGTAGACCTGAAAAAGCAGCTGCACGAAAGATGCGACCTCCACCTCATGTATTGTTTCCTATTGGTAACTATGGTGGAAATCAACGTTTGATTAGAAATGCTGCAGATTTACCGTCGATAGAAGTTGAAGCTGGAGTTAGAATTTGTTCAAAATGTAATAAGAAAACACATAGGATTTTCTGCACTTGTGGAGCACATACCGAGATTAGTAACGCTAGAATCGAAGCCTTTGAAATCAATCTTGCTGAAGAATTGAAATTTGCACAGAAATTAATTAAGGAAAGAACTCTCCCTGATACAATAAAAGGTGTAATAGGAACTATCTCAAAACATAAAACCCCAGAACCACTTGAAAAAGGAATTTTAAGAGCGAAACATCAGGTACATGTATTCAAAGATGGTACAACAAGATTTGATATGACCGATGCCCCTCTTACCCATTTTAAGCCAAAGGAGATAGGTGTTTCTATTAATAGAATAAAAGAATTAGGTTATAAAAAAGATTATCTTGGAAATGATCTTGAAAACGAAGAACAATTATGTGAACTAAAAGTGCAGGATGTAATAATTTCAAAAGCTTGTGCTGAGTACTTTGTTCAAGTTGCTAAATTTATAGATGATCTCTTAGTAAAATTCTATGGATTAGAAAGATTCTACAAAATAAAAAAATTAGAAGATTTAACAGGGCATCTAACTGTAGGCCTTGCACCTCATACATCTGCAGGTTCTTTATCAAGAATAATAGGTTTTACAGATGCCCAAGTATGTTATGCTCACCCTTTTTATCATGCAGCTAAGAGAAGAAACTGTTTATCATCAGATACAAATATAATGGTTCTTAATTCTGAAAAACCAATTATCACAAGTTTAGAAAATTTATATTTAAACACAAATTCAAAAGAAGAAATTGTTGATGATTTTGGTACGAGACTTAAAAATGTTGAAAACATAAGTACTTTGGCTCTAAATTATAAAAATGGGAAATCTGAGGTTAAAAAAATTAAGTCAGTAATAAAAATAAAATCACCAAAACATTTACTAAAGATTAAATCGAAATCAGGTAGAGATTTTATTTCATCTCCTTTTCATAAAGCCCTAGTAGTTTCAGATGGAAAAATTATAAACAAAAAGGTGGCACAATTAACTAAGAAAGATAAATTTTTTGTCCCTCACAAAATACAATTCTGTGATAATAATATAAAATATATTGATTTACTATTTGAATTTTCACAGAGAACCAAAGAATGCGAGGATATTGTTGTTAGAGGAATTGAAAGATTAATTAGGATATGTGTAGAAAAACTTGGCGGTTTAAAGCAAACTTCAAAAAAATTAAAGATTAATAAAAAAACATTTTCAAATTATATATATAGAGATAGTATCCCAAATCAAATTTTATTAAAATTACTTGAATTATGTGAAGAAGATTTTAATGTAATTCCAAAAGATTGTAATTTAAGCGTTAAAAGAAATCACCAAACCATTCCAAGAATTATTAGAATAAATAAAGAATTTATGAGAATAATCGGTTATTACATCTCTGAGGGTTATGCTAGATATGCTAAAAAAAGGTGTTATCAGGTAAATTTTGCTTGTAATGAAAAAGAAGTTCGTAATGATTTAATATATTGTATTAAAAATATTTTTAATATAAATCCTTATACCAACAATAGCAGTGTATTCATTTCTAACAGATTGATATATAAATTTTTTATTGATTTTCTATATATAGGGAAAAATGCAAAAACCAAAAAAATACCTTCGATTTTTTATGCACTGCCCAAATCCAAGATTAAGGAGCTTCTAAGAGCATATTTTTCTGGTGATGGATCTGTAGAAAAGAACCGGTTACATGTAACTTGTTCTTCTGTTAATAAAGATTTGCTAACAGATATCGGCATGCAATTATTACGTTTTGGTATATTTTATAGATTAAAAGAGGAAAGGAGAAAAGTAGGAGGTATTGTAAAGGAATTTTATGATAAAAAGAGTCAATCGCCAATATTTCATCTATACTATATTTCTATTAGATCTTCATATGCAAAAAAATTTTATGAAAAAATCGGTTTCTTTTTAAAAAGGAAACAATTAGAGCTTAAATTTGTAATATCAAAGGAAAGATCACCAAGATTAGAAAAATTTGGTGATTTCATCCTCGATCCTATAAAGGAGATTATTCCTATAAAATCAAACTCTGAATACCTTTACGACGTCGAGGTAGAGGATATCCATAATTTTCCAATTAATGATTTCATTTTATCTGCCAATTGTGATGGTGATGAAGATGCTCAAATGCTTCTCATGGATGCATTATTGAACTTTTCTCATTCATATATTCCAGAAAAGCGTGGAGGCAAGATGGATTTGCCTCTAATTCTTACCACTCGAATTGACCCTTCTGAGGTTGATAAAGAAGCCCATAACGTTGATACCCTCGCAAGTTATCCTCTTGGG
>Ga0209427_10006885_pt1 | contig 12917 bp, 13 predicted proteins | sample DeeMarSWOR136_30_FD_187465 | JGI IMG/M metagenome (GOLD analysis project Ga0209427, IMG submission 187465) | Marine sediment microbial communities from White Oak River estuary, North Carolina - WOR-1-36_30 (SPAdes) (version 2) | ecosystem: Environmental > Aquatic > Marine > Intertidal zone >... | reverse complement strand
ATAGGGTCGCTCAACTTAAGTTAGAATCGATGGAAATTGAAATCGATAATTTAACAGAAAAACAGAAGAAGTATTTGACTGACTGGAAGGAAGGCACTTAACGAAGCCCTTTTGCAAAAATATTTAAATCTTCCCCACTCAGATTATAGTCACAGTGATGTCATGCAGATAGCTAGAATCAAGCTCTCAGGAAGAAAGCCTGTTCAGTTAGACGAGATTTGTGTAGAGATAATTGGGATTGCGAAAAAATTCGGGATTGATTATAAAGGACCGATTCCTTTACCAACTAAGAAACTGAGAGTTGCCCCGATGAAGACACCGTGTGGAGATGGGACAGGACATGGTAATACTTCATTCGATAGATGGGAATTGAGGATTCATAAGAGATTGATAGATTTACAGGCTGATGATAGGGCTTTAAGACAAGTTCTAAGAGTTGCTATTCCTCAAGGAGTTCATATTAGTATAAAACTTCAGGATTAATTTCTGGAGTCAAAAGATTTATAAATTTAATTTTTTACTCTTTGATAAAGTGAATAAAATGCAATCCAATGCGTCTCAGGATATAATAAGACGATTAAAAGCTGCATCAACCTATTCTCTACGTAAACCTGATGAATGTATCGCAGCTTTAGGATTAGAAAGAGTTGAGAAAGAAATAATGGATTTGGGATATGATGGTTTTTTACGTGTTCTAGATTATGTTAGAAGCTCTAATCTCCCTACTAATTTTAAACAAAAGTTAGAAATGGAATACACTGCTAGAAGAGAGGGAAGAGCAAAAAATTAAAACAACTCTAATCGTATAGAATTATCATGAAAATAGTCCCAATCGCATTCGATTCTCTCGGAACTAGAGGAATGGCCACTTACGTTGAGACTAAGGATTTGAAATTGTTCATCGATCCTGGAGTTTCTCTCGCCCCGATTCGTTACGGTCTAGAGTCGCATCCTATTGAACTAAAAAGACTGGACGAACACTGGAAAAAAATAGTAAAATTGGCTAAGAAATCAGAAGTGTTAATAATAACTCACTATCACTACGACCATCACAACCCATGGGAACACCTTGAAATCTACAAAAACAAAACAGTCCTTGTCAAACATCCCACAGAAAAAATTAACAAGAGTCAGAAGAAAAGGTCGGCATTCTTCTTAGAACAGATAAAAGATTTGCCAAAACGATTAGAGTATGCTGATGGAAAGGAGTTTAAGTTCGGTAAGACTAAGATAAAAATATCTCCACCAGTCTTTCATGGAACTAATCCCAGATTAGGCTATGTAATAGAAGTTTTGGTCGATGATGGATATAGATTTATCCATACTTCAGATGTGGAGGGTCCTAGTCAAAATGATCAGGTCGATTTCATCCTAAAGAATAAACCAAATCTAGTTTTTCTGGATGGTCCTCTATCTTACATGATGTACAGGTTTGGGGTTAAGGCCATGAAGAATTCTGTTGAGAACATGATTAAGATCGTTAAAAGTTGTCCTCTCGATGCTTTAATAGTAGATCATCATTTTCTAAGGGATTTGAAATGGAAGGAAAAGATTCCAGAAGTTTTCAAGGTTGCGGAAAAAAAGAAACTTGAGGTTAAGACTAGTGCAGAGTATGCAGGGAAACGAATAGACATGCTCGAGGCTCATAGAAAGGAATTGTATGAGAATCAATAAATCAGATAGATTTTTGTTTTTGATGTCCGAGTAGTTTTCCAAGTTATGAGAAAACCCGAGACTAAAAAAACGAAAAGTTTATTAATGCTTGGACTGTCTAGTTGAACCGCCTAACCGAGTAGTTTAAATACTTGTAAGTCAAACAATAAGCGTCAAACCTATGGAGGGTTTTAAATGAGAATAATCTTTGAGGAAGACGAAGATTCATCAGACGACTGGTAAAAACTGTAAACAATGATAATCTTTCAAGCTGTTTTTTTGTTTTATTTTAAACTTTCTTCAAGAATGGAAGACCAGTTCTTTTATTTTCTATAATTTCGTATCCCTCAGGCTTATCTATTGACCCACTCGGATCTTTAGAGAAGAAAAATATTCTCTGTATTCTACCGCCTCTGAGTGTCACTTCTTTCGTGTGCAAATAGTATATTTGTCCCCTCGAGTTTGTATGACTAAACATTCTACCACCTATCAATTCTTTGTCGAAATTAGTTGAAATAGTTTATCAAAAGAAGAAGTCTATTTTCAATGGCCTGAGATAGATTTTTGTTCTAGAGAAAGAAAATCTATTTATGGAATTCACACAATTATTACAAGCTTTAGTAACATTTTTTATAGTATTTGATCCCATCGGGTCTCTACCTGTTTTTATCGACCTAACAAAAAAATTCAACGATACAGAAAAAAGAAAGGCTGTTAATAAGGCTGTATCGGTGGCTGGAGTTTTAGCCTTTATATTCATATTTTTTGGAAAGAATGTTTTGGATTTTATGGGAATTTCATTCAGTAGTTTTAAAATTGCTGGGGGTGCAGTTCTCTTTCTTCTTGGATTAGAGATGATACTAGGGTTTAAGATTCATAAAAAGAAAGTCAGTGATTTCAGTGTGGCCGTTTCTATCATATCAGTACCATTAATAACAGGACCGGGTGTTATTACTATGGCGATTTTGTTGTCGACTGAGATTGGCATCTTAACAACCTTTATATCAGCGTTTCTATCGATTTCAATAATATGGATTCTTTTTAGACGAGCGGAAAGATTACAAAAAAAACTTGGAGAAGCAAATTTGAGGATTGTCTCGAAAGTAATGGGTTTAATAATTGCTAGTGAAGGTATAAATCTTATAATAAGCGTGTTTGGTCTTTAATTGAATTACTTTTTAATTAACCCAGAATCAGATAGATTTTTGTTCTAGGAAGAGAAATAATAATTATTATTGAGTTTCTGCTGGAATTAACTTGCGACTACACATCCCTTTTATAGAACATAAAATTCTTAGTACCCATTCCAATAGGATAGAAAAAGATAAAAAATAGAGTAATTCCCAACTCAGGGACGGCACGGTCTTTAAACGGATTATCAACAGATCTAAAGAAAAGAAATTCGGGTCACTAAGGAATATGGCCAACAAAGCAAGGGGTACTAGTTTTGCCAAATCACGTGATAAATCTTCCTTTAAATAGGAAGTGATTCTAACTGCGGATACAAGAGCCATTGAAATGAGTGCTACTTGTCTAACAGTAACATTCTTTGTCATTACAAACAGGAATAAAGTGAGTACCGCGAACCAAAAAGCAACATAAAACGGGAAAGCTATACCATATTTCAATATGTAGAGGAATACACTTCCTGCCTTTTTCAATCCCTTATGCTTCACTTCTGGAAAATCGTGTTTACTCAAATCCAATTTGAATAAGTCTCTCTTCGACAGATTTATGTAGAAAAACCATACGAAAACTGCATAGAAAAAAATACCAATCGTGAAAATTAACAATTCAGGATAAGTTGTAGTCATCATACTATAAATTACTTTGAAATAATCCACAGATTGGAAAGTTTGAACTATATCTGTAATGTTAATTTCAAGCATGATTAGTATATAGTGGGTTTAAATAAATATTTTAGAATGATTCAAAACAATCCAGAATCAGATTTTTTAAATAGGGGGAGATTGAGGCGATGTGTTCAATCAAACACATGCAGTTTTAACCTCAAACCCTCTAATCTTTTGAATACCCCCAATTATAGTTAATGATGCTCTTTTAGAAAAGGTTTACTGTCTAAAACGATCAAAAAAAGCATCAATAATATTTTTTAAACGAAATATTTTATAAAACGTTGAAATAACCCAAGAATCAGATAGATTTTTGTTCTTAGAAAAGAAATATTGATTATGAAAACTCAATACAAGTTAATGTTCTACGGCTTCTTGACAGCATTCTTCTTAGTATTCAGTCTGTGGACTTACATGAGAAGAGGGTGGACTAATTGGTTAATTTTATTCATAATATGTTTCATGATTAACTTGTGGGCACTATACGGTGTATTGAAGAAATATTGAAAATCAGATAGATTTTTTATATAAGGAATCACTTACCCCTTTCAAAAAGCAAGTAATGCTTGGTCCAGATGTCACGACCAGTCGCTTGATACGTATGGAGACGCCAGCCTTTCTTCTGCCATTCTTCGATTGTTTTACCGACATCTCTGTGGTTATCAATCTGCACACAAATGAATTCTTTCACCAAATATCACCTCTTTTATCAGATAGATTTGACTCATAAAAAGATTTCTATAAGAAACGATTGAAAAACAGCATTAATGATAGATTTTTGTTCTAAAGATTTATGTCATTAAGAATATAATTTAATTATGAAAAGAAAGATTGTTAACAAACCTTACAAGAGCCGTTGGATAGGAGGATTGTACATATTTTTAACTATCCTTATAACGCTAATTTATCTCATTATATATCTATTTGCTGACGGAGCATATGGAACTTCTTATTTTTTACAAGTTGTTTTAAACAGTGTAATGGTTTTTGTTTTTTCTTTAATGTTAATTATTGTAATAAGTTTTTACACCACGAAATATAAGATTAGTGATGGTTTATTGACTTCTTGGTCACCTTTTGTAAAGATTAAACTGAAATTGAAAGATGTTAAAAAGATTGAAAAAACAATGTTTCCTTTTTACATTAGGGTTGGTGCAAGTTTTTATTGTGGATTTTTTTATGTTCCCAATGTTGGTTGGATAAGAACAATAATAACTAATTTAAGAGATGTTATTCTCATCACTACAAAAGATGGTAAATATTTTATGATATCACCTTCAAACCCTGAAAGATTTATGAAAATGTTAAAAACCCGAATCAGATAATAACTCTCACTTTTTAAAATCTATTAATCCTATAATTAAATATGAAAATCAAAATAACCAAACTAATCCTAGCAATCCTAATCTGCCAATCAGCAGGAATAGTCGGCTCAATCTTCACTTCCCCTTCTATCCAAACATGGTATACAACATTACAACTACCAAGCTTTGCTCCACCAGGCTGGTTTATTGGTATAGTATGGATCATTCTTTACACTCTGATGGGTATTTCCTTGTATTTAGTCTGGAATAAAGGGTTGAGGAACAAACGAGTTAAGAATTCCTTATCTTTATTCGGCTTACAGCTGATACTGAATGCTGTTTGGTCGTTCCTTTTTTTCGGGTTAAGGTCTCCTTTGCTTGGTTTGATAGAGATAGTCTTTCTTTGGGTTTTTATTGGACTCACGATTCTGAAATTCTATAAGATATCCAAGACAGCTGGTGTGTTGCTAATTCCATACATAGCTTGGGTTAGTGTTGCTTTAGTACTGAACTTTTACATTTGGATATTGAACCCTTGAATTAAGCTTAAATCCTTTAACTTTCGTTCATTTTTTAAGTGTTAAACATGGTTGATATTAAAACTTTGAAAGATCCTTGTACATATGCAAAAGCTCACGCTGAGGTTATTGATGTTCTTTTACGACACTACATGAAGGAATACAAGAAGAAGAAATTTTCAGAAAAACGTGGATTTGAATTGGATAAGCATATTCTCGGTTTGTTCAATATGCGTATAAGAGATTTTATGCATCCAGAAGGCATATGTTCTGTCATTAAATCAGATTCTAAATTTAACGATTTAAAATGTGAAGAATGCTACATAACACAAGAGTATCTTGAAATAGCACAAGAATATAAGAAGATGCACCAAGTGTAGAAATTTAAATAAATTAATTGGATAACTCTCACTTTTTAAAATCTGTTAATCCTATATTTGATTGTATGAAACAAAATCTACTAGTCTTCGATGTCGACCATATCATAGAAAAAGAAACCGGTGTGATAAGGCTCTTCTGCAAAGACTCCAAAGGAAAAACAATCCTAATCCAAGATAAAACCTTCAAACCTTACTTCTACGTCGAACCCAAAAAAGGAATAAACGAATACAAAAAGAAACTCCTCAATCATGATTTCAGAGAAGGAAAAATCCTTAAAGTAGAAACAGTAGAAAAACAATTCTTCGGTGAAAAAAAGAAACTCCTAAAGATAACAGTAGAAAGTCCAAGTGATATCCACAACATAAGAAACGTAATCAAAACCTGGAAAGAGAACAAAGAAGAATACGAATACACAATACCCTTCTACCAAAGATACTTGATAGACAAACAGATCAAACCGATGTCACAAACAAGAAAACTAAAAATCCTAGCTTTTGACATAGAAACAACAGAAGATCAAATAATAATGGTTTCTTTTGCTACTAACCAAGGCTTTAAGAAAGTAATAACAACCTGGGAAGGTAAAGCAAAACACACAGTCTCAGTAAATGACGAAAAAACACTGTTGGGAAAATTCATACAGATAATAAACGAACAAGACCCAGATTTCATAGTCACTTTCAACGGAGACGGTTTCGACTTTCCCAAGCTAAAAGAAGCTGCAGAAAAACATAAAGTAGACATTAAAATAGGTAGAGACAAATCGAACATAAGATTAGTCAGAAGAGGCAGAATCTCCTCGACAAAAATCAGGGGAAGACCCCACATAGATCTATACACTTTCATAGATCATATCCTATCCACATCGATGAAAACAGAAGTCTTAACCCTAGATGCAGTAGCAGAAGAGTTATTAGGACTAAAGAAGAGAGACTTGAAATGGCATGACATAAAAGAATCTTACAAAAGCAAGGATGGTTTAGAAGAATTATCAGATTATTGTCTTTGGGACTCATTATTAACCCTTAAACTAGCCGAACAATTACTACCACAAGTCTTTGCCTTATCCAGATTAACAGGAACAATCCCTTTCGACACAGGAAGATACATGTATTCTCAACTAGACGAAGCATACCTATCAAGAAAGGCCTTTCAACAAAACATTATCATCCCAAACAACCCCAAGTATGATGAAATAATGAAGAGAAGAATGAGACCGGCTTACACTGGTGGTTTTGTCATAGAACCTAAGAGAGGAATCCATTCTGGAATAATGGTTTTCGATTTCAGAAGCCTTTATCCAACCGTAATAATCACGCATAATCTCTCACCCGAGACCACAATAGATTGTAACCATAAAGAATGTGAGAACAATAAACCCCCAGGAGCAGAACATCATTTCTGTAAAAAAACCAAAGGCTTTATCCCAAGAAACTTGGAAGGAATCATCAAAGAAAGAGTTAAGATTAAAGACAAAATGAAGAAATTGAAGAAAGATTCTTTAGAATTCAAGAGTTTAGACAACCAACAGTATGCCTTGAAGATTATAGCAAATTCTATCTATGGATATATGGGGTATGCTGGTGCTAAATGGTATTGTTATCTATGTGCTGCTACTGCTGCTGCATGGGGAAGATTCTACATTAAAAAAAGTATAAGCATGATCGAGAAAGAAGAATTTGAAGTCATTTACGGAGATACTGATTCTGTTTTCATAACTATACCCAATATCAAAAAATCACAATTGATGAAGAAATCAGAAAAAATCCTGAAGAAGATTAACGATAAATTCCCAGGAATAATACAACTCGAGTTCAAGGGCATTTACGAAGGCGGAATATTTGTCGCAAGAAAAGGGAAAGAAAAAGGTGTAAGCATGGTTGGAGGAGATATTTTAAAGTATTGGAGTAAATGCATTATAGAACTGCAAAACAACAGGGGAAAGAAAAAAGCAATTTTGCAAAAACATAGAAGTTTGCCCGAAAAAGAGCTGAATTTTGAAATAACCTCTTCTGGAATATATGTTAATAAAAGGCACCCATTTGATATGCAGGCAGCTACAATTAAAAAAGCCCTTGATAATCCTGATTTAAACATCTACGGGGCAGAAGAAGCTGTAATAAGGCAGTTGCTTGAAGATCCAAAAACAAAAGCAAGATATGAAAATGACCCTGAATTCAGAGAAAGATTTCATTATTATTTTGACCAAACATATAGATTGTTGCAAGCAGCAGACATTGCTTTTAGGAATAATATCCTGGCAAGGCATAATTTAGAATACACCAGCCAAAGAAACCAGTTTCCATCAAATGAAAATCTTGATTATGTCCTGACAGCAACAAAAGCCTTAATTGAGCCTGCAAAAGAACTCATGCAAGACCCATCCACTATAATAACCTCTTTGCCAGAATTCACAGGAACAGATGATATCAAAGGCGGTTTTGGAAAATTTGATATTATTTTCTATGAGAAAATGTATCAAAGAATGAGAGAGATTGCGCCTGTTGTTCTGGAGAATATCAGCCTTTAAACCACTTCATCATCCTGACAGCATCGCGGTAAATAAAAGGGCTCTCGCAGATAATAACTGCATTCTTCCTAGACCGTTTCAATGCCTTTGCAAGCGGTATGAAATGTTTCTTGTCAACACTCTTGTGTGTTCTTTCTCCTTTTGCAGTATAAGTAATCCCAGAAAAATGGCAGTGCAGCAAGCCAACTGACTTCACCTTTTTGAAAATATCAGCATAATCAATCTTTCCGCCGTGTCTTGCATAAATATGTGCAAAATCAACGCAGATAGTGCACTTAATCTGTCTTTTTAATTTCATTATCTCTTCAACAGTCCCAAACTGGGATTTCTTGCCTGTTGTCTCAGGAGCAAGCTTAATCTTCCATTTTCTCTGCTTAATCACTTTCTGGATATCCTGCATTGCTGCCTTGACATTTTCATAGCAGTTCTCAGGCTTTTTCTTGCCATAATAAGCAGCATGAAATACAACAACACTAGCACCAAGGTAATGTGCCCTTTCACAGCTGGCCAGTATGTGGTTTTTGCTTGTTTTAATAGTAGTCTTTTTATCAGAATTAAGATTGACATAATAAGGCGCATGCACGCTCAGGGATATTCCAAGCTTCTTTGCCTTCTCGCCAACCTGCGAAGCAAGCTTGTTCTTCATCCTGACTCCGTATGTAAACTCAACCTCTGCTGCTTTCAGACCAAGTTTCTTAACCTTGTCTAAACCATCTAAAGCAGGCATCCCAAATCCAGCAGGCCCGAATTTGACATTCATTTTTTAAAGGTCTCTTTCTTGATTGCCTCAACTTTGATGAATTTCTTTGAGAACCGCATGATTATAGAAGAAAATACAACAGAATAAATCAAGAATGCAAGAATCAAGTCAAGTATAATAGTCATGCCAGGAAGAGCTATCTTGGTTGCAAGAGTAAATGCAATAACTGCAACAGCAATGCCCTTTGGACAGCTCAGTGCAATAAACAGCTTTTCTTTTTCTGAAAATTGTTTGGCAGTTGGAAAGGAAAGATGCACAGAAATAAATCTTATAAGCAAAAAGGCGCCAAATAAGGTAAGTGAGGTATAGAAAAATTCAGCACTCAAAGGAAGTTGGATAATCATGCCAATGAAAATAAACACAATAACCTCAAGAATCATTGATATGGTTTCAGAAAATTCCATAAGTTTTTGTTTGTGCTTGATATAAACATTGCCAAAAAACAAGCCCATGACAGTCACAGCAAGGACCCCATTGCCTCCAAGAAACTCTGCAATTATATATGTTAATATTGCTGCAGTAATTGCAGCCAAAGGAGATATGGTTCTATGGTATCTTCTGCTCATTATCTTGAAGATTATCATCCCAACAACAACGCCTGCTCCAATACCTACAATAAACTGCTGTGCAAATGGGATAGCCTGTCCTGCAAGCTCTGTAACTTTAATAACTCCGCCTGCTTTCTCAATAATGCCCAACAGCAAAAAAGGAATAAGGATTATCAGAGGCGTGTTTAATATGGATTCTATCTCCAGCAATGAAAATGCCTTAATCTTTTGTTTTGCTCCCATCAGCGCTGTTAGGATAGTAGAGGGGCTTGTTCCGGACATTGCAGCAGCAAAAAGCAGCGCCATAACCCAGGAAAGCTCTTTGTAAGCATAATGAGTTAAAAAAGAAAGTGCAATCATGTTCAATCCAAGAAAAATAAGTGATAATTTTAAAGCAGACCACGACAAGGCATCAAACTCCTTTATCTTAAAGCGGCTGCCTGCATCAAAAACAATCATTACAAGTGCAATCAGCGCAAGCACTGTAAGAAAAACAGGGTCAAAATATATCAGGGGCTCTCCGCCATATTCCAGTGAGCCGATAATAATACCAACAATAATCAGCAACAAGTAATTAGGAACCCTGAGCTTTTTGGCAACAATAGTAAACACCATGCCAAGAAGCAGAATCACTCCAAAATATGTCAGATAAAGCAAAACCTCTTCCATCTAATAACCTCTTTTACTCAAAAGAGTAATTGGCCCTATTTATAACTTTCGTTAGAAGCCACGCCATTCCATACCTGTGTTTGCCGGATTTTTTCTCTCCCTCATTGGTAGGGGAGAGAAAAAATCAAGTCCCAAAGGACAGGGCAAACCGCAAAACTTATCACAAACCTTTATATAGCAATTATCCATATTCAAACGCATGGAACTCTTAAAAGAGGTGCTTAAAGATATTAAGCCGTCTGCACAAGAAGAAAAAAAGGTGATGTCTGCAGTAGATGGATTTCTAAAAAAACTCAATCCAAAACTAAAAGACGCAAAAGCCATATTAGGCGGCTCAGGTGCAAAAGCAACCTGGCTTCACGGCTCCCATGATGTTGATGTCTATGTGGTATTTGACTATGAAAAATACAAAGACCTCTCTAGCAAACTCTCAGACCTCCTTGAGAAAATTCTTAAAAAAATCGCATACACTGAGCGTCTTCACGGCTCAAGGGATTACTTTCAGATGAAACAAGGCAAATATCTTTTTGAGATAATTCCTATCTTAAAGATTTCCAATCCAAGACAAGCGCGCAACATAACAGACATCAGCCCCTTGCATGTGCAGTGGGTAAAAAAACATAAGAAATTTGCAGACCAGATAAGATTGACAAAACAATTCATGAAAGCAAGCTATACCTATGGAGCAGAATCATATATTCGCGGATTTTCTGGTTATGAAGCAGAGGTATTAACTATCCACTATAAAGGATTCCTTGATTTTATAAGAGCAGCATCAAAATGGAAAGAAAAAACCATGCTTGACCCAGAACATTATTACAAGGATGAAAAGCAAATACAAAAAAACCTGAACATATCCAAATTAGTTGCTCCGCTTGTAGTAGTTGACCCCGTTGACAAGGACAGAAACATAGCAGCGGCCCTAAGCCCAGAAAAATACAGCCAATTCATAAGGGCATGCAAATTATTCATAAGCAATCCGACAAAAGAAGCCTTCCAGATAAAAGAGGTAACCATTGAAGACTTCAAGAAAAAGGCAAAAAACCATAAATTAATTCTGTTAGAAGCTGCCTCATTAAAAGGCAAAGAAGATGTAGTCGGCTGCAAACTATTAAAAGCCTATAATCACATTGCAAAACAGCTGGAAAAAGCAGACTTCAAGTTACTTGGAAAAGGGTGGACCTGGGATAAAAAACAAAAGGCCTTGTTTGGTTATATCCTTGACAAAGAACCATTAGAGCCATATAAAAAATGGATAGGCCCTCCTCTGCATGAAAAAGAGCATATAGCGCCATTCAAAAAAGCGCATAAAAGAGACAAGATAATAGAACAAAACAAACGATTATATGCGATAGTTAAAAGAAAACACATCAAGCCAGAATCTTTTATAAAAGAATTAACCCACACAGATAAATATGTAAAAGAACGCGTTAAAGAAATAAAACTTCTCTAAATTTTTTCGATATAACGGCATTTAGGATACTGGTCACATCCTAAAAATGCGCCATAAACACTCTTCCTAAGAACTAATTTGCCTTTCTTGCATTTAGGGCATTTCTTTCCTTCTTTGTCTGTCTTGACCTTTTTTGCAGGGCATTCAGGGTTAATGCAAAGCTCTTGCGGTCGTTTCCCTTTTCTTATAACCAGAATCATCGGGTAACTGCATTCAGGGCATTTCTTGTCAGTTGCCTTTATCATGGCATTCTTTGGCACGTTATATATGGCCTTGCATTCAGGATATCTGTCGCACGCAATAAACTTGCCGTACTTGCCCCGTCTGATCTTTAAAGTTCCTTGTTTGCATTTAGGGCATTCGCCAATAGTTTCTTCAATTCGCTGTGCTTCTTTCTTTGCCTCAACCAGTCCCTCTCCAATCTTTTTCTCATTCTTTCTAAAATCACCCAATACCTTTCCCAGGATATCTTTTGCTTCATCAAGTACCTCGTCCTTCTTCTTCTTGTCTTCGCGAACCTCTTCCATCTCTTCTTCAAAATGCCGTGTCAATTCTTCATCAAGGATTTTTGGAGAGTGCTTTTCAAGGGTCTCTACCAGCTTTATGCCAAGCTCAGTTGCCTCAATCTTTTTTCCTGTTACATATCCTCTTTGGAATAAAGTATCAATTATAGCAGCGCGTGTTGCTTTTGTTCCTAGATTCCTTTTCTCAAGTTCCTTGATAATAGAAGCAGGAGTATATCTGCCAGGCGGCTGCGTCTCCTTTGAATGAAGTGTAATCTTCTTAACCTTGATTTCCTGGCCTTTTTTGACATCAGGAAGCTCTTCTTCTTTTAATTTTAGATAAGGCATATAATAAACATGCCATCCAGGTAAAATAGTTCTTGTGCCTTTTGCAATAAACATCTCTTTCTTGCAGTCCAGGTTAACCTGCATGGTTTCTCTCACAGCTTCATCACCAAAAGTAGCCAGGGTTCTTCTAACAATCAAATCATAAATCTTTTTTCCCCTTTCACCAGCACCTTTTGGCGCAATGCCAGTAGGATAGATTGCAGGATGTGCAGGATCTGTCTTCTTGCCGTTATTAGGCACAAGCTTTCCTTTCAAGAGCTCCTTAATTAAGGATGTGTAGGCCTTTTGTCTGCCCAATGCCTCAAGAATCCTCTTATAGCCAATCTTTGCAGGAAGCTGTTGTGAACTTGTTCTTGGATAAGAGATATAACCAGACGTATAAAGCTCTTGTGCAATA
>Ga0209427_10006884_pt1 | contig 12918 bp, 13 predicted proteins | sample DeeMarSWOR136_30_FD_187465 | JGI IMG/M metagenome (GOLD analysis project Ga0209427, IMG submission 187465) | Marine sediment microbial communities from White Oak River estuary, North Carolina - WOR-1-36_30 (SPAdes) (version 2) | ecosystem: Environmental > Aquatic > Marine > Intertidal zone >... | reverse complement strand
AGCAGCCAATACCTTGGCAGCCATGACCGGGAATATTGGAATAAGGGGTGGACATGTGGCCGGAGGAACTGGGCTCATGCCCTTGGGTGTTCTTGGCAAATCCCTCCCAGTGCCAAGGAACCCTAGCCCTGTTGTGCATGTGACCGAAGTTTACGATGCACTGATCAAGGGAAAATCCGGCGGCTATCCCGGTGACATCAAGCTGCTCTACATCGTCGGCTGCAACCTGCTGAACCAATTTCTGCATACTAACAAGGGTGTGGCGGCATTGAAAATACCCGAGTTCATAGTGGTCCACGAACTTTTTCTCACTCCCACCGCCAGGCATGCCGACATCATTTTCCCGGCTACCCATTTCTTTGAGAGCCAGGATATCGGAGAGCCCTGGATGGGCGGGCCTTACTTCATTCACATGAACAAGGTCATAGAACCGGTACCCGAAACCAGGCCGGATCTAGCCATCTTTACTGAACTAGCCTTGCGCCTTGGCATACCCAATTACAATGAGAAATCGGACGAGGAGTGGCTCAAGGAATTCGTAGACGCCACACCAGACCTTCCGGAGTACGAGGCCTTCAAACGCAAGGGTTTCCACGAGATAAAGCTCGACAGCCCTTGGGTCGCCTTTCGTGAACAGATCGAGGACCCGGACAACCACCCGTTCCCCACTCCCTCGGGAAAAATTGAGATCTATAGCCAGAGATTGGCCGAGATGCATAATCCTCTGATTCCACCAATCCCCAAGTATATTGAACCCTGGGAAGGTCCAAAGGACGCCCTTACGACCAAGTATCCAATCCAGCTTGTGAGCCCTCATGCGAAACCGAGGGTTAATTCCCTCCTCGACAACATCCCCGGCTTGAAGTCGTCGACCGACGACGCGATTTGGCTCAGCCCGTCTGAAGCCCGGCCCCGTGGGATCAAGAATGGCGATACGGTCAGGGTGTTCAATGATCGCGGTCAAGTGCTCGCTGTTGCCAGGGTCACAGATGGTGTCATGCCTGGCGTGGCCAGCTTGGATGCTGGCGCTTGGTTCAGCCCGGATTCTCAAGGGGTGGACCGTGGTGGCTGCGTCAATGTCCTCACCAGAGATGCAATGTCCCCTGGCGGCTCCTTCGCCTGCAATAGTTGTCTCGTTCAGATAGAAAGAGTGAACTGAACAATGGGATTCCATTAACGCAGGCGAGAGAATGGTCTTTTGTGTTTTCGTATAGTCCAAGACGAAACCTTGTAAGAGGGTGGTCGAAACGTGATGATTGCGATTCTATACGTAACATATCCTCTCATGGCTAACCCTCAATAGGGAGCCCATTTCTCCAGCAGATCACGCTCATGGACGGTGGTGTTTTCGAGAAAGTCAGGCTACTTCCGGGATTTTTCGTTGACAGACGCAAAGAGGGCACATTATCGTTTTGAGTCCATTCGTTGTTTCAATGAATGAAACTTCCTTTGTTTCTTACGGGAAGTAAGCAGAATCACAAAAAGGTGGAGGCGTGAGGCATGTTTGAACTCGAGATTATCGAAGTCGCGGAGAGACTGGCAAGGGAGGTTATGGGGGTCACAAAAAAGGATGAGGTACTGGTGATCACGGATGTGGCTAAGATGACCGTGGGGAAGGCCTTTACCATGGCATGCAGGGCTTTAGGAGCCCAAACCGTGATGGCACTCATGCATTTGACGGGGGAACATGGGAATGAGCCGCCGGCAACAATTGCCGCGGCAATGAAAGCAGCCCATGTCGTCTTCGCCCCCACCACCCATGCGATTACCCATACGAGGGCTCGTTTGGAGGCTTTTGAAGCGGGGGCGAGGATCGCCATTCTGCGGGGTGTGGATGAGGATATGATGATAAAGGGAGCAATGACCGTCGATTTTCGGGGCTTAAAGGCAAGAACTGAAAAAGTCGCTCGGATTCTATCCGAAGCCGACGAAATCTCGGTAACATCTCCTGCCGGAACAGAGGTGGCTTTCAAGGTCACCAATAGAAAGGCCTTTTCTCTTGACGGCTATTTCCATGAAGATTATGGCTTTGCGGCATTGCCACCGGGTGAGGCCCCGACGTGTCCAGTAGAGGGGACGACGAATGGGGCTATTGTCTTTGACTATTCCATGGACAGCCTTGGCAGGTTGAAAAGGCCTCTCGAACTCAAGGTGGAGGGAGGGAGAGTTATCTCCGTGAAAGGGGAGGCTGAGGAGGTTCATGCCGTTGAACAGATCTTCGAACGAGATGAAACGGCCCGTAACATCGCGGAATTTGCAATAGGGACGAATCCCAATGCCCGTTTGATCGGCAACCTGGCAGAGGACAAAAAGCTCCTCGGTACCGTCCACTTCGCCTTGGGAGACAACAGGTCTCTGGGAGGCGAGGTCGAAAGCAGCGTACATCTCGACGGTCTCATGTTGAAACCGACGGTGATCGCCGATCAAGCGGTTTTGGTTAAAAATGGGAAGGTCCTGATAGAGGAGTGACTCCGCCTGGAAATCACCTGCAGGTTTTTCGTGATCAGTAATCGGATAGGTGGTCTTCATAGTCCGCTATTCCCCATAAAGGCGCGGAAAAATCGGTTGACACCATTGAAGAATATGTATATATTAGGTATACATAATCTGGAGGTAGAGGTATGAAAGCGACAGTTCTTGACCTGAGATACAGGATGAAAGATGTGCTGAAGGCGCTCGATAAAAGAGAAAAGGTGACTATCTCCTATCACGGTAGAATCAAAGGAACCATCGTGCCCGCGGGTGCTGATAAAGCCATAAAGGTAGAGGACCATCCCTTTTTCAACATGGCTGAAGAGGAGACAAGGTCCGTTGCTCAACAGATGGGCGAGCTCAGAGGGTCTCGATTCGATGATATTTGACACGGATATCTTCATTTGGATACAACGGGGCAACAGAAAAGCAGCCGGTCTTATAGACCGTTCCGAGGAAAGACACCTGTCGATCTATTCCTACATGGAACTCTTACAGGCTGCGAAGAATAAGCATCAACATCGTTATATCAATGATTTCCTATCGTCCTTCGGCTTTGTGGTGCTTCCCCTTTCTGAAAGCATCGGTCATCGGGCTCTCATATACCTCGAAGAATATGCCCTTTCTCACGATCTGAGAGCTGGTGATGCCATCATTGCCGCAACCGCAGCAGAGAACAACATGACGCTCGTTTCCAGCAACATCAGACATTTCAAACCCATCAAGGAGCTAAGACTCAAGGCCTTCAAACCCTAAGTCCCACCGATTCCGGTACGCCTCGACCGGAGGTCTCTTTGACTTTATGCAAAAATGGGGATGCAGGTTCTGGAGCAACTTCTCCCGCCCATCTGAATTTATTGATGCAATTCTCTTGACTTATGATAGATGCCATGGTATATATCATCATATCAACCGTGTGTCATTGGAGGTGGATGATGAGAACAGCACGCCTTTTCATGAACGGTCGCAGTCAGGCCGTACGCCTACCCAAAGACTGTCGGTTCTCGGGGAAGGAGGTCTACATTAGAAAACTCCAAGGAGTAGTCATACTCATTCCAAAGGATGACCCCTGGTCCTCTCTCGTCAACAGCCTCGATCATTTCTCCCACGACTTCATGGACACTCGGGAACAGCCCGAATTGAAGGCGAGGGATGGCCTTTGATCACCTACATGCTCGATACGAACACCTGCATTTACATCATCAAGAATAAGCCCCAACAGGTGATCGAGCGACTGAGACACACGCGCATCTCAGACGTCGGCGTTTCATCCATTACCTTGAGCGAGTTAGAATACGGCGCAGCTAAAAGTTCAAGACCGGAACAAAACAAGCTTGCCATCCTGGAATTCCTGGCCCCTCTCGAAATCCTTGCCTACGATGACATGGCCGCGCAGGAGTACGGAAAGGTCCGGCTCTATCTGGAAAAACAGGGGACTCTAATCGGCTCCATGGACATGCTCATCGCTGCACACGCGCTGTCGCTCAACTGTATCCTTGTCACCAACAACGAGAGGGAGTTCCGTCGCATCCCCGCCCTTAAGATTGAAAACTGGGCAAAGTAGTCTTCTCTTCATCTTGAAACAAAAGCAAAAGGGGACGTAGTTCCGAAGGTTCCGTTGACACATCAGAGCATTCTTCGCGGTGTGGAGATGGGAGAGCAGGTATTGCGGGAAAAGGGTGGCAAATAGGGGACCTGAATACGTACCGGAATTATCGGAATTACATCACCCAAAAAATTGTTGGTATATTCACGAACATCGATATTTAATTTTTATAGATAACCCTTTCTTTCTCTTTCTTCAGTTTCGAGACTTTTCTCTCCTGTTTTTTTTGAACTCGCGCGCCCCAATGATGATTTGAACAGTCGCCACTCCCGCGGACCAGATCATTTCTCGAAGGGAAAGACCCGGCGCCAGTCGCGCTTCATGTCTACCAGCGTCCAGCCGCGCTTCTTGGCCTCGTCGAGGGCCTGGTCGAGGCGGCCGATCTTTGATTTGCGGTCGTAGGCCCATTCGCGTTCTGCATCGGTATGGTGAATGAGGAGCATGAATCGTGGCCCGTTTCCAGCCGCTGTCCATTGAAGCATTTGAAGGTCCCCATCAGAGTTGCCGAAAGCTGCGACGGGCCGGCGACCGATGAACTTATGAATACCAATGGGCTTGCCCTCCTTATCAGTGATAAAATCAACCTCAGGTAGTCGAACCAGTACTGGTTCGCCGTCGCGTAGCTCAAACCTGGTCTTAATGCTGCTTCCTACTACTTGCTCAGGTGGAATACCATACACCTCTTGAACCCATGGACGCATGAATTCGATGCCACCGCCAGATACGATGAAGGTCTTAAATCCATTATTCCGTAGGTAGGAAAGGAGTTCCAGCATCGGCTGATAGACAAGATCGGTGTAGAGGCGGTTGAAGCGGGGGTGTTTAGCGGTGGTGATCCAATCCTTGACGATTTTCTCGAATTCGGTAGTGGTCATTCCTGCGTGGGACACCTTGAGGATTTTGATCAAGCCTTCCTCTCCGGTAGCAGACAGCGCCTCCAAGTCGTTCTCAATCGAAGCCTTAAATGGCTGCTGATCCTTCCATTCAGGGTGTTTTGGCGCTAGCGATTTTACCCTGTCAATAGCAAAGAGAAGCTGGAAATAGACGGGTTTCTCGGACCAAAGGGTGCCGTCATTATCAAATACGGCAACCCGCTCCCCGGGGGACACAAAGTCCGGCCCGCCCTCCTTCGTCACCTTGCCGACGAATTCAACGATGGTTTTTTTGGCCAGACCGTCGTTCCAAGAGGGCAGTAAGTCCTGTGCCCAACCGGGGGCCACCGGAAGAAAAACGGCCAAGAGAACGACCACCGACCACTGCAATATCCGATGAAATACGCTGTTCATGTGCCGTTCCTCCTTTCTGTACTTGTTCATGCATTGGGATCAATGCATAGGGGGCAGGTCTTAAATTATAAGTTTTTTATTGCTCGTATCCCTTGATATGGCACGATCCCCTCGAATCGAATTTCCCGGGGCTCTCTTTCCCATCACCTCTAGAGGCAACGCCCAGCTCCCTATCTTTGAAAACGGCCGGGATAGAGAGCTCTTTCTGACTATCCTCCAGGAGGTCGTTAGGAGAAAACTTCTTAAAACTTTAGTTTGGAATAAGGTGTGCCCGCCGTATAAGGCGGGCACACTAATGGTTCAATTTACCTAACTACAGGTTCTTCAATTTGATAGAGCCAGCTTTTGGTCCTTATAGTGTTTACTAACACTCTTCAACCTACTTCACCATCACTTCGAACCACCTGCCGACTGCAGGGTCTCCATAACCTTATCAAGACTGAAGCTTGCCGGTTTCTGGCGGGGAGGAAATTCCTTGAACGTTTCCAAGAATTTTCCAACATACGCTTGCGCAGGTACCAGCAGGTAAGCTCGATCGAGCAACCAGTCATAATAGGTGTTGGAGGTGAGCTGGGCCCGCTCATAGGGATCACGCCGCAGGTTAAAGATCAGCGGCACGCGCAAAGGCACGAAAGGCTCTTGCCAGGCCTGGAACGTAGCTTCCACTCGCTGCTCCATAAAGATGAGCTTCCAGTCCTGGTAGCGTAACGCCGTTAGATCACCATCATCGGAGAAGTAGAAGATTTCGTTTCGGGGTCCCTTCTCCTCCTTACCCGTCAAATGCGGTAGAAAGTTGTAACCATCAAGATGGACCTTATATTCCTTACTGCCGGCCTTATGCCCTTTCAGGAGTTTTTCTGTAATGTCAGCATCGCCTGCGGCGGCCAAAAAGGTCGGCAACCAGTCCATATGGTGCATGATCTCGTTGGAAACCTCACCTGGCTTGATCTTGCCGGGCCAGCGCACCATGGCAGGCACACGCCAGCCCCCTTCCCAGTTGGTGTTCTTCTCACCACGGAAAGGTGTGGACGCCGCGTCAGGCCAGGTATTGTAGTGTGGCCCGTTGTCCGTCGAATAGAACACGATAGTGTTGTCGGCGATGCCGAGGTCATCGAGTTTCTTGAGTAGTTTGCCGACGTGCATGTCGTGCTCAACCATACCATCGCTATACTCATCCTGGCCGGATATACCGCGAAGTTCTGCTTTTACATGGGTTCGGAAGTGCATCCGTGTGCCGTTCCACCAGACGAAGAAGGGTTTTTTCGCCTTGTGTTGACGCTCTATGAAGTCCAGCGCTGCCTCTACCGTCTCATCGTCTACAGTTTCCATGCGCTTCCTGGTCAGTGGTCCTGTATCTTCTATGCGGCCGTCTGCATATGAATGAATCACGCCACGTGGACCAAATTTCTTCCTAAATTCGGGGTCTTTGGGGTAGTCCTCATGCTCAGGCTCCTCTTCGGCGTTGAGGTGGTAGAGGTTGCCCAGGAATTCGTCAAAACCATGATTTGACGGCAGATGCTCATCCCTGTCCCCGAGATGGTTTTTACCAAACTGGCCGGTGGCGTAACCCAATGGTTTCAGCAGTTCGGCAATGGTCGGATCCTTGCTGCTCAGACCCTCTTTCGCTCCTGGCAGCCCGACCTTGCTGAGGCCGGTGCGGAAGACACTCTGGCCAGTAATAAACGACGAACGGCCAGCAGTACAACTCTGCTCGCCGTAGTAGTCGGTGAACATCATGCCTTGCTTTGCGATACGGTCGATGTTGGGGGTTCTATAACCCATCATGCCCCTGCTGTAGGTACTGACATTGGTCTGGCCAATATCATCACCCCAGATGACCAGGATGTTGGGCTTGTCGGCAGTGGCAACCACTGGACCGGCTGCCCAGGCCACTCCAAACACGACCAGGAAAACGATGACAACGTACTGAGTGACTCTTTCAACGTTCATGATCCTCCTCCTTCCGCTGTTTTTGTTCCGCCTTTATATCTTGAACCCGCTCAACCGGGATTAGGACTTCATTTCGCCGAAGAAACCAGGGCATAAAGGGCGGATTATAGCGCGCGAAAATCGGTTCTCCAAGGGGTCTGAGGCTGCGCTTTTCAATCAACCTCAAGAGCTCGGCTTTTCTGTTCTGGTAGCGCTTTTTGCTCCACGTGCCCGAGTACGTGATCGCCGCCATGAGGCGAGGGGGCACCTCTTTCAACACCACCTGGGTGTCAAGGGGTTCCGGCAGAATATCCATGGTGTACTGAGAGGGCATCAGAAATGTGATACGCCACTTTGCTCCGATCCTCTCCTGGTTCACGGGGGCGGTCATAGGGATCTCCTCGTTATTGGCCTCCTGAGACACCGGTGCGGTCATGGCAATTGACTGTCTCTTGCGGTTGTTGCCGGAAATATAGTCGTACAGGCGGCGAAAACCCTCGTTGCCAACCGTCTCGAAACCGCCTACCACGAGCGTCTCGGCCACAATGTGGGGTTCATATTGCCTGAGCTCGAAATCCCCGTCCCGGTCAATCACCGTGTATTTGGCTTCTTCCGTAGCCATCACCTCCGTCCCACCAGCACATGCGATTACTGCAATGAGCAGAAAGCAAAAAGAAGTTCGAAGCCTCATTGATAGCTCATCTCGCCCGCGATCTCACATCCACGCCACGCATGACAGGTGTCCAACAGCCAGACGGGAACCATTCGACCGAAAAGCGTTTCGAGTCCTGTTCATCATTTCCTCAGCTCGGAAGACCGCAGTGCCTTCAGTTTCGCCTCCACCCGATACCGGTCTCTTCGTGACAGACCTTCCGTATTCAGAGCTTGCTGGTATACTGCTTTTGCCTCCTCTGCCTTTCCCTGACCTTCGTAGATGTCGCCGAGCAAGAGGTATGCGTCTGCGTACCAAGGCCAATTTTGAACAACCAGTTTTAACATCTCCGCGGCCCGCTCCGGATCACCGTTCTCCCTCATGTAAAAGGCGAGAGTGTAAGCGTACACGGGATTGGGGTTCAACTCATAGGCCTTCCAGCACCACTGGATGGCCTCCATCATCCGATCTTTCGCCAGGAGGACGCCAAGGTTATGAGCCGCTTCAGCCATATTCGGATCGGCCTTCAGGGCCGCTCTGAGATGCTTTTCAGCCTCGGGCAAATCTTTCTGCTCCGCCTTGAGCAGGCCCATGTTGAAGTGCGCGGCGGCATTGTTTGGGTCAATCTCCAAGGCCCTCTTGAGCGAATCCTCGGCCTTTGTGTTTTCTCCCAAACGAGCGTGTACCATGGAGGCGTTTACCATGGCCATGACCGCTCGCAGCTCCAGCCTCAATGCGGTTTCGTAGGCTGTCAGAGCCATTGAAAGGTACCCGCTCTCCAGGTAGTAATTCCCCAGGTTGTAATGGGAGGTCCAGTGATCGGGCCGTGATGTCAGCGAGGCCAGATGTTCCTCCGTCGCCTTCTCAAGCCTCTCCCGATCCTCGTCCTTGAGAAACAGCCTCGGGTAACTGGCAAGCGCCGAGGCGGCACGTACGCGGACCAGGCGGTAGTCGTCAGCGGCGGCTTTCAGCAGGACGTCGCCGGTCTCCTTGGAGCGCAGTGAGCCCAGTGATTCGGCCGCCGCTGACCGGACCAGCGGGGAGGGATCCTCCACGGTTTTCAGGATTGCAGTCCACTTGAAGGAATCATCGCATGCCCTGAGGAGGCGAATCAGGGAGGTGGCATATATTTCGTCCCGGCCTTTGCTCGTAATGTAGGCCAGCATCTCCGGCAGCCGGCTCCAATCCCGTTTGCGAGCAGCGTCGATCAGGCCCGCACGATGGAGTATTGGGGCCTGGTAGTCGCGCTTACGCCACTGGCGGACATGCTTGTCCGCCCAGACAGCATCCTTCTCCGCATGGCAGAGGTTGCACGCATTCGGGGATTCAAATGCGATGGTTGCCGCGGGAGTCGGCGGGAGCATGGAGTGATCGCTCCGGCGCATTCGTGCAAAATCCGTCATGGGCATGTGGCACGAGATGCACTGGCTCCCTTTGCTGTTTGCCAGGTGGTGCGTGTGTTCAGTGACATTCTCAACCCGTTCTTGATGGCAGGGCATACAGGATTTGTTGGGCTCTTTCTTTTGCTTGTAGCGGCCGCTTGAGGTATGGCAATGGAAACAGCTGAGCTGCCCGGATTTGGTGCAGGGATTCATGCGCCAGAGGGTATAGGTGTAGTTTTCCCCGAGATCCCGGCCGTCCGGATAGAAATCGGGGTGTTCCAGGGTCGTCAGCTCGTAGTGGTCGAAGTACCGGTCGCCGGGGCTAAAGGAGGTGGTTATGGGGGCCATCTTGGCATGGCAGGGGGCGCAGGCCTCATTATTTTGTTTCACGGTGAAATCCCTTCCACCCCTGGTGATTTTGAGATCCTTCGGAACGGTCCCTTTAGGCGCTTCCTTGCACACCCGGATGTGTTCATCACCCGGTCCGTGGCAAGTCTCGCAGTTGATGCCCGGCTCTGCCCAGGTGGTGTGGTAAGTATCCGTCTCAAGGTCATAATTGGAGGTAAGCTGGCTCACGTGGCAGCGATAACAGGCAGTGTTGAAGGTGTAGACCGACTCCCGCCAGTCCACCGGTTCGTCCGTGAAGTGGCGAACGCCGCTGGCGGCCACATCAAACCATTCCCCTTCGCGCACGTCATAGGCCACGGGAAGGGTTTGGAGGCGCCCCCGCTCCATGGGAGTGAGGAAGTAGTAGACGTTCTTCCCGCCCAGGGCGTGTTCCATCCGGTATTTCTTTTCACCTTCGGGCCCCCGCTCAACCACCCAGCCCTTGCCCGGCTCGATCTCGGCGCGGTAGCGGTACTTGCCGATGACGATGTCTCCGGTCTGAGGGATGAGCGAATTTCGGGCGAGCTCGTCGGTGTACGGCTGCATCGCCAGACCGTGGTGGGAGGGCGCCCAGAGCTTGTAAAACTTCTCGTGGCACTCCCGGCAGCTCACGGAGCCAGTGTACCCCTCAAGTCGTGAAGAGGTCTTTTGTTCCTCCGCAACTGCTGGCCCTATACCCGGCCCACGGGAAAACCAAATGCCCGCTACCAAGCACATGACGAGGAAACACGTCAACATGTATTTGATCTTGTGCAGTTCCATTTGAGCTACTCCACATTACTCAATGAGGACACCTTTCCATTTGTGTGTAATGCGGAACGCCGTCGAGCGAGAAATATACCATTAGCTCAATAATCATATCAACGCGCGTTCCTTTGTCGCCATGACACAAAAGGTTTCTCAAGTAGCTCGAAGGACTCCCGTTTCGAGAAGAGATTGACGTGGGTCCGGCTCTGTGGTAGTAGCTAGGGAACAAAATCGGCCAATGAGCGCAGGTTATGGAGCAACTGAGGAAAGGAGAGATGATGGAGACGATCAAGATCATGCCCTGCCTCGATATGAAAGAGGGGCGGGTAGTTAAGGGTATCCACTTTGTCGATTTGAAAGATGCTGGCGACCCGGTGGAAAACGCCCAGTTCTACCAGCAAGAGGGGGCCGACGAGTTGGCCATGCTGGACATAGCGGCCACCGTGGAGAACAGGAAGACCCGGTTGGAGTGGGTTAAGAGTGTATCCTCGGTGATAGGTATCCCGCTCACGGTAGGTGGAGGGATTTCCAGCTTGGAGGACATCGAGCTCGTGCTGAAGGCTGGCGCAGATAAGATCTCCATGAATAGCGCAGCGGTGAAGAATCCGGAGCTGGTCAGCCGGGCGGCGAAGTCGTTCGGCTCGGAGAGGATTACGGTGGCCATCGATGCCAGGAGGAATGGCGAGATGCCGTCCGGATTTGAGCTGGTAGTCTCAGGAGGCACCAGGCCAGTGGGAAAGGACGCCGTTGGCTGGGCAAGGCAATGTCAGGAGTTGGGCGCGGGGGTGATCCTGCCGACCAGCATGGATGGAGATGGAACTCAGGCCGGCTATGATCTGGAGTTCACCAAGGCCATTTCAGACGCGGTTGAGTTACCCGTTGTGGCCTCCGGTGGGGCGGGAACGTTGGAACATTTCCATGAGGCAGTGGTTCGGGGCGGGGCTCGGATTCTCTTGGCCGCCTCGGTCTTCCACTATCGCATCCTGAGCATACGGGAGGTGAAGGAATATCTGCGCGGAAAGGGTTTGCAGGTTACCCTATAACAGAGGCCGCGTTGGCGAAAGGCCACGCCTCCATCCAGCATAGGATCCTTTGCCCGAGGGCTATTTTCCTCGAAAGTCTGGTTCCCTTTTCTCCAGAAATGCCGAAAGCCCCTCCTCGTGATCCTCCGTGGTGAAGCACAGACATTCGGCCAGGGCCTCATAGGCCAACCCTAAATCTGAGGGGGCTTGAGTCCCCCTGTTTACCGATCGCTTGATCAACTTGAGGGCGATGGGGCTCTTTTGGGCGAGATCCCTCGCCAGTTCCCAGACAGTTTCCCTCAGCTTGTCCTTCGGCACCACCCTATTGACCAAACCGATCCTCAGGGCTTCCTGGGCGTTTATGATCCGGCCGGTAAACATCAACTCCTTTGCCATGGCTGGCCCCACAAGGGCAGGGAGCCTCTGGGTAGCTCCGCCACCCGGCATCATTCCCAAGCGAATTTCAAGCTGTCCAAAGCTGGCATCCTCGGATGCGATCCTGATGTCGCAGGCCAAGGCCAGCTCAAGCCCCCCTCCGAAGCAGTAGCCGTTGATCATGGCGATCACCGGGATCTCAAGGTTGCCGTAATCCGTGTAGAGCTGTTGGGAAAGGGTTGATAAATAGTCCATCATATCCCACTGGTTCATCTCCCTCAACTCGGGGATATCCGCGCCCGCGATAAAGGCCTTCTCCCCTGCCCCGGTAACAATAAGCACCCTTATATCATCGTCCTCGCGCACTTCATTGAGCGCATCTCTCAGGTCCTCCCTCATTTGCGGAGAGATGGCGTTTAGCCTGTCGGGACGGTTCAAGGTTAGAGTGGCAACAGCCCCTTCTTTTTCCAAAGTGACGGTTTCATACTCCACGGGCAACCTCCTTGCTTTATCGCATTGGATATATTGTTTGTATAAGCAATGGAATGATACTTCTTGCCCAGGCCCTCTGTCAATTTGGTGGAGGCGTGACCTGAGTACAGGTGGCACAGGCAGATTTGACTACCAGCAAGGTGCCTGCTAACATTGTAGAACTTCAGGAGGTGGAAAAGGTGAAGCGTCGGGTTATGTTTACTTTCCCTCCGGAATTGGTTACCGACCCGGTCATCTATAATCTCGGCATGCAGTTCGGAGTGGTGACTAATATACGCCGTGCCGATGTCACTGAGGATAAAGGTTGGGTGATATTGGAACTGGATGGAGAGGAGAAAGACATTGAGGAAGGCCTTGCTTGGGTAAGCAGTAAAGGGGTTAGGATTGACCCCGTTACTGGTGATGTTATTGAAGGTTAGTGTAGCGAGCCAGAAAGTCCTTCCTGAAGTTGGGAAAGCTGGCATTCGAGATAGAATCCCTTATTTGCTGCACCAGCCTGATAATAAAGCGCAGGTTATGAATGGTAGCCAGCCGGTATGCCAGCAATTCCTCGCACCTGAACAGGTGA
>Ga0209427_10006883_pt1 | contig 12918 bp, 16 predicted proteins | sample DeeMarSWOR136_30_FD_187465 | JGI IMG/M metagenome (GOLD analysis project Ga0209427, IMG submission 187465) | Marine sediment microbial communities from White Oak River estuary, North Carolina - WOR-1-36_30 (SPAdes) (version 2) | ecosystem: Environmental > Aquatic > Marine > Intertidal zone >... | reverse complement strand
CACCGGATTTGATTACAGCACCACAATCTTCCAAGATTATTGCACGGATCCAGGCAGGGGTGTCTTACTGTTCGCGGTCTCCCCAATTGGTGGAGGCACAGGCAACCAATCCAGGGTATTCACGTTGAAGATAGCAGAGCGACTGTTGGGAGCCGGTTTTCAATTCTAACACAAACGTTTCGTGGTTTTGGAGTTAGTACCGCATGTGAACCGCAATTCATCAGCGATTCCAACCAAGCAACTTGAGAATGAGACGAGATGCTGCCAGGCAATCCCAGAGCAACAGCAGGGCAGTCAGATCAAATCCCGCTTATTACGACTGACCGCTCAGTTACTTCAACAAGAGCTTCAGCAGCTTCCTGAGCTTCCTCAATTCCACGTTGTAGGGTGGATACCTCAATTTTGTGTCAAATAAGAAGCCTTTCTTGAGGACGCTCTTGTTGTGGCTGAAACAATCGAACCCTGCTTTCCCGTGGTAACTCCCAAACCCACTTTCTCCCACTCCTCCAAATGGTAAGTAAGTTCCAACCATATGACTAATCGTATCGTTGATGCAGACGCCTCCCGTCGAAGTCCGTCTCAACATGAGATCCTGAATACCTGGATCATTAGTAAACAGATAGAGTGCCAGTGGTTTTGGTTTTGATTGTATGCGATCGATTGCCTCATCAATCGTTTCAACCTCAAGTATGGGCAAAATGGGACCAAATATCTCATCTTGCATCACAGCGGACGATTCGTTGACACTGTCCAGCAGCGTGGGAGCAATATAGAGATCGCTCTCATCATACATTCCACCGAACACAACCCGTCCATCGTTTAAGTATCCGACCAATCGTTCAAAATGCTTTCCATTGATAATTCGCGCGTAATCCTTGCAGTATTGGGCCGATGGCCCGTAGAAACTCTTCATGGCCTCTATTAAAGCATTGACAAAGCCCTCTCTGATGTCTTTGTGCACCAGGACATAATCTGGAGCAACACATGTCTGTCCCGCGTTCAAGAATTTGCCCCAAACAATTCTCTTTGACGCAATTTCCAGCTTCGCATCGTCCCAGACAACACACGGACTTTTGCCCCCCAGCTCGAGCGTCACCGGCGTCAAATGACGGGATGCCGCGTTCATGACGATTTTCCCGACCGCTGTACTACCGGTAAAGAAAATGTGATCAAATTTCTCTTGTAACAATGCCTCAGCGACTTCCACACCCCCCTCTACCACTGCGATGTATTCCTCGCCAAAATTGCCACGAATCAATTCAGCCGTAGCTGACGACACATGAGGGGCATATTCCGATGGTTTTAAGACAGCACAGTTTCCTGCAGCAATGGCACCAACCAGAGGGGCAAGCAGCAGCTGAAACGGATAATTCCAGGGGGAAAGAATTAGTGCGACGCCGACAGGTTCAGGATAAATAAAACTCTTCCCAGGGAAATGCATCCGTGGGGTCTTCACCCTTGTCGGTTTGGCCCATTTGGCTACCCCTCTCATGGCATGTTCAATTTCGGCCATGACCAGAGCAACTTCAGAGCTATAAGCTTCAGTCTCTGATTTCCTGAGATCGCGGTACAGTGCCTCCAGGATCCCTTTTTCATTCTGTTCTATGCTTCCTTTGAGCTTCTTCAGTGCCTTGATTCTGGACTCGACCGGCAACGTTTCCCCACTACTGAAGTACTCTCTCTGCTGTTGAACAACCGTCCCAAACATGCTTCCGTTCCTCTTGTTAATCTTCTCGTTTTCTGGCACGAGCATTCTCAACGAGACGGAGGTAAGGTTTCATTGTGCACGCTTCTTGCGGTGCAACAGAACCACCCTAACTCTGTTCACCCTTTGCTCTGACGTGTCCACCGACCCATGAAGTAACGTGATCCTTGTCAGTACACCTCCGTCCAAAAACGATAAGTCTCTACGGCACACACGTTTTTATACAACGTCGGTGTTCCAAAAAACAACACTTTTTACACACGAGGACACCATCCACAGCAGTATTTAAACGGAACCCTTATGGCCCATGGAGTGTCACACGAAGCGCGGGGGAGCCAGCGGCCTGGTGTCAACATCCAACATCTTGCGGTCCTGATAGGCATCGTGTAAAGAAAGTTCCACAACACCTTACGCTTCGTCATGTCGCCACAAGCCTCGCCGCACCAATGGTGTTTAGGAGACAAAATGGATGGTTACGCAGACTCAGACCCCATGGATCCACATGGAGCCCTTTCTTCCATTACCTCGATTCTCTAAGCCTCACACCCGATGACTGTTCCCGCAGCAAACGAAGAACCCGGACGCCAATCCCACCAATCAGTATACCGACGACTACCCCTAGTGCCCAGCGCCTGACGTCATCGACTATGACTTCTAGCACTGCACCGAACAGATAGCCTCCCGTTGCCACGACTGCTGACCACACCAGCGCACCGGCGGCGCTCAGCAAAAAAAACGACTTGTCTTTGTTTCGCTCGTGCCAATGACAAAAGGTGTAACTGCCCGCAGCCCATACATGAATCGAAACCCCATGATCAGAAGGGCGTGATACCTCGCCAGAAGCTGGTGAACCCGTTCTAGGTGGGGTCGCCAGCGCTGTCTTCTTACCAGAAACGCCCTTCCTTTCAAGCGTCCCATGAGGAAAAAACTGGTCCCCTACCATGCTTCCCATCCATGCAACCAGCACGACAAGAGGCAGGTCTACGTATCCTCGCTGAACGGTGAATCCGCTGATTACCAGCACAGTCTCACCCTCAAGGAATGTACCAACGAATATCGCCCAGTAACCGTACGAACTGATCAAGGATTCAAACGTTTCTGTCACAACCCAAGATCACCTTCCAAGTCACGAAAGACTTCGCCCCGTGCGTTGCTCACCCTGCACATGTCCGGTTCCTGTGCGCATGAAACCGCAGCGTTGATCCTGTAACGTGGCTCCGACCCGTGTACAGGAACATGGCAATCCATGTTCCTTGCAAAAACAAAACCATCGAAAGACGTCCGGGGAAGTGTAAAAAGAGACTAACCTGTCTAGCCACCAATCCTTCCGTGTCGCAACTTGAAGCTTACCCCATCCCGAGGTGGCTCGTGCACTACCAGTCCCCCTGTCTCAAATAGCATGCCGATGTTAAGAATTCATGAGCTTAGTGTCAATTTTCGAAAAGTATTATGTCAATATTCTTTTCACGCGAAAAGCTACTAATGCCCGGAAGTGCCGTTCAAGAATGGGGATGGGAGCGAAGAATAAATGATCTTGACGTAGGCTCAGGCTTATGTTGTGCGGGAGGACATAAAACGTAATACACGCCTGTCTCGAGTCAAACGCTTTCCCTCTAGATCTTGTTTATGTACGCTAATGCCTCTTGCAGGCTAATGACATCGGCATATTTCTGATGGATATCAAATAGATTGACCTTGTGACTTACCTCGCCTCGATCGAACGTACATTCTTCGACGACGGCCAGCTTCAGGCCGTGGGAAAAGGCATCCACTACTGAAGCACGGACGCACCCACTGGTTGACGTCCCACAAACGACGAGAGTATCGACAGATCGTATCGTCAAATAACTCATCAGTGGGGTACCGAAAAAAACACTCGGAGTTTCTTTGTAGATCACCACCTCATCTTGCCGCGGTGCTATTTCTTTCACGATTTCGCCCAACTCCGGCGTGAAGTCCTGCTTGGCTCTGTGGCGCTTTGTAGCGCCTAGGTGCGGGCTCCCCGGCCGAAATTCAGGTGCCGCGTATACTATTGGAAGTCCCTTTTTTCTGGCAGCATCCAGCAACACTTGGATATTTTTCACCGCATCCCACCCGGCTTCTCCGCAGCTCAAGGGAAATCTCTTCATGGCTTGTAAAATGGGTTCAGGTCTGTCCCCCACGAATTTATAGGTTACATCAATGATAAGGAGCGCTGGTCGCTGTCCAAGTTCCGTGGCCCTTCCAAAACCTGACACCCCATACACCTTCCGGTCTCTTTCGGTAAGAATATCATCCCAAATCCTTCTCTCGTTTTTCATCGCACCGCACTCCTCCCGGCTATTCCATGCTGTCATCTTCAAGCACAATTGCTGTCAAAATGACCCCAACGTGGGGCCTCTTTCCGGACTGGCCTTCACCTTCTTACAACCAAAACAGGTTTGTTTGACTTCCTCACAAGATTTTCTGATACAGAGCCCAAAAACATCTCTTCGACGCAGCTCTTACCGTGGGACCCGATCACCACCAGGGAGACGTCCTCTTCCTCTTCAACCTCCAATATGTGTGTGAGTGGAATCCCTTTCTCGATCCGTATCTTGACGTCAAATCCAGTGCTCTTCAACTCTCTCTCTATTGCCTTTGTTTCCTCCTCAGCAGTCTCTCGCCTTATACCTTCTGGGTCCACGTCCTCGAGATACGCCCTGGCGTATCGAAAAACATTCTCAATCTCTCTTTGATCGATGACATGCAGGACGATGACCTCTTGTGTTCCCGCTTCTCGCAGCTGCTTGATGAAGCCCAAGGCCTTCTTCGATACATCTGAAAAATCGGTCGGATACAAGATTTTCTCAAACACCGCTATTCCCCCCTTTCAAGTGTACCGTAAGTGCATCCCTCGAATAACATCATAGCTTCCCCTGTAAGGATTTCTCCGTCAATACCAAATTTCTGTGATAAACAACCGTCGATTCAGTGCATAGCGCACCTGGTCAACTCACCCATGTCACCTCAAGACAGGCGTACCAGTCTCTTCCGCACAGACTACATGCTTCGATTTGATCCCGGGGTAGATGTGACACTTCACTCGAGTGTTCCAGCAGAAAGCGAGGCGATTATCTGCCATCGATCTCAGTGAATCCAGCCATGGACGGATAGTATGTCGATGAGTTGGAGTTGATGAAGCAGATTCACATAATAGATTAAGAATGCTCCAAATATTGAAAAGACGGCCAACTTCCTCCTCCGAAGGCGCCACAGGAGAACGACACCGAGGGCAACAAGCATTTGCTTACAGGTCATGAACAAGACAGGATGACAATCTATCAGAAATGCCATCAGGGGATTGGCCTCCACTGCCCGACCTGTGAACACCGAGCAGATCGTCATAATCCCATCCACAACATTGAGGACGACGATCGAGAGGATAATCAACTTCAGCTCCTCAGAGAAATTCTGGGAAAGCACAATTCTCATTGTTGCACCGGATGTCTTTGGGCATCTGCAGCCTGTCGATTCATTTGGAAGGCCACAGCTCCCCGGGTTAAGAAGCCCGTAGGGAATATCGTTCCTTACTCACCCCCGCCTACAGATTACCAACCGCAGCCAACTAAGCAGAATCCATACCATCGCATGCGCAATGGTTCGATCCAACGACATGTGCAATTATACCAATTCTTTACAACTTTACAAGGGTATTGAGAAAAAAAGTTGAGAGGAGAAAAATGTGGAAAGAAGATTCCACTTTTGTGAAATCTCTTACCACTATTGCGGGGCTATTCGTGTTGCAGGCAGAAAGGAAGCAAGCCTCTCCTCGCCGGTCGGGAGACTCAGTCTCTCTCGCCCTCCTTTTACACCACAAACCAACCCCAAGATCAAAACCCAGCCGTCACCCCTCGTGCTCATCCAAGGTCGTGTTCACCTTCATAGTCATCTTCCTCGACAGCCTCAAATGTACCACGGCTTCTCTTCAACTTCAGCATCAGGTTGCAGTATGAGCAGTACACCTCGTCACCTTGTCTTTCATCGCCATCCAACGGAATATCCCCCTCACAAAAGGGACAATTTACCTCGCCCTGCCTCATCTTGCCTTCTCCTGTTGTGTCTCCAAGTTTCCTGTCGCAGCGAACCCCACATTAGCCTCCCACTCCAACCAGTCACCGTTCAAGAACTGGACTCGTGCCGACGGCGTCGCGTAGTGCATCTGAGCTTCCATGGTGACTGGCTCCACTGGATTCTACTGCCAAAAGATCTGAGTGAAATAATAGGCACCGTGACGATCTATTGCAACACCAATTCCTGTGAGTGTGTAGTCCCCCTCGATGTTCTCTCGATGCCGGGTATTTCTCAACCAACCGTTCACGGCGTTTTGTGCAGTATCAGAGTACCCCTGAATATATGCAACATTTTCCGCAGCGGCGCTAAAGGAAAGGACTTCCGAAATCGCCCGCTCCCTTCTTTCAAACCGATCGTGGCCTAACGGGACTTCCCGGTTTGCCATAGCCTGACTATGCTTTCGCGCCTGCTGACTTATCGTCCCGTGGCTTATAAGAGGTGGAAGATGCCGCGAAATACGATACTGATTGACCAGTCTTTGCACTTGTTGCTCCAATCGCAACAGCTCCGTTGAAGCCGCAGCCTGTTCCGTGACAGCATGCTGACTCGCACAGCCAACAAAGACGAGGCAAACACAAATGAGCATGTAAAGTATCAGACTGTCCATAGCATTCCGCTCGTCTTCCACAGTAAACCCCCGCAACACGAACATCAATACGTCGCCGACAGAGATATCATCACTGTCTTTGAAGCGGAATCGCATTCCGACTCACCAGCACAATGCATTGCCACTCATTGTCAACCGAGAAGGCAACAACAAAACATGCGTCACGTTGCTCAACCATTCTCACCATTGATGACTAACAGGCAACGAATATTCGATTGTTGAAGGTTCAGCTCTTTTCTTCGCTTCCGAACGCTACCTTATCTGCTGTCGAGTCCACCCAGAACAGAAAGCGCGTGTTCGGGATGTCTCTGAGAATGGCTCGGCTAATGTCCGCCGGCGGATGACGCATCTGCATCCACCACCTGCGGTCCGCCTCGTACCCGTACTGATACCCAACAACGTGGTCCTTGTGGGCATCGTCCCAAGACCGCAGGTCGTCCAGCAATTTCTCGAGGCTCGGGAAGTCCTGGCTATCGCTCAGAAACCACAAGTTGGGATGACGGTACGTCGGCGGCATATGATCCGGTTTCCAGTGCTTAAGGAACAGCGTATATCTGGGGTCAAAAGAAAGTATCTTCTGCACCCACCGTTTTACCTCCTCATCCCTTAGGGGCAGACCCGTGTTATCCTTTGACTCCCTCGTGAAGTACCACTCGGCATCGATGCCATAGCCGATGATACAGGGGTGGTGTCCAAATTGCAGGTGGGCGATGTTCAAGCACGACAGCACATCGGCGTTGCCAGACTCGATCTGGACGATTGCTTTAACCCCCCGCCTATCATAGGTCGTAAGGGCCCTCTCATGGTCTATGGCCCCGGGACGGAATGTCATATTATGCTTTGAACCTCGATACCGTGCCGGTCGCTCAAAACCGAATCGCGTGGTGCCGTTGTTGAGGTAAACCGAAATGATTTGAATGATAACAGGCTCGACAGCCTGAACGTCGGAGATGACCCCCGCAAACTCCCTGGCCTGTTCAGCCCACCATTTATCATGCTGATTCTTACTCACCAAACCATAGGCGCTCCGCCGCAAGCCCGCGTAATACGTCCCCTTCTTCTGTTCTAGCCCCATGGTCCACAGTGCCGAGACGGATCGTACGTGCCCGTTTTCCATTCCTTCCCGGGAATGGCCATACTGGACACCACCCAGACAAAGCAGAAAAACGCAACATGCAACCAAACGCCGGTGTTTCATGGTCAAATTATGGGTCAATCTACACAAGAATCTCGAGCTATCCCCTTACGGCGAGACAAAGAGGCGTGTGCCTCCGGCGCCTAAAAGGACATACTGCTCCCTTTTTCAAGAAAAAGATGTCTCAGGTTCCACCTTGCGACACTGTTGCTCAATCTGGTGTGCAATCCTGTCAACCATCTCCTCTGGCAAAACCTTTTTCTTATGTCGGGCCATGAACGCACGAATCTCTCGGGGGTTGAGAACCGAAACACCTCCTGGGTTGGTTCTCTTGACAGACCATCCCGGCAGAGTGACCATCGGTTTGACACTAACTTTCTCGCCAACAGCACTCCTGAGCCAGGCCGCAAGCCACGATGCCTTGCTCTTCGCGTCTTCAACAGATTTCGTCTCAAATCCAGATGGAAATTGCAACACAGTGCCGTCGTACATCACTTTTGTGTCCACTGATACTCCCCTGCCATTCCTCTGGTATGGCCGCGCCTCGGTCTCCACAGCGTAGACACCAGATGAACCAACAAGCACATGATGTATATTGAACTTGTCGGCGGGGAAATTGTGATAGACATGATAGCCATTGAGCATCAATTTGTTGAGCTCCTCGGCTACTGCCAATTCACCATCCAGTCCTAGCCTTAAGCTTCTCCTTTGGGTGGTCAGTTTAAGAACCTTCCGAGTGTAGTAAATTACAAGCCCAAGTCCAATCAGTCCGTACAAAATAAAAGCAGCCCGCCCACTTCTGATGCCAATGAGATATGCTTGTGACGACAAAAAAGAAACCGTATAGAGCAACAGAGGCAAGGCACCTAGGCAGATGAGGGAAGTAGCAATTTGATAATTCATATCTTCAATTCGATTCCGAACTGAGTCTCCAGGCGGTCGTAAGAGTTGTGCTGTCAATGACGATCGAGTGAACTTCCGGTTCTGTTGCCATCGCAACGTGTACAGAACTCCCACGACAACCAGGAGGGGCACGATGAACAAAACTCCGGGCAAATAAATGAGCACCATATCAAGGGATCTCCTTTCCCGTCACTTCTTGCAAAACATCTACCCCTGCTCACGTTTCTCGTCCGCCGCATCTGGCCACCAGCTTCGCCGGAGCCACTGTAGCACTATTCGTGTGTCACGCATCGATCTTCGGCCATAGCCGGGTTAGCAAGAACCGTGCCCAATCAATGCATCCATTCCATTGACGTGATGATGCTCTAGCACACTTCGGAGGCGAGGGTGTAAACGTAAGTGAGGTCTCAGGCCGCGATTACAGGGCAAAGATGACGTACACGACGCTTATTGTGCTCTCTTGTTCTTGATAAAAAGCTTAGTGAGAAAGATATCAGGTCTAAGTCGGTGCCTTGTTTCCAGAAATGTTCTGTCGCCTCGCATAATCCGAAAGAACAAATCAGTAGGGTATGCATATTTCTCAATGAGTTTGAACGCGACGCGAGACAAATAATTAAAAATCAAGCAAAAAAAGTATGCTGTCCGTAATTCTGGCGTGATCGATTGGTTGATATCACGCTCATAATCCATCAAGGCTGTGCTATCGCCGTTCAAGAATCTTCTGATATGGTCAGCAGCTATCTGAGAACTTCTTAAGGCATAGAAGATGCCCTCCCCCGTCCAGAAATCGGTCAGGCCGGCAGCATCCCCCACCAACAGGATTCGTTCACGTGAGATTGACTTGGTACCTATCCGGTGGGACATAATTTGACCGAACACATGTGAATCCCCCATGTGTAGCCCCTTCCTGTGGAAGAACGCGGCATGATATCCTTTCAGATCCTGCGCAAACTTCAGCGGCGCCTTCACGCCAACGGACAACGAATTGTGACGAGGGAAACCCCAACCATATCCAGAGTGAATGGATCCCCAGTCGAAGGACACGGTTTTCCCGTAATCGACGGTATGACGCCTATTCGATTTCATCGGAACGTCAACCTGCAACCCTAGTTGAAGACGGTCAAAAGGCTGTAGGCCAACACTGCTTGCAACAAAACTGCTCGGCCCATCTGCTCCTACGATGATTCTGGCCTTCATCGATTTGCCCGTTGTGACCACTCTATGAACGTCCCTACCGAGGAGCAACTCCTCACCCTTGGTGCCACAGCCAAGAAATCCGCTCCTGCCACTTCTGCTTGTCGAACAAGGAACTCGTCAAATCTCTCTCGATTGACCGTGTAAATCAACACCTTTTCATAACTTCGTACCAGTTCGTCTCGAAGTTCGTGGCTGATATTCACCTGGAAGACCTCATTTTGCACGACGGGACTGATATTACAAGGGAGAAACTTCAAGACCTTAGGCGGCAGCCCACCGGCACATATTTTTTTCCGAGGGAAAGGCTCCTTATCTATCAAAACGACATCAAAACCCTCGCCGGCGAGCCGATAGGCCAGCGATGAACCTGCCGGACCTGCTCCCACTATGGCAACATCGTATGTCTTCATAGCGGTCAGGACGACCTGGTATTGGTCACGGCTTGCCTGCCATTCTTACCACAAGGATCGTCGGACACCAGCCGCTGACAGGGGAAGTCCTTCTCGGCGTTTGCTCAAATGCTGTTCGCTCATGGTTCTTCGGGTAAACAGGAGGCGAGAATATCCGGCTTGCTCAAACACCCCTGCGGACAGCTCACAGCTTTTCGAAACACTCGGGAACACAGCCGGGAGAAACCAGGACCAGTCTGTCAGGAATGGACCCCGCTGTTAGCCTAGGCTGGACTCCCCTTCAGCCCGATGGCATCTGCGACCTCCCGCATGCCCATTATGGCGTCTTCAATGAGCTCTTCGATGCCGACACCCAACATCTCTGCCCCCCTTTCAATAATGCACCTGTCGACGCCAGCTGCGAATCTCTTGTCGTTCCATTTCTTCTTCACTGACTTGACGGTAACATCCAGCACGCTTTTGGACGGACGAATTAAAGCCGTAGTCACCACCAGCCCGGTAAGCTCGTCTATGGCGTACAAGACCTTCTCCAGCTCCGTCTGAGGCTCCACATCGGAGCACAGGCCCCAGCCATGCGATACCACTGCGCGGACATATTCTTCGGGCCAGCCATGCTCTTCAAGGATTTCTCTTGTCTTGGTACAGTGCTGACCAGGAAACTGCTCGTAATCCAGATCGTGGACAAGACCGATAACCCCCCACTTCTCCTCATCCTCACCCCGCTTCCGTGCAACATACCGCATCACGCCTTCCACTGCTAAAGCATGTTTGATGAGGCCTTCACTTCTGTTGTATTCTTCCAGAAGCGAATACGCCTCTTCTCGCGTTGGAGTTATTGGGCTCACTCTCCTACCTCCTGTATTTCCAATCCGGCATTGCCTGGATTGGGCGATAAAGGCCTCCGAATTGTCCTCCGTCAGCAGCCATCGATCGGTTCGGTGCCGACAGATCTGCCCCATGTGGAATCTGACGCCAAGCTTGCGGACTTAACGGTCGCAAGCCAGACCACCGCTAGGTAGAGTAGGCAATGTATGAAAAACCTCACCATGTCCTTATTCATCACGAGTTGATACCTATCCTGCTAGCGTCAACTATCACCTATTTGAGACCGAGGGTCAAGCCTGCGATCGCTCACATCTCCAATGTTGCGTGGTGCGCGTCGATCATCGCGGCTTGTGCTCTCTTCTGCTGCCGCACAGAGACGCTGTTGCCGTTGACAAGTGGGAACACTATTCGTACTATCTTTTCAACACATAATCGGTACCTAACCCAGAAAGTGTACTTGAAACAGTTCCTGAAGCGTTCGCCTTTACCGCAATGATCGGAAATGTTGTGTTAGCTTTCACCTTAACTGCCCTGGCGGGGTTCTCCACCGGGATCGGCAGTGCTCTAGCGTTCTTCTCCAAACGAACCAACAGGTGTTTCCTCTCCGTCGCGCTAGGCTTTTCTGCGGGCGTCATGATCTATATTTCGTTGGTCGAGATCTTTGCCAAAGCCAGAGACGCACTGGTCGGAGTTCATGGCGATGTCGCAGGAGCTTGGATAACGGTCGCAGCCTTCTTCGGGGGTATTGGGATCATCGCCGTCATAGATCGCATAATACCCGCGTACGGGAACCCCCATGAAGCACGTCCCATTGAAGACATGCAGCAACCGGTTACTGAAGCTACTCGGCTGATGCGCATGGGGATTCTCACCGCCCTGGCCATCGGCATTCACAACTTCCCCGAAGGTCTGGCCACCTTTTTCGCTGCACTCTCAGAACCAGGTGTGGGTGTGGCAATCGCCATTGCCATCGCTATTCATAACATACCGGAAGGCATCTCCGTATCGGTACCGATCTATTTTGCCACCGGCAGCAGAAGCCGCGCGTTCTGGCTTTCTTTTCTTTCGGGCGTCGCCGAGCCTGTGGGAGCCGTCGTGGGGTACACGGTCCTCAGACCCTTCTTTTCTCAGACGGTCCTTGGTCTGCTCCTCGCGGCGGTCGCTGGAGTCATGGTGTTCATCTCGTTAGATGAGTTGCTCCCAACCGCCAAAGAATATGGAACGGGACACGTGGCGATCTACGGCCTAGTTGCTGGTATGGCAGTGATGGCATTAAGTCTTCTGCTGTTCTTGTAACTGCGTCCGCCCAAGAGATTAATAATTCCATGTCTTCTTTTTCCGACAGCGCTTATGTATAAACCGGCAGCGACAATTCTGTTGTCTTCGGCGTGCTCAAAAAACTTGTGCAACGAAAAAACATCATACCGCTCAATCAATACGGGAAATACAAAAAACAACACGACCATAATCAGCCCAAAGAGCAGGGCAACCCCGCGGCCCACCATCAGCACAGAGCCGAAGTAGTTCTAGACAAATGTGAGGGGAAGCATGCCCAGGAACGTGGCCACAGTGAACTTCCTGAGCGACATACTGGTGAAACCTGCACCGTAGCTGACGATGTCGAATGAGACAACGGGAAGAAGCCGGGACAGGAATACCACCTTTGTCGGGAGCCGATCAGAGCACTGGACACAGAAATTGATGTGTCCACCGAGAAATCTTGCAATTAGCTCTCGACCAAGGAGCCGGGCGATGAGAAAGCTGACAACCGCCCCTCCCAGAGCACCAATAGCAGAGTAGATTGTGCCGAGCAGTGGACCGAAGAACGCTCCAGCTGCAACGTCAAGCGGGAGGCTGGGGATGGGACTGATCACCACGGCCATGGCCATGATGATCATATACAGCAACGGGGCAAATCCGCCGGCCTTAACCAGCAGCGCTTGGACCCGGTCCAGATGAAACAGGGAAGTCACATTCCACGAGTAATCAGCCAGGATGAACAATAAAATTAGACATAACCCCAGCAGCCCTTTGATGACCATTG